>Ga0335073_10002520_pt1 | contig 25070 bp, 27 predicted proteins | sample Lox_Sample_22_FD_207093 | JGI IMG/M metagenome (GOLD analysis project Ga0335073, IMG submission 207093) | Soil microbial communities from Loxahatchee National Wildlife Refuge, Florida, United States - Lox_Sample_2.2 | ecosystem: Environmental > Terrestrial > Soil > Wetlands | place: USA... | reverse complement strand
TGAGTCCGAAAGGCGGAGGAGATGCTACCTTCGCCCGCCGAGGGCGGGCCGGACCGCCGCGGCGGAACCGGCCACTCCACCGCAGAGCACGCCTTCATGGCGGCGCCGGTGGCGGAGGCGCTCGGTTCCTCGGGCTCCCTGACCGAGGCCAGCGTGAGCGCCGGGGGCTGCTTCGCGCGCCCCCTTCCCCTCGATCCGACGTGCGCGGGCGCGGCCAGGAGCTGCTTCCGCGAGGCGGTTGCCGGCATCGGGCTGCCGGGCGACCTCGTCCACGACGGGGTCACGATGGCCAGTGAACTCGCCGCGAACACGCTCCACGCCCAGGGGAACGTGGAGTTCAGCGGGTCCAGCCAGCGGCCGGTGAGCGGTTTCCCCGAATTCTGGCTCTACCTGCGCGGTGGAGGCTCCCGCTGCGAGCTGGTGTGCAAGGTCTTCGACTCCCAGCCTGGATGGAAGACGGGCAGCCTGCCGGACGTGAAGATCCGGTCAAAGGAGGGCGTCAACGGCCGCGGGCTACAGGTCGTGGACGGGCTGTCGGCCGGTGAGTGGGGTGCTCACCTCACCCGGGGACGGCTCGGCAGCTGGAAGGTCTCCGGCAAGGCCGTGTGGTTCGCGCTGCGGGTCCCGCCGGGCTGCGACGCCGCGCGGTTCGACCGGACCGAGTTCAGCCCCTGGCAGGCGGTCAACGAGCTTGAGGCGATGCTGGCAGGCCGTGGCCTCGGCGGGCGCCTGGTCCGGGCGGACGAGCCGGGTGCCTCCATGTCGGTGCTGTCCGTCAGCCGCGATCTGACCGTCTGGTGCCATTCGGGCACCGCCTCATGGCGGGCGGCCGACGGGAGCTATCAGCGGATGCCGCTGAGCGACCTCGTCGACGTGGAAGAGCACATCGTGTGGGCTCACGAGGAGCTGCGGGCCGCGGCGAGCGCGGAGGACTGAGCTAGCTGCCCGGCCGCAGGCAGCGGTCCACGAAGCGGGAAGCAGCGGGCAGCAGCCGGGCCGACTGGGCATCGAACACCTCCGCTGCCTGGCGCCCGGCCCAGCGGGACGGCAGCAACTCGGCGGGCAGCCCGGGGTCGCGAAACAGGAATTTCCGCCATTCATGCACGAGCCGGCTCCGCGTGGCGAAAACCACCTCGTCGGGCGTGCCCGGGCCGACCTGAGCCACCAGGTCGGCGGTCACGGCCAGCCACCGCAGGTAGGCATGGGACAGGCCGTCAAGGTCCCAGGCCCGGGCGACGAGGCCGCGGGCGTCGCCGTCGTAGCTGGCGAAGAAGCGCTCGGCCCTGACCCGCTCGGTTTCCAGCAGCGCCTCGAGCTCGCGCGAAGGGCGCGGGCTGACCCACGTCGTCTCGTCGATCGGCGCGTATCCGAGGTAGCCAAGGGCGGCGCGCACCCGCTCGCGCCGTGCCCGCTCCTTCAGCCGCTCGACCACCACCACGTGCCAGCGGCCATCCCAGGCGGGATCACCGTGGCGGTAGATCCGCTCCGCTGCGTCATCGAGCCTGCGCACCGCGCGTGGCGTGAGCTCGTAGCCGGCCCCTTCCGGCAGCCGCAGCCCTTCGAGCCACCCCTGCCTCGCCATCCGCGAGACGGCCGTGCGCACCGCCGGCGCCGTGATGCCAAGCGGGGCAAGCAGCCGGACCAGGGCCGCCACCGGGGCACGGGAGCCCCGTGACCGCAGATGGTCCCCGTAGAGGTCGAAGAGAGCCGATCTCGCGTCCATCGTGCCAGTCTCACCCGGCGCTGTGGCAACGGCGAGAGCGCCGGGCGGCGCCGGGGGCGGGAAGACTGATCGTTAGCACTGCGGGCCGGAACTCTGGATAATAGAGGTACTGATCGACATGGTTGTGGCTGGCCGGTTCCGCCAGGCACCGGAGCAGGCGCCGTAGATCCCATGGGTTGCTGCGGCCCCCAGGCAGGAAAGGGGATGGCGGATGGCGGCGATGAAGCCGCGGACGGGCGACGGTCCGCTCGAGGTCACCAAAGAGGGTCGCGGCATCGTTATGCGCGTCCCGCTTGAGGGCGGCGGGCGGCTGGTCGTTGAATTGTCGCCTGACGAGGCGGTTGCGCTGGGCGAAGCTCTCAAGACGGCCGTCGGCTGAGTCCCGCAGAGCGCCACCGGTGCTACCTGCCTGCCCGCTCCCAGGCAGGGCCCGCTCGGTGGCCGCCCATTCCGGCAGCCGACGGCGTGACCAAGACCCTGACCGGGTCGCCATGCCGATCATCAGTGGAACCGACATCTATCCAGCCACCTCTGCGACGCCGTTCCCGCGGGCCGGTTGAGCGCCGGGGCCGGCGAAGCCGTTAATCCGGCCGTTTCACGGCGGCGAGCAGGCCGTCCCCAACCGGCAGCAGCAGCGGCACCAGGCGGTCATCGATCCGCACCTGCTCGCACAATTCCCTGACCGCGACAGCGTCAGGATCGCCGCAGGCGGGATCGGCAACCCGGTCCCGCGCCAGGGCGTCATCAAAGATCACCACACCGCCCGGGCGCAGCAGCCGGAGCGCCGCGATCAGGTAGTCGGGGTACTCGTGCTGGTCGGCGTCACAGAACACCAGGTCGTATGCGCCGTCGGCGAGGCGGGGCAGGACCTCGAGCGCCCGCCCGCTGATCAGCCGGTAGCGGCCCGCCGGAAACCCGGCTTCCAGGAACACCGACCGCGCCAGCCGCTGATGTTCCGGCTCCACGTCCACGCTGGTCAGGACCCCACCTGCGCGCATGCCGCGAAGAAGATAGAGACCCGAGGTGCCGCAGCCGGTGCCTATCTCGACCACCGACCGGGCGCCGGCCGCCGAGGCGACGAAGCGCAGCGTCGCGCCGGTGACGGGTCCGACGGGGGTGGCGCCGCCAACTTCCGCGGCATTCCTCCTCGCCGCCAGCAGCGCCTCATCCTCGGGTAGGAAGTCGTCGACATAGGCCATGGTGACCTGCGCGCTCACGGGTGTCTGCCTCCGGGACGGTCGGGCTGTTCCGCGCAGCCTAGCGTCACCGGCCGCAATCCCGGGAACTGGCCAGGATGTCTCGCCCGTTGATGTTACGCCGACGTCGACACCAATGCCCGTTCAGCGAAGAGTGATGGCGGGCGCGGGCGGGGTCGTCGTCGGGAAGCCCTGGCAGGCAGATGGCGTTGCACTGGGTAGGGGAGCAGTGGGAGGAGGTTGCGCGTGGACGAGGGCCAGCCGGCTCCGGCTGTCACTACCGACTGGATGCCGCCCAGCTGGGACGACGTGGTCCGACAGCATTCGGCCCGGGTCTACCGCCTTGCTTACCGGCTCACTGGCAACAGGCACGACGCGGAGGACCTCACCCAGGAGGTCTTTGTGCGCGTCTTCCGGTCGCTGTCCGGCTACACGCCGGGGACATTCGAAGGCTGGCTGCACCGCATTACCACCAACCTGTTCCTTGACATGGCGCGCCGCAAGCAGCGAATCCGGTTCGAGGGCCTTGGCGACGATACGGCGGCGCGTCTCGGTGACGGCGCCCGGTCGCCAGCGGACGCCTTTGACGACCGGCACCTGGACAGCGACATTCAGGCCGCGCTCAAGGCGCTCGCGCCGGAATACCGGGCCGCGGTGATCCTCTGTGACATCGAGGGCCTGTCCTATGAGGAGATCGCCGCCGCGCTAGGGATCAAGCTGGGCACCGTCCGCAGCCGGATCCATCGTGGCAGGGCGCAGCTGCGTACGGCACTGGAGCACCGGCGCCCGCGGCACCTCGGCGAGACGCGGGTCCCGCCACAGCGTGCCCCGGTAGCCGCCAGACTCGCACCGGGGAGTCAGGCATGAGCCATCTTGGGCATCGCCTCTCCGCCCTCATTGACGGAGAGCTCGATGAATACGAACGCGACCGGGTGCTGGTGCACCTTGCGGGGTGCGATTCGTGCCGTGAGGACGCTGTCGCGCTGCGGACCCTGAAGCGCCGGATGAACGCGCTTGGAGAGGCCGCGGCGGACTCAGCACTTACCCGCCGCCTGATGGGGCTGGCGCAGCCGAGCGGGGCAGCCGCTGCGGGCGGTCAGGCCCGGTGGTCTCAGATGGCGGCGGGCTCGGTCCCGGCCCACGAGCGGGAAGTACGGCCGTCCTGGTACGTCGCCTTCGGCGCGACAGCGGCCGTCCTGGTTGGCGTGAGCACCGCGGCTTTTCTGGCAGGCGGCAGCCGGGAACAGCCCGAGCCGCGGGTGACACCGGCCGTCGATACGTACGTGCTGCAGCACGACCTGATGACCGGCGTCGCCCCTGCTGGCTCCGCCGTGTTCGGAACACACCCCAGCAGGAGCCTTTCGTCGCACGCGCCGTGAGCCATCGGGTGGTATCTGGCTGGCGGGTCGTCGGCCTGGCCGCGATACTCGGCCTGCTGGGGTCGGGCGTGGCCGGGCTGGCCTTTGCGGACTCGTCCGCAGGGCCATCGGTCATCAAGCGCCCCGGCTCCGGCGGTGGCCCGCTGCGGCTCGCGGGCCCGGCGCGGACCGCGGCGAGCGACTCCGGGCTGCGGCTGCTCCAAGAGGCAGCGACGGCCTGCCAGGCCACGTCGTACCGCGGTGAGCAGGTCATGCTGTGGTGGGGAACGGACGAGACCAGCGCTTCGGTGGTCCACGTATGGCATCAGCCGGGCGAGGTGACGCTGGTGCAGGCGGCCACCGCCATGCCGGGCACGCGGGCCAGCGCCCTGTCGGGCAGGTCGGCCGGTGCTGCGATCCCGGCCAGGCCCGCGCCCGATCCGGATCCGGACGGGATCCTCGGCGTCTCAGATCAGCTCCTCGTCCTGCTCCAGTCCAACTACCAGATCGCCTATGTTGGCCACGGGTCGGCGGTGGGCCGCACGGCGCTGGTGGTCGAGGTCCGAAAGCCCGGTGGCGGTGGCCTGGCGGCGCGGTTCTGGCTCGACGCGGCGACAAAGCTCCCGCTCCGGCGGGAGATCTTCGCCTCGGGGTCGCACATGATCAGCGAGGACTCGTTCATTAATCTTCAGCTGGGAGCCAGTGGGCTCGCCTCCATGCCCGCTCCGGCCGGTGCGCCGTGGAGTGCGCGTCTGGACCCGGCCACGCTGACGGCCCTGCGCGCCAGGGGCTGGCCGCTGCCCGCCCAGCTGCCAGGCAACCTGGTCCTGTTCTCCGCGACGCAGACGTCGGCGCGCTCTGGCCGTGTGATTGATCTCTCGTATTCCGACGGCCTGGCCGTTATATCCGTCTTTGTCCAGCGCGGCGAGCTCGGCAAGCCGATGCGGGGCTGGCGGGAGATCGGGATGCGCGGGCAGACCGTCTACTCGATCGATCCCAGCGAGCGCAGCTTTGCCTGGTCTTCGGGCGGGTTTGTCTACACCGTGGTCGCCGACGCGCCTGCCGCCGTGGTCAGCCAGGTGGTGGCGGCCATGCCAAACCCGGCGCAGCCCGGATTCTGGCAGCGGATGGCCATCGGTTTCCGCCGTCTCGCCTCATGGCTCAACCCGTTGCACTGATTAGGCCTATCGCGTCCCGCTCTGGGAAATGTATGCCTGAAGCGGCGGCCGCGCGGCAGTAGCAAACGGGGGAGGCCGCCTCGGGGGAGGCGCACCATGTCCGATGGGTCTGTGCGCGAAGAGGCGCCCGGTCCGGCTGGCCAGGCAGGCTCGCCTGGCCAGGCAGCGCCAGCGGCTGACCTGGCGGCCACGCCCAGCGTGCCTGCGCCCGCGCACCCGCCGGGTGACGTCCCCGCCCCCGCCGCGAATCCGCCTCATCCGGCGGATTCGTCGTATTGGCTCGGCTTGGACGGCCCGTCTGGACCCGACGGCATCCCGGCGGCGGACCACGACGGCATACCCGAAGATCAGGGCCGATCGGGCAGCCGCCTGGCCGGATCCCGGCTGCTGATCGTCATCCTGGCCGTCGCGCTGGCGTCCGCCCTGGTCGGCGGGCTGATCGGCGGGGTCATCGGCTCGCGGCCCGGGACGGCAACGGATCCGAGCTACAGCCTTGGCACCGTGCCGCCCGCGCTGACCAACAGGCCCGCGGACTCGGTGGCCGGCATCGCCGCGCGCGTGCTGCCCAGCGTGGTGATGATCAAGGTGAACGGTGACGAGGGCACCGGCTCGGGCTTCATCATCAGCGGTGGCTACATCATCACCAACAACCACGTCGTCACCCTCGACGGCGCGGTCAGCCACTCCTCGCTGCAGGTGGTCTTCAACGGCGGGCAGACGGCTCCCGCGCGGCTCGTCGGCGCCGATCCGTATTCGGACATAGCGGTGCTGAGGCTGGCAGAGCCGGTTCGCCTTCCGGCGCTAACGCTCGGCAACTCCGCGAGCGCCGAGATCGGCGATCCCGTCGTGGCCTTCGGCTCGCCACTCGGCCTTGCCAACACCGTGACCAGCGGGATCGTCAGCGCGCTGAACCGGCCGATCCAGCCGAGCATCGGTGGCTCGGGCAATGCTCCGCAGGTTTACTACGACGCGATCCAGACCGATGCACCGATCAACCCCGGCAACTCCGGCGGACCGCTGGTGAACGCGCAGGGGCAGGTCATCGGGATGAACGCCGAGATCGACACGCTCGGCGCGGATCCGGTCAGCGGCGTCCAGGGCGGGAACATCGGCCTCGGGTTCGCGATCCCGATCAACCAGGTCCGCACCGTGGCAATGGAGCTCATCAGGACCGGCCGCGCCGCGCACTCCGTGATTGGCGCACTCGTCAACACCGACTACGCGGGCAACGGCGCGCAGATCGCCCCGTCGCGCTCTGGCTCTGGCCGGCCGGTCACGCCGGGCGGCCCGGCGGCCCAGGCCGGCCTGCAGCCCGGCGATGTCATCATCCGGTTTGGCGGGCAGACCATTACTGACGCGACGACCCTCCTGGACGCGGTCCGCTCGCAGCAGCCCGGCACCCGCGTCTCGGTTACCTTTCTCCGCTCCGGCGCCACCCACACAGTCGAGATAACCCTCGGCTCCGCCGAGTCATTACAGGTAACCGCAACGTAACGATCGCGGCCGCCGTCGGCCCCGCTTCACAGGGGCACAGCGCCGCCCGCCGCCACTTTTCACGCGTTCCAGTCATTTTCCGCCGCTTTTATGATGATTTGCGCTTACCGAACCCGTGAAGACTTGCCGGGGACGCGTACCGCGCGGGCGGGACGGGGCCGGACGGGGCGGAGGTGGCGGTGGGAGTGCGTCAGCCGCGGGCTTCATGGCAGGCACTCCGACGGTCTACATTGGGAGGCAGCGGACCCCTCCGTGAGTTCCTGACGACGCTGGAGCGCTCTCGTGTTCGACCTGTCCATCGAGAAGATCCTGGTTCTCGTTGTGCTGGGGCTGATCATCTTCGGCCCGGATCAGCTGCCGAAGATCGCTGGCCAGGCCGGAAGGGCCCTGCGTGACTTGCGCCGCATAGCGGAGAGCGCAAAGGCCGACCTGCAGGAGGGCCTCGGCCCGGAGTTCCGTGACTTCGACATCACCGAGCTGCACCCCAAGAATTTCGTGCGCAAGCATCTCTGGGACGAGTTCGAGGGCAACGGGCACGGAAACGGCAACGGGAACGGGAACTCCGGGGCCACGCCACACGAAGCCGCCGCGCTCTCACCGTCCAATGGTTCCGCGCTGCTCGAGCCCGGCGAGCCCCCTCCGTACGACTCCGAGGCCACCTGAGGAAGTCCGGTCAGGCCCGCGGCAGGCCGGTACGGCCAGGCCGGCGGCGTCAGGCCGGTGCGGCCAAGAATCGGTGGCGTCAGGCCGGTGCGGCCAAGGATCGGTGGCGTCAGGCCGGTGCGGTCATACCGGTGTGAGGCCGAGCGGGCGCCCGGCCAGGCCGCGGGACTTGCCGGCCAGGCCCTCGGCGATCTTCGTAAGCTCCCGCGCGGCGGGGGAGTCCGGGCCGGCCAGCACGAGCGGCTTCCCCTCGTCCCCAGCCTGCCGCAGCCGGATGTCGATCGGGACCTGGCCAAGCACGGGTACCCGCGCGCCCACGACCCTGGTCAGCGTGTCGGCCACGGCCGCGCCGCCGCCCGAACCGAACACGTCAACCCGCTCGCCGCAGTGCGGACAGGGCAGGTACGACATGTTCTCGATCACGCCGACGACGCGCTGGTGCAGCTGATTCGCGAGCGAGCCCGCCCGCTCCGCCACCTCGGCCGACGCAAGCTGCGGGGTGGTGACGACGATCATCTCGGAGCCGGGAATCAGCTGGCCAGCCGAGATCGCGACGTCACCGGTGCCCGGCGGCAGGTCCATCAGGAGCACGTCGAGGTCCCCCCACCACACGTCGGCGAGGAACTGCTCGAGCAGCCGGTGCAGGATCGGGCCACGCATCGGCAGCGGCTCGTTGCCGTGCTTCATCATGCCGGCCGAGATCGCGCGCACGCCATTCGCTTCCGGCGGCATGATCATCTGCTCGACCTTGGTCGGGCGGCCGGTCACGCCGAGCATCCGCGGCACCGAGTGCCCGTAGATGTCGGCGTCGAGCAGGCCCACCTTCTGACCGGCGGCGGCCATGGCCGCGGCCAGGTTGACCGTCACCGACGACTTGCCCACGCCACCCTTGCCGCTGGCGATCGCGTAGACCTTGGTCAGCGAGTCCGGCTTTGCGAACGGGATGACGCGAGCCGGGGCGCCGCCCCTGAGCTTGGCCTGCAGCTCTGATCGCTGCTGCTCGCTCATCACGTCGAGCTCGACCTGCACCCGGGACACGCCGTCGAGCTTGCTCACCGCGGCGGTGACGTCCCGGGTAATCGTGCCGCGCAGCGGGCAACCGGCCACCGTCAGCCAGACATCGACACGTACGGTCCCATCCGCGGCGATGTCTACGTTCTTGACCATGCCGAGTTCGGTGATCGGGCGGTGAATCTCTGGGTCGTTGACGCCGGCAAGCGCGTCGGTTACCTGATCTATCGTGGGCGGCGACGACAGCGCCGACGGGGTAGCCATACGACCCATGCTATTGAGCAGCCCCCGGCACGTCGAAATGAACGCCGGCGCAAGCGGTACAAAAAGACCCTGGGGGTGGGGGGTTCGCCTGCCGGGGTGGGGTTCGCCTGCCGGGGTGGGGTTCGCCTGCCGGGGTGGGGTTCCCGCGGCCGCGGGACCGGCCGGGCGGGCCAGATGGCGCCGGGTCACCGCGGGCGGCCGGAGGCGGGCGGGCGAAATCCGGAGGCGGGCAGGCGAGATGATGCCGTGCATGGCGGAGTTGCAGCAGGTTGGCCGCAGGCACCCGGCCGCGGAGCTGGTCCGGGACATCCAGCGCAACCGCACCGGGATTCCGCGGCGCACGTTCGTCGCCGAGGGCCTGTTCGAGAACAACGTGGTCCTTGACGCCGGGGTGACCGTCGACACGTTCCTGTGGTGCCCCGAGGCCGCGTACTCCGACGAGGCAAAGACGCGCAGCACGCAGCTGGCCGCCCGGGCCCGCCGCGCGTACCGGATCTCCGAGAAGACCCTCGCTTACCTGGCCGAGCGGCCGAACCCGGACGGCCTGATCTCGATCGCCCGGCTTCCCGACACCGACCCCGATGGCGTCGCGTTCGGGCCCAGTGCCCTGGTCCTGGTGATCGACGGGATCGAGATACCCGGAAATCTCGGGACGCTGATCCGGACCGCCGACGCCTGCGCCGCCGACTGCCTGGTGCTGACCAACCGCCGGACCAGGCTGACCCACCCCAAGGTGCTCCGCAGCAGCCAGGGGATGAGCATCAGGGTGCCCGCGATCGAGTTCGACGCGGTGCCCGACGCCATCGCCTGGCTGCAGCGCCGTGGCTTCACCGTGTACCTGGCCGACACCGACGACAGCGAGAACTACCGCCGCTGTACCTACGCCGGGCGCACCGCGCTGGTCGTGGGCAGCGAGCGGTACGGAATCTCGCCGCCGTGGCAGGCCGCCGGTTTCCGGCGGATCGGGATTCCTATGCTGGGCTCCGCGGACTCGCTCAACGTCGCGGTATCCGCGGCGGTCCTGCTGTACGAGGCGAGGGCGCAGATGAACGGATGGGGAGGCGGATGACCCGGCCCAGGCGATCCTGCATTTCGGTGCCCGGCAGCAGTCAGAGGTTCCTGGCCAAGGCCACGGGCCTGAACGCTGACCAGGTACTGCTCGACCTGGAAGACTCGGTCGCGCCGGGTGCGAAAGACGAGGCGCGCGCCAACGTGGCTGCCGCGCTGCGGACTGGGGACTGGGGCGGCAGGGTCCGGTCCGTGCGCGTGAACGGCGCAACCACCCGGTGGGCCTACCGGGACGTGGCCGACGTCGTCGAGCGCGCCGGGCAGCACCTGGACACGGTCATCCTGCCCAAGGTGAGCTGCCCCGAGCACGTCGCCTGGCTGGACCTGCTGCTTGGCCAGGTGGAGCAGGCGGCGGGCCTGCCGGAGGGCCGGATCGGGATCGAGGCGCAGATCGAGGACGCGGCCGGGCTGGCCGGAGTGGAGCAGATCGCCGGGTGCTCGCCCCGGCTCGAGACGCTGGTGTTCGGGCCCGCCGACTTCATGGCCAGTCTCGGCATGCGGTCGCTGGAGATCGGTGCCCAGCCAGCCGGGTACGCGGGAGGCGACGCGTTTCACTATCCGCACCTGAGGATTCTGGTGGCCGCGCGGGCGCACGGGCTGCAGGCCATCGACGGGCCGTTCGCCGCGATCGGCGACGCGGACGGCCTGCGCCGGTCCGCCACGTCAGCGGCGGCGCTCGGGTACGACGGCAAGTGGGTGATCCATCCGGGCCAGATCGAGATCGTGAACGGCGCGTTCTCACCCACCCAGGCCGACTACGACCGCGCCGAGCTGATCCTCGAGGCCTACGAGTACTACACGTCCGTGCGCAAGCGCGGCGCGGCCTCGCTGGACGGCGAGATGATCGACGAGGCCTCGCGCAAGCTGGCGCTGACCGCCGCGGCGCGCGGCCGTGCCGCGGGGCTGGAGCGGACCTCGAGGTTCGAGCCGCCGGACTAAGCCAGCGGTGCGATCAGCGGGCGGGTGTAGGGGTCGCCGTTGCGGCGGTTGCCGCCCTCGCCGCCAACGGCCCAGCAACCGCTGCCGCAGGCCAGGCCGCTCAGGTACCCGCTGTGGCGTACCGCGGGAACGGTCACCGGGGTCCAGCTGCTCCCCTGCCAGCGCAGCGCCAGCGGGCGGTACTTGCTGGTCATGCCGAGCAGCCAGCACCCCTTGCCGCCGGAGCAGGTCAGGCCGACCGGGTAGCTGAGCGTGCTGGAGCTGACCGGCTTCCAGGTGCTGCCGTTCCAGACGTCGGTGACCAGCGTGGTTCCGTCGTACGCCGCCAGGCACATGGCCGGCCCGGCGCAGCCGAACAGCGAGGGGACCTTACTGCCCGCCCGGCCGGTCCCGCCGGCCGGCGGAGCGGGCGGGGTCACCGCCGTCCACTGGCCCCCGGTGTAGGCGGCCGCGGCGGCGGCGCCATCGCGCAGGCCAAGCGCGACGCAGTAGCCGCGCACCGGGCAGGAGAGCTGCTGCGGGTGCAGGCCCGCGGCCACCGAGGTGACCAGGGTCCATACCGATCCGTTCCAGTGCTCGAGCAGGTCGCCCGTTACGCCGGACTGTGTCTGCGTGCCGCCGGTCGCCCAGCACGCGCTCGGCGACGCGCAGCCAATCGCGTCGAGCTGGCCGTCCCGGACGACCGGGGACGGGGCGAGCTGCCACGCTCCGCCGGTCCAGTGCTCGATGAACGCGTGGCCGCTCGAGGCGCTGCCGCCCACCGCCCAGCAGTCCGAGGCTCCGGGGCACGCGATGGCCTCGAGCGCGTCCCTGGGGCCGGGAGCCGCCAGGACAACGGTGCTCCAGTGCCCGGCCGTCTCGTGCTTCAGCAGCGGATGACGGGGCTCCGACAGCGTGTTGCCGCCCGGCGCGCTCGCGGTCTGGCCGACGGCCCAGCACTGCGCGGCGCTCGGGCAGGCGACCGCGTTCAGGTAGTTGTCGGGGTAGGTCTTCGTGGCGGCGTTCTTGCCGAAGTGATGCACGGCCAGGACGTCGATCGCAACGATCAGGAGCGTGGCAACGACCGCGACGAGGCCGATCAGACGCCTCCTGCTCATGGGGAAACCGGCCTCCATCCGCCTGGCGAGTGGTACCTGGACCAACGCCCCACGCTCGCCTGGCGAGTCCACGTTTGCGAGGAATGATATCCGCGGCCGAGGCCCGCTCGGCCTTGGCCGCTCACGAGGGGTAAACGCCCCAGGCGGTGAGATACCCGCCCAGGCCGCTGGTAAGCGGCAGGCCGTCCATGTCAGCGGCCGTGACCCACCGGGCGTCGGCGGCGTCGTCGCCGGGCGCAAGCTCGCCCCCGGCGACGACCGCCAGGTAGTCGCTGACGTCGATGACGGTCCCGTCGGCTCCCGGCAGCTCAGCGGTGCCGAGCAGGCGTCGGCACTCCACTGCGAGGTTCGTCTCCTCAAGGACCTCTCTAGTCAGCGCCTGCTGGTGGGTCTCGCCCGGCTCGATCCGCCCGCCCGGCAGCGACCACAGGCCGGCGCCGGGATCGTGACCTCGCTTGATCAGCAGCAGCCGGCCGGCCGGATCCTTGATCACCGCGCCGACGGCTGGGATTCGCCTGATAGCCACCTGCTCAGTATCCCCGGCGCCGGGCTGGCCCGGCATTATTGCGCCCCGCCCGTGCGGTACTTGACGTTCGCGGCTCAGCACGTAACGGTCAGTAGTCATGAAGACTGCGCCTACCTGCCCGCGGTGCGGCGGTCCGGTACGCGAGCCCAGCGCGTGGTCCAGCGCCTGGCACTGTGAGGTGCACGGGCAGGTGCACCCGCTGCGATCGGCGCACAGTCCCACGGCCGGCGGACTCGAGGGGATGCTGCGCGGCGCTGCGGTCCCGGTGTGGCTGCCCTGGCCGCTGCCGACGGCGTGGCTGGTCACCGGGTTCGCTGGCGCCGGTGATGAGAGGACCGGCACCAGGGGCTGCGTGGTCGCGCTGTCCGGCCCCGGCCCGGTTGGCGGGCCCGGCGAGATGCTGCTGGTCTCCGAGGAGCTCGGCGTGGGCCTCGGCGCCAGGTTCGCCGGCCTGCACGGGCCGGACCCGGGCAGCGGCTTCCCATCCGGGCCGTCGCACGCGCTGGTCCGGTTCGGCAACCACGAGTTCCCGCTGTGGCACGTGGAGTCCCCGGGCCGCGCGGCATTCGCGGGCGAGATGATGGGCAACTGGCTCTGGCTGATCCTCTGGCCGGACACCGCGGGCATGCTGCTGATGGACCCGCTGGAACTGCGCGACCTCCGCGATCCCGGCCAGGACCTTGACCTGCCGTTCGGTGCGCCGTCGCCGCGCCTGCCCTAGCCTTGCGAGCCATGCGCGTGGACATGCACAGCCACAGCACGGCCTCGGACGGCACGAGCTCGCCCGCGGAGGTCATGCGGCGGGCCAGCGCAGCCGGGCTCGACGCGATCGCGCTGACGGACCATGACACGGTGGCGGGGCATCGCGCCGCGGCGCAGGCGCTGCCGCCGGGGGTGACGCTCGTGCCGGGCATGGAGCTGTCCTGCCGCCTGGACGGCCACAGCGTGCACCTGCTCGGTTACCTGTTCGACCCTGCCGGCGCGGAACTGGCCGCCGAGTGCGCAAGGATCAGGGAAAGCCGGCTGTACCGGGCGAGGGCGATGGTCGACCGGCTGGCCGAGCTCGGTGCCCCGGTCACCTGGGAGCAGGTCAGCGCGCTGGCCGGGGACGGCGTGGTCGGCCGGCCGCACATTGCGAGGGCGATGGTCGATGCCGGGGTGATCTCATCGCCGGGCGACGCGTTCGGGCCAGATTGGATCGGCGCCGGCGGGCGGGCCCACGTCACCAGGTACGCGCTCGACCCGGCGCGCGCGATCGGGCTGATCAGGGCGGCCGGAGGGGTTACCGTGCTAGCGCATCCGCGCGCCGGGGCACGGGGCTGGATGATGCCGGATGACGCGATCGCCGACCTGGCCGCGGCCGGCCTGCACGGGATCGAGGTGTGGCATCCGGACCAGGGCGAAGAGCAGCGGGCGCTCCTGACCGCGCTGGCCGCGGACCTCGGCCTGGTCGCCAGCGGAGGGAGCGACGACCATGGGGCGCTGACCGGCTACCGGATCGGCTGCGAGACGATCGCGTCCGAGGAGTACCAGCGGCTCCTGTCACAGGCCACCGGCGCCGCCCCGGTGCGGGGGCAGTGAGCTCGTTTCGCCGTGCCGGCGCAGGCGACGGGGCGCCACGGCAGCGGGCTCGCTATTGTCGCTGTGACCGAGAGGAAGGCAGGTCGCCATGGAGGCGCGGATCGAGCGGGCTGGAACCACCGTCAACACCTGGATCGTCGGGGACGACCAGGAAGTCATCGTCATCGATTCTGGCGACGACGCGGCCGCGGTGCTGTCCGCCGTGGGCGATCGTGAGGTGCTCGCGGTCATCTGCACGCACGGGCACGCGTCCCACACCGCGGCCGCCATTGAGGTGGCTGCCAGGGACGAGGCGCCCGTGGCGCTGCACCACGCAGACCGCGTGTACTGGCGTGAGGCGCATCCAAAGGAAAACCCGGAGATCGACATGGAGGACGGTGGCATCTTCGAGGTTGCCGATGTGTCGCTGGAGGTGCTGCACGCGCCGGGGCACAGCCCGGGCTCGGTCTGCGTCTACAGCGAGGACCTCGGCGCGCTGTTCGCCGGCGACGTTGTGTGCGCGACCGGCCCGGTCCCGCACGAGAAGGAGTTCCCCGACTTCGCCAGGCAGCTCAGCTCGATCGGCGCGCACGTGCTGACGCTGCCGGGGGGGACCCGGATCCTGCCGGGGCACGGCGATGAGTTCACGGTCGCGCTCGCCGAGAAGCGGTTTGATTCCTGGGTGACCGCGGGGCCCAGCTCGCTGGCCGGCGATCCGGGCGAGCCCTAGCCGGGAGCGCCGCTCGCTGGCGCGTACGGCCAGGCGGCCGGCGCGGACGGGGCGGCCCGAGGAACCATGGGTGCCCGGAAATGTCGGCGGGCCGTGCCAGGATGTGATGCGTGCAGCAGCTTGGCTTCGAGGGCATGCCGAACCGGCTGTACCCGTGCACCCCAACCAGGCTGGGCACATGGCTGGACTGCCCGCGCCGGTACCGGATGACCTACCTGGACCGCCCGGCGCCGGCCAAGGGCCCGCCGTGGGCGCACAACAGCCTCGGCGCCAGCGTGCACAACGCGCTGGCCGGGTGGTGGCGGCTGCCGCGTCACCGGCGGACCGTGGCCGCGGCGGGTGACCTGCTCGATCAAGGCTGGATCGGGGAAGGCTTTGCCGACTCGCTGCAGTCGGCTCGGTATCGTCACTGGGCCAGGGGCCTGGTTGAGGGGTACGTGACCGGCCTGGACCCCGCCAGCGAGCCGATCGGCGTCGAGCGCACGGTCGCGACGCGTACCGAGCTGATCGCGGTGTCCGGCCGGATCGACCGGCTGGACGACCGCCGCGGGCCGGATGGCCGCGGCGAGCTCGTCGTGGTGGACTACAAGACCGGCCGCCACGTGCTCACCGTCGATGACGCGCGGACGTCTCTGCCCCTCGCGCTCTACGCGCTCGCGGCCGAGCGGGTGATGCGCCGGTCCTGCCGGCGGGTCGAGCTGCATCATCTGCCGACCGGCCGGGTGCTCGCGTGGGAGCACACGGCCGAGTCGCTGGCCCGGCAGCTGAGCCGGGCCGAGGACATCGCCGCGGAATGCGCGGCAGCGGACGGGCGGTTCCGCGCGGAGAAGGACGCCCTGGAAAAGGACGGTGCCGCCAAGGACGGTGCTGCCAAGGACGGTGCCGCCAAGGACGGCGGGCAGCCGCTCGAGTTGCCGGACGTCTTTCCGCCACGCCCGGGCTCGTGGTGCGGATGGTGCGATTACCGGGCATGCTGCCCGGAGGGCAGCGCGGCGTCCGAGCCGCGCCGGCCATGGGACGCCCTGCACGCCGAAGCCGTCGGCTCTCCGTCCGGCGGCGCTCAGGCCGAAGCATCCCCGGCGGATCGCGGGGCACCCGCCCACGCCGCTGTGCCGGACTGATCACGGCTTGCCGTCCGCTCGCCTGCGCGCCGCAACTCGCCCGCCCCTGCGGGCTGGCTCGCACGCCTGCGCTCGCCGTCCTCTGCCTGGCGCCAGAAGGCCGTGAGCGCGCTGGCTGTGGTCTCCGGTGCCTCAACGGGGGGCGAGTGCCCGGCACCCGGTATGCAGACCCGGTGGGCGCCAAGCCGCGTGGCCATCCGTTCCTGGATGGCGGGGTGCCACGCGTCGTCGTTCTCCCCGTACAGCACCAGGACCGGCGGGCCGCCCAGGTCCGCGAGCTCTGCCGTACGGTCCGGGCAGGCGAGCAGAAAACGGCCCATGGCCATCAGGCCGACGGGGCTGTTGCCCATCATCCGCTGGTGCAAGAAGGCGATCACGTGGTCCGGCACGCCTGCAGCCCGGGCCTCGGGCGCCAGGTGCTCCCGCCATATCTGCGCGACCGTGGCGCGCATCCCCGACTCGCCGGCGGAGTCCATCATGGCCAGCATGCCGCTCAGCATCTCGGCACGCTGGCCGGTGATGCGGCCAGGTCCCGAGCTGAGCAGGGTGAGCGAGATGATCCGTGCGGTCTGCGTCAGCGCCGTCTCCCTGGCAATCAGCCCGCCGAGGGAGTGGCCGACCAGATGCAGGCCCTGGCCGTCGGCGATGGTATCGGCGACCGCAGCGATGTCGGCGGCAAGCGCGCCCGGGGCGTAGCCGCCGGCGTCTGGCGCGCCCGGGCTCTGATACTGCCCGCGCATGTCGATGGCGACCACCCGCCGGCTCGCCGATGCCAGCGGCAGCAGGACCGGGATGAAGTCTTCCTTGCTGCCGGTGAAGCCCGGGATGAGCAGCGCCGGCCTTCTCTCGCATACGCCCACGGTCGGCTCGGCCTCAAGCGCAGCGAAACGGCCGCGGCGGCTCTCGATCGTCACCGGCCGGACCCGTTCGGGCAGCTCGAGTGTCTTAGGTGTGCTCACGGCCTGGCAGCCTAACCCAGCGTTGGTTGCATCCTGGTCGCGTCAGAATCTAGCGCGGCCGTTTTGCGGGCAGATGACGCCCGCGTGTCGGCCCCGTTAGCCGGCCAGGCTGGGATCAGCGCGCCCCAGCGTCAGGACTCGCCGCCCGATGCTTCGGCGGCACCGCTGCCGGTGGCCTGGCCGACCGCGTCGGCCCGGTCGCCGCGGCGGCGCGATGGCCTGCGCCGCCTGCGGGCGGGCTGGCGCCGCGCCTGCCCCGCCTCGTCGGCCGGTGCCGCGTGGGCCTGGGCCTTGGCTGGCCCGTTGCCCGTCTCGCCGGCCTCGCTGATGGCCACCCCAGCCCTGGTCCTGCGCCGGGGACGCTTCCTGATCTGCCCGCCCTCACGGCTCCTGGCCGGCTCACCACGGCCGCCGCGCCTGGCGTCGGCGTCCTTGGTGCTGCGGGCGGCGCGCGAGCGGATCCGGCCGGTTTCGCCGATGTCCTCGAGGTCCTCGGCCTCAAGGCCGAGGCGGCCGCGCTTGGCCGTCGGCAGCGTGCCGGTGGCGCCCTCCGGAATCCGCAGCGCGCTGCGGAGGTGGGCGGATGTCGAGTAGGTCTCCTCGGGCTCGGGCTGGCCGAGGCCGAGCGCCTCGTCGATGAGCTTCCAGCGCTGCAGGTCGCGCCAGTCAACGAACGTCACGGCCACGCCCGTGCGCCCGGCCCGGCCCGTCCGGCCGGTGCGGTGCAGATAGGTCTTGTCGTCCTCGGGGCACTCGTAGTTGACCACGTGCGTGACGTCGTCGACGTCCAGGCCGCGCGCGGCCACGTCGGTCGCGACCAGCACGTCTACCTTTCCGCTCCGGAACGCCCGCATCGCCCGCTCGCGCTGTCCCTGCCCGAGGTCGCCGTGAACGGCGGCGGCGGCGAAGCCGCGTGTCGTCAGCGCGGCCGCGACCTGGTCGCAGGCCCGCTTCGTCCGGCAGAACACGATCGTCAGCCCGCGGCCCTCGGCCTGCAGCACCCGGGCCAGGACCTCGATCTTGTCCATCTGGTGCGCGCGAAACACGTGCTGCTCGGTGCTTGGCACGTGTGCGGGCTCGTCGTGGTGCTCGGCGCGTATGTGCGTCGGCCGGGTGAGATGGCGGCGGGCCAGCGTGACGACCTCGCCGGGCATGGTGGCGGAGAACAGCATGGTCTGCCGGTGCGCCGGGGTGTACTTGAGGATCTTCTCCACGTCTGGGAGGAACCCCAGATCGAGCATTTTGTCGGCCTCGTCGAGCACGAGCGCGGAGACCTGCGACAGGTCGAGATGGCGCTGCCGGACCAGGTCGAGCAGCCGACCGGGCGTGCCGACCACGATGTCCACGTTCGCCAGCGCCTCGATCTGCGGCTCGTAAGCGCGGCCGCCGTACAGCGTGACCACCCGGCTGCCGAGCACGGAACCTGCGATGCGCAGGTCGTCGGCCACCTGGATGGCCAGCTCCCTGGTGGGCACCACGACCAGGGCACGGGGCGCCGAGGGCTTGCCTCCCGGGCTCTCGTCCAGCCGCTGCAGCAGCGGGACGCCGAACGCCAGTGTCTTCCCGGTGCCCGTCCTCGCCTGTCCGATGAGGTCCTGCCCGCCAAGCGCGATCGGCAGGGTCAGTGCCTGGATCGGGAACGCTCGCGTGATCCCCGCCGTCTCGAGCGCGGCGCAGATCGGCTCGGCGACGCCGAGGTCGCGAAATGTCATGGCGCCGTTGCCGGAGTCGGCCTGACGGCCGTCACTCTCAACCGGCGCCTGGTTGTCGTTGTTCGTATCGGGCATGGCGCGCTCTTCGTCCGGCGCGGTCTGCATGCCGCATGTATCTGTTGTCAGGGCTTCCGCCTCCATCAAGGCCCGCGGTCCGCGGAGCGCTCTCGCGCCCCAGGCCGACGTCGCGGGCTGTAACCGAACCCTCCAGTGGGAGCTCAGTGCCGTAACGCAAGGCACATAGCCACACGCTCACGGAGGAAATCAGCGCGGTCTTTGAGGGGGCGGTCGCCGCTCCCTCGCAATCGCCGCGCCTTACGCTTCGTGTAACGACGAGTGGGGGTTACCGCATTCCACATGCGGATCGTGCAACAGTCTAGCAACATCGGCTGCTGTGGCGGCGTCAGGCATGCCGGCCGCGGCGCGCGGGGAGTTGTTACGCTGCGGTCGTGACGCAGAATGACCCGCTCGGCGCGGTCCCGGAAGGCGCCACCGGGTCCGCCGGGCCCACGGATTCGGAGCCGGATCGCCGCAGGGTCCGGGGCGCGATCGACCTGCTAGGTGTGCTGGCTTACGCGCTGCTTGTGGCTTTTTTCCGGCTTGCCGAAGATGCCGCGCTCGCCGAGTCACTCGGCGACAAGGCGGCGCTGGCTGAGATGGCCGCTGCCGGGTTCGGCAATTTCAGCCTGATTCGCGGCCGGCTGGAGGAGCTGCGAGTAGATCCCGACGAGGCGATGCAGCCTTTCGTCGCCGCGATCGACGAATTCCACGCCAGGACCGCGCCTTCCGACTGGCTGGAGAGCCTCGTAAAGGCTTATGTCGGAGACGGCATAGCGGTTGATTTCTACCGGACCGTGGCCGAGTTGCTCGACCCGCAGACGGCAGAACTTGTCGCTGAGGTTCAGAAGGACACCGGGCACGCCGCATTCGCGGTGGCCCGGGTGCGACAGGCCATCGAGGCCGACCCCGCGGTAGCCGGACGGCTGGCGTTGTGGGCCCGCCGGCTGGTGGGCGAGGCCCTGGGACAGGCGCAGCGGGTTGCGGCGGAGCGAGAGGACCTGGCGGCACTTCTCGCGGGCGATGAAGAGACTCAGCTGGGCACGATAGGCCGGATGTTTGCGGTGCTGACGGATGCCCACGCGCAGCGAATGGCAGCGCTCGGCCTCGGCGATTAGCGCATTCGGCGCACGGTCAGACAGGCAGACAGGCAGTGTCAAAGGGTGTTGCCGAAGCCGATACGGCGCTGCTCGCTGCCGCTGACTTCGAGGTAGGCAATCTTGTCGGCGGGAATCAGGACCCTGCCGCCTCTCTCGTCCCCGAGCGTCAACACACCGCCGTCGGCGACCGCCGCGGCAAGGGCGCGCTGCACGTCCTCAAAGGAGGACTTGGTCTCTATGACGAGCTCTCGCGGCACGGACTGAATGCCGATCTTGATTTCCACGGCGCTCCTCTCCGCAGCCGAGGCTAGCCCGGCTCCGGATGTTCAGGTGGTGCGGGGCCAGCCGCTGATGCCACGCCAGGCGAGCCGCGCCAGCAGCTGCTCGGCGGCGTCCTTGGGAATCGCGCGCCCGGTGCTCAGCCAGTATCTGGAGCTGACCTGGGCCATGCCGACCAGCGCCATGCCCAGCAGGTGCGCCTCGTCATCGGACAGGCCGGCGTCCTCGCGGATGAACTGGCTGATCATGTCGGCGCACGCGCGCATGGTGCGGTCCAGGCGCTCGCGCACGGCGGGCTCGTTGCTCAGATCGGACTCGAACACCAGACGGAACGCCTCACCCGAGCTGCTGACGAAATCGAAGAAGGCCTGGAAGGTCGCTGGCACGCGCTGCTTGTTGTCGGTGGTCGAGGACAGCGCCCCCTGCACGATCCCCACCAGTTCTTCGACGCTCTCGTCCAGCAGCGCGAGATACAGCTCGAGCTTGCCGGGGAAATGCTGGTAGAGCACGGGCTTGCTGACGCCGGCCCGTTCGGCGATCTCGTCCATGGCGGCCGCGTGGTACCCGTGGGCGACGAAAACCTCCTGGGCCGCGCCGAGCAGCTGCCGCCGCCGGGCCGGGCGCGGCAGCCGGGTACCGGCCGACCCATGCGATCTGGCCTGCGGCGATGCGGTCACGAGTGTCTCCGGGTATCTGCTGTCACATCAAGATGACGCTTATGCAATCTTACGTGTCAGCGGTAGTCGTCCTCGTCGAGGCTAAGCTCGCGCTCCTGTTCTGCCGCGTCGGCCTCATCTACCTCGAGCGGCACCTCGTATGACAGATCGACCTCGTCCAGTTCCTCTCCGTCAGGGATGGCATCCTGATCCTGCTCGACGGAATCGTCCACAGGCTGCTCAAGGCCCATCTCGCTCATGCAAGCCTCCTCATCCAATCGATGCATCGAACGTAGTGCCGATAAGAAGATTCAGGACACACTGTGGTATCAGTACCCGAGCTAACGGGGTAGGGAGACACCATGCGCAGCATGTGGAAGGGCGCGATTTCCTTCGGCCTGGTCATGATCCCGATAAAACTCTACGCTGCGACGGAACAGAAGGATATTGCGTTCCGGCAGGTGCATCGCGAAGACGGCGGCCGGATCCGGTTCCGCAGGGTGTGCTCGATTGACGGTCAGGAAGTTCCGTACGAGGACGTGGCCAAGGGCTACGAGCTGCCAACCGGTGAGATGGTCGTGCTCACCGACGAAGACCTGGCCGAGCTCCCCCTGCCGACGACCCGGAGCATCGAGGTCCTGCACTTCCTGCCCGCGGAGCAGCTAGACCCGATTCTGCTGAACCGCAGCTATTTCGTGGAGCCGGAAGCGGCCGGGTCCAGGGCGTACGTGCTGCTGCGCGACTCCCTCGAGCGTTCCGGCAAGGTGGCGCTGGCCCTCGTCGCGCTCAGGCAGCGGGAATCGCTGGCGACGCTGCGTACCAGGGACGGGCTGCTCGTGCTGGAGACGCTGCTGTGGCCCGACGAGGTCCGCACGCCCGATTTCCCGTTCCTTGAGGATGACATCGAGGTGCGGTCGCAGGAGCTGAAGATGGCGGCGTCGCTGATCGAGTCGATGACCGTGGACTTCGACCCGGATGAATTCCACGACAACTATCGCGAGGCGCTGCAGGAACTCGTGAACGCGAAGGTCGAGGGGCGCGAGGTGGTCCAGCCGGAGAGCCCGGCCGAGGCTGCGGAGCCGACGAGCCTCGCCGATGCACTGAAGGCGAGCCTCGCCGCAGCGCGCGGCAGCGGGGCCGGCGCCGGTGGCGCCACGGAGAGCGAGGACAGCGAGAAGGAGAGCGGATCGCCGCGGCGACGGACCAGCGCCAGCCGCAGCCGGGCCGCGAGCGCGAAGGAACCCGCCAGCGAGGACGGCCAGCCCGCGGCAAAGGGCGACGCCGCAGCGAAGGGATCGAGGACCAGGCGCCGGGCCAGCTGACGGCGAGGGGCGGAGCCCGTCGCCGTCAGCAGCTTTAGCCGACTCGGAGCGCCTCGGGTGGTCCGGTTCCTGCCGTGGCGAAGTGTCTCGGGCCGGTCCGGTTTTGGCGCTGGCCGGAGTGCCGTGGGTGGTTCCGATTCTTGCGGGACCGGAGTGCCTTGATGGGCCGGGGGGTTCGCGGGGGGCAGCGCCCCCCGCGGGTGGGTATCTTTTGTCCATGACTGATCCGGTCGCCGCGTGGCCTGGGGAGCTCGTCCCGGCAGGCGCCGGTCAGCTATTTGTGCGCAGCGCGCCAGCATCCGAGGGCGCCGAGCCAGCGCTTTTCGTCCACGGGCTTGGAGGGTCGGCGACCAACTGGACCGATCTGATGGACCTGCTGCGCAAGCAGTCGGCCGACCGCCCGGATGAGCCCGCGCTGGCTTGCGAGGCCGTCGACCTCCCCGGGTTCGGATTCTCGCCGGTCCCGCCGAGCGGCGACTACTCCATCGACGCGATGGCGACCGCCGTCGGCGACCTGATCGACGCGCGCGGGCACTGGCCGGTGCACCTGGTCGGCAACTCGCTGGGAGGCGCCGTTTGCGTGCGGCTGGCGGCCCGGCGGCCCGACCTGGTGCGGACCCTCACCCTGATCTCCCCGGCCCTGCCCGACTTGCGGCCCCGTCTGCTGCCGATGCGGCTGACCCTGCTGTGCGCGCCCGGGGTTGGCCCCTGGGCGCTGAGCCGGCTGGCCGAGCGGGTTCCGGCGGAGAAGAGGGCCCTGATGATGGCCAGGGACGTGTATGCGGACATGAGCCTGGCGCACCCCAAGCGCGTGGCCGAAGAGGCCGCCGAACTGACCCGCCGCGACGGGCTCGGGTACGCGGACGCCGTGCTGCTGGCCGCGGCGCGCGCCCTCGTCGGCGAGTACATGCGCCGCGGGCCGCGCTCACTGTGGCACGACGCGGCCAGGGTGAAGGCGCCGACACTCGCGATTTACGGCAGCCATGACCGGCTGGTCAGGCCCGCCATGGCGGCGCTCGCCGCGCGCTCGTTCCGCGGCTCGCGGGTGGTGGTGCTCTCGCGCACCGGGCACGTCGCAATGATGGAGCGGCCCGGCCTTGTTGCGAAGGAGATGCGGGACCTGTTCGCCGCGGCCAGGCGCCCGGCCCGGGCCGCCGGGTAGAACGGGTGCCACGCTGACTACAACAGAGGTGCTGATCTCCGCGCCGCGGGTGATCACCGCCGCCGCCGGAAGCCCGATCGTCACTGCCGGCTACGTCGCGACGGCCGGGGGAGTGATCTCGGCGGTGGGCCAGGGTTCCCCGCCACGCACCCCCGACGTCGCGCTGCCGGACGGCATGCTCCTGCCCGGTTTCGTGGACCTCCAGGTCAACGGGTACTTCGGCGAGGAGTTCCTGACCTCGGGCGCGGACGGCTGGGCCAGGGTCACCACGGGTCTGCCGCAAACCGGGACCACCGCGTTCCTGCCCACGTTCGTGACCGCCCCGCCCGGCGTGCTCGCCGCGGGCCTGCGGGCCGCGTCGGCGCTGATCCCGGCGCTCCCTGCCGGGGCGCGGGTGCTCGGCGTGCATGTGGAGGGCCCGTTCATCTCGCCCGCACGCAAGGGGGCGCACAATGAGGCCTGGCTCACCGAGCCGGCGGCAGGCGCCGTGGCCGAGCTGCTCGACGCCGGACGCGGCGTGCTCAGGCTGGTCACGTTGGCACCGGAACGCCGCGGCGGCATGGCGGCCGTCACCGCGCTGACCGAGGCGGGTGTGCTCGTCAGCGTCGGCCACAGCGACGCGACCGCGCGGCAGGTCGCCGAGGCCGCCGACCGCGGCGCCCGGATGGTGACGCACCTGTTCAACGCCCAGCGCCCGATGCACCACCGGGAGCCGGGTGTGGTCGGCCAGGCACTCACCGACCAGCGGATCACCAGTGGCCTGATCGCCGATATGCACCACGTGAGCCCCCAGGTCTGCGTTCTGGCCTTCCGTGCGGCGCCCGGGCGGATATGCGCGGTCACCGACGCGGCCGCCTGTGCCGGGATGCCCCCGGGCAGCTACAAGCTCGGCGGCGAGCCCATTGAGCTGCCGCCGGGTGACGGCGAGCCCCCGGTGCGCGCTGACGGCACCCTGGCCGGCTCGGGCCTGCGGATGGATGCGGCCGTGGGGAACCTGGTGACAGCCGGGGTCGGGCTGGCCGAGGCCGTCCGCGCCGCCACCCGCGTTCCCGCCGATCTGATCGGCAGGCCCGACATCGGCCGGATCACGCCGGGCGCAGCCGCCGATCTTGTCTGGCTTGGCGACGACATGCGGACGCGGGCAGCCTGGATCGGCGGCGAGCTGGTGTTTGCGCAGGAGGGACTGGACGGAGGACTCGGGTGAGCGGACAGCGAGCCACGCACATGCGGACTGAGATAGGTGAGCAGCCCGCGGCGATTCGGGCCACGATCGACGCGCTGCTGCCCCGCGCGGGCGAGGCGGCGGCGCTGGCCGCCGGCACCCGGCAGGTCCTGTTCATCGCCCGGGGAACCTCGGATAACGCGGCCGTCTACGGCAGCTACCTGATCCAGGCGCACGCTGGCCGTCTTGCCACCCTGGCCTCGCCGTCGATCGCCACCACCTACCACAGCCGGGTCGACCTGGGCGGCGTGCTCGCCGTGGCGCTATCCCAGTCCGGGCGGACCGAGGAGATCGTCGAGACGCTGACGTGGGCTCGCGACTGCGGCGCCGCAACGCTGGCAATCACCAACGGCGAGGGGTCCCCGCTCGCCGAGACCGCCGACGTCGCGTTCGTCACCCGGGCCGGGACCGAGCGCGCGGTCCCGGCGACGAAGACGTTCACCACACAGCTCGCCGCGCTCGCCGTGCTCGCCATCGGCCTCGGGGCCGGCCTTGACCCCGGAGAGCTGCGCGGCGTCCCGGACGAGGTGGAGTCCATCCTGGCCGCGCCGCAGCCTGAGCTGGAGCCGATCCTTTCCGAGCTCGCCGAGGACCGCGGGGTGGTTGTGTCCGGGCGCGGGTTCGCCTACGCGGCAGCGCTCGAGCTGGCGCTGAAGCTGAAGGAGGCGTGCTA
>Ga0335073_10002519_pt1 | contig 25071 bp, 17 predicted proteins | sample Lox_Sample_22_FD_207093 | JGI IMG/M metagenome (GOLD analysis project Ga0335073, IMG submission 207093) | Soil microbial communities from Loxahatchee National Wildlife Refuge, Florida, United States - Lox_Sample_2.2 | ecosystem: Environmental > Terrestrial > Soil > Wetlands | place: USA... | reverse complement strand
ACAAGCTGGCGCTGGCAGGGTCGCGCTGGGTGCTCAGTAATCTGTACGACTTCATCGGCGGCACTGACGGAAATTCTCCCGCGGGGGTAATTGCCCGCGATGCGGTCCTCTATGGCGCGGCTGCGGGAGGACTACAGAACTGCACCTCGGGCCAGGATTGCGGTTTCATTTTTCGCTTGCGGCCGTCGCCGACCGCGTGCCTCACCAGCCTCTGTCCCTGGAAGGAAGACGCGCTCTACCGCTTCACCGGATCCACCGACGCATGGCAGGGCGGCAATCTGGTTGTGGACAACGCCGGCAATCTCTACGGAGTGTCGTCCTCCGGCGGTGCGCAGCAGCATGGAGCTGTCTTTGAGCTGAGCCCGTCGATCGGAAGCTGGATCGAAACCATTCTCTACAGTTTCACCGGCAATAGCGACGGCGGTAATCCCACCGAGGTCATCGTAGGGAACGACGGCAATCTCTATGGAATGGCAGCCTTGGGGGGCACTTATGGCGGCGGGGTAGTCTTCGAGTTAACGCCGTTTGGAGGCGGCTGGACCGAGACTGTCTTGTATAGCTTCCCATTCGCATACCTCGGCACCAATCCTCAGTCTCTGCTTCAGGATGGTTCCGGCAATCTCTACGGCATGTATAACTATGACGGCTGCTGCGATTCCAGCGTCGGTTTGATCTTCATGCTCTCCCCATCCAATGGGACTTGGGTTTTCACCGAGCTTCATCATGGCAATGCGAACATAGATGGCAATGACGTGTTTCCGACCATGACCCTGGACGCCGCCGGGAATCTGCGTGGAACCGAATCGATAGACAGCGGCTGCATCAGTCCAATTGATTACGGCTACATTTTCGAGCTGGCGCCGACCGACAATGGCTGGCAATATACCACGCCGGTCGGTTGGGAATATACCTACTTTCCCGCCAGTGGCGCTTTAGCCATCGATGCGCAAGGCAATCTCTACGGCACGACCAGCACCTGCGGACAATACCAGAAAGGTGCCGTCTGGCAGTTCTCGCCGTAGGCGATATTCGGGTGCCGACGACCACTGCGGGCGTCGGCACTCCCGATCTGGCAGATCAGCTCTACTTCCGCACCTTCACCCCGCCGTGCACGCGGTCCTGCAGCACCTCGTCGAAGAACATATAGGGATGCACCGACTCAATCCGGCTGACCTCGTCCAGCTTGTTCCGCAGCTCGGTTGGAATCTCAAACTCCAGCGACTTCAGGTTGCTCTCCAACTGCTTGAGCCTGGTCGCTCCAATGATGGTCGAGGTCACGCCCGGCTGCGTTGCGACCCAGTTCAGGGCTGCCTCGGCAGGCGAGCGTCCCAGCTTCTTCGCAACCTCGCGCAGCGTCTCCAGAATCTTCCAGTTGCGCTCGGTAAATTTGTTGAAGACAGGATTGTTCGAGTCCTTCAGCACTTCCAGGCGGCTGCCTTTGCCGCTCGAGGGGCCTTCCTTGGTGTACTTGCCCGCCAGAAAGCCGCTGGCCAGCGGACCCCAGGGACAGATGCCAATGCCCATTTCGCGCGCCGCTGGCAAATGTTCGCGCTCGATGCTGCGCTCCACCAGCGAGTACTCCAGTTGCAAGCCGATGAGATGCTCGCGGCCTTGCTGCTCGGCCAGCGTCTGCCCGCGCGTCACATACCACGCGGGTACGTCGGAAAAGCCGTAGTAGCGGATCTTACCTTGGCGCACCAGATCGCTCAACGTGTAGACGACTTCCTCCACCGGCGTGATCGTGTCCCACACGTGCATCCAGTAAAGGTCGATGTAATCCATTTTCAGGCGGCGCAGCGAGCCTTCCAGCGCGCGATAGATGTTCTTGCGCCCGTTGCCGCCGGCGTTGGGGTTTCCCGGCTGCGTGTTGAAGCTGAACTTCGTGGCAATCACCAGACGGTCGCGCAGATTGCCTTCCGCCACAAAGCGGCCGAGAATCTCTTCGCTCTTGCCCTCGGCGTAGCCGTCGGCGCAGTCCAGAAAATTGCCGCCCTCGTTCACATAGCAATCGAAGATGCGCTCCGACTCGGCGTCCTCGGAGCCCCAGCGATCGTTGCCGAAAGTCATGGTCCCCAGCGCCAGCGGACTCACTCGCAGCCCGGAGCGTCCCAGTGTGATGTATTCGTTCAGTTGCATGATGACGGTTTTCTCCTCGTCGTTGTTATAAGCCGCAAATGAAAAGGATAATCCTGCGTGACGGAAATTGCGGTCGATTGCAGTTGACGCGACGCAGTGCGAACCAGCGGTCCTGTTATTCGTAGCGCAGGCTCTCGATCGGATCGAACCTCGCGGCGCGTACGGCGGGAGCAGTGCCGAAGAGAATGCCCACAAAGCTCGACACCAGCACCGCAATCACCACCGACCAGCCGGAAATGGGCAGACGATAATTGGTGAGGAAGCGCACGGAGAATGGCAGCGCCAGACCGACCACAATCCCCACCATTCCTCCTGCCAGCGAGATCAACACCGCCTCGGTCAGGAACTGCGCGCGAATTTCGGCGTTGGTGGCGCCCACCGCCTTGCGTACGCCGATCTCGCGGGTGCGGGCGTTCACCGTTGCCAGCATGATGTTCATGATCCCCACGCCGCTGACAATGAGCGTCAGCACGGAAATGAGCAGCAGCACGCGCGAAAGCGTGTTGGCGGTTTTGGCAGCCACGTCCAGCAGTTGCGTCAGGTTATCGACGCGATACACCGACTCCGGGCGATGACGGGACTGCAGGACATCGTGAATTTCTTTCGTGGCCCGCGGCACCTCGTTAGAATCCGAGACCGAGAAGAAAAGCTGCTTCACCTCGTCGGTGTTGGTGAAGTAGCGTGCCACGGTGTACGGCACCAGGATCGTGTCGTCGGAAATCTCCGACTGGCCGAGGGTGTCCACACGCTCGCGAAAGGTGCCAATGACGGTGAACGGCAGGCCGCTGAGCTTAATCTCATTGCCGATGGCCATGTCCTCCGAGCCGTACAGCGTGGCGGCCAGCTTCTGTGTAATTACCGCAACTTTGTTGCGCGCCTGCGTATCGTCAGCGTCGAAGAAGCGGCCCGAAAGTACGTCCAGATTGCGGATGTACCTATACTGCCAGGAAACGCCCAGCACTACGACGTCGCGCTCCTTAGCGCCAGGCACGAGGATGCGATCGTGGAACTCGATCATCGGCGACGCATTGCTGATTCCCGGTACCTGCTGCTGTACCGCCTTCAAGTCATCGAGAGTGAGGAAGTCGCTGGAGGCGTCGCGGCCATAGATGCCGCCGCCCTGGTACTCGGCGATCATCATGTTGGAGCCGATGTTCTGGATCTGTTGCAGCAGATATTGCTTGCCGGTAAGCCCGATGGTAACGACCAGGATGAGCGAGGCGGTCCCGATCACCATGCCGATCGACGTCAGAATGAAGCGCATCTTGCTGACGCGAAACGTCTCGATGGCGACACTCAGCGTCTCAGCGAATACCAGCTTCGGGTAGGGGCGCCCGTTTCTGCCGTTAATGGACATGCTCCTGAGACCAGTTTCGAGTTTCCGGTTTCAAGTTGCAAGTCTCCGTGCCGGAAATTCGAAACTATCCAGTTAGACGACGTGGCCGGCATAACGGCTGCAGCGCGGTGCAATGGTCATGCGGTTTCTGCGACTCGGCACTCTTACCGCGGCGCAAGAGCAATGTTGTCGATCAACCTCGTGGCGCCGAAGTACGCGGCCACCGCAACCAGCGCGCCTTGCACAATATCCGTAACCGGATCGAGCGTGTCGGGATCGACGATGGCGAAATAATCTAGCCGCGCGCCGGGCTCTTCCGCAATCACCTGCATCCCAGCGTGGCGCAGCTTCTCCGAATCCTTTTCGCCGCCATCGGCCGCGAGCTGCACGCGCATCAACGCGCGATGCAGGACCAGCGCCTGCTTCCGCTGCTCGGGCGTGAGATAGACGTTGCGCGAGCTCATCGCCAATCCATCCACCTCGCGCGCGATGGGGCAAACGACCAGCTCGACATCCATATCCAGGTCCCGCACCAGCTTGCGCAATACGGCAACCTGCGCCGCGTCCTTCTGGCCGAAGAAGGCGTAATCGGGCCGAACGGTCTCAAACAGTTTGGTGACCACGGTTGCCACTCCGCGAAAGTGTCCGGGACGCGATGCACCGTCGAGCTTGTCGCTCAGGCCTTCGACCACCACATACGTTTTCGCACCGGGGGGATACATCTCCTCGACCGAAGGAATGAACAGGAACTCTACTCCTAGCTGCTCCAGCATCGCCGCATCGCGCTCCAGGTTACGCGGATATTTGTCCAGGTCTTCCGTCGGCCCGAATTGCAGCGGGTTCACGAAGATCGACACTGCAGTGACGTTGCATCGGGCTTTGCCGGCGCGCACCAGCGAGAGATGTCCTTCATGCAGCGCGCCCATTGTCGGCACAAGTCCCAGCGTCTTCCCCGCTGCCGTGACCTGGCGGCAGGCGGCTTTCATCGCCGCAATGGTGGATATGCGTTTCACGGTTCCAGGTCCAAAGCGTACTTGCAGCGCCGCGCCAGAAGGCCCGTGGCCGCGCTGAGATCGAGATCCGCAATCAAGAGGCCTTCCTTGCCGTAGGGCTGAAAGCTCTGTAGCGTGCCATCGGGACGCACCACCGCCGATGTGGTCGGCGAGCCGGCGCTTGCGACGTTTACGCTGGCGAAGTAACAGGTGTTCTCGGCGGCCCGGCACAGCATCGCTTTCTCGTGAAATGAATTTGCCGGATGGGCGAAAGTCGAAGGGGCATAACCACCCGGTTCGGCCTCATGAAAATGCGGATGGAATACGATCTGTGCGCCCTGCCGCGCCGCCCACCGCACCGTCTCCGGATAGCGCCAGCCCTCGTGGCAGATGGCGATGCCGAATGTCAGCGGGTCTGCCCGGAAAACCCGCCTTCCAGTACCGAACGAGTACGTGTCTTCCTCTGATGGGTCGAGTTGGATTTTGTCCTGGAATCCGGCGAACGTCCCATCGCGATTGATGACCAGCGCGGTGGCCAGCAGCGCTCCACCGGCCACACGCTCGGTGCCGAGAATGACGGCCACATCGGCCTTCGCCGCCGCCGCCGCAATCCCCGCCCATGCGCGCTCGAGGAACACGGGATCGGGCGGCGGCACAGGCTTGTTCTTTGCCCGATAGCCGGGAACATAGCATTCCGGAAAACAAATTAGATCGGCGCCTGCGATGCCCGCGTCGGCGACAGCTTGTGCCGTCAGCGTGACCGACTCGTCGGGCGTCGCCGGAAAGCGCAGGTTGGCAAGGGCGATTCGGAAGGTGCTCACAATTCGAAATGTATCACCTGGAAATTGAACGCCGCGAATTCCACTCAATGCGGCTGGGTTGGCGAGCTAGTTGTTCCGCCAGGATGTGCGTCTTCGGATGTTGAACTGTCCCCGGCTTGCGACGGCGGTCCCGGTTCCGGCATCGTCCAGCTAGCCAGCACCTCTTTCAGCGCCGGTTCCAAGCGCAGCAGATGCTCCGGCGCACACTTCAGGGCGACGGAATAGATTTCGTTCTGCGGACCTTCAATGAATACCAGCTCCTCAAGCCAATCGCGGCCGGTGGAATTCTCGCGATAACGCGTCTTCAGCATCTGCGCGGGACTATGATCGACGGTCCGTTCCTGTCGCTGTAAGGTCTCGAAATTCTCACCAGCGCCGCGCATGGCTTCGGTCGCCTGCTGGATGATCGCGTCAAGAGTGGTTCCTTGCCCGTCTTCCGCCGGCGGCGCGACCAGCGCTATCGTGATTTCGTCCCACAGCGCGCGATCGCCGTTCTGCTCCGGCGCAATCACTACGCCATTACCGTCGAAAATCTCGCCCAGCACGCTCCACGTACCGGGATAGCGGAAGCAGAACCCGGCGCTCGCGTGACAGTACTTCTTCGACAGACTGGTCGTCTTGTGGGGAGATGTTTTCGAGGCAGGAGTCGAACTCTGCCCAAATGCAATTAAGCCGGTGGCCGCAAGAAAAAGAGTGTAAATCGCCGGGCGTAGTGCAAACCGCATGTATCTACACTTGCACAGCGCGCTTGCGTTCGGCAATGGTCTCGAGTGCAGCCAGGGTCTCCTTCGGCAGATGGTAGGACTCGGCGTCGGCCGGATAGCCGCCTGACTTCACGTCATCGCGAAAGGCCAGTAGAGCGTTGCTGACGACCGCGCCCACATCGGCATAGCGTCGCACGAACTTCGCCGGCGGAGCGAAGGTAAGCCCCAGCAGGTCGTGGAAAACCAGCACCTGGCCATCGCACTCCGGCCCGGCGCCGATGCCGATGGTGGGAATCTCCAGCTCGTGCGTAATCGTGGCCGCCACCTCGCGCGGAATGCCTTCCAGCACGATGCAGCACGCGCCGGCACGCTCGAGAGCGAGCGCATCGTGCATGAGCTGCTCGATGGCCTTCAGCGTCTTGCCCTGCACCTTGTAGCCGCCCATGGCGTGCACCGACTGCGGCGTCAGCCCGATGTGGCCGACGACGGGGATCTCGGCTTGCACCACCCGCTCGACCAATGCGGCACGTTTCTCGCCGCCCTCGATTTTGACCGCCTCGGCGCCGGCATCTTTGATGAATCGCGCTGCGTTGCGCAGCGATTCGCGCAGGCTGATGTGGTAAGACGCAAACGGCATGTCGGCGACCAGGAAAGCGCGTTTGACGCCGCGGCGCACGGCGCGCGTGTGATGCAGCATCTCCTGCACGGTAACGGGCAGGGTGTTCTCGTAGCCGAGCATCACCATGCCCAGCGAGTCGCCGACGAGCACCATGTCGATGCCCGCCTCGTCAACCAGGCGCGCGCTCGCGTAGTCGTAGGCAGTCAGGCAGGTGATGATCTCGCGGCGCTGTTTTTTTTCCAGAAGAGTGGAAGCGGTAATTTTGGCGCGGAAGTCGCCGGTGGTAATGCTCACGATGTCCTCCAGTGCAGCTCCGCTCTGCGGATGCCACCTGTGTCCCGTCACAAGGGAGCGTGATCCCGTTCAGGGAACAATCGGATTGTACACCCTGGCACGAGAATCGGCCTCGCCCACCGGCGGCGGGGCGGTTCAGAATGCCGTAATTCTCGCCGTAAACTGCACCTGGCGCGCGCTGCCGATGTGGTTCGTGTCTGGAGCGAACAGCGCCTGTCCGGCACTGTAGATAGGCGCGCTCGGCGTGCCGAAGACGCTGATCGCCTCTGGGCCAAAATTGCGGTTGGCGGCATTGGTGAGGTTGAAGATGTCCATGAACAGATCGAGGTGATGGCCCTCACCCTTCAACGTGATGTCCTTGACGAAGCGAATATCGAGATCAAAGAACGACGGTTGCCGCAGGCTGTTGCGCGCAGCGACCAGGCCGTTGATGATCGCGCGGTCGTTCCAGTCGTTGGCGTCATTCTGGGTATCGAAGCCGATGATCGGCGTATACGGCAGTCCCGAGTGCACAAATACGATGGGATTGAACTTGAAGCCGAGCGGCAGATTGGTAATCGCGCTCAGGTTGAAGCTGTTGCGTACGTCAAAATTGGAGTAGGCGTTCTCGGCCGCGAGATTGAAGGGATTCAACGGCGTGACCAGCGAAAAAGGGCCGTAGCTGGAGTCGTCGTCGCGCGCTCGCGACAGCGTGTAGTTTGCCGAAAGCTGCGAACGATGCGGCAGCTGAAAGTTTGCCGTCAGCAGCAACCCGTCATAGCTGGAATGGGCCGACGATTGGTTCACCAGTAACTGGCCGATCGTCGGATCGGGGCGCGCTGCCGGAAACACCGGCAGACCGTTGGCGTCATAAGTGGGCGGAAACAGGTTTTGGTTCAGCAGCAGTTGCAGGTCCCAGGTGCTGTTGTGAACATAGCCCGCAGTCACGGAAATCTTCGGCGTGAACTGCTGCTCGATGCTGCCCGCGGCTTGAAACGATCGCGGATTATGAAAGTCCGGCGAGATGCCCACCACCAGCGCAGCCGGCGTGGTCAGGCCTGGCGGAGGCGCGCTGAGCGAGTGATATCCGCCGGAGGTGACCAGCGGCAGAATCTGCGGATCGAAGTAGCTGTCGGCGACAACTGTGTTCAGAGCGTTGTCGGTGAAAACGCGCTGAAAGATGTCGGCCGGCGTGGGCGCGTCGTACGAGCCGGCAGACAAGCGCACGACGGTGTTCGACACGGGATTCCACGCGATGCCCAGCCGCGGCTGCCATTGGCTCAGGTCGTTGGGAATGAACGTCGTCTGACTGATCGCCGCATTCGGATGTGACGGCTGCGGGTTCCATTGACCGTCCCAGCGCAACCCTGCCGTAACTGTCAGCGTCTTGGCAACCGGCAGCTTGGCATCGATGTAGAAACCGAGCTCCTTGACAGCGCCGTTGTAGGTATCGTCGCCAACCGCAAACGTCTGCTGATAGCGGCGAGGATCGCCGGCCAGGTAATCCGCCAGCGAATCGAAGTCGAAGAGGCCGTTGAGATTGGCTTCGTGACGCAGGCTCGCCGGGTTGTAGCCGAAATCGACGCCAACATGCAGCACCGTTCCGCCGCGCGTGATCGCCAGATCGTCGTTGTAGCGGTTGATGTTTGATGTGTAGGACTCGTTGGCAAGCGCGCTGCCGCCCAGCACGCCGAAGCCGTTGATCACCAGCTCCGGCGCAGTTGAATTGGGCGTCAGATCGCGTTGGTCCTGCGCCCACTGCGCCAGAAACTGATTGACCTTGCTGGAACCGAAAACGGTTGTCAGGTTCGCGCGCAGCCAGTAACTGTTGCCAGTGAGCGATGCAGCGTTGTCGATGGGCGCGATGCTGCGCGTCGATCCTTCGTCCAGGTTCGTCGCATTCACGCGATTGAAGTTGAATGCCAGGTAGAGCGTGTTCGCCTGGTCCAGCAGAAAATCCGTGCGGGCGAAGACCGAAGTCGGATCGCTCTTGCCGACAATCTGCCGTTGCAAGCTGGCCAGGGCAGGTGGAAGCACCGTACCCGGCGGCTGCGGCTCGAACTCGGTCCAGTAAGGAATGTTGAGGTAGTCCTGCTCTGCGCCCACATAGAAGAATGCCTTGTTCTTCTTGATGGGCCCGCCCAGCGATCCGCCGAACTCATTCTGCGCGTTGTCCAGTGAGTGGCCGAAAGCGTCGCTCGCGGTCCAGGACGGACGGCCGATGTAGAAAGCCTCTCCGTGGTACTTGTTGCTGCCTTCTTTCGTGATGACATTCACGAATCCCGCATTCGTCCCTCCCACCTCTGCCGTCGCACCGGCATGCACGATCTGAAATTCGCGTACCACCGTCTGCGGAAAGAAAAGCGAACTGTCCTGCGCACCGCGCTGTCCGCCGTTGAGCGGATCGGTGAAGTCGAAGCCATCGACAGCAGAGCTGAAGTCCGTAGGCCGCTGGCCGTCAAAAATGAGTCCGAAATAACTGGGCGGCACATTCACTCCCGCCGCCAGTTGCGCGAATTGCGTAAAGTCGCGGTCGCGGTTCGGCAAGTACGTAACGGCAAGGCCCGCTACCGCGTTGCTCACCTGGGGCGCCTCTTTGTTGATAGCGGGCGGCAGCGTGTTGCCCTCGACCGTCGGGCCATGCCCGGCAACCGTAACGTTCTCCGATGTGCCGGCGACGCCTAGTTTGATGGTGAGCTGCACGCTGCTGCCGACGCCGAGAGTTACACGTGCCGGCTTCTTCAGCGTAAAGCCGGGTGCTTTTACCCCTACGGTATAGACGCCAGGATTCAAGAGGACAGCGACGAAGTTGCCGGTATCTGACGTTGTCAGAGTACGGGCCGAGGTGAAGTCGGCGCTGCGGATGGTGACCTTTGCGCCAGCCACTGCGTTGTCCTGCGGATCGGTCACGGTCCCACTGATTGTTCCCCGCGCCGACGCGGACTGCGCCACGGCGGCGGTGGAGAACAGCAGACACAAAGCCGCGAGTCTGCGGAATCGCTCAAAGACGCCGCGAAACTGGGCTAAACAGGAAGGATTCACCACGGACGCACTGAGGATACGGAGTGTTGACGAATGCAGCGCAACGACATGATCTCGAATAACGGATTCATCTTCACCACGAAAGCAGAAATAACCAAAGAAACTCCCTGATATCCCTGCCTCCGTGGTGAACCAGGCTCAGGCGTTAAAACACGATGCGCGCGAGGAACTGCATTTCGCGCGGCGGCCCGACGTTGGCCAGGCCGCCGACCGGCTGTCCGAAGGTCGCCACCGGCGTCGCGCCGTTTCCGTAAACGCCATTGAGACTATACAGGTTCAGGTGATTGAAGGTGTTGAACGACTCGGCGCGCAGGATGACGTTAGTTCGCTCGGTAACATGAAAAGACTTCTGCAGGGCCATGGAAACATCGGAGGTCCCCGGGACCTGGCCTGCGTCGCGCGGTATTACTACCCCATCGATCACTGGCCGGTCCGAAGTATTGCCATCGCCGTTGTTGTCGACGCCGGTCGTAATGTTGTAGGGGAAGCCGGACGCCGCCTGCACCCATCCCGAAATCATGAAGCCATAGGGCAATTGGTAGGTGGCGCTCAGGGAGGCGCGATTGGTCTGATTGAGTAGGCTGGTCGCCTTCTCGCAAATCTCCAGGCAGCCGTAGTCATTGGGGTTCTGACCGGTGCCGTCCCATTCGACACTGTTGATGTCGTGCGACCAGGTGTAGGTGAGCAGCGCCGACAGCCGCCGCGAGAGTTGCTTCCGGATTGTGACCTGCAGCCCGTCATACCACGCTTGGCCAAAATTCACATACTGGAGAATTTGGTCATATCCTCCCGGCACCGGAACGATGGGCCGCGTCAGGTTGGCCGCTGTCACCGACCGCGTCTGTCCCGGCAGGGTGCGAATGAATGGCGATGGAGCATTCAGGTCCACAGGCTGCTCGATATGGATGGTGTAGGAGCCGATGTAGTCCAGCGAAAGCAACCAGCCCGATCCGAGGTCGTGCTCGAAGCCAAGGTTCCATTGCTGCGTGTAGGGGTTTTGGAAATTGTTATCGCAGAAGTGGAGCTTGTCGACCGGCAGGAACTGGTTCAGGTAGTTGCATTGACCGGCGAGAATGGTCAAGTTGCGCGCGGGCAACAGGACACCGGGGGGAAAGCCCGAGATCGCAGAGAAGGTCGAGGGGAAGCCCAGGCCGCCCGGAACTGCGGTGTAGGTAAAAGCGCCTCCGGGGCCGCCCAGCGCCGCACTGGCGTAAAGATCGGTGCGCTCCTCCGAGTAATAAATGCCATATCCGGCGCGAATGACCGTGTCGCTGTTCGGCAGTTTCCAGGCGAGTCCAATGCGCGGCGAGAACAGGGCGTTCTGTCCGGTGAACGTCTCTCCATCCCAGCGCAAGCCGAGGTTTAGGTTCAGGTTGGGAAGAATGTTCCAGTTGTCCTGCGCGAACAAGCCGTAAAGCGTGTCGTTGATCCTATAGTTCTGATTACCAAACGACTGCGTGAAGTTGCTGGCGATGGGCGGCGCTCCCGGCGGTGAGCCGGGCGGCGGCAGCGCAGGATCGTAAGTCAACAGTGTGGCGATTGGGATCGTCTCGTAGTGCGAATTGATCTGGAAGCGTCCGTCAAGGTAGCCACTGCCGAACTCCTGCCCGAAGCCGCCCGAGTGCGAGTTGTAGATGTCGACGCCAAGCTTCAGTTGATGGCGGCCGCGACTCAGGCTCACCGTGTCTGCCCATTCATACTGATGATTGCTCAAGTCAGCAACGCGGGAATCGCCATAGGTGTAGTAGCCGGAGACGAACAACTGCGGTTGGGGGGTCACGGGAATAAACTGTGTGATCGGGGAGCCCAGCAGGAACTCGAATCGCGCATCGTTCAGCGTATTGCTGTTGATAATCGCCGTGTCCGTGATCGCTGCCTGATAAGTGTTGCGTGTGAACACCCGGGCCGCCGTTGGCAGGGTGACGCCGCTGACCGTGTCCTGCGGATTGGTGTCGCTAAAGCGATCGAAATTGGTGCGCAGTGTGAGCCGGTTGTTTTCGTTGATCTGCTGGTCCAGGCGCGCCAGAAATAGCGTCTGTCCGAAAGTGCCGTTGTAGAGCGAGCCCGGATCGACCGGCGAAGTGATGACCGCGGGCCGGTTCTGGTTGGTGTACTGTGCCGACACCATGAAGTAGGTCTTGTCTTTCACGATAGGGCCGGACAGCATACCGCTGCCCTGGGACAGCGTCTCCTGCGCTGGCTTTGCGGCCAGCGGAATACTGGCATTGGAAAAGGACGGACTCCCCATACCGACGAAGTCGCCGTGCCAGTCGTTCGACCCCGAGCGGGTGACGATGTTTACCGCCGTGCCCGCGTTCCAACCCCACTCCGCGGAACTGGCGTTGGTGTAGACGGTGAACTCCTGCACCGCCGAGAACGGCACTCCGGCGATCGCCGACTGCCGGCCCCACATGTCGTTGGCCGTGGTGTTGTCGAGTTCGTAAGTGGTCTGGCGGCGTCCGGTTCCGTTGATGACGAACAGCGTCTCATTCAGGAACAGGTCGCCCGTGGTCTGCGAAAGACGGACCGAGGAGTTCAGCAGCGGCAAGCTGGTGATCTTGCGCTCCAGAACCGGCGTGTCCTCAATTTTTTGCTGGCTCAAGCGCGTCGAAACCTGGTTGGATTCCACTTGCACAGTCCCGGTGGTGCCGTAAACATTCACCTGCGTGTTGGCGCCTGAAACCGCCATGGTGAAGTTGAACACCGCCGTTCCCAGCGCTCGCAAGGTAATGTCTTTCTGCTCCGCGGGTTTGAATTGGGCCGCCTTGACGGTCAGTACATAGCTGCCCGTGAGGGGAATGCCGATGAAAGAGTAGTTGCCTAAGCTGTCCGTCTCGACCGTCCGATCGAAGCTCGTGGCGGGATTGCGCAGAGTGACCGAAGCTCCGGCAATCGCTTGGCTCTGCTGGTCCTGCACGTGGCCCTGGAGAGTTCCGAGGTCGGTCTGGGCTATGACGCTGGTGGACAAGAAGCAAGCTGCAAACAACGCAAGAACAACAGAGGGAGCATTCCTGAGTAGTTTCGCCATAAGGCGAGAAGGCTAAACGCCCCCCCGTCGTACTACCATGAGTAGTACAAGATTTAGTTGCAGTATGTTGTAACGTGGGGTCAGTTCGATTCTGTGGTCGGCGTTCGGTGTCCGGATGGACAGCGCTGCGGCAGACTGAGGCGGCCCTTCTAGTTGGGGATGAGTTCGTGGACTCCGCCGGCGCTTGCGACCACCACCGCGTGGGTCAGACCGAGGAAGAGGCCGTGCTCAACAATCCCGGCGCGCTCCTCGAGCTCCCGCGCGAGCTTGGCGGAATCAGCGATGGGGCCAAAGTCGCAATCAAGGATCAGGTTGCCCTGGTCGGTGCGATATTCTCTGCCATCGGAGGTCTGGCGCACGATGTACTTCGCACCCAGCGACTCCAGGAAGCGCGCCTGCGAGCGCCAGCCGAAGGGCAGGACCTCAACCGGGAGGACATGGTGAGTGCCCAGACGCGGCGAGAGCTTGCTCTCATCGACGACGATGATTTCGCGAGCTGACGCCTGCGCCACCAGCTTCTCGCGCAGCAGCGCCCCGCCGCCCCCCTTGATGAGATTGAGTTGCGGATCGACCTCGTCGGCGCCGTCGATGGTGACATCGATGTTCTTAGGCAGGTCTTCGGTCAGCATCGGGATGCTGAGCTCAACCGCGGCGTCCCACGAGGCGCGCGAGGTGGCGAAGCCGACGATGTTCTGCAGTCCGCCGCTCTTTAAGAGCGCGCCGATGCGGCGGATGGCAAAGATCGACGTTGAACCCGTGCCGAGCCCTACCGTCATGCCCGATTCAATGTAGCGGACAGCATATTCGGCCGCCTCTTTCTTCAGGGCGGCTTGCGGGTCGGGGGTCGCGGTGGGCGCGTTCAAACCAGTTTCCTCGCCGGGTTGAAGCCCGGCTCGTGATGGCAACGGCGCGCCTGAAGGCGCGCCCCTTCAGAGTTGACTCAGCTCTTCCTGCCCAGCGCCTGACGATATCGCCGGATCAGCGTATTGGTCGAGCTGTCGTGCTTCAACTGCGGCGGCGCGGCGCTCTCCAACTCAGGGATGATGCGCTTGGCCAGTACCTTGCCCAGTTCAACGCCCCACTGGTCGAACGAGTCGATGTTCCACACCGCGCCTTGGGTGAAGACGTTGTGCTCATACAGCGCCACCAACTTGCCCAATGTGCGCGGCGTGAGCTTGTCGGCAAGAATCATGTTGGTTGGCCTGTTGCCCTCGCACACCCGGAACGGCGTCTGGAAATCGGGCGAGCCTTCGGCCTTCAGCTCCTCGGCGGTCTTGCCAAACGCCAGCGCTTCAGCCTGTGCGAGGACGTTCGCCATCAGCAGATCGTGCTGCTCCTTCAGCGGGCTCAGCGGCTGGCAAAAGGCGATGAAGTCGCACGGGATCAGCTTCGTCCCCTGGTGGATCAACTGGTAGAACGAGTGTTGACCGTCGGTGCCCGGCTCGCCCCAGATGATCGGCCCGGTTTGCCACTCCACATGATTTCCCTGCAAATCGACGTGCTTGCCGTTGCTCTCCATCTGCAACTGCTGCAGGTAGGCAGGGAAGCGCTTCATGTTGTCGGAGTACGGCATGATGCCGACGGTCTGCGCCCCGAAAAAGTTGTTGTACCACACTGTCAGAAGTCCCATCAGCGCCGGCAGGTTCTTCTCCAGCGGCGTGCTGCGGAAGTGTTCATCGATATCGTGGAAGCCGGCCAGCAGCTCTTCGTAATTTCTCGGGCCCACGGCAATCATGGTGGACAAACCGATGGCCGAATCCATGGAGTAGCGGCCGCCGACCCAGTCCCAGAAGCCGAACATGTTGGCGGTGTCGATGCCGAACTTGGCCACACCTTCGGCATTGGTAGAGACGGCGACAAAGTGCTTGGCAATGGCGCTCTCGCTCTTCAGCGAATCCACGATCCACTTGCGGGCGGCGGCAGCGTTGGTCATTGTCTCCAGCGTGGTGAAGGTCTTCGAGGACAGGATGAAGAGTGTCTCAGCGGGGTCGATGTCGTGCGTGGCATCGGCAAAGGCGGCGCCATCGACGTTGGCGACAAAGCGAAAGCTCATTGCCGGATCGGCGAAATCGCGCAGCGCAATGTAGGCCATCTCCGGCCCCAGATACGAACCGCCGATGCCGACGTTGATTACGTTCTTGATGCGTTTGCCGGTATGGCCTTTCCACTCGCCGCTGCGCACGCGATTGGCGAATTTGGCCATGGCGTCGAGCACCTCGTGCACTTCGGGGACAACGTCTTTGCCATCGACCTCGATCTTCGTGCCGCGTGGCGCCCGGAGGGCCACGTGCAGCACCGCTCGCTGCTCGGTAATGTTGATCTTCTCACCGCGGAACATGGCATCGCGCCGGGCTTCCACGCCGCGCTCACGGGCCAGTTGCACTAGCAACTTCATGGTCTCACCGGTGATGCGGTTCTTCGAGTAATCCAGATACAATCCGGCGCCTTCGGCGGTGAATCGCGTCCCACGTTGTAGGTCATCGGCGAACATCTGCCGCAGATGGACGTCCTTGATCTTCTCGTAGTGCACCTGCAGGTCCTTCCAGGCGGGCGTGTCGATGGGTCGCTGGGTGGTCATCTTTGGCTCCGGCATGTGGGCTCCTCTCGCACGCGAAAATCTCGCGGGTTGTTGCTTTGTAACAGGGCACGACTTTAATCGTGCCGAAGGCGCTGCATGAACAACTGGGCTTTAGCCCCTGCGGGTATCGCCGCTCCCGCGGCTTGAGAAACTGTTTCGATAACTGGGGGGCTGACGCCCCCGCCTGACCGCATCCCGCCGCTGCGCGGCTATCGTGCTGGCAAGGCCAAGTGGTTTCAGCTTAGAAAAGCACGCCTTGACTACTTCAGCGCCTTGCTCTTGCTCTCAATCGATTCGAGCAGGTCCTTCCAGGAATCCACGAACGACTTCGCACCATCGGCTTGCAGATCGGCGGCAAGCTTCATCACGTCGACCCCGGCCCGGGTGAACGCCATCAGTATCTGCTCGCAGTCGCCGCCATCGCGCGGTATAGCATTCTCGACCGCACCGTGGTCCGCAAAGGCCAGCAGGGTTTCCTCCGGCATGGTGTCAATCGTATTCGGCGCAGCGAACTGGCCGATGTAGAGCACGTCGGAGGCCTTGGGATCCTTGGTTCCGGTGCTGGCAAACAGCAGCCGCTGCGGGCGCGCGCCCAGATTCTCCAGCCGCTGCCAGCGTTGGGAGTCCAGCACGTCGCGATACGCCTTGTACGCCTGCTGCCCGATTGCCGGCCCGAGCTTGTCGCGCAGCCCGGCGGGAACTTTGTCCATCGTCGCCTTGTCCCAGCGGCTGACGAACAGCGACGCCACCGAGCGCACATCGGGGCTGAGCCCGGCCTCCACGCGGCGCTCCAGGCCGCGCATGTAGGCGTCGGCTGCGCCCAGGTAATGATTGCGGTCGAAGAGCAGCGTGACGTTCACCGAGACTCCGGCGAAGATCGCTTCCTCAATCGCAAATCGTCCTTCCGGCGTTCCCGGAATCTTGATAAGTAAGTTGCGACGCTGGGCCTGCTTATGCAGCTTCTTCGCCACTTCCACTGTCGTCTTCGCGTCGTAGGCCAGCAGCGGCGAAACCTCGAGCGACACCCAGCCGTCAACGGTTGCCGTGCGTTCGTGGATGGGAGCGAACAAGTCCGCGGCGCGCCGCAGATCGTCGATGGCCATCTCGAAGAAAGCGTCTTCTGTGGACATGCCACCGGACATCAGCCGTCCCATGTCATCGTCGTAGGCATCGCCCTTGGTCATCGCATGATCGAAGATCGTCGGGTTCGAGGTCAGGCCGGTGACCGACAGCTCGTCGATGTAGCGCTTCAGCGTGCCGTTGTCCAGCATGGTGCGCGTAATGTTGTCCAGCCAGAGGCTCTGGCCCAGATCGTGTAATTGTTGTGTGGCTTTCATATCATCTCCGTTCACGCGCCCTGTGAGACGGCGCGTTTCGTGGGCAGGAGGTCACTTTTGTCCATCTGCAGCATATCGGCAATCCGGCGGATGCTGACATCGGCTGGAGAGTACTTCGCGATCGCTTTCTTGTCGTGGGCATAATGCCCTTGCTGTACGAAAACGGTGGTGACGCGGTCCTTCCAGTTGTCTTTGATCGCCTGCAGGAGCCGCAACTTGTCATCCACCATCACGTAATGTTTTGCGGGATAGAACTGCTCCACCCACTCCAGCTCCTGCTCCTTGTGGATGAAGATCAGCACATTTCCGCCAAAGGCCTTCCACAGGCCGGAGCGGTCCACCTTGCGCGGCTGGAAGACCGCATCGCCATCGGACAGGATCGCAGCCTTGCCCCAGCGCCGGCAGCGTGCGACCACATCAAGCGCCCCAGGAAAGACCTGTTTCGCAAACGGGTATTCGATGAGCCAGTTGGAGACGCTCAGAAAGCGCGGATCGTGCATCTTCTCCAGGCGGTAGCGCTCCAGCGCGCCCAGATAGTCCGCATAACCCAGCTCGCTGCGCAGCACTTCATAAATCTCCAGGTAGCGTTGGCGCGCCGCCGGTCCGAAGGTGCGGCCGATGTGCCCAAACAGGTCGTTCGACATGCGGTCGTTGTCGAACAGCGTATTGTCGACATCGAAGAGAAAAACCAGCTCGGACTCCGGGTTTGAGGACGCGGCGCGCCTTCCGTCTCCCGATCGCGCTGCTTGCTGTGCGCTCATTTAGTGCCCCGCAGCCTGAAATCGGTTGTCTTCTTGTTGCGAGGGCTTCGGGTCGACCCACGGACCGTCGACCCCAATGAGTTGACAGGCTTCATCGGGTCCCCAGGTGCCGGGCTCGTATCCATAGGCCGGTGTCACGTTGTCGAGTATGGGCTGCACCACGCGCCACTGCGCCTCAACCAGGTCCTGCCGCGCGAATAGCTCGCCGTTGCCCCGCATGGCATCGCCCAGCAGTCGTTGATAGGGCGGCATCTCGTGCGCGGCGTGGCTGGTCAGTGTCAACTCCACATCCTGTCCCGCCATGCGCTCGCCGGGCACCTTCACGCGCACGCCCATGCCGATGACGATATCGGGACTGACCCGCAGGCGCATGTGCGAGGAGCGCAGCGGCACCAGTTCGTGATAGGTCTCGCGCGGCGGACGTTTGAACTCCACCACTGCCTCCATGCAGGTGAGCGGCATGCATTTGCCGGCGCGGATGTAGATGGGAACACCTGCCCAACGCCAGCTATCGACGTACAGTTTGATGGCGATGAAGGTCTCGACGGTTGACCCGGGTGCTACGCCTGCAACCTGCTTGTAGCCGTTATATTGGCCGCGCACCACGTCACTCGGCGCAAGCGGGCGAACAGCTTTCAGCAGGGCCGCTTTCGAATCGCGGTCGGCTTCGTGGTCTTCGCCGGTAGGCGGATCCATGGTGAGGTTGGCCATCACCTGCAGCATGTGGTTCTGCACCACGTCGCGCAACGCGCCCGTCTCGTCGTAGAACTTGCCGCGATCGCTCACCCCAAAGTTTTCCGCCATCGTGATCTGAATGCTGCGAATGTGATCGCGGTTCCAGATGGGCTCGAAGATGGGATTGGCGAAACGCGTATACAGGATGTTCTGCACCGGCTCTTTGCCCAGATAGTGGTCGATGCGATAGATGTTCTCTTCGGGAAAAACTTTGTGCAGGACGCGATTGAGTTCTCTCGCCGAGGGCAGATCGTGGCCGAAGGGCTTTTCGACCACCACGCGCGCGTTGGTCGCGCAGCCAGCTTTTTGGAGCCCTTGCGCAACTGTGCCAAACAGGCTGGGCGGTACCGCAAGGTAATGCAGCGGCGCCTGCGCCTTGCCCAATTGCTTGCGCAATTCGGTGAAGGTCGCCGGGTCGGCATAATCGCCATCGACGTAACGTAACAAGCTGAGGAGCTTCTCGAATGCCGACTGCTCCAGACCGCCGTGGTGTTCCAGGCTGTCCTTGGCGCGCTCCTTGAGCTGGTCGAGGTTCCAGCCGGCCTTGGCCACGCCGATGATGGGAACATTGAATCCCTCATCGCGGATCAGGTCCTGCAGCGACGGAAAGATCTGCTTGTAGGCCAGGTCGCCCGTGGCCCCGAAGAATACGAACGCGTCCGACATTCCGTTTGCCATTAGGTTGTCCCCGTTTGTAAGAGCTGCGAGCTGCGAGCTGCGAGCTACTTCGCCTTCGCCATCACTTCCTTGGCCGCGCCGACGACATGCTCGACCGTGAAGCCGAAGTGCTCCATGACGACCTTCATCGGTGCCGACATGCCGAAGGTGCTCATGCCCAGTACCACGCCGTGCCGTCCGGCATAACGCTCCCAGCCAATCGGCGATGCCTCTTCGACGGTCACGCGCGCGCCCACTGACGGCGGCAGCACGCTGTCGCGATAGGCCTGGTCCTGCGCGTCAAATAGCGGCCAGGAAGGCATGCTGACCAGGCGCGCCTTCACGCCTTGCGCGGTCAGTTGCTCCCACGCCTTTACGCACAGCGATACCTCGCTGCCGCATCCGATCAGGATCACCTCCGGCTTGCCATCGGCAGCATCGGCCATGATGTAAGCGCCCTTCGCCAATCCGCTGGGTGCCGCAAACTTTGTGCGGTCATAGATCGGCAGCGCCTGACGGCTGCAGATGATCGCCACGGGATGGTCTTTGATCGATAACGCCAACCGGTACGCTTCCACCATCTCATTCGCATCGGCGGGACGAATCACCAGCATTCCAGGCACCGCTCGCAAAGAAACCAGTTGCTCGATCGGCTGGTGTGTCGGGCCATCCTCGCCCAGGCTGATAGTGTCGTGCGTCCAGACGTGGAGCGCGGGAATCTCCATCAGCGACGAGAGGCGGATCGCTCCGCGGGCATAATCCGTAAAGATGAGGAAGCCGGAACCGAAGGCGCGCAGCCCGCTCAGGACCATGCCGCTGACGATTGCGATCATGGCATGTTCGCGGATGCCGAAGTGGAAGTTGCGGCCCTTGTAATCTCCCAGCTCGCTCTGGTGCTGGAAGTCGCCGGCAAATTCGAACTCCAGCCGCGTCTTGGTGCTGGGATAAAGGTCGGCGGCGCCGCCCAGGATCCAGGGGACCTTCTGGGCGACGGCATTCAGCACCTTGCCGGAGGCATCGCGCGTCGAGATGCCGGTCGGGCTCGGCGGAAATGTGGGCAGCGCCTTCTCCCACCCCTCCGGCAGCTCGCGTTTGTTCATGCGCTCGAGGTTGTCGCCTAAGTCGGGATATTGCGCCTTGTAGCGCGCGAAGATCGCTTCCCACTCCTGCCGCAGCTTGGCGCCGCGCGCGCCCACGCCGGCCGCGAAGTGCTCGCGCACTCCCGCCGGAACTACGAACGACTCGTCCGGCGAGAAGCCGAAGAACTCTTTGGTGAGCCGCACTTCTTCGGGGCCGAGCGGCTCGCCGTGCGCTGCCGCCGAGTCCTGCTTGTGGGGGGCGCCGTAGCCGATGTGGCTGTGTACCACGATCAGCGTGGGCCGGTCCTTGGTAGCGTGGAAACGCTGGAGAGCGCGGTCGACATGCTCGACGTCGTTGGGATCGCTAACGCGCGCCACCTCCCAGCCGTACGCCATGAAGCGTGCGGCAACATCCTCACTGAATGCGAGGTCGGTGTGGCCTTCGATGGTGACCCGGTTTGAGTCGTAGATCCAGCACAGGTTCGACAACTTCCAATGCGCCGCCAAAGACGCAGCTTCGCTGGAGATGCCTTCCATCATGCAGCCATCGCCGCACAGCGCGTAAACATTGAAGTCGAAAAGCTCGAATCCCGCCCGATTGTAAGTTGCCGCCAGCCATTTGCTCGCGACGGCCATGCCGACACTGTCCGCCACGCCTTGTCCCAGCGGGCCGGTGGTGGCTTCGACCCCGGTGGTCCAGCCATATTCCGGATGCCCGGGACAGCGGCTGCCCGCCTGGCGAAAGGTCTTCAGATCGTCGAGGGTGACTGCCAGCCGCTCCTGCCCTTCGTAGCTGGCGTTTGCCGCCTTAACCCCCGTGAGATGCAGGATCGAATACAGCAGCATGGACGCATGCCCCGCGGAGAGCACAAAGCGGTCGCGATTCGGCCACCAGGGACTCTGCGGATCGTAGCGCAGCGCGTGCTGCCAAACGGCGTAGGCAGTTGGTGCGGCCCCGAGCGGTGTGCCCGGATGGCCGGAGTTGGCCTTCTGCACGCCGTCGATGGACAGCGTGCGAATGGTGTTGATCGCCAGCTGCTCCATCGCGCTGGTCGAAGCTTCGCGTGCCCGTTGCGGAATCATGGCGACGTCCTCGGTATTTCTTGTGTGCTCTCGGGAAGATCGTGTGAATAGTGAAACTGCAGACCCACGATGAGGTGTGGGAAATTCTATCTCAATTCGTGGAATAAGCAAAATCCTGGACGCACGAATTCTCGCAAACCGCCGTAGACGCTGCCCTGCCGTCGTCCCACCGAGGGCTAACCGGCTGGGTCTCCGCTTGTCAACATTGGTGCCTACCAGTGCTGCGCTTTGGTGCTCTGGACAGTGCACCTTCGATCTCTTACTTTCCTTCGGAATCATCCTGAAACAATCGATATAGCTGTGCTTTTCAGGCTCGCGGAGAAGGTTCTGCCGCTTGGGCCGGGGCGTCAGGTTTCGCGTCATTCGAACTTGCCGTCTTTTCTTCCGCATTCGTACAGGCCACAAACTAACTCATGGAGGGAGCAAATAATGAACACCAAGCAGTGGAGGGGTTTTGCCGCAGCACTGGTACTGGGAATGCTCGCCGCGCTGGCTTTGCCGGTGAGCGCTCAGAACATGGAAGTCAAAGAGAAACCGCGCATGTACTCATACGTGGCGCTTTGGGAGCTGCCACGCACGCAGTGGGGAGAGTGGGCAAAGTCGGAGGCCGCCGACCAGAAGACATTGCAGGATGCGATGTCGAGTGGGACGCTGGTCGGGTACGGCGACGACACTAATCTGGTCCACCAGCCCGATGCTCCCACCCACGACGACTGGTTTTCTTCGATGTCGATGGGTGGTCTGATCAATACGCTCGAGCAGTTTTATAAATCTGGCAGTACCACGTCTCCGCTGCTGGTGAGCGCCACCAAGCACTGGGACGACATTTACGTCAGCCGGTATTACAACTGGCACGCCGGATCATGGCAGGGCGTGTATACCTACGGATCATCGTACAAGCTGAAGGCCGACGCGCCGGACAACGCGGTCGATACGCTGGCCAAGAACGCCATCGTGCCCATCCTGGAGAAATTGCTTGCCGACGGAACCATTCACGAGTATGAGATCGACACGGCAGCGGTCCACACCAACGCTCCGGGCACGTTCTGGATCTTCTATATCGCGGCCAACGCGGATGGCATCGACAAAGTCAGCGCCGCAATCCGCGAGGCGGTGAAGGCGAACGGGCTGATCGGCCCGGCGTTCGATTCCATGGTGGACTTTTCCGCCCACCGGGACTATCTGGCGCGCACCAACGCGACCTACAAATAAGCGACTGGCAATTAGCAACTAGCCAAAACGGATGCGGGCGCGCCGCGCAGCGGCGCGCCCGCTTCTTCGGACTTAGGACCGGTCCAGACATCCTGTTCTTTGCACCGACCACGCCCGTCGTCAGCGCGAGCTCGCGGCCGACCCCATAACCCGCTTTGGTACAATTGAGCCTCCGCGCACATTTCTGCGGCGACGCGCTCCCTGGACGGGACTCCAATTCTTGGCACAGCAGACGACCGAACCTCGCACCATCACTTACGCCGACTCCGGTGTGGACATTGAGCGCGCCAATCGTACCAAGCAGCGCATCAAGTATCTCGCCCACAAGACCTTCAACCGCAATGTGCTAAGCGATATCGGTGGTTTCGGCGGGCTGTTCTCGATCGACAAGCGCAAATTTGCCGACCCGGTGCTGGTTTCCAGCGTCGACGGCGTGGGCACCAAGCTGAAGATCGCCTTCGAGATGAACCTGCACCACACCGTCGGCGCCGACCTGGTGAACCACTGCGTCAACGACATTGCGGTGCAGGGCGCTACGCCCATGTTCTTCATGGACTACTTCGCCACCGGCAAGCTCCAACCCGAAGTCATTGAGAAGGTGATCTCCGGCATCGCCGACGCCTGCAAGCACAACGGGTGCGCGCTGATTGGCGGCGAGACCGCCGAGATGCCCGGCTTCTACGCCAATGGCGAGTACGATCTTGCGGGCTTCATCCTGGGCGTGGTGGATCGGCCAAAGATCATTACCGGCAAGGCGGTCGAGCCTGGCGACGTGCTGGTCGGCTTGGCCTCCAGCGGCCTGCACACCAACGGCTATTCGCTGGCGCGCAAGCTTTTCTTCGAGACCGCAAGCTACACGCCCGAGTCTTACGTCAACGAGATCAAGGGGAAGGTCGGCACCGAGCTGATGAGAACTCACAGAAGCTACTGGCCGATCATACGGCGCATGATCGATGCCGATGCGGTCTCGGCAATGGCGCACATCACCGGCGGCGGCATCACCGAAAACCTGCCGCGGGTGCTGCCGAAAGGAACGGGCGCTATCGTGGAGATGCATTCCTGGCCGGTGCCGCCAATTTTCGAGCACCTGCAGAAAATCGGCAATGTTCCGCAAGACGAGATGCTGCGCACCTTCAACATGGGCATCGGCATGGTCCTGATTGTGCCGGCCAAGAAGTTCAAGAAGGTGCAGACGATTCTCGATCGCTGCGGCGAGAAGGGCCATACCATCGGGCGCGTAGTGAAGGGCGAGAAGCGTGTAACCTATCAGTAGGCCTGCGAAACTACAGGCGGCGGTAGCCTTGTGGCCAATGTCCTACTGAAAATTCGCATCTATGCGTAAGCAGAGTCCTCCTGGTTTTTCCACTCGCGCCATCCACGCCGGCAACGAAGCCGATCCATCCACCGGGGCCGTAGCTCCTCCCATCTTCGCCACCTCGACGTACGCCCAGGAAGAGCTGGGCAAGACCAAGGGCTATGACTACTCGCGCGCGGGCAATCCCACGCGCACGCGGCTGGAGCAGAACCTGGCATCGCTCGAAGGCGGCATCGCCGCGCCGGTGTTCGCCAGCGGCATGGCTGCGGTCGGCGCCCTTTGCCACCTGATGAAGGCCGGCGATCACATCGTCGCCTCCAACAATCTCTACGGCGGAGTGCCGCGCCTGTTCAACCAGATCATGGCGAACTTCGGCCTGGAGTTCACGTACGTGGACTCGTCCGATCCCCGCAACGTTGCGAACGCCATCCGCAAGAACACGCGCTACGTTTATATCGAGACCCCGACTAACCCGCTGATGGGCCTCACCGACATCGCCGCTGTCAGCGAGATCGCGCACCGCCGCAGCTGTGAGGTCGTCGTCGACAACACGTTCATGTCGCCATACTTTCAGCAGCCGATTCGCTTCGGCGCCGACATCGTGATGCACTCCACCACCAAGTTCCTCAACGGCCATAGCGACGGCCTGGGCGGCGTGCTGGTCTGCACCACGAAAGATCAGGCGGAGAAGCTGGCGTTTGTGCAGAAAGCCGCGGGCGCGATCATGTCACCCTTCGAGTGCTGGCTGGTGCTGCGCGGCACCAAGACGCTGGCCGTCCGCATGAAGCAGCACGACGAAAACGGCCGCGTCATGGCCGATTTTCTCTCCGGCCATCGCAAGGTGAAGAAGGTCTACTATCCGGGTTTGGAGAACCATCCGCAATACGATTTGGCTTGCCGGCAGATGTCGGGCTTTGGCTCGATGATTACGTTTGAGACCGGGTCGCTCGCCAATGCCAAGCGGCTGCTGAAACGGGTGCAGTTGTGCACGATGGGCGAGTCGCTGGGCGGAGTCGAGACGCTGATCTCGCATCCAGCATCGATGACGCACGCTGCCATCGGCGAGAAGGGGCGGAAGGAAATTGGCCTGACCGACGGCATGGTGCGAATCTCGGTAGGCATCGAAGATATCGAAGACCTGATTGCCGATTTGGAGCAGGCGTTGGGATAAACAGTTCTGGGTTGTCAGTTGTTGCTTCGAGACCTGAAGGGGCGCGGCTTCAGCCGCGCCATTACGCAGCCACTCAGACGTGGCTTTAGCCACCGGCGAAAATCGCAGTTCTCGCAATGACGAGATCTCCTCCGCGGCTAAAGCCGAACGTGAACAATCGCGTCACGGCGCGGCTGAAGCCGCGCCCCATCG
>Ga0335073_10002518_pt1 | contig 25075 bp, 26 predicted proteins | sample Lox_Sample_22_FD_207093 | JGI IMG/M metagenome (GOLD analysis project Ga0335073, IMG submission 207093) | Soil microbial communities from Loxahatchee National Wildlife Refuge, Florida, United States - Lox_Sample_2.2 | ecosystem: Environmental > Terrestrial > Soil > Wetlands | place: USA... | reverse complement strand
CGTTGTTCGCGATGCTCGACGAGCTCGACGAGCGGCTTGCGGCGCGCCGGTTCCTGCTCGGCGCCAAGCCGGTCGAGACCGACTGGCGGCTGTTCACGACGCTCGTGCGGTTCGACGCGGTTTACCAGATCCACTTCAAGTGCTCGCTGCGCAAGCTGATCGAGTACGAGCACCTGTGGCCCTACGCCCGCGACCTGTACCAGTGGCCGGGCGTGGCGGGAACCGTCGACTTCGACGAGATCCGCCGCCACTACTACCTGACGCACCCGATGATCAATCCCAGCGGGCTGGTGGCCGTCCGCCCGGCGGTCGGCTTCGACGAGCCAGTCGACCGTTCATCCCTCGGCTAGCACCTCGTACGCAAATAATTTGCGTACAAGGCGCGATTACATGCATAACACGACATTCCGCGGACCCCTCGCGAGGCCGTGTCAGGTTATGCATGCGACCCGCCCCCCTAGGAGCAGGCCGTGGCGAGACCGGCTCAGATCAGCGCTAGGCGTGTCGCCGTCGCCGGCGCGACCGCGCCAGCAGCAACACCACCGCCACGCCGGCAGCGGCTACCGGGGCCGGGTTGCGCTTGACCCGCCCCCACACGACGCCGCCGACCAGGGAAAGCCCCTGCATCGGCTCGCTCGGCTCGATCTGCTGCTGCGGAGCCGGCCCACCGACCGGGGGCGGTGCCGTCGCGGGAGACGGTGGCGGCGTGACGACGGGCGGCGGCCCCGGGCTCGGTGGCGGCGGTGGTGGCGGCGTCACCTCCTCGCCGCCCGATGAAACGGGCGACTCCGGCGCCGGCGGTACTCCCGTTGTGGGCAAGATCTGCGTGTCGGCCTCGCGGGCCGGCTCAGCGGCCTCCGGCTCAGCGCTCTCCGGCTGAGCGCTCTCCGGCCCAGCGCTCTCCGGCTGAGTGGCCTCCGGCTGAGCGCTCTCCGGCTCACCGCTCTCCGACTGAGCGGCCTCCGCCGCGGGCTGCACCGGAGACAGTCTCGTGGCCTGACCCGGGGCCATCGGCGCCGGCTGATCCGGGGCCATCGGTGCGGGCTGATCCGAAGCCGGTGCGGGCTGATCGGAAGCGGCCGCTGCCGGCTGGACCGGCGTCAACCGGGTGGCCTGATCCGGCGCCACCGACTCCGCGGGAGCGGACCCACCAGGAGCGGACGCGGCAGGAGCGGACGCGGCCGCCTCCGGCTGCGAGGCCAGCGAGCTCTGGAGGCGCTTGGCGAACTCCCGGAGCAGACGCTCGGAGATGTCCTCGATCATCCCGCCACGCCCAAACCGGGCCAGCCGCCCGGTGATGTGGTAATCGGTCACGACCTCAACCCGGGTTCCGTGTCCATCCGACGGCGCGAGCCGCGACAGGATCGTGGCCTTTGCCCCTCCCTGACCGCGCTTGTCGGTGCCCTGCGCCTGCATGGTCGCGGTGTGGGAGGACTCGTCGACGTTCTCCATCTCCAGCCGGCCGGTGTAGGAGGCGGTGGTCGGCCCGATCTTCACCGTGAAGGTCCCGTTGTAGCTGCCGTCGTCGTTGCGTCCGGTCACGGCCGCGCCGGGCAGGCACGGGGCGACGTGCTCGACGTCGATCAGCGTCTGCCACACCCGCTCGAGCGGGGCGTCAACTTCAAACGACTGCTCTAGCTTCATGGCGTATCGCCTCCAGGTCTTCGGGTGTGTCGACGTCGAGCGCCGCGCGCAAGTCTCCGCATTCGACCGTAGGGCCGCCCTGCAGGACATCCCGCGCGCCGCGGTCGCCCCGCAGCGCCGCGATCGCCCTCATCTGCACCGGCCCGAGCACCACGGGGTGCCCCGGCCGGCCGCCATAGACGGCACGGGTCCCGGGCGGCTCGCCGACGAAGCGCGCGATCAGCTCCGGCGTCATCCGCGGCTGATCGCCCAGCGTGACGATCACTTTCCGGACCTCCGGACCGTCGGTCAGGTATTCGATCCCGCGCCGGAGCGACAGTGACTGGCCCTCCTCCCAGCGCTCGCAGACGACCGGCTCGGCGCGCATGAAATCGACTCGCCCTAGGATCTCCTCGGCGAAGGCGCCCACCACCACCGCGATCCGGTCAAGTTCCGAAACCTTGCACTGCGCCGCCACCGCGTACTGCAGGATCGGACGGCCCTCCAGCTCGGCCAGAAGCTTCGGCCGCTCGCCGAACCTTGTGCCGGCGCCGGCGGCGAGGATCAACCCGCAGATCAAGCGGGCACCTCATGGATCCGGCCCTTGCTCTCCGCGAGCCGGCCGCCGTCGCGCCCGTGGCGAGCCGCGACGATCTCGGCCAGGATCGAGAGCGCCGTCTCCTCGCGGCTGATCGCGCCGAGGTCGAGACCGACCGGCGCCGAGATGCGATCGAACTCGTCATCGGTGATTCCCAGCTCCAGCAGGCGCTCGCGTCGCTTGGCCTGGGCACGGCGCGATCCCATCGCGCCGATGAACCGGGCCGGGGAGCCGAGCGCGAGCATCAGCGCTGCGTCGTCGAGCTTGGGATCGTGGGTGAGAACGACGATCGAGGTCGCCGGGTCGACGCCACCGAGCTGCGCGACGGCCTCCTCGGGCCACGCGGCGATCACCTCCTCGGCATCCGGGAACCGGTCCGGAGTGGCAAACCGAGCCCGCGGGTCGATCACGTATGGCCGCCATCCGGCCGCGCGGGCCAGACGGCACAGCGAGGCGGCGATGTCGACCGCGCCGAACACGATGAGCCGCGGTGGCGGCCCGATCACGTCGACGAACAACCCATTCCGCCGTTCGGACGTCTCGGCCCACAGCAACTCGGTGGCAACCCGAGCCGCCTCGTCGTCGAGCTCCGGCGACCCGAGTGATCCACTCCGCGCACCGTCGGCGAGAACCAGCAGCTTCGCACCCGGCGCGGCGCCTTCCAGAACGGTGACCTCGGCGGCGCGACCGCCGGTACGGGCGAGCTCCTCAAATTGGGGTGGGTGGGGACCATATTTATAGGCCTCCACCCACACGTCGATCTCGCCGCCACACGGCAACCCCACGTCCCAGGCGTCGGAGTCGGCGATCCCGAAGTGGACCAGCTGCGGCGGATCACCCCGCAGGATCCCGTCGGCGATCTCCGCCACGGCGCCCTCGACGCAGCCCCCGGACACCGAGCCCGCGATCTCCCCGTGCTCGTTGACGGCCATCTTCGCGCCAGGCGGGCGCGGCGCCGAGCGTTGCACGTCGATCACGGTGGCGAGCGCGATCCGATCGCCGCGCTCCCTCCAAACACCAATCTCAGACAGGACCTCTTGCATACGAACTCAGATCTCCTCAAGGATGACAGCTAGCTGCTCGAGCGACGCGAGCGAGTTTCCGGCCAGCAACTCGTCGGTGTGCGGGATCGCCGCCCGCATGCCGCGAGTCAGCGGCGCAAATTCGGGATGGGCGGCGAGCGGGTTGAGCCAGACGAGGCGATGCGCGCTGCGTCGCAGGCGCGCGATTTCGACCGCCAGGACGTCGGGGTCACCGCGGTCCCAGCCGTCGGACAGGACCACGACCACCGCGCCTCGCCCGACCCGCCGACCGTGGTCACGGTTCAGAGCCGCGAGCGCCGCTCCGATCCGGGTGCCGCCCGAGAAGTCCGTGACCGCCTCGGCAGCCCGCTCCAGCGCACGATCGTGATCACGCCCAGAAAGCTCGTGCGTGATCCGGGTCAGCCGGGTGCCGAACGCGAACGCCTCCACTCGCCGGCCCGCCGCGACCGAGGCGTGCAGGTACTGAAGGAGCATGCGGGCGTACGGCGTCATCGAGCCCGATACGTCGAGCACCAGCACCATGGGCCGCGGCCGACGCGAGGGCGCTCGCCACACCCGGTCGATCGGCTCGCCCGCGGTGCGCAGCGAGCCACGCACCATCCGCCGCAGATCGGGGGTGTGACCGCGGCGGCGCGAGGGCCGCGTCCTGCGCGACAGCCGCATCGGGCGGCGCCGGGCCAGCCGCGCGATCAGCTCGCGGGCTGCCGCCATCTCCAGATCCGTGTAGCTGGCGAAGTCCTTGTGCCGCAGGAGCTCGACATCGCTGTACGCCGCGGGCACGGGAGTCGCCTCGGTGGCCTGGTCGGGCGGCGGCGGGGCGTTCGTCGGGATACCCGCGTGGGGCAGCACCTCGCGCGGCATCCCCTCGAGCTCGTCGAACGGGTTGCCGTCGAGGGGCACGCGCGCATCGCCGAAAACCGAATAGAAGGCTCGCTCGAACTTCGCCAGGTCACCACGCTCTGAGCACAGAACCGCGCGCAGCGCCAGACGCGCGTCCTCCCGTGAGGTGCAGTCCACCGCCGCCAACGCTCGGTGCGCGGTCAGCAGCTCTCCTATACCCACTCGTGCGCCCTGCTCCCGCAAGCCTGCCGCGACCGCTGCGAGCTGGTCGCTGACGGCGTCCGAAAGTACCTCAGACGCCATCGAGCACCCCGCGCTGGCGCACGCGCTCCACGTCCTCGTGGACCTTCAAAGCGACCCCCAAAGTCTCGTCGAGGTCCGCGTCCTCGCCCAGCGCCAGCAGCGCCCGCGCCCACACCAGCGTCTCCCCCACACCGGGCAGCTTGTAGAGGTCGCCGTGCTCCCGCAGGCGCCCGACCGCCGTTACCACCCGGCTGGCGATCCTCTCCGACACTCCGGGGACGCGCGCGTGCACGATCGCCCGCTCCAGCTGGGCGTCCGGATAGTCGATCCAGTGGTAGAGACAGCGGCGCTTGAGGGCGTCGTGCAGCTCACGAGTGCGGTTTGACGTGAGAATCACCACCGGGCGGCGCGCCGCCGTGATCGTCCCCAGCTCCGGGATGGTGACCGCGAAGTCGGCCAGGAACTCGAGCAGGAACGCCTCAAACTCATCGTCGGCTCGGTCGATCTCGTCGATCAGCAGGACCACCCGCTCGTCCGCGCCGGCCTCGAGCGCATCTAGTAGCGGTCGCCGGAGCAGGAACCGGCGTGAGAACAGCTCCCCTTCGTTCACGCCGCCTTCGGCCGCCCGAAGCGCGAGCAGCTGACGCGGGTAATCCCAGTCGTAGACGGCATGGTGCAGGTCGATCCCCTCGTGGCACTGGAGCCGGATCAACCGTGCGCCGGTCGCCCCGGCCAGTGCGCGTGCTACCTCCGTCTTGCCCACCCCGGCTTCGCCCTCCAGCAGCAGCGGCTGCTCGAGCGCCACCGCGAGGTGGACGGCCAGCGCGAGCGGACGGCCAGCGAGATAACCCTGGGAGGCGAGCGCCTCGCTCGCCTCTTCTACTGACCCAACGTAAGTAAGACTCACGAAGCCATCATGGCAGGCCCGAACGGGATTGAGTGACCACCCAGCCGTGGCCCACTATCCCCGTGACCCCCCACTGCAAGGCTGGGCGGGCACTCAATCTCGCGCTCACCCCAGCCCAGCAGCGTGTTCCAGAGCGCGGCGGCACATGACCCGGGCCAGGTGGCGCTTGTAGTCGGAGCTGGCGTTCAGGTCGGCGGGCGGATCGGTGCCCTCGGCAGCCTGCTCGGCGGCCCGGGCGATGCTCTCGGCGTTCGCCGGCTGGCCGCGGAGCGCCTCCTCGACGGCATGCGCGCGCAGCGGCACCGAGGCCATGTTGGTCAGGCCCACCCGCACGTCTTGCACCGTGCCGCCCTCGGCGTGCACCAGCGCACAGACCGCGACCATGGCCCAGTCCTCGCTACGGCGGTTGAACTTCTCATAGCCGTAGCCCCACCCGTCGTACGCCGGCATCCGCACCTCGGTCAGCACCTCGGTGGGCTCCACCGCGGTCTCGAGATAGTCGCGGAAGAAGTCGGCCGCGGCCACCGTCCGCTGCTGCCCCCCCGCGCCCTGCAACGTCACGCTGGCCTCCGTGATGAGCATCGCCGCCGGCAGATCGGATGCCGGGTCGCCGTGCGCGAGCGACCCGCCGATCGTCCCGCGGTTGCGCACCTGGGGATCGGCGATCGTCCCCGCCACCACCGACACCACGCCCAGATCGGGCGTGTGCTCGAGCTCGGCGTGCGGCGTCAGCGCCCCGATCCTCCAGCTGCCGTCCTCGCGCTGGATGCCGTGCAGACCGGGCACCTTGCGCAGGTCGACGAGCAGCGACGGGGTGGCCAGCCGCAGCTTCATCAGCGGCAACAGCGAGTGTCCGCCGGCCAGCAGCTTGGCGTCCTCGCCGCCGTCGGACAGCGCGGTGATCGCGTCCTCGAGCGTCTCGGGCGCGGTGTAGTCGAACTCTGCGGGGATCACGCCGGCACACCTCCCTTGGCTTCCTGAATGGCCTCCCACACGCGCATCGGGGTGAGCGGCATGTTGATGAACTCGACGCCGAGCGGGCGCAGCGCGTCGATCACAGCGTTGGTGACAGCCGGCGTCGCGGCGATCGTGCCCGCCTCACCGACGCCCTTGACGGCGAGCGTGTTGACCGGGCTTGGGGTCTCCGTGCGGTCGGTCTCGAAGCTGGGCAGCTCGGCCGCCGTCGCGAGCGCGTAGTCGACGAACGTGCCCGTCACCAGCTGGCCGGACTCGTCGTAGTGGACGCGCTCGTAGAGCGCCTGGCCGATTCCATGCACGATTCCACCGTGCACCTGGCCGTCGATCAGCATCGGGTTGATCGCCGGTCCGCAATCGTCGACCGCAACCCAGCGAACGACCTCGACCTTCCCGGTCTCCGGGTCGACATCGACCACGCAGGCGTGGGCGCCGAACGGGAACACGAAGTTCTCAGGGTCGTAGAACGCGTTCTCGTTCAGTCCCGGCTCCATGCCGTCGGGCATGTCCATCGTCACGTACGCGGCGCCCGCCACCTCGGCGAGCGTCAGCCCCTTGTCCGGCGATCCACGGACCGAGAACTTGCCGTCTCGCACCTCGATGTCGTCCGGGTCGGCCTCGAGCTGATGGGCGACGATTGCCTTGGCCTTCGCCGCGACCTTGTTGGCGGCGCGTGCCATCGCCTCGCCGCCGACCGCAAGTGAACGCGAGCCGTATGTGTCGAGCCCGAACGGACCCGTGTCCGTGTCGCCATGGATGACCTCGACGTTCGCCGGATCGACGCCGAGCCGGTCAGCCACGATCTGCGCGAAGCCGGTCTCATGCCCCTGACCGTGGGGCGAGGTGCCGGTGTACACCGTCACCGACCCGGTGGCGTGGACGCGTACGGTGGCGGACTCCCAGCCGCCGCCCTGCAATCCGAAACCTGCTGGACCCACGGCCCGCGACGGGGCGTTTCCGCAGATCTCGGTGTAGGTGGAGAAACCGATGCCGCGGTAGATGCCACGCTCGCGTAACGCCTCGGCTTCCTGGTGCACCTGGGCCGGGTCGATGTGCTCGAGCAGCTTGGCCAACGCGGCTTCATAGTTGCCGGAGTCGTACACGACGCCGATCGGGGTCTCGTGACCTTCCAGGAACGGCGGGATGAAGTTCTTGCGCCGCAGCTCCAGCGGGTCCATGCCCAACTCGTGCGCGAGCTGGTCCATCACGACTTCGATCATGTGGGTCGCCTCGGGACGGCCCGCTCCGCGGATCGCATCGGTCGGGAACTTGTTCGTGTGCACGCTGGTCACGTCGGTGACCACGGCCGGCGTCTTGTAGACCCCGCACATCACGAACGCGCTCAGCGGAGGGATCAGCGGGGTGAGCAGCAGCTGATAGGCCCCGATGTCGGCGATGATCTTCGAATGCCAGGCCGTGAGGGTTCCGTCGCGCTTGGCTCCCACCTTCACGTAGTCGATCTGGTCGCGCCCGTGGTGGGTGACCATCATCCCCTCCGAACGCGTCTCGATCCACTTCACCGGGGCACCCAGCTTGCGCGACGCCCAGGCGCACCCGATCTCCTCGGCGTAGATCTGGAGCTTGGAGCCGAACCCGCCCCCGACCTCGGGGGCGATCACCCGGACCCGGTCCTCGCCGACGCCGAGCAGGATCGCCAGGAACAACCGCAGGAAGTGCGGCACCTGGGTCGAGCTCCACACCGTCAGCTTGTCGCCGCGGTACTGGGCCAGGACGCCGCGCGGTTCGATCGCGGCGCCGGCCGTCCGATGGTTGACGATGCGACGCTCGATGATCACGTCCGCCTCGGCAAACCCGGCCTCGAGATCGCCGCCGCCGAGCGACCAATCGCAGACCTTGTTGGTCCCGAACTGCTCGTGAACCAACGGCGATCCTTCCTCGAGCGCCTTCTCCGGGTCGGTTACGACTGGAAGCGGGTCGTACTCGACGACCACGTCCTCGGCCGCGTCGATCACGCCGTAGCGGTCCTCGCCTACGACGAGCGCGACCGGGTCGCCCACGTGCTTGACCGTGTCCTTGGCCAGGACCCAGTGCTCAGGCGTGTTCACCTCGACACCGGGCGGCACCCACGCCATCGGCAGCCCCGCCTCCATGTCGAGGTCGGCGTTGGTGTAGACGGCCCGGATGCCATCGCGCTCGAGCGCGGCTGAGGTGTCGATCGAGACGATCTTCGCGTGTGCCTCGGGCGAGCGGACCCACGCCGCCCACAACTGCCCGACAAGGTTGATGTCGTCCACATAGCTGGCGCGCCCGGTGATCAGGCGCGGGTCCTCCTTGCGGCGGATCGCGCGGCCTACGTGCGAGGTGCTTGCGTCGCCGTTTGTGGTCGTGGCGCTCATGCCGTCACCCCCGGCTGCCCGCTCGCCGATGCACCCACGGAGGCGCCCTTCGACTTGGCGGCGTCGAGTACCGCCTTGACGATGTTGTGGTAGCCGGTACACCGGCAGAGGTTGCCCTCGAGCCCGTGCCGCACCTCTTCCTCGGTCGGATTGGGGTTCTCGGCCAGCAGACCCGCCGCGGCCATGATCATGCCCGGCGTGCAGTAGCCGCACTGCAGCCCGTGGTCGTTCCAGAACGCCTCCTGCAGCGGGTGCAGCTCGTTCTCGGAGGCCATGCCCTCGATCGTGGTCAGCGCCGCGCCATCGGCCTGTACGGCGAGCACCGTGCACGACTTGACCGCTTTGCCGTCCATGTGGATGGTGCAGGCGCCGCAGTTGGATGTGTCGCAGCCAACGTGGGTGCCGGTCAGACCAAGCCCGTCGCGCAGGGCGTGGACCAGCAGCAGGCGGGGCTCCACGTCCAGGTGGTGCTCGACGCCGTTTACGTTCAAGGTCACGGGAACGCTGTTGCTCATGCCTCTCCCTCCAGGGTTAGCGGGCTAATAGGCGGCCACTAAACGCGACGATACCCCACCTTGTTGGTCGCTGTGAAGTGATCGCCTAACAGGTCTGCGCGGATGGTCTATGCGAGCGGCGCTGAGCGGCTCGCGAGCACCTGATAGACGGAGGCCCAGCCGGTCTGGAATGCCTGCCGGCCGGCGCGCAGATAAAGCCGCCAGATCCGCGCCCGCTCGATCCCGGCGAGCCGCACGACATCGTCCCAATGCGCGTCGAAGCTCTCGATCCAGCAGCTGAGCGTCCGCTCGTAGTCGGCGGGGAGACCTTCCACGTGGCGCGTGAGAAGCCCCGTCCGTTCGAGCGCCTGCTGAATGCGCGAGAGCGGCAGCGGCACCCCGTCGGGAAACACGAACCGTTCGGAGAAGGCGCCCTCATCCGGGGTATCGAGATCCTTGAGCTTGGCGATCCCGTGGTTGAGCAGCCTCCCTCCGGGCCGGAGCAGGCTCTGCAGGCATCGGGCGTAGGTGTCGATCTGTTCCGCGCCGACATGCTCGACCATCCCGATGCTGGCGATCGCGTCGAAGGGGCCGTCGGACACCTCGCGGTAGTCAGCCACGCGGATCTCGACCCGGTCGGCCACGCCCGCCTCACGGACCCGTTCGCGGGCCAGCTCAGCCTGACGCTCGGCCAGCGTGATCCCGACCGCGCGCACACCGTGGTGCCTTGCGGCGTGGATCACGAAGCTGCCCCATCCGCAGCCCACGTCGAGCACGCGCTCTCCCTCCTGGAGGGCGAGCTTCTTGCAGACCAGCTCGACCTTTGCCTCCTGGGCCTCCTCGAGCGTCCGCGCCCCGCCCTGCCAGTAGGCGCAGCTGTACGTCATCGAACGGTCCAGGAACAGCGCGAAGAAGTCGTTGCCGACGTCGTAGTGGTGTCGCACCGCCCGCCGGTCGCGCGCGATCGTGTGCCGCTGCCCGCGGAGCCGGAGCTCGACGTCGGGCACCGGCGGCGGCATCACCAGTCCACACGCGCGGACGACCGCCATCGCCAGACTGGCCTGCTGCCGGACGGTCAGCGGCGGGGGCTCGAAGGTATCGACCATCAGGAGCGCGGCGTCGATGTCGTCGACCTCGATCATCCCGGCCACGTACGCCCGCCCAAGTCCGAGCTCACCCGGTGCACGCAGCGCGTGCGCAAGGGCACGCGGCGTCGTGAGGGTGAGCGTCGGCGCACCCGGTTCGGTCGCGCGGACCTCGGTGCCGTCCCAGAAGCGAACCCCGAAGGGACGGCGGGGCAGAGCCGTGGTCAGGGCATCCCGCAGAGGGCCCGTGTTGGATAAAGGCACAGCCCGAGGTTTAGCCTAAACCGGGCACGGCGCGTCGTGCCATGCGCTCCGGGGAGATCCGCACGACGTCCCAGGCCAGGCCGGCCTTCTCCATCCACTGGATCATGCGCGCGGCCGGATCGAGCTGCCAGCGCCGGAGCCCATGGCGATAGGAGCACGGGAACGCATGGTGGTTGTTGTGCCACGCCTCGCCCCAGGTCGGAATCGCCAGCCACGCCAGATTGCGTGACTCGTCGTGCGTGTCGAAGTCGCGCCGACCGAAGAAGTGGCACAGCGAGTTGATGCTGAAGGTCGCCTGATGCACGAGGAAGATGCGCGCCGCACCGCCCCAGAGCAGCGCGGTGAGCCCGCCGGCGACGTTCCCGGTCAGTGCCACGCCGAGGCCAAAGGCGATGGCGAGCCCGGAGATGACCCACAGCACAAAGGTGCGATCGACAAACCGGACCCACGGGTCGGCGAGCAGATCCTTGGCGTAGCGGCGCTCGTCGGCGACCTCCATATCGCTGAACACCCAGCCGATGTGGGCGTGAATCAACCCGTGGAACGCGCCGCGCCACCCGGAGCCGTGGCCGACATGCGGGCTGTGGGGGTCGCCCTCGACGTCGGAGAACTGGTGGTGCTTGCGATGCGTCGCGACCCAGTCGATCACGGGTCCCTCGGCGGCCATCGAGCCGAGCGCCGCGAGCGCCGCGCGGGTGAACCGGTGGCACTTGAAGCTCTGGTGGGTCAGGAGCCGGTGGAAGCCGACGGTCACGCCGGTGCCGATCCCGAAATAGCAGACGACCAGGATCAGGAGGTCCTGCCAGTTCAACAGGTTGCCCATCCAACCGAAATACATCCCGATCACGACCATGAGCGGGGGTACGCCAGACACCAGCGCGCTGGCGAGGCGATCGACGAACGGCATGGTGACTGGCCGAACGGCTCCAGGGGAAACCGTGAAAAACCCTCTCGCGCCCACAGCACACTTCGAGTCCTACGGCCGACGCTGCCCCGGTTCTCGGGTCGTCGTAACGCCGGCGCGATGCTATCGATTGCAGGGGACTGAGGGGCAATTACCCCACATCGGGCGGAGCTATGCAGCCGATGAAAGCCCTCCGAAAACGCTCGATTCGGGCGCCACCCGATGGCAGTAGCGGTATGCCTCGGCGAACCCGAGGCGCTCGTACAGCGCCACCGCCGGAGCGTTGACCTCCTCGACCTGGAGGTACGCGGTCGTGGCGCTCGCCCTTGCGAGCAGTGCCCGCACGAGTGCCGTCCCCAGTCCGGAGCGCCGGTGCGCGGGATCCACGGCCAGGCAGAAGAGCCCAACCAGACCGTCGTGGTCGACCGCGATCCCGACCGCGGCATCGTCGAGGCGCGCGAATGTCGCTCGCCCGGCGAGTGCGCGGAACACCGTGTGCGCGTGGGCGTCGACATCGCGTCCGGGCTCGCAACGCTCCCAGGCGGCCAGCCACTCCGGTGTCGCGTTGTCCGCAAGCTCGAGCGTGAGCGACGGGAACCCGTCGAAGGCCGGCTCGGACCAAACCCCCGCATCTCTTCGCGCCGACAGCACCCGCACCGACATCCGCGTCCCCCACCCGAGCCGGTCCAGCGCGCGCATCAACTCGTCGTGGACCGACAGCGGGCTGACCTGGATGCCGACCCAGATCTCGTGGCGGCGCGCGAATGCCCGCACCCGGGCGATCGCCCCCGGGATCTCGGCCGGGCGCAGCTCCCGGCACGGTGTGAGCGCATGGTTCGAGCGGCCGCGATCGAGCCCGGGCGTGGCCCGCAGCACCCATCCGTCGTCGACGCGTTCGGTCACCGTCGCCGGCCACGCGCTCACCGAGTGCGCCTCCAGCCGGCAGACCAGCTCAGGTGGAATACCGCTCAAGTAGGTCACGGAGCTGATCCGCGTTGCGCACCGAATAGTCGCGGTAGCAGTTGTTCATCAGCAGATGCGTCTCGCGCGCCTCGGAGGCGTGCTCGGCAATCGGCCCCACCAGCTCGCCGAGCTCCTGCTCGGAATACAGGTAGCGGAAACGCTCGGCCGCCGAGCCGGACGTGTCATTCCATGTCGCATCGCTGCGTCCGTGGAAGCGGACCATGAAGATGTCCGGGTTCGTCACCGCCATCACCCGCGACAGCCCCGACACCGGTGGCGCGTCCACGCAGACGAACACCAGCCCATGCTCCTTAAGCATGCCAAGTGTGCGCTCGCGATCGCGCTCCTCGGCCATCCACCGGGGGGAGCGGAACTCCACGCTGATCCGGTAGTCGGGCAGCCGCTCGCGCAGCGCCTCGATCTCGGCCCGGTTGTCCTTCCGGGGGCCGAACCAGGGCGGGTACTGGAATAGCACCGCCCCCAGCTTGCCCGCCTCGTGCATGGGGCGCAGGGCGGCTTCGAACCGGCGCCACACCTCGTCCATCGCCTCCGGCCCGAGGTGCTTGGGGTAGACGTTGCGCTTCTCAGCGACGTCGGCGGGCAGATCCTCGCGCAGGTCCCGCCACAGCGACCGTGGCCGGGTCGGATGGCCGGTCAGGAGCGAATACGCCTTCACGTCGAAGCGAAATCCGTCGGGGGTGCGCTCGGCCCACAACGCCACCTGCCGTTCGGCGGGTGGCGCGTAGTAGGTCGAGTCGATCTCGGTCAATGGGAACTGCGCCGCGTAGTAGCGCAGCCTCTCCTCGGCGGACATGGTCTTGCGCGGATACCAGTCGCCCTCCTCGACCAGCGTCTTGTCGGTCCACGAGCAGCTGCCGGTCAACACCAGGTGCTTTCCCGACCATGCCGGCGCTCCGAGTTGGTCGCTCATTCCCCGAGCTTAGGGCCGGGGAACCTGCTCGTCCTTGACCCCGCGCTCAGCCGGCATCAACGTAAAGTTCCACGAGCGCGCCCGCCACGACCAAGGAGAGCCGATGGGTTTCGACCAGTACCACGAACCTCCCGAGGAGCTGCCCGCCGCCACCCGCACGTTCGCCCGTCTGTGCGCCTCGCTGACCGAGGAGGCGGAGGCGATCGGTTGGTACGAGCAGCGCATCGCGGTCGAGACCGATCCCGAGGCTCTGGCCGTCATGCGCGACGCCCAGGGCGAGGAGTTCAAGCACTTCAGCATGGACCTGGAGTTCCTGCTTCGCCGCGCGCCGGCGTGGCGCGAGATCGCCGAGGGCATCCTGTTCAAGCTCGGGGACATCGTCGAGCACGGTGAGGAGGCCGAGGCCGAGACATTCGAGGGGAACGGCGCCGAGGGTGAGGCCGGGTACCCGTCCGGGTCGCTCGGGATCGGAAGCTTGAAGGGAGCGCTGCGATGAATCATCTACTCCGCTCACTCGCACCCATCAGCGATGACGGCTGGAAGATGCTCGATGACGAGGCGCGCCAGCGCCTGCAACCGGCCCTCGCGGGGCGCCGGCTGGTCGACTTTTCCGGCTCTCACGGCTGGCAGTACTCGGCCACGAACCTCGGACGCACGGCGTCGCTCTCCACCGCCCCGTGCGAAGGCGTGACCGGGCGCCAGCGGCGGGTGCTGCCGCTGGTGGAGGTGCGCGCCGACTTCGAGTTGTCGCTCGACGAACTGCGCGACGCCGACCGGGGCGCCGACGACGCCGACCTCGCGACGCTCGACAGGGCGGCCCACCAGATCGCGGTGGCCGAGAACATCGCGGTGTTCCACGGCTGGCAAGGCGCTCTGACCGGCGTCGGCGAGGCGACCCCGCACAACCCGATTCCGCTCGGCGCGAAGCCCGACAACTACCCCCGCCCCGTGGCGGCGGCGGTCGAGCTGCTCCTGCACAACGGAATCAGCGGTCCCTACGGCCTGGCACTGGGCGGTGAGCAGTACCAGCAGGTGGCCCAGACCGCCGAGCACGGTGGCTATCCGCTCCTCGAGCACCTGCACAAGATCCTCGACGGGCCGATCGTCTGGGCGCCCGGTGTCGGCGGCGCCGTCGTGCTCAGCCTGCGCGGGGGCGACTTCCAGTTCGAGTCGGGGCAGGATCTCTCGATCGGCTACACCAGCCACGACGGTGAGTCGGTCCAGCTCTACCTGGAGGAGAGCTTCAGCTTCCACGTGGCCACGCCGGAGGCCGCGGTCGCGCTCACCGCGTAGCGATCCCTACAGCTCGGCGGCGAGCGCCCGAACCTGCTGGGCCACGGTCAGTATCACGTCGCGGCCGACCTCCCCGGGAGTCTCGGCCGCGGCGGCCGCCGCCGCGTTGACGGGCAGCGGGTCGCTCTGGTAGGCCTGATCCACCACCGGTTCATACCCGGCGTCACCCGGATCCTCGTCGTCGCACGGCCCGCCCGGAGTCACTGCGTGGCTCTCGGCCGTGCTCGGGCTCTCGCCCAGCGCGAAACCGCGCAGCACGCACCACGTCGTGCGCGGTGTGCCGTAACCATCCCGCCCGAGCAAACGCGGGCTGAGGTTGATCAGGCCGGAGTCCCAGCCTGGATTCTGATCATCGAAGTCGTAGTAGTACACGCGCTTGACCTGAGGAGACTCATCCGGCAGCCGCAGGTATCCCTCGGCGGCCAGCGCTTGGGCGAGCGGGTTGCCGTTCAGGCACGCCTCCCAGCTCCCCGCGTCCTGCGGATTCCCGTCCCCGCAGTCGCTCGTCACCGGTTCCTTCCCGCCGTCGGTCAGCCACACGCCCGACTCGGTGAACCAGATCGGCGGCCCCTCTGGAAAGAACTGGTCGATCGCGACGATCGCCCCCTGCGCGCTGGGCAGGCCGGATGACGCTGGCGGAACGGGGTTCCCGCCGTTGAGCGCGGCGTAGCTCACGTCGATATACGGGTTCAGAGCGATCGCATCCGGCGGGTGCGGGTAGATCTGCGACAGCACCCGCATGTAGCCCCTGAGGTAGTAACAGGTCGACGGCGTGCAACGCGACGAGGAGTAATTGAAGCCGCCCGCGATCAGCGTGTGACTCGGATTGGGATCGACGCGCGTGGCGTCGAGGTACCAGTACGCGGCCGCCTGAGCACTGCCGCCGTGCCCGTTGCCACCCGCTCCCCGGCTTCCGAGCAGGCATTGGTACGCGACGCCCGAGCCGCCCACCCAAACGCCGTTGCGGTGCGTGCAGTCGGTTCCCCCGGTCGCGGTCGAGTCGGGCGGGTAGACCGAGTCAGGCTCGTTGAACACCTCCCAGTCGACGACGCCGGGGGCCTGCCTCTCAAGGCCGCTCAGGCCGCATTCGTATTCGGCGTCGGTCGGCCAGATGTCGTCCTTGGAGGAAGGCAGCGCCGTCGTCACGCTGATGAGCACGTGGCCCGCGCCGACGGCGCGGGCGGCGGCCTGGAGCTGGGCCTGAAAGCTCGCGTCGGTCGTGCCCGGCCCGGCCGGGGCCGCCTGACAGGTCCCAGCGGCGAAGCTCCCCTGCCCGTCGTTCACGGCGTCCCACGGAACGTAGATGCGCGCGTAACAGATCGCGTCGGCGTCGCTACAGGAGGTTCCGCCGAGCAGCTTGAGGAAATACGGGTTCTGCTGGTAGGAGAAGGCCGGAGGATCGCCGCCGACCGGGCCGTCGAGATTGATTCCCCAGCCGACCGCCGCCTCCGCGGGCACGGCCGAGGCGAGCACGGCGACGGCGACCGTCAGCCCGACGATCCACCGCGGCCAGCCCCCGCCGGTCAGGTCGCGACGGGCCAGAGTCCCGGGCCGTCCTTGTACAGCAAGCCGTCGCTGACGAGCTGTCGCACCACCGGATAGAGCGATGTGCGGTTGACGCCGAGCTGGGCGACGATTTCCCTGACGCTGATTCCCGGCTTCACGCCAACCACCTCAAGGACGCGCTCGCGTCGAGTCGACTGACGGCCGGATGGCACGGCGTCCGCGAGCGCCGTCGCGGAGCGCGCTCCCCCCGACCGGGCCCTCGTCCCAGTCCCCGCCCCGGATCCCGCCCGTGTCCGAGTCCGGGACGCGCGGCCGCGCCCTTGCGCTCGGCCGCGAGGGGTTCGTGTCGTCGCTGTCGCCGTTGGCGCGCCACGTGTCGCCGGCACCGCATCGTGGCCGGAGTCCTCCAGGATGCCGAGCCGGCGAGCCACGTCACGCAGCTGCTCAAGCTCTGCGTCATTCGCCTCCAGCTCCTTGATGCGCGCCAGGATCCGCTCCTCCAGACGCTTGAGGTCTTCGATGACGGTCGACATTGCGCTCAACCTCCCCGGTAGATGAGGCTCCCGAGCGCCCGTGGGCGCTTGGAGTCATCGTAACGCCGGGCTCGCCGGCGGCGCCATCGATACGCCGCCGGCCGCCGAGAAGCGAATCCGCGGGCTCGTTCTAGTACTCGCCGGGAAGTCCGCTCGTCGACACCGCCTTGGTCACCTTCAGCGTGGCCGAGCCGAAGTTGCCGCCGCCGCAGCGGCCGCTCACCTGGTAGTTGCCGGTCTTGACCTTCTTGGTCAGCTTGACCTTGATCGAGAAAGCTCCGTTCGTGCTGTGGGCCAGCGAGGCCGACACCGACGGAACGCCGGCGAAGTTCGTCTTCGTGGCACCGCTGAACGCCTTCGAGATAATGGTCGCGGCGTCGCCCGTTCGCCCGGTCTGGCAGCCGCTTCTGACGGTTCCGGATACGGTCACGGTCTTGCCGGCCGCGACCTTGCCCGGCGTCACCTTGAGGGACTGATTCGCCGCCAGCGCCGCAGGCGCGAGTACGGCGAGCGCCACGAGTGCGGCGATTAGCTTCTTCACGAGAGCTCCTCTCGTCGGTTTCTCCTTAGGCACGGCCGATGCTAGCCGCGCTTCTCCCCACAACACGGCCAGTCAAACGATCGTTTCGCTCCAGTTATTGGTGCCTGCCGCGCGAGCGATGATTCTCCGCCGAGGACTTGGTCTGTAGCCAAGAGCACACCCGCTATCTCACGGGAGACAAATCATGGGCGACATCGCGGTACATGAATTCATCACCCTCGATGGCGTGATCGAGGACCCTCGCTGGACGATGGACTATCCGTTCGACCCCAAGATGGGCTCCGCGATCGGCGCAATCATGGGGGCCAGCAGGGGGCTGCTGCTCGGGCGCCGGACCTACGAGATGTTCGCGCCGGCATGGTCGGGCCGGACGGCCGAGGAGGATCCCGGCGCGCCCTTCATGAACCAGTCGACCAAATACGTCGTTTCCTCCACACTGCGCAGCGCGGACTGGAGCAACTCCGAAATCCTCGGTCCGTACAGCGCCGAGGCGATCCGCGCGCTGAAGGATTCAATCGACGGCAGCCTGTACGTCAGCGGTAGCGCCACCTTGGTGCGCGCGCTGCTCGCCGACGGCCTGGTCGATGACCTCCACCTGTTCCTGTTCCCGCTTACCCTCGGCGCCGGTTTGCGCCTGTTCCAGGAAGGGAGCGGCCCGGTCAAGCTGGTGCTGAACGAGGCCGAGTCGTACGACAGCGGAGTGGTCCACCTGAGCTACACCGCCGCTCGCTAGCCACGCGCCTCGCTTGCCAAGCGCCTTCCCCCTGACGCCGGGCCGCGCGCCGTTCAGGAGAATGTCGGCATGACCACATTCCCCGAATCTCACCACGACCTGTTGGACGGGCAGTTCGCTTCGCTGGCCACGATCGGGCGCGACGGCTTTCCCCAGGTCACCGAGATCTGGTTCCTGCACGATGAGGGCGAGCTCAAGCTGTCGCTGAACGACGCCCGGCTCAAGACGCGCAACCTCCAGCGCGACCCGCGCTGCACGCTGTTCCTGCTCGACACAGCAAATCCCTACCGGTATCTCGAGGTGCGCGGCAACGCCAGGATCGAGCCCGACGACGACTACGCGTTCGCACGCAGGTTCGGGGCGAAGTACAAGGCGGACCTGAGCGTGCATGACAAGCCGGGGGAGAGCCGTGTGGAGGTGACCATCGAACCGGTCAACGTCTACGCCGTGGACATGAGCCGAGGTTGAGCGCACCGTAGATTCGTGCCCATTGAGATGTCCAACCGGGACCGCGTGGAGAGCTTCGTAACACTGGACTCCTCGACGATCCGTGAGCTGGCCGGCCGGGTATCGACCGCGATCGCCCGCCATCAGAGCCTGGCCGAGGCCACCATTCCGGCCGGTGCCGAGACGATCGCGCATCTGCACCACGCGAGCGAGGAGATCTACTACTTCATCGCCGGGCACGGACGCCTGCGCCGGGGCGACGACGAGCAAGCGGTGAGCGCGGGTGACTGTGTCGTGATCGCCCCCGGGACGCCGCACAAGCTGTGGGCCGCGCCGGACGGCGACCTGGTCCTGTTGTGCGCGTGCTCACCCCCGTATCGCGACGACGACACCGAGCTGCTCGAGGCGCCGGCATGACCGAGGCGCGGCTCGAGGATGGAGTGCCCGTCACGGCCGGATGGTTCGTCGTCAACGCCCGCGAGGCGCGCTGGATGCACAACGCGATGCGCTCGATCTGCCGTTTCGGCGGCGAGGGTGAGGCCCACTTCGACCAGCTCGGGATCGGGTTGTACTGGGTCCAGCCCGGCAAGCCGATGTCGCTCTACCACCACGAGGCGGGTCAGGAGGACTTCCTGCTCCTGCGCGGCGAGGCGATCCTGATCGTCGAGGGAGCGGAGCGACCGTTGCACACTTGGGATTTCGTCCACTGCCCGCCCCGCACCCGGCACACCATCGTCGCCGCCGGCGAGAAGCCGGTGCTGATCCTGGCCGTCGGTGCCCGCGTGGAGAAGAGCAGCGCCCGGTATCCCGTCGAGGCGGCCGCGATACGTCATGGCGCCGGCGTTCCGGACGACTCCGTCACTCCGCAGGAGACCTACGCGCGCTTCGGGCCGCCACGTCCCGGGCCGCCGCCGGCCATATTCGGCTAAGCGGCCGTGTGCCCCGGGGGCGCCCGGGGCACACGACACGCTTGGGGGCGCGTAAGTCAGGCTGCGGCGAGCAGCGAGCGAATGTGGTCGGCTGCGCTTTCGGCGGCGCCGAGCTCGCGCTCGTCCGCGCCACCGTCGGCCACGGCCAGGAAAGCCTCGACCACCGCCGGGTCAAACTGAGCACCGGCGCAGCGCCGGATCTCGCGGCACGCCGCGTCGTGCGAGACGGCCGCGCGATACGCCCGCTGGGTGATCATCGCCTCGTAGGCATCGCACACGCTGACGATCCTCGCCCCCAGCGGAATCTGCTCTCCGCGCAGACGATCGGGATACCCGAACCCGTCCCAGCGCTCGTGGCTTGAGCGAACCAGCCGAGCCACCGGCCGCAGCGCCTGCGAGCCCTCGAGGATGCGCTCGCCGAGCACGGTGTGATTGCGGATGAACTCCCACTCCCGGTCGCTCAGACGGCTCGACTTGTTGAGGATCGCGTCGGGGATCCCCACCTTGCCGACGTCGTGAAGCTGGGCGGCGCGGGCAACTTCGTCAAGCTCCTCTCCACCCAGCCCAAGGCGGCGAGCCACCTGGGCGGCGAGCGCCGACACGTGCGTGGAGTGCTCGTCGAGCTCAGGCTGCTTGGCGCGCAGCGTGCGCAGAAGCACCTCGCCGGCCTGACCGCCCGCGCCGCCCGACCGGCTGCGCTTGTTGGCATACATCCGCTCGTCGGCGAGCCGGAGCGCGCGCGTGGCGTCATCGGCCTCCCGGGGCAGGAGAACGACGCCGAGCGATGCCGCGATCGTGTAGTCGGGCCCGGTCTCAGCCAGCGCACCGGCGACGCTCGCGATCAGCTCCTGCGGGTCGCCTCCATTCAGCCGCAGGTGGGCGCAGAACTCGTCGCCACCCAGCCGGTAGGCCCGGCCGACACCCTCGACGGCTCGCCGTAGCCGCCCGCCCAGGCGAGTCAGGAGCTCATCGCCGGCCAGGTGTCCGAACGTGTCGTTGTAGCTCTTGAACCCATCCAGGTCGAACAGGAGGAGCACGGACGAGCCGCCACGTGCGGCCTCAGAATCGAACGCAGCGGTCAGATCCTCGGTCAGCCGACGGCGGTTGCCGAGCCCGGTGAGCGGATCGGTCATCGCCTCCTCCCGGATCATCTGGTGAGCGATGATCTCGGCGGCCGCGAGCTCGGCCTTGGCGATCAGCTCGCCGATCAGGGCGATTTCGTCGTCCTCGAACGGGCGGCCGGCGCGAACCAGCCACAACGAGCCGACGATGTCCCGCGGCGAGGCGGCGATCCGGACCGGCGTGGTCAGCCGCCAGATGCCCGAGACGCCGTTGGATTGCCGAGCCCGGCCGCCCCCGGCGAGCTCGTCGAGCCAGCCCTCGACCCCCACCGACAGTCTCAGCGGCGACTCGCCTCCGTCCAACTCCAGGCGTCCAGCCGCGGCATCGAGCGCCTCGATCGATCCATGCAGGAGGATCTCGAGCAGACCTTCCAGCTCGAGCTTGGCGGCAAATGCATCGCCCAACCGGCGTACGGCCGATTGAAGGCGGACCCGCTCCTGCTCGACCAGCTCTAGCCGGTGATGGGCCTTGTCGATCCGCTGGCTGCGATCACGGGCCAGTAGCCAGAGCAGGAGCACCAGGGGCAACACGCACGGGATCGCCAGGGCGTTGGCCCGCGCGGCGATCCCGGCGAGCAAGCCAAGCGGAGCCAAGCACGCGTCAACCGCCCAAACCAGACCGATCACGCGCACCTGGACCCCGAGCTCGGGGCCCACTCCGGCCAGCCGCATCCGCACCAGCGAGCTGGCCAGATCGAGCACGAAGCCCGCCGCCAGCGCGAGGCCGAGCAACGGGAGCTCGCTGAAGCCGATCCTGGGCGACCCCGCTGCGAGCAGTACGGCCGCTGGTCCCACGGCGTGCCACGCATCCGGCACGGCCGACAGGACCCGGCGCGGCGGGACGCGACCGAACGCCCACTCGACGGCGTTCCCGACCACCATGCCCGCTCCGACCGCCGCGGGTACGGCCGCCGGCGGCAGGAGCAGCAGCATGGGCACGAGGATCAGCTGAGTGGGCACCACGTACCCGGCGCCGAGCGGGAACTCGATCCGGCACACGAGCGCGTACACCGCGATTAGCAGCGCCGTAACCGGGAGGTTCAGCGTGGCCAGGTTCCCGCTGAGCAGAAAGGCGCCGGCCGTCGCACAGAACAGCGCCGCGGCGAGCGCGTCGACCAGCAGCTCGCGCTCCGACGCGCGCCGATCGCGGCCGGCCCAGCTGTGCTCGAGCAGCCGCTCGGTCACCGATTCGGTGTCGTAGAGCTCCATCGTGCTCATGGCGTGATCGTCCAGCCGCCCGTGTCGCTATCAGCCAGAGCGATACGGATCGACGTACACGTCGTCGACCTGCCAACTGCCCGCGGACTGGGGCACCGAGAACTCGAGCGCGACCATCACCGTGTCGCCGTCGGGCAGAGAGCCGCTGTCGCCGACCGGCTGAGTCGGAGCCCACGCCGGCATCGAGCCGTCGGCCAGATCTTCGACGGGGACGCTCTGCACGCCGTTGGGGGTCTGCACGAGCGCCTGCACATTCAGGTCACTTCCGGCTGTCGCCTCCTGCGCGAAGAACCGCAGGTCGGACATCGTGTTGTCGACACAGAAGTAGGGCGACGTCGCGCTGCCTCCAGCCGAGATCGTGAGCGACTGGCTGTCGCCGCTGCCGTCCACGTAGAACGGCTCGTTACCCGGGGTCAGGCTCGCGCCGGTGAGCGTCCAGCCGACTTGATCGGGGGTGCCTTCGAAGTTGCCTCCCGGCACCAGGAAGTAGCTGTTGTTGTCGCCCCACTGCGTGAACGGGGTGGTGAGCGACTGATCGGGGCAGGACGCGAACGCGACACCGGCGCTGGCGAGTACCCCGAGGCAGGTGAGCCCCGCGATCCGGCACATCAATGCGCCCACGCGTGGCGGAATGAGAAAAGACAAGCTGAACCTCCTTGCAGGTCGCCGTCCGTGGCGCACGATCTCTCTAACTGATCGGCAGCTGGGCCGTCTCGGACCTGAGACCCCTGGCTTTGCGCCCCCGCCTCGCGACGAGTTCGCCTTTTCTCGACACCAGGGCAATCGGCAGAGCCCGGCCGCCGGTTGAGCGATCTGGAGAAGCCGGGAGTTTTCGTACAGGTTCGGGGTTTCAGCCGGTACTCCGTCTGTCGCGCCGGTTTGCGGTGTCGCGTACCTTCATTCGATGGACGACGATCGGCTGCAGCGGGTCCGGGAGATGTATGAGGCGTTCGCAGCGGGAGATCGCGTCGCGATCGAGGCGATGCTCACCGACGACTTCCGCTTCTCGAGCCCGCCCGATCCCGACCTGGACCGGACCGGTTACTTCGAGCGGTGCTGGCCGGGCTCCGGCCAGGGGCAGCGGTTCGAGTTCGTGCGGATGGTGCCGGCCGGCGAGGAGGTGATCGTGACCTACGAGATGACCAGCCGGGACGGAGCCAGGGGCCGCAACACCGAGGTCCTCACGTTCGCGGGCGATCGGATCCGGCGCGCGGAGGTCTACTTCGGCTGGGACCTCACTTCTGGAACCTGAGCATCACCTTGTGCTCGTAGAAGTACTCCAGTCCTGAGGGAAAGCTCGGTGCATGATCGGAGAGCGGGACGAAGCCGATCTTCAGCCGCGATGCCGCCGCCCGGAACCCGGCAGCCGTGAATGCGCGAACCACGTCGTCGAGCGAGTACAGCGGAGGCAGATTCAGTTGCTCGGCGTTCCCGGCGTGCCAGTCGGCGATCCCCGGGCTGGCGGCGTGCACGCCCATCACCGCGTAGTACACGCCCGCGTGAGCGAGCGAGCGGTGGATCGCGGTGGCGTGGGCGCCCAGGTCATGCACCAAGTAGAGGACCTCGTGGCTGAACGCGACACCGAACCCGTTCCAGTCGGCCGGCACCGTGTCGCCGACCTCGAAGGTGAGCGGTAGCTCGCCGCTCAGCCGCCGGGCGTCGGCGATCGCGGCCGAGGCCGGGTCATATCCGTAGCCGGCGGTGATTCCCGCCTCGGTCGCGAGCAACCGCAGGAAGCCCCCTTGGTTGCATCCCGCGTCGAGTACACGGCGTCCGGGCAGCTCCACGTCGATCGTGGCCAGCATGGCCCGCCAGATGAACACGTGCTCCTCCTGCATGACGGCATCCTCGTCCGCGGATTGCCAGTAGCGCTGCGTCTCGACCATGGTCCGGTCAGATTACGAGGTTCTACGATGCCCACCCATGCCGATCGAGTGGGCCGGTTTGGGGCCCGAGATCCTGGTCACGCTCGACCGCTCGCGGCCCGAACCGCTCAGGGTTCAGCTCGAGCGGGAGCTGCGCGAGGCGATCCGATCAGGGCGGTTGGCCGCCGGAGAGCGCCTGCCTTCCTCTCGGGCGATGGCGACCGAGCTCGGCATCTCCCGGGGACTCGTGCTCGAGTGCTACAGCCAGCTCCAGGCCGAGGGTTTCCTGATCGCCACCTCCGGCTCGGCCACGCGCGTCGCCGAACAGGCCCATGCGCCCGCCGTGCGGCCATCACCACTGCCAACCGCACCGTCACTCGTACTGCCGGCCGACCCGTTCGACTGGACCGCACCCGGCCCGCGGCTCGACGTCGACTTTCGCCCCGGCGTCCCCGATCTGACGAGCTTCCCGCGCCGGGACTGGACCTGGGCCCTGCGCGAGAGCTGCCGGGACGCAACACCGTCGGACCTCGGCTACGGCGATCCACGCGGGTCGGACACCGCGCGCGAGGTGCTCGCCGGGTATCTGCGTCGTGTGCGCGGCAGCGTCGCCGACCCCGAGCAGATAGTCATGTGCGCCGGGTTCGGGCAGGGCATCAACCTCGTCCTGCGGGCGCTCGCCGAGCACGGCATCCGGCGGGTCGGGATCGAGGATCCCGGAGACGATGACTATCACCCGATCTGCACTCGCCTCGGCATGGAGGCGGTCCCGGTCCCGATCGACGGACAGGGAATCGACGTCGGCGCGCTCGCCGCGGCCGACCTCCGAGCGGTGATCCTCACCCCCACCCACCAATTCCCGAGCGGCGCCGCGCTCGCCCCGAAGCGCCGTCAGGCGCTCGTGAGCTGGGCCAACCAGCGCGACGCGTTCGTCATCGAGGACGACTACGACGCCGAGTTCCGATACGACCGCGACCCGGTCGGGGCGTTGCAGGGTCTGGCTCCCGAGCGGGTGGCGCTGCTCGGGACCGTCAGCAAGTCGCTCGCGCCGGCGCTGCGCCTCGGCTGGATCGTGTGCCCGGCACCACTGCTCGGGGCGCTCACCGAGGACAAGCGGCTGAGCGATCGCGGATCGCCCACACTCGAGCAGCTCGCGCTCGCGACGCTCATTGAGTCCGGCCGCTACGACCGGCACCTGCGTCACATGCGCCGGGTGTACGCGGCCCGACGGGCGACGCTGATCCGTTGCTTGTCCGAGCACGCGCCGCACGTCACGCTTCACGGGCTCGCGGCCGGATTCCACGCGGTGGCAGAGCTCGGACCCGGCGCCGACGAGGACGCCACGGTCGAAACTGCGCGAGCCCGCTCTGTCGGCCTGTACGGCATGAGTCTGTTCCGGTTGACCGAGGGCAGCGGGCCGGCTCAGCTCGTCCTCGGCTTCGGTGACCTAAGCGAGGCGGCGATCGAGCGCGGCCTGGCCACGATCGCCGACCTCCTCTGACTCGGTCCGGGTCCGAGTCCGGGTCCGAGTCCGGGTCCGAGTCCGGCTCCGAGTCCGGCTCCGAGTCCGGGTCCGAGTCCGGCTCCGAGTCGACCTGCAGAACCGCGCATCGCGCGCGCCCGCCCCGAGCGGTGCGCGGAACTGCATCTGGCAGATGCATT
>Ga0335073_10002516_pt1 | contig 25078 bp, 20 predicted proteins | sample Lox_Sample_22_FD_207093 | JGI IMG/M metagenome (GOLD analysis project Ga0335073, IMG submission 207093) | Soil microbial communities from Loxahatchee National Wildlife Refuge, Florida, United States - Lox_Sample_2.2 | ecosystem: Environmental > Terrestrial > Soil > Wetlands | place: USA... | reverse complement strand
GCACGTGCTCCGCGGGCACGTGGCGAGACCAGATGCCGAGGACCGCCATCGTGTCGTGCACCCGCCAGAACCACCACTGGCGCCGGTCGTCGGACGTTGACTCGCGGTCGATCACGTCCCCCAGCCACTCCTGGAAGCCCCGGGCGTTGCGGTGTTTCACGGTCTCTTGCCACTCGGCGGGCAGCAGCGTCCCGATGTCCCGCACGGTGAGGACGATGTGCACCTCGGCGGGCTGCAGCGACTGCACGGCGCGGTCGGCCTGCTCCGGGTCGGCCGCGGAGAAGAGCTCGTGGGAGATCACGGCCACCCGGGGCGCCTGGCGTGCCTGCCGCGCGAGGATCTCCCACTCGCCGGCCCAGGATCCCGCCGGGTCGGAGGCTAGTTTCTGGATGCCGCGCAGGTCCTGGCTGGCGCGGTAGTGGTCCTGCGGGTGGTGCCCGGGCAGCACCACCCCCTGGGCCGCCAGCTCGCTGCGGTTGCGCCACATGACCTGCTGCAGGAACGTCGTGCCCGTCTTCGGCTCGCCGACGTGCAGGAAGACCCTCGGCCGCGGCGGGCCGCTGGACGACCCGCTCCCGGCGTCCGGGGCCGCGCCGGGCGCGGGTTGAGGCTCTTCGTCGGCGCGGTGTGGCATACGGGCAACCTCGCGGGTCGTGGTGGTTAGCGCCTCATCACCGGGCTGACCAGGTACGGAAGGTTTTCAGCCCGACTGCAGCGCGCTTAATCAGAGCCAAAGCTATCGTAAGGTACCGTTGATCGACTGGTGCGTTTCGCGTTGCGCGTTCCCCGTCTTGGAAGGCAAGTCTCCTGCCTATGCATGAGCCCTTTTCTCTCCTGGTCTCGGTGTATGACGGCGACCGGCCCGATCATCTCCGGCGGGCGTTCCGCAGCGCGGTCGATGACCAGACCGTCCGCCCGGACCAGGTGATCATCGTCCGGGACGGCCCGGTCCGCGACGAGCTGGCGGGCTGCCTGGATGAACTCCGGTGCTGCAGCCCGTCGCCGGTGACCTTCGTCCCCCTGGAGTGCAACGGCGGCCTCGGGCCCGCCCTCGACCGGGGACTGGCGGCGAGCTGGTTCGACGTGATCGCGCGCCAGGACGCCGACGACGTGTCGATGCCGCACCGCTTCGAGGTGGAACTGCCGCTCATCCAGGACGCGGACATCGTCGGGGCGGGCCTGTTCGAGTTCGTGACCGACATCGACGACATCGTCGGGCAGCGCATCCCGCCCACCGAGCCCGCCCAGATCCAGCGCTACGCGCGGATGCACGATCCGTTCAACCACCCGACGGTCGTCTACCGGCGGCGCGCCGTCCTCGCGGCGGGCGGCTACGGCGAGCTGCCGCTGATGGAGGACTACGCGCTGTTCGCCCGGATGCTGGCGGGCGGCGCCCGCGCGGTCAACGTGGCCGAGCCGCTGGTCTACTACCGGGTGGGGCCGGAGGCGTTCAAGAGGCGCGGCGGGACCGGGCTGCTGCGCTCCGAGCTGCGGCTGCAGCGCGAATTCCGGAAGGACGGGTTCATCTCGACGGCCGAGTACCTGCGCAACGTGATGGTCCGCGGCGGGTACCGGATGATCCCGTGGTGGTGCCGCCGTGCGGTGTACCGCCCGATCGTCGCGCACTACACCGACCGCCTCGATCAGCAGGCCGCGGAGGCGCCGTCGGCCGCGACGGCGTCGCCGGAGGCCGCCGGGGGGACTGGGCCGGCCGCCGGGCCACAGCCCGCGGACGCCGAGGGCGCGCCAGGGCTGGATTACCCAGAGGTGCCGGCCGCCAGCCTCTGGCGTGACCAGCCCCGGTCGGTACGCTCGTGAACACCGACCTCGTCGTCGTCGGGTCCGGCTTCTTCGGGCTGACCGTTGCGGAGCGGTGCGCCCGTGACCTGGGCCTGCGCGTGCTGGTCGTCGAGCGCCGCCCGCACATCGGCGGGAACGCCTACAGCGAGCGGGAGCCGGAGACCCAGATCGAGGTCCACCCGTACGGCGCGCACCTGTTCCACACCTCGAATGCCCGCGTCTGGGAGTACGCCAACCGGTTCACCTCCTTCACCGGCTACCAGCACCGCGTGTTCTCGATCTACAAGGGCCGCGTCTACCCGATGCCGATCAACCTCGCCACCATGTGCGAGTACTTCGGCACCGCGCTGTCCCCGGACGAGGCGCGCAAGCTGGTCGCCGAGCAGTCGGCCGAGGTGCCGCCCGGCCGGGCCGACAACCTCGAGCAGAAGGCCGTGTCGCTGATCGGCCGGCCCCTCTACGAGGCGTTCATCCGCGGTTATACGTATAAGCAGTGGCAGACCGATCCGGTCGACCTGCCGGCCGAGATCATCACGCGGCTGCCGGTGCGTTACACATTCGATAACCGCTACTTCAGCGACACCTTCGAGGGCCTGCCGGCCGACGGCTACACTGCCTGGCTGGAACGCATGGTCGATCACCCGAACATAGAGGTGCGGCTGAACACCGATTTCTCGCAGCTGCGATCCGACGTGGTAGGGAGGGTGCCGGTCGTGTACACGGGCCCGCTCGACGCGTACTTCGACTACGCCGCGGGCGACCTGCACTGGCGCACCCTGGACTTCGACATGGAGGTCCTGCCCACCGGGGACTTCCAGGGGACGCCGGTCATGAACTACGCGGACGAGGACGTCCCGTTCACCCGCATCCACGAGTTCCGGCACTTCTACCCCGAGCGCGACTGGTACCCGAAGGACAAGACGGTGATCATGCGGGAGTACTCGCGTTTTGCCGACCACGGCGACGAGCCTTACTACCCGATCAACACGGCCGAGGACCGGGCCCGGCTGCTGACCTACCGCGAGCTGGCGGGGCGCGAGCCCGGAGTGCTCTTCGGCGGGCGTCTGGGCACGTACAAATACCTCGACATGCATATGGCGATCGGGTCCGCGCTGAGCATGTACGACGGCCGGCTGCGCTCCCACTTCGCCGACGGGCAGCCGCTCGCGAGCGGGACCGCGGGCAATGAATAGCGCCACCGACGCGGGGAAGACCCTGCGCACCCTGCAGCGGGTCGTGTTTCCCCGCGACGACCTGGACGTGGTCCCGCTGTACGCCGAGACCCAGATGGACCGCGGCGCCGCCGAGCTGGCCGCCGAGATGGCCGCGGAGGAGCTCACCGGGCGCAAGGTGACCGGCGGCACGGCCACGGCCAGCGCCGCGGTCGGCGAGGCACAGTCCAGCGTCCGCTTCGGCGCCGACGTGCCCGCCCACCTGGTCGAGGAGGTCGGGCCGGGGCGTAGCGCGCTGATCACCAGCGGCTGCCGGGTCTCGTTCGCCACCTACTTCAACGCGTTCCCGGCCAGCTACTGGCGGCGCTGGACCACCGTGGACGCGGTGACCCTGCGTCTCCGCGTGGCGGGCGAGTCGAAGGTCATCCTGTACCGTTCGACGGCCCGGGGGCACAGCCATCCGGTCGAGACGGTCACGGTCGAATCGGACTACGCGGAGACGATCGAGCGCACGCTGCCGCTCGCCCCGTTCATCGACGGCGGCTGGTACTGGTTCGACATCGTGGCCGGACCGCGCGGTACCACGCTGATCGAGGCGGACTGGCTGGCGCTGACCGATCCCGCGCCGGCGGGCCGGGTCAGCCTCGGCATCACCGCCTTCGGCGCGCCCGACGATCTGGTCCAGAAGCTGCGGGTGCTCGGCGAGGCCACCGACCTCCACCCGCAGCTCGACACCGTCTACGTGATCGACCAGACCCCCGGGCGCGTTAGCGACCACCCGGGCTTCCAGGACGCGGCCAAGAAGCTCGGCAACCGGGTGCAGGTGATCGAGCAGGCCAACCTGGGCGGGTCGGGCGGGTTCTCCCGGTCCATGGACGAAACCGTTCAGGCCGGCACGAGCGACTACGTGCTGCTCAGCGACGACGACGTCGAGATCGATCCCGAGGGCATCCTGCGCGCCGTGACCTTCGCCGACCTGGCCCGCAAGCCGACGATCGTCGGCGGCCAGATGTTCAGCCGCTACGAGCGCTCGGTGCTGCACGCGTTCGCCGAGGCGGTCGCGCCATACCGGTGGTGGTGGGGGAACGCGCCGAACACCAAGAGCCGGCACGATTTCGGCCGGCGCAACCTGCGCAACACGCCGTGGCTGCACCGCCGGGCCGACGGCGACTACAACGGCTGGTGGGAGTGCCTGATCCCGGTCCAGGTGATCAAGGAACTCGGGCTCGCGATCCCGATCTTCATCAAATGGGACGACGCCGAGTACGGGGTGCGCGCCAGGGACCGGGGCTATCCGACCGTGTCGCTGCCCGGCGTGGCCTGCTGGCAGGCGCCATGGACGGACAAGAACGACGCCCTCGACTGGAACGCCTACTACCACCTGCGCAACCGGGTCGTGGCCGCGCTGCTGCACTCGCGCGAGCCGCGCGGCGGCCAGCTGATCCCGGAAAGCCTGGAGCGGCAGCTGCAGGCCCTGCTGTCCATGCAGTACTCCACGGTCGCGCTGCGCGCCCTGGCCATCGAGGACGTGCTGTCCGGCCCGGAGCACCTGCACCGGGAGATCGGGACCAAGCTGCCGCAGCTGAAGGAGTTGCGCCTGCAGTACACCGACGGGCGGGGCCAGGCCGACCTGGACAGCTTCCCCCCGCCCCGGCGGCGGGCCCCGGAGGCGGTGAAGTCGTCCACCACGCCGACCAACAGGTTCAACCTGCTGACCAAGGCGGCGTCGGGGACTGCGCACCAGTTCCGGCGGCCGCGGAAGGGGGCCAGGGAGCGGCCGCAGGTAGCGCTGCCGGGCCAGGACGCGGCCTGGTGGGTGCTGGTCAAGCTGGACAGCGCGCTGGTCTCGACGGCCGATAACACGGCCGCCGCCTGGTACCAGCGCGACCCGCGGCTGTTCCGCTCGCTGGGGCTGCGCAGCATCGCCCTGCACCGGCGGCTGCGCCGGCAGTGGCCGCGGCTGGCCGCCGAGTACCGCGCCGCCGCCCCCGATTTCACCTCGCCCGAGAAGTGGCGGGAGACGTTCGCGGCGTCGCCCAACGACCGGCCGGGTGCGCCGTGAGCTCGGCCCGCACCGGCGAGCAGCCCCGCACGGACGCCCCGCGCGCTGCCACCGAGCAGACGCGGGGATGGCGGGGCACGGCCGTGTGGTGGCTGCCGATCGTCTTCGCAGCCACGATCATGGCCGTCCTCGGGGCGTGGGGGCTGGGCCGCCACAACGCCATGGGCAACGACGAGATCGTGACCCGGTACGCGTCCACGCTCAGCCTCGGCCAGCTCGCCCACCTGCTCGAGCACACCGATATCTACCACGGCTTCTACTACGTGGTGATGCACCCGTGGGTGGCCGTGTTCGGCACCACGCCGAGCGCGATCCGGGTTCCCTCGGTGATCGCGATGACCGTGGCCGTGGGGCTGATCGTGTACATCGGCCGGCGGCTGTCCGGATCGACGTGGACCGGGCTGTTCGCGGGCCTGATCATGGCCCTGACCCCGGAAATCAGCTTCTACGCCCAGACCGCGCGCGAATACGCCACGATCGTCGCGGTCGTGCTCTGCGCCACGCTGGCGCTGGTGCGCGCGATCGAGGCCGAGATGGCCGGCGCACCCGAAGACCAGATCAGGAAGCGGTGGCTGGTCTACGCCCCGCTGATCACCCTGAGTGGCTATCTCAACGAGCTGACGCTGGTGATCCTGGCCGCGCACATGGCCACGGTGCTGCTGGCCAGGCCGGGCAAGCGGGCCTTCTGGCACTGGTTCACCGCCGGGGCCATCGGCGCGTTCCTGGTCCTCCCGGTCGTGATCGGCAGCATCCACCAGGACTCCGCCGCTAACTGGATCACCCGCCCGACCCTGCACGACGTGGGGATCTTGTTCCACGACTACTTCGGCTCGGTCACCTGGGTGGCCGCGGGCCTGTTTGTCTGCGCGGTCGTCGCGGTCCTGCCGGACGGCCAGCCCGCCTGGTGGCGCCGTGGCGGGATCTCCCTCCCGTCGGTGGCCGCGCCGCTGCTCGTGCTGCCGGCCGGGCTGCTGATCCTGGAATCGCTGGCCGGGCACCCGCTGTACGTCGACCGGTACGTCCTCTACGGCGAGACCGGAGCGGCCCTGCTGGCCGGCGCCGGGGTGTACCGGATCGGGCGGTGGCTGGCGGGCGAGCTGAACCGGCTGGCGGGCGGCGCCATGGACGCGCGGGTGGTCATCGCCGCGACCGGCGCGATCGTGTGCCTGTGCGTGCTGATCTTCCAGCTCGGGCCGCAGCACAGGGCCCGGACCCCGGAGACCCGCCAGTTCGACTACGGCGACCCCGCCTTCTACATCGGCAGGCACGCGCGGCCGGGCGACGGAGTGCTGTTCTTCAACTCGTTCTTCCGCAAGGCCCGGCTGGGCTACCCGCAAGACTTCAAGGACACCACCGACTTCGCGATGTCGGTGTCGCCCCTGGCGTCGGGCACGCTTAACGGCTTCGACAAGCCGTACTCGGTTGTCGGCCCGCTCACGCTCACCTACCAGAGGATCTGGGTCGTCGGGCGGGCGCCGTCGGCGAGCGTGTCTAACGCGTCGATCCGGGCCGAGGGCGAACTGCTGATGCGCGATTTCACCCTGGCCGCCGAGCGGCACTTCAAGGGCGTGGTGGTCACGCTCTGGCTCCGACGCTGAGCGCTCGGGGTCGCGACCTTGGGCCGGCGGTAACCCCGATCGCGGCCCGGGCTCGTAACGCCGGCAGCGTTGGCAGGTAGCCCGGCGGCGGGGTGGTGCACCCCAGGCAGGGGGGCTTGCCCCGGAAATAGGGAGGGACCGTCGGCGAGTCGGTCGGCGGGTTGGTGGGCAGCAGGATCGGCGGGCGCGGCGGCTGGCTGAAGTCGAAGTCGTCTTCCAGGTTGCCGAGTACCCTCTCATCCTCGCGGACGTCGGGCCGGGGATCGGGGCGGCCGTCGGTCCGGGGGTTGAGCCGGGCGCCGCCGAGGAAGTCATCCTCGATGAACTTCAGGTAGGCGTCGCTGCTGAGCGTCTGGTTGTCGATGAAGCCCTGCTTCGCGTACGGCGAGATCGTGATCCCCGGCACGCGCAGCCCGTAGCCGTTCTGGTCGACCGCGGGAGGGACCACGTTGTCGTAGAAACCGCCCCAGTCGTCCCAGGACAAGAAGATGGCCGTGGAGTCCCAGTCGGGGCTCTTCATGGCGGCGTTGATGACCGCGGTGGCGTAGGCCTGGCCCTGATGGACGCTGGCCGGGGGGTGCTCGCTGTTGTCGCCGGACGGGGTGATCCAGCTCACCGACGGCAACGAGCCCGCCTTGGCGGCCGCGAAGTAGGAGCTGAGCGGCCGTACGTCGTGCAGCTGGTGGTCGTGCTGCACGTCGCCGAACAGCGGCAGCGGATTCCAGATGCCCGGTGTGGTGGCGGCCTGCCGGACCGGAGTGCAGGTCTCGGCCGCGTCGTCGTCGCAGTCGGGCTGCGTGCCAGCCTGGATGTAGTAGGCCCAGCTGACGTGCCGGGCGTACAGCAGCCAGGTGATGTCGGTCCAGGCCAGGTCGATCGACGTCCTCCCGTCGGTCAGCTCCTCGTGCACGGCCTGGTTGAACTGGTTCACCCCGTAGGGCCCGACGATGTCGTTGACGCAGCTCATGGGCGAACGGGTGCGGCACCTGGCCGACCAGGCCGACACCATGTACAGGTGGTCCGGCAGCGACCATGATTTCACCGGCTCGAACATGCGGTCGTCGAGCACGAATTCCGCGGCGTAGGTCCAGTAGTTCGGTATCTCCGCGGCCGTGTGGTACCCCATCACGTCGGGCCGCCCCGCCGGGATGCACGCCGGGTCGTCGGGGATATGGCAGGTCGCCTGGGCCACGTCGCGCTGCCGGATGAACCCGTCCATCAGGCCGTGATTCACGTCGGCCACCGCGTTGCTCTCGGCGTGCGGGCCGCCGCCGTTCACGTCCGCGGTGTCGTGGTAGGGCCGGGTGCACGCGCCCGCCGGGTTCGGCACGCACACCGTCGGCGTCCCGTCGTGCATGGGGATGCCGATCGCGCCCGGGTACGTCCCGAAGTAGCTGTCGAACGACCTGTTCTCCTGCATGACGATGATCACGTGCTTGATCTTGTGGATGCCGACGGGCACCACGTACCGGCCGGTGGGACCGCCGGTGACCACCTCGGCCGCGGCATGGTGGGCCGCGGGCCGGGACGATGTCGATGCCGAGGTGCACGCGGCCAGCAAGGCGGTGGTGAGCACGGCGGCAAGCAGAACAGGGCGGGAGAGTTGCTTCACGTTGTCGGGCGGGCCAATCTCAGAGCACGACCGGGGGCCACAGGTCGTGCTGCGCGGCGATCGGGTCACCGGCCCACTCCTGCATGGCATCAAGGTTGTCACGCGCCGGGTACTTGGCCGCGGCCGGCCCGTCGGCAAACGCGCGCAGCACGTTCGCAGTGACGCGGCGGACAAAGGCACCGCCGCGCCGATTCACGCCGGCTGAGGCGTACACGTACGGAGTAAAGGCCCCCACCCAGCGCATGGTGCCGGTATTGAACACGCCCGCGCCGCTGGCGTGCGTGTAATACGCCGAGTCTGAGTAGCTGTTCACGCCGCGGCAGGTCAGCGGCGAATGGGACAGCACCTCGATCGGGTGCTCGACCGGCGAGTCCGGGTTCACCCGGTCGTACTCGATGCCCACCAGGCCGGGGAACCTGGTGCCCTTCTGCACGCCGGTGCCGGCGAAGATCCAGGAATCGGGGCTGGCCACGACGTAGTCCGCGTCGGTGGGGTTGGACTCGTACAGCGTGCCGGTCATCGACGACTCGGGATCCGGGTCCGGCGGCTCCCGGAAGTCGTTGGTGACCAGCGCGTTGTCCTTGCCGTACAGCGGGTCTTCCGTGTAGCTGGTCTTGTAGCAGATGACCTGCCGCTGCGGGCCCAGCTTGCTGCTGGCCAGCCTGATGCGCCGGAAGCAGCAGTTCGCGCCGAGGAACCCGAGGTTCACGCCGTAATTCCTGGCCGCGGTCACGTGGGCCCGCTCCTCGGGGGTCCAGTACTCGTCGTGCCCGAGCGAGAACAGCGCACTGGCCCCGTCCAGCAGGTGCGGGTCCGTAGCGGTCTCCATGCTGGTGACGTAGGCGAGCGGCAGCCCCATGCGCTCGGCCAGCTCGATGAGCGCCCGGTCGTGCGCCAGGAACATGAAGGCGCCGTTCAGGTCGTAGGGACGGTCCAGGCTCACGACCAGCGACCGGTTGTCATAGTCGGACACGCCGCCCGGCCCGTTGTACAGGTCGTAGCCGCCCCAGGTGTTGTAGGCCTGCCAGGTGGAGGTGGAGGCCTTGAGCACTACCTTGCCCGCAGTGCTGGCCGACCGCACGGTGATCGGCACGAACCGCTGCGCGCCGGTCTCCGCGTCTAGCCGCAGCAGGTACGCGCCCGCTGGCCAGTCGTCGGTCGGGATGGTCAGCGACGACCCCCAGTTGGTCTGCACCGTGTTGGTCTCGGAGGTCAGGGTCGACGGGCTCTGCCGGTGCCCGGGCACGGCCGGCGACTGCCACACCATCCGGGCCTGGTCACCGCGGTACCAGCCCATCCGGAACGCCTTGACGGTGAACTCGCGCGCGGTGGTCGACGCGTACAGCGTGATCTCCTCGCCGGGCAGCACGCTGTACTGCCCCGCATAGCCCATTACCTCATCGGGCCCGCCGAGATGGCTGACGCCCCAGTTCGGGTCGCCCGGGAGTTCGTTCTCGCTCACTACCTTGCGGCGCGGCACGGTCCGCTTGGCCGCGGCAGGCTTCGAGTTGCCCGGCCCGCCCGCCTCGCAGGCCGTGGCAATAGCCGCGGAGCCTGCGGCGGCCGCGGCCAAGCCCAGGAAAGCCCGCCGCGAATGGGGGCGCGAACTCATGCATATAGGATTACACTGGTCCGGCTCCGTCGGCCGCTGGTCCAGGTAACAACACGGGAACTTCAGGGCAAAGCGTTTGGCGCGTTTGCCGAATAATGGCTGGCGGAATTTCCCGCCTTTGTCCCTGTCACCGAGGAGTCCAGAATGCTGCCTGGCGCAGCCCCGCGCACCACCGCCCGCCGCTGGCCGGCTCTGCCGCCCGCGCGCCCGCAGCCCTGGCGCCCGGCCAGCCGGCGACCTCCGCTGGCGGCATGACCGAGCCGAAGCTCGCCACGCGCGTGGGTGCCGCGATGACCCGTCGCCGGCGCACGCCATCCGCTCCGCCGGACACCACCGCGGGCCCGCCGGGGAATGCGCCGGGAGATGCACCGCAGAGCCCGCCGGCGCCGCGGTCACGGACCGCCCGGGCGGTCATGCTGTTGCGCCGTCACTGGCTGGTGTCGGTGCTGTTGGCCGCCGGGCTGGTGCTGCGGGTCCTGGCCAAGGTCGCGTACAACCCCGCGCTGATCTACGTCGACACCCTCAAATACCTGTACGGCGTCTATCCGGGCTCCGACCCGCTCGGGTACCGGTTGCTGCTGAAAGTCATGCTGCCCTTCGGCGGCCTGCCGGTCGTCGCCGTCCTGCAGTGCGTGCTGGGCCTGGCGGTGGCCGTCGTCCTGTACATCGTGCTGCTGCGCCGCGGCACCGCCCGCTGGCTGGCGGCCGTGGCCGTGGCCCCGGTCCTGCTGGACGCCTATCAGCTGCAGATGGAACAGATGATCATGCCGGACGTCTGGTTCGACGCGCTGATCGTGGCGGGACTGGCCGTGCTGCTCTGGCGGCCCACGGTCACCGTCCGGTTCGCGGTCGCGGCGGGCCTGATCCTCGGTTCCTCGGCGGCTGTCAAGTCGGTAGGAGTGGTCCTGGTCCTGCCCGCGGTGATCTTCCTGCTGGTGTCCGGCGGCGGATGGCGCCGGGCCGTGCGCCACTCGGCCGCCCTGGTCGCTGCCTTCGCCGTGCCGATCCTGTGCTACTGCAGCCTCTCCTACGTGGCCGCCGGGCACTTCTGGCTGTCCGGCTCGCAGAGCACCAGCGGCCGACTGGCCGCCGCGGCCGATTGCGCCACCCTGAACCTGCCCGCGGACGTGCGCCCGCTGTGCCCGCCGCCGAAGGTACAGGCCCAGGGGCCCGACTGGCTGGTGCACTCCAGCGCGTCGCCGTTGCACGACACGCCGGTCCCGCCCGGGGTCAGCCGAGCTCATCTGGTCGCGGAACTGGACTCGGCGATCGAGCACCAGCAGCCGCTGCGCGTGCTGGGGTCGATCGCCGAGGACTCGGTCCGGCTGTTCGCCGTGACCCGCACGCCCAGCCCGTGGATCTCGCCGATCTCGCGCTGGCAGTTCCAGACCACGTACCCGACCTATCCCAAGTGGGTGACCCTGGGCCGCGGAAACGTGATCATCGTCGGCCTGCAGCGCAAGGCGTTCGGGATGTTCCGGCTGCACCCGCTCGATCCCGCCTACGGCGGCCCGGCGCACGTCATCCGGCCGATCGCCGCGTTCCTGCGCTCCTACCAGCTCGACGGCGGCTACACCCCGGGCCCGCTGCTCCTGGTGTTCACCCTGGCGGGCGTGGCCGGCTCGCTGCTGGTCCTGGCCCGGCGCGCCCGCGGGCCCCGGAGCCGTCAGCTGGGCCTGGCCTGCCTGCTGTTCATCGTCACCGGCGTGGTCATCCTGCTGGTACCGGACCTCTATGAGTTCTCCTGGCGGTACCAGCTTCCGGCCCTGATCACCCTCCCGCCCGCGGGCGTGCTGGGCATCAGCGCCATCCTGGCCGCCCGCCAGGAACGCAAGCAGTCCCGGCTGGCACCGGCCGGCGAGGGACCCCAGCCCGGCGAGGAGGCGCGGCCTGGCGAGGGACCGCAGCCTGGCAACAGGAGGAAGCCCGCCGAGGAGGCGCGGCCTGGCGAGGGACCGCAGCCTGGCAACGGGAGGAAGCCCGCCGAGGAGGCGCGGCCTGGCGAGGGGGCGCGGCCCGGCGACGGGAGGAAGCGCGCCGAGGCCCCCACCGCGCACCCCGCCCCCGACCCTGGATGATCTTGTTTCACCTTCTTTTCATTGGTTCCAGTCATTTCCTGGGATGATATGTCCAGATTGTGCCCACCGAACCAATGAAAAGTTGGGGTGACCGGGCCGGGCGGGGCGGGGGAGAGCGGGTCTAGCTGGCGCGCTTGTAGGCGCGGACGGCGAGCGGCACGAACACGATGAAGATCCCGGCTATCCAGGCGATGCTCTTCCACAGGTTCGCCTCGATCGGCCCGCCGAGGGCCATGGCCCGCATCGTGTTGACCACGTAGGTGAACGGCTGGTTGTTGGCGAATGCCTGCAGCCAGCCCGGCATGGTGTCGGTCGGCACGAACGCCGAGCTGAGGAACGTCAGCGGGAACAGCCAGATCAGCCCGAACGCCTGCACCGACTCCTCGTCGCCGATGGCCAGCCCGGTGTAGGCGGCGATGCAGCAGATCGCCGCCCCGAACACGATGGCCAGCACGATCATGCACAGGGCCAGCCAGGCGCCGTTCAGGAAGCGGAAGTCGACCGCGTAGCCGACTCCGATGACGATGAGGATCGTCACGGTCATCCGCGTGGTGTCGGCCACCAGGCGGCCGTTCAGCACCGCCGAGCGCGCCATCGGCATCGACCGCAGCCGGTCGATCACGCCCTTCTGCAGCTCCTGGGCCAGCGCGATGGCCGTGCCGAAGGTGGCGAACGCCGCGGTCTGCGCGACGATCCCCGGCAGCAGGAACTCGACGTAGGTCGTCCCAGTTATCGGAATCGCGCCGCCGAAGACGTAGCGGAACATCAGCGTGAAGATGACCGGCTGGATCACGGTAAACACGATGTAGGCCGGCACCCGCATCCAGACCAGCAGGTTGCGCCGGGTGATGACGAGCGTGTCGCTCCCCGCCCAGCGGGCCCGGGTGAGCAGGCTCGGACCGCGGGGGGCAAAGGAGGTGCCGGCCTCGGCGGCCGGCGCGGCGGCGGTCATGACGACACCGCCGTGGTGTTCTCCTTGCTGCCCGAACGACCCCGCCGTCGGCCGCGCTTGCGTCCGCCCGGCTCGCCGTCCTCCTCGGCGGCGTGCCCGGTCAGGGCCAGGAACACGTCGTCGAGCGAGGGCCGCCGTAGCGACAGGCCCGTGATCTGCACGCCGGCGCCGTCCAGCCCGCGTACCGCCTCGATCAGTGCCTCGGAGCCGCGGCCCCCGACACCCACGTTGATCACTCCGGTCTCCTTGTCCGCGTGCGGTTCGCCCTCGCCGATCTGCACGATGGCCTCGGTCGCGTCGGCGAGGCGGTTACGGTCGGGCACCGTGAACTCCAGCACGTCCCCGCCGACCCGCCCCTTAAGCTCCTCGGACGTGCCCGCCGCGATGACCAGGCCGTGGTCGATGACCACGATCTCGTCGGCGAGTTCGTCCGCCTCGTCCAGGTACTGGGTGGTGAGCAGCAGCGTCGTCCCGCCGGCCACCAGCGACCTGATGATGTCCCACATGCCGAGCCGGGACCGCGGGTCCAGGCCGGTGGTCGGCTCGTCCAGGAACAGCACCTTCGGACGGCCGACCAGGCTCGCGGCCAGGTCCAGGCGGCGCTGCATGCCGCCGGAGTAGGTCTTGGCGGGTCGGCCGGCGGCGTCGGTCAGCTCGAACCGCTCCAGCAGCTCGTCGGCGCGGCGGCGCGCCTCCGGTCGGCTCAGGTGGTAGAGCCGCCCGACGATATCGAGGTTCTCCCGGCCGGTGAGCTCCTCCTGGATGGCGGCCGACTGCCCGGACAGGCCGATCGAGCGGCGTACCGCGGCGGCCTGCCGGACCACGTCGTAGCCCTCGACCAGGGCCCGCCCGCCGTCCGGGAGCAGCAGCGTGGTCAGAATGCGCACCGCGGTCGTCTTGCCGGCCCCGTTCGGGCCCAGCAGGCCGAGTATCGTCCCGCGCGGCACCGACAGGTCGATACCGCGCAGCGCGTGTACCTCCCCGAAGGACTTGGTCAGGCCCTCCACGAGAATGGCCGGACCAGAGCTATCAGGTGACAAGAAATCCTCCCCAACCAGGCCGTCAGGCCATCAACTCCCCGGACCTCGAACCTATCGGCCGCCTCTGACATCGGCGAAACGATGGGCCGCCGTGGCCTCGGGCCGCGGGACCAGGTCCGGCTTCCGTCTACCGTGCAGACGACGCGGCGGCGCGGAACTCACCGGCGCCGGCGGCAGGAGTTCAAGACCGCCGCCGCGGTCGGCATGACATCTGTCATGCGCCGATCAGGACGGAGCGCATAATCGGATCGGCCCGCACCGCCCTAGCGTGGAACCGTGCCGCCGAACAGGCGGCGCGCGGCGGGTCATCAGGTCGCCGCAGCCCCTGAGGAGGTAACTATGTCCGTGGCTGGCGACATCGTCCTGGGCGTCGTCGTGCTGGGCCTGCTGATCTACCGGCAGCTGCGCAGCCGCCCGGTCAACGCCTCCGGGCTGCGCCTGGTCGCGATCCTTGGGGTCATCGGCCTGATCCAGGCGTACCAGTTCCTGGACAACCACCACTCCGGCACGGTGACCTACGCCGCGCTCGGCGGCAGCCTGCTGCTCTCCGCGGTCTTCGGCGCGCTGCGGGCAGCGACCGTCCGGGTCTGGCTCCAGGGCGCCCAGCCCTGGACCAAGGGCAACTGGCTGACCGCCGTGCTCTGGGTCATCGCCCTGGCCGCGCACCTGGGTTACGACGCGCTGGTGACGCCCGGCCGCGGCAGCAGCGGCCTGGGCGCCGCCACCGTGGTCCTGTACCTGGCCGTCAGCCTCGGCATCCAGCGCGTCATCACCCAGCAGCGGGCGAACCGCCTGCAGCCCGGCGGGCCCATGTTCTCCGACTCCGGATCCGGCAGGTTCAGCTAAGCCGCCCAGACCACTTAGCTGAACCACCCGGACCAGCGCGTACACGGTGATCTAGCCACCGGCCATGGCCCCCACGATCAGGTAGGGCTCTGCCCCGGTGGCGACCGCGTCGGGTAGCGGGGCATCCGGCGGCTCGTGAGACAGGTCCTGCTCGCAGGCGAAGAACCGGATGAACGCCCGCCGCCGCCCGCCGTCGTGGTCGCGGATGGTCCCGGCCAGCACCGGGTAGCGGCTCTCCAGCGCGTCCAGCACCGAGCACTGGGTGACCTGGCCCGGGACGTCCAGTTTGACCTCGCCGTCGACGCGCGCCAGGGTCCGCAGGTGCGCCGGCAGCACGACCCGGATCACGGCAGGGTCTGGGCCTCGACCGACAGCACGGCCGGCAGGTCCCGCACGATCGGCGCCCAGTGGTCGCCGGAGTCGGCCGAGGCGTACACCTGACCGCCGGTGGTGCCGAAGTAGATGCCGCAGTCCTCGAGGGAGTCGACCGCCATGGCGTCGCGCAGCACGTTGACGTAGCAGTGCTCCTGCGGCAAGCCACTGGTCAGGGCTTCCCACTCGTCGCCGCCGGTGCGGCTGCGGTACACCCGCAGCTTGCCGTCCGGCGGGAAGTGCTCGGCGTCGCTGGTGATCGGGACCACATAGATGGTGTCCGGCTCGTGCGCGTGCACGTCGATCGGGAAGCCGAAGTCGGTCGGCAGGTTGCCGCTGACCTCGTGCCAGGACCCGCCCGCGTCGTCGGTGCGCATGACGTCCCAGTGCTTCTGCATGTACAGCACCTCCGGCCGCGAGGGATGCATCGCCAGCCGGTGCACGCAGTGCCCGACCTCCGCGTCGGGGTCGGGGATGCCCTCCGACTGCAGGCCGTGGTTGATCGGCTGCCACGTCTGGCCCGCGTCGTCGGACCGGAACGCGCCCGCGGCCGAGATCGCGGCGAACATCCGGCCGGGGTGGGCCGGGTCCAGGATGATTGTGTGCAGGCACATCCCGCCCGCGCCCGGCTGCCAGGACGGCCCGGACTTATGCTCGCGCAGCGCGGGCAGTTCCTGCCAGGACCGCCCGCCGTCGGCCGACCGGAACAGCCCGGCGTCCTCCACCCCGGCGTAGACCGTGTCCGGGTCGTCGAGCGACGGCTCCAGGTGCCAGACCCGCTCGAACTCCCACGGGTGCGGCGTCCCGTCGTACCACTGGTGCGTCCCGGGCGTGCCGTCGTAGGCGAACTTGTTGTCTACCGGCTCCCAGGTCACGCCGCCGTCGTCGCTGCGCTGGATCACCTGCCCGGACCAGCCGCTGGACTGCGAGGCATACAGCCGGTCCGGATCCGCCGGCGACCCCTTGACGTGGTAGATCTCCCATCCGGCGAAGTGCGGGCCGCTGACCTCCCAGCGGTCGCGCTTGCCGTCCGAATTCAGCACGAACGCGCCCTTGCGCGTCCCGACCAGTACCCGTACGCCGCTCATCGGCGCTCCCTTCCAGCGGGCCCGGCACGGCCGCCCGCCCCGGACATGATCCCGCCTGACCTGGCTTTTCACCTGTCTGTCCTGGCCTATCACGGCCCTGTGACGTTCTGACGGCCGTTGGGCCGCAAACTCATCGCCCGGAGCCGAGATTTACCGGACGGACGACGGCGCCGGCGCGGGCGACCGGAGGGCCGCGATGATCCGGCGGGTCAGCTTCCGGGCGTGATAGCCGACGATGACCGCGATCGCGAGGGCGGTGGCGGGATCGAGCCAGTACCAGCCGGTGCCGAGGATGATGGCTGGCCTGGGCGGAAAACGCCGCGACACGCCACTGACCTGCTTCGTCTGCGCCCGTCGCCCTTGCATGATGGTGCCGATGGCTGATCATGAATCTTCCGAAGAACTTTCGGTCACGTTCGTGAATCGCCGCCGGGCACTCCTCGCGGTCGGCGGCATGGCGCTGACCGCCGGCCCGGCACGCCGCCTGCTGGTCTCCGGGCCGGCCGACCAGGCGCACGATCATCGCGCCGCTCCCGCCCACCGCGCGGTTACCGCCCGTCGGGGCGCGCATCCCGCGCCTTCCTATCCCCTGAACCGGCCGCTCTACTACATTGACGACGCTTCCAAGTCGATCGCGCTCACGATTGACGACGGCCCCGACCCGGCTTACACCCCGCAGGTGCTGGCGCTGCTGCGGCACTATCACGTCACCGCCACCTTCTCGATGATCGGCGTTCACGTGGCCGCCTACCCGCGCCTGGCCCGGGCCGTGGCAGAGGACGGCCACACCATCGCCAATCACACCTGGACGCACGCTGACCTCCAGGGCATGCCGCCGCGCCGGGTACACGGCGAACTGGCCCGCGCCAGCGACGCGATCCACGCCGCGACCGGCGTGCACCCGGGCCTGTTCCGCGCCCCCTACGGGGCGTGGTCACCGGCCGTGATCAGGCAGTGCGAGCAGATGAAGATGGTCCCGATGGACTGGTCGGTCGACCCGCGCGACTGGGCGGAGCCGGGAGTCCGCCGCATCGTCCGCCGCATCATGCAGCAAACCCGGCCCGGGTCGATCATCCTGGAGCACGACGGCGGCGGTAACCGGTCCCAGACCGTGGCCGCGCTGCGCATCGTCCTGCCCCGGCTGCTGGACGAGGGCTACCACTTCGCGACCCCGTGACGGTGTCCTAGCCATAACGGTCTCTGTGCCGCCGGGCTAGGTTGCGAGTATGGCCGCTGCGGTTGAACTCCAGGTCGGGAGCCGGACGGTGCGCATCTCCAACCCGGACCGGGTGTACTTCCCGGCCCGCGGCGAGACCAAGCTCGACCTGGTCCGCTATTACCTGTCGGTCGGCGACGGCATCGTGCGCGCGCTGCGCGACCGGCCGTGCATGATGCACCGCTTCCCGTCCGGGGTGCGAGTGGGTGGGGCGGGAGGGGAAGCACAGGACGGGGGAAAGGTGCACCAGAAGCGGGTCCCGCACGGTGCGCCCCCGTGGCTGCAGACCGTGCGGGTGGACTTCCCCCGCTACGGGCGGCACGCCGACGAGCTGTGCGTCACCGAGCTGGCCAGCGTGATCTGGGCAGTGCAGATGTCCACGGTGGAGTTTCATCCGTGGAACTCCCGCCGGGCCGACACCGAACGGCCGGACGAGTGGCGCATTGACCTGGATCCGATGCCGCGCTGCGGGTTCGACGCGGTGCGCCGGGTGGCCCGCGTGGTACGCGAGATACTCGGCGAGCTGGGCGCGGTCGGGTGGCCCAAGACCTCCGGCGGCCACGGCCTGCACGTCTACGTGCGGATCGAGCCCCGGTGGGGGTTCGCCGACGTCCGCCGGGCCGCCCAGGCCTTCGCCCGGGAGGTCGAGCGCCGCGCTCCGGACGACGTCACGACCACCTGGTGGCGCAAGGACCGCGACCCGTCCAAGCTCTTCGTGGACTACAACCAGAACGCCCGGGACCACACGATCGCGTGCGCCTACTCGGTCCGCGGCGTTCCGGAGGCGACCGTGTCCACCCCGGTCACCTGGGACGAGATCGACGACGTCGACCCGCGCGAGTTCACGATCGCCACCGTGCCCGGCCGCTTCTCGCGGCTCGGTGACCTGCACCGGGGCATCGACGACACCGCCTACGCGCTGGACACCCTGCTGGGCTGGGCCGACCGCGACGGCATCGAGTAGCCCCCTTTTACCCTGGCCGCGAGGCCACCTCGCGGCCAGGGCACGGGAGTACGCCACTTCGGGCCGCATGTCAGCACTTGCGATGGAAGGATCCCAGGCAGGCCCTCCGCAAAAGGAGTGATCCCGAATGCTGCGCGGACAAGTTGCGGTCTTCTTGTCGTGCTCCGAGAAATTCAAACCGAAGCTCGCGTGGCCGGTTCGCGACGCCCTGGCCGCCGAGGGAGTGTACGCCATCATCATGAGCGATGAGCCGCCGCTGCCCGAGCCCGGCGGCCTGGGCGGCGACGCGGAAGGCGGGGCCGAGCCGTACCTCGACGCGTCGTCCGCGTTCGTGGCCCTGTGTACGGCCGACTACGAGCTCAGCGACGGTTCGCAGTATCCCCGGGCCAACATCATCGACGAGATCCAGCAGGCGAGCGCCCGCCCGCACCTGCGAGACCGGAGCCAGGTCCTGAAGGCACCTGGCGTCCTGCTGCCGAGCGACATCACCCCGACCCACGACGGCCTCGACGTGGCCCGGCCGGCCGCCGCGGCAGAGGTCATCTGGGCGCAGCTCCAGCGCTGGGGTATCGGGCCCGCAAGCCTTCCGGCCGCGCCGCCACCCGCCGCGGCCGCGGACGACGTGGACGCCCTGTTCGCCGGGCTGCGGCCGGGCGAGGACGACGAGGCCCGCAGGCGGATCTACCCGCTGCTGCGCGACCGGGACTCCGGCCAGCGCCGGCAGGTCGCCCGCGAGCTGCATCGCCAGATCACCGAATCCGAGGACTCCGACCGCGCGCTCGCCGCGGCGTCGCTGCTGGAGGCGGCGTGGCGACTGGACGCCGCGCTGGTCCCGGGCGAGATGATCGAGGCGCTCGCCACGCACCCCCGGTACCCGGCGCGCGCCTGCGCGGCGAACCTGCTCCGCCGCCGGGCCGCGGTGGCGCCGCTCGACGTCCCCGTGGAGGTGCTCGGCCGGCTGGCCTGGCCCAGCGCGGAGGACTGGCTGGTGTGGGCGCCGGCCATGGCCGCGGTCCAGGAACTCGTGCTGCACCGGCGCGATGCGCAGGTGATCCTGGAATCGCTGGCCGCCAGCGCCGACCCGCAGGACCGGTACGCGGTCGCGGCGGCCCTGGTCGGCCTGGCCGCGATCAAGCCCGCCGCGGTGACCGCGACCCTGGCCGAGCAGCTGGCCGGCGACGCTGACCCGCTGGTCGCCGCCAAGGCGCGGGAAATCATGACGGTCATCGAGCAGGTCATGGATTCCGACCGCGCCGGGCGCCACCGGCCGTCCGGCGGCGGGTTACCGGGGCACCGCGCGGTCAGCGGCTAACGTCCGGGGCGGGAGGGCGCCAGCCAGGGTCCCGCCCGGCCAGCCCGATCGCCCGGTCGAGCAACTCGTCCGGGCCTTCGCTCGCGCCGACATCTCGTGGGTCGCGGGTTCTAGGTCCAGCACCGGCACGTCGTCCTCTCGTTGCTTCGTGGCCGTCGGCCAGGAAGACGAGGACCGAGCCGCGAACCAACAGCGCAGTCCGCCAGGACTGCGGCTGGAATCCCCCTCCTTAAGACGGGGGGAGGATGTCAAAATCTGACCAGGGCTCGGACGAGCGAGGGTGCTCATGGATCAGCAGTACGGTGACATCACGGTCACGCTCGGCGACGATTTCGTCGCCACCGTCGAGCTGCACCGCCCGCCGGACAACTACTTCGACCGCGCGCTGATCAGCGCGCTGGCCGATGCCTACCAGGCCCTGGACGCCGACCCGGGGTGCCGGGCGATCGTGCTGTGCTCGGAGGGCAAGCACTTCTGCGCGGGGGCGAACCTCGCCGGGGGCGACGGCCTGGGCGGCGGGCCCGGCGCCCTGTACCGGGAGGCGATCCGCCTGTTCGAGGCCGCGACGCCGGTCGTGGCCGCGGTGCAGGGCGCGGCGATCGGCGGCGGGCTGGGCCTGGCCTGCTCGGCCGACTTCCGCGTCGGCTGCCCGCAGGCGCGCTTCGCGGCGAACTTCGCCCGGCTCGGCTTTCACCACGGGTTCGGGCTGTCGGTGACGCTGCCCGCGATCGTCGGGCCGCAGCACAGCCTGGAACTGCTGTACACCGGCCGGCGGATCGGCGGGGACGAGGCCGCGAGCATCGGCCTGTGCGACCGGCTCGTGCCCGCGGAGCAGGTCCGCGGGCAGGCGCACGCCCTGGCGGCGGAGATCGCGGGCTCGGCCCCGCTGGCGGTGCGGTCCATCCGGGCCACCATGCGCGGCCACTTGGCGGAGCAGGTGCGCGCGGCCACCGACCGGGAAGCCGCCGAGCAGAACCGGCTGCGGGAAACCGACGACTGGCGCGAGGGCGTGACCGCCACGGCCGAGCGCCGCCTCCCGCGGTTCCAAGGCCGATGACCGACCCGGCCGAGGTGCGGGCGCAGGTCGCGGCCTGGCTGGCCCAGGCCTGGGATCCGGAGCTGAGCCTGGCCCAGTGGCGCGCCCGGCTCGCGGACTCCGGCTGGGCCTGCCCGACCTGGCCCCGCGAGTGGGGTGGCCGCGGGCTCCCGGCCGCGGCCGCCGGGGTGGTCGCGCAGGAGTTCGCCCAGGCCGGCGCCGTTCCCGCGCCCGAGGGGGTCGGCATGAACCTGGCCGGGCCGACCATCCTGGAGCACGGCTCGGACGAGCTCAAGCGGCGCTTCCTGCGGCCCACCGTCACCGGGGAGATCCGCTGGTGCCAGCTGTTCAGCGAGCCGGGAGCCGGCTCTGACCTGGCCGGGCTCCAGACCCGGGCGCAACGCGCGGGCGGGGAGTTCATCGTCTCCGGCCAGAAGGTGTGGAACACCTCCGCCCACCACGCCGACTTCGGGCTGCTGCTGGCCCGGACCGACTGGGACGCGCCGAAGCACCGCGGCATCACCTACTTCATCCTCCCGATGCGCCAGCCCGGGGTCGAAGTCCGCCCGTTGCGGCAGATGAACGGGCACGCGTCGTTCAACGAGGTCTTCCTCGACCAGGCGCGGGTCCCGGCCGGAAACGTGATCGGCGACGTCGACGGCGGCTGGGCCGTGGCGCTGACCACGCTGGCGCACGAGCGCCGGCTCGCCCCGTCGGCCCTCCGCCCGGCGCCAGTCGGCCCGCCGCCCGGCCGGGCCGTGCGCGAGGCCGCGGCGGAGTCGGAGCGGGCGATGGCGCCCTACCGCTGGTACCCGCAGCGCGCCGGCCGCCCGGACCTGGTCATCGAGCGGGCCGTGGCGGCCGGCCGGCACACCGACCCGCTGGTCCGCCAGGAGATCGTCAAGCTGATCACGCTGGCCTGGTCCGCGCGCTGGACCGCGCAGCGGGCCGCCGCGGCGCGGGCCCTCGGCCGGCCGCCCGGCCCCGAAGGCTCGGTGGCCAAGCTGGCCAGCAGCAACATCGCGCGGGCCGCGGCCCGGGTGCACGCGCTGATCGCCGGCCCGGCCGGCCAGCTGGCCGGCGCCGACGACCCGTCGGGTGGGGACGGGAGGGCGGGAGGCGGGGAGGCGGGGATAGTCAGCGAGATCCTGCTGTCGGTTCCGGCCGTCTCCATCGCCGGCGGAACCGACCAGATCCAGCGCACGATCCTGGGCGAGCGGATCCTCGGCCTGCCCCGGGAGCCGGCGGCTGACGCGGGCGTCCCGTTCCGGGATGTTCGCCGGAACGGGTAGCGGGGCCAGATCAGGCCGGTCGGTACGATAACGGCGGGAGATCGGAGTCGGCAGTGGAACCCACGGGGAGTTCGGTGCGCCAGGCGGCGCGCGACTGGATCGAGGAAAATTTCGACCTGCAGCTCAGCCTGCGAGCCTGGCTGGAGCGGCTGGCCGACTCCGGCTGGGCCGAGCCCGCCTGGCCCGCGGACTGGTACGGCCGAGGGCTGCCGCCGGATGACGCGGTGGCCGTCTACGAGGAGTTCAACCGCGTCGACGCTCCCGGGCCGCCGGCCGGCTTGGGCGTCATGCTCGCCGCGCCGACGATCATCGCGAACGCCAGCGACGACCTGAAACGGCAGTTCGTCCGGGCCGTGCTGATCGGCGACGACGCCTGGTGCCAGCTGTTCAGCGAGCCGGGAGCCGGCTCGGACCTGGCTGGCCTGCAGACCAGAGCGGAGCGCGACGGCGACGAGTTCGTGATCAACGGGCAGAAGGTGTGGACCTCGGGAGGACAGATCGCCGACTACGGCATGCTGCTCGCCCGGACCGACCCGGACGTGCCCAAGCACCGCGGCATCACCTACTTCGCGATGCCGATGAACCAGCCTGGGGTCGAGGTGCGGCCGCTGATCCAGATGACCGGCGAGTCCGGCTTCAGCGAGGTGTTCTTCACCGACGCGCGGGTGCCGGCGTCCGCCATCATCGGGGAGCTGGGCGGCGGGTGGGGCGTGGCGCTGTCCACGCTCGGCTTCGAGCGCACCTCGCTCGGCACCGCGGCCGGGCTCGGGTTCCGGCTCACCGCTCCCGGGGGCAGCCGGTTCGCCAGGCAGCAGGAGGTCTCCGTCGGCGAGTTCATCGCCGCCTCGAAGGCGAACGCCCGCAGCTTCGGCGTCGGTGGCGCGGCCATGACCGCGGGCGGCATCATCCCGCTGGTCACGCTGGCCAAGGGGCTTGGCCGCGACCAGGATCCCGAGGTTCGCCAGCAGATCGTGCGCCTGTACACGCTGGCCTCGGCCAACACGTGGAACGGCCTGCGCGCGGGGGCCAAGCTGCGGGCCGGCGGGCGAGCGGGCCCCGAGGCTTCGCTCGGGAAGCTGATGGCCTCGCGCATCGGCCGGCAGTGGCGCGACACCTCGTCCCTGATCGCCGGCCCGCAGGCCATGCTGGCCGGCGACGACGGCCCGCTGGGCGGGCGCCTGGCCCTGCAGATGCTGGCCACGCCCGGGCCGTCCATCTACGGCGGCTCAGACCAGATCCAGCGGAACATCATCGGGGAACGGGTGCTCGGGCTGCCCAAGGAGCCGGACCCGTCCCGGACGATGCCGTTCCGCGAGCTCAAGGTGGGAACCCAGGTGGCTGAAGCCCGGACCGGCGGGGCGGGGGAGGCGTCATGATCTTCACTTTTACCGACGAGCAGACCGAGCTCGCCGCCACCCTCCGCCGCTTCCTGCAGGACAAGTCGCCGTCGTCCGAGGTGCGGCGGCTGATGGCCACCGAGCAGGGTTACGACCCGCAGACCTGGGCCCAGCTGGCCGGGCAGCTCGGCCTGCAGGGCCTGGTCATCCCGGAGAAGTACGGCGGCGCCGGCGCCGGGCCGGTCGAGCTGGCCGTCGCCTGCGAGGAAATGGGCCGCGCGCTGCTGTGCGCGCCCTACTTCGCCACCGCGGTCCTGGCCACCCACGCGATCCTGGCCAGCGGAGACCAGGCCGCGGCCGAGGACTACCTGCCCGCGATCGCCGACGGCACCACGATCGCCACCCTGGCCATCCCCGAGGCCGACGGCGCGTGGACCACCGACGGGCTGCAGACCCGGGCCCGCCGTTCCGGCGACGGCTACCTGCTCGACGGCCGCAAGTCCTTCGTGCTCGACGGCCATGTCGCCGACCTGATCCTGGTCGCCGCCCAGGCCGACGGCGGCCCGAGCCTGTTCGCGGTGCGGGGCGACGCCGACGGGCTCGTGCGGCAGCCCCTGGAGACGCTCGACCTGACCCGCAAGCAGGCGGCGCTGGAACTGGCAGCGACGCCGGGGCGGCTCATCGGCGCCGAGGGCGACGCCGCCGACGTGGTCGCGCGGACGCTGCGGCAGGCGGTCGTGGTGCTGGCCGCCGAGCAGGTCGGCGGGGCGCAGCGCTGCCTGGACATGAGCGTCGAGTACGCGAAGATCCGGATGCAGTTCGGCCGCCCGATCGGCAGCTTCCAGGCGATCAAGCACATGTGCGCCGACCTGCTGCTCGAGGTGGAGTCGGCCAGGTCGGCGGCCTACTACGCGGCCTGGGCCGCGCAGGACGGATCGGACGAGCTGCCGCTGGTGTCGAGCCTGGCCAAGGCGTTCTGCTCCGAGGCGTACTTCCGGGCCGCCGCCGACAACATCCAGATCCACGGCGGGATCGGCTTCACCTGGGAGCACGACGCGCACCTGTACTACCGGCGGGCCAAGTCCACCGAGCTGATGCTGGGCACGCCCGAACAGCACCGGGAGATCGCCGCCGGCTACCTCATCGACCGGGGGTCCGGGCCGGCGTAGGCCCGGACCCGTGCCCGCCCGGCCCCGGGCTCAGGCGTGCTGCCGCGCCGAGGAGGCCAGCTCGTCCAGGGCCTGCGCGGTGGGCAGCGCGGTGTCGATGGCCAGCAGCCGGGGCTCCTGCTCGCCGCGGAGCACGGCGTCGATGTGCCCGGTGAGGGCGGTGAACGACAGCTGGTCGGGGGCGGCCGGGACGCTGCCCTGCTCTGAGCCGGGGCGGATGATCTCGTAGCTGTCGTCCGGCCCTGGGTGGAACGGGTTGGTGACGCGGATCTGCCCGCCGGTGCCCTCCAGCGTGGTGAAGGTGTCGTAGCTGCGGCCGAACCCGCAGGAGAACAGCAGCCGCCGCCCGGCCGGGTAGTCGAGCGCTCCCCAGGTGTCCACGTCGATGTCGTCGCCGCCCCAGGTAGACCGGGCCCAGGCCTCGTCGTGCGCCGGGCCGAAGAATTCCTGCGCGAGGCGGACCGGATAGCAGCCGACGTCGAGCAGGGCCCCGCCCTGCAGGTCGCCGGACAGCCTGATG
>Ga0335073_10002515_pt1 | contig 25088 bp, 18 predicted proteins | sample Lox_Sample_22_FD_207093 | JGI IMG/M metagenome (GOLD analysis project Ga0335073, IMG submission 207093) | Soil microbial communities from Loxahatchee National Wildlife Refuge, Florida, United States - Lox_Sample_2.2 | ecosystem: Environmental > Terrestrial > Soil > Wetlands | place: USA... | reverse complement strand
CGCAACGAGAACACCTGCAGCTTGACCTGCTCACCACTGAGCTCCGCCCAGGCCTCGTACCAATCGACCTGGCCTTCCCGGCCCGGCGCGTAACTCTGCGGTACGCAGGTCTCGCGGGTCGACCAGCGCCATTGGTCGCTAATCGGGCTACGTTAACTGCGTTACCGGGGAGAAAAATATATGCCGCCACTTCTCATTTCTTAGTGCCGACAAGCGTAAAACCTATTGTCTATACGAGGCTGAGAACCCGGAGGCGATTCGCGAAGCGGCGCGACGACTTAATATCCCGGCTGACGCGATTATTGAGGTCGGTGAAATACCCGCTGATTTGCCAGTGACCAAATGGTCCGTGCTCCGCTGAATTCGTGGTGCTCGACGATAAAGCCAGCCTGAGAACTGGTGGGGTGGATCTTAGGGTGCACCATTGGTGATACGTTGCTCAAGGGCCACCATCCCGAGTTCACGCGCGGTAGCTAGTGCGTCCTCGATCAGAGCTCCAGCCTTCGCGCTATCTCCCGGCTGATCGCGTGAGAGAAGCATCCTGGCAAATTGATATTGCGTATGCGCAAGCCACGGCCGCGCAGCCATCCGCTGGTTCATGGTCAAAGCATCGTCGAAGTGCTGCTCGGCCTCATCCCAGCGCCCCATGAGAGTAGCCAGGGCACCAAGAAATCGCGATGCTGACCCAAGACAAGCCGAGCCGACACTGATCAAAATATTGACCTGTTGATATGGGCGCATCATTTCATAGAGCGTCAGCGCGCTCGATTTGTCGCCCAGAAATACGCAGACATCTGCGAGGTATGTCATCGCTATAAGCCAATTGCCGTCCTGGGGTAGGTCAGAGAAATCACGCTGCGCGAGCTGATCGAATTCTGCGGCCGCTTCCTCAGTGCGTCCCAGTTCCGCATAAATAAGCGCAAGTCCTGGACGCCAGGCGTGCGCTCCTTCGGGTGTCCGAATGAAATAGCGCAATAGCGGTTCCACTTCACGCAAGCGGCCCTGTTCTCGGCGCAACGTAAACATCTGCGTTCCAAAAATACCTGCCGCGTTTTCAACTTCGAGCGCTTGTCCTATGGCGAGCGCTTCCTGGGCGAAACGCTCAAAATCGGCGAACCGGCCCTCAAGCGACGCTTCGCAGGCATGGAAATGGTTGACCAGACACATCAGGAATGGTTCGCGCCTATCCTCCACCCAGCGGTTGTAGCGGCCTAGATCTTCTCTGGCCGCCTCAATATTAGCCAATTGCAGCGCCGAATACAGACGCCACCAAAGCGCGAAGCCCATGGCAACCTGACGGTCCAAAAGGCCTCCGATGCCAGCCTTGGGATCAGTTATACTGGATGACTCAACCATTTCATTTGCGTAGGCAAGCCGCCGCCGGGCATCCAGAGGCGATTGCAGCGCGAAACAGACTCCATCGAGAATCATCGGTAATAGCTGCTCTTCCCCTAACCTTCGTGCCATAGCCGCAGCCTGCTGGCCGTATTCCAGAGCCCGCTGGTTCGCGCCTACGGATGGCAACACGTTCGCCAAAGCACCGAGCATAGCGGCTTTGAGAGGACTATCTTGGGATCCAAGTTTCGCCAGCGTGTCCTCGAACCAACGTATTGTGCTTGGTGGGGCAACTAGGCCGAACTGTAAACCCACCAGAGAAAACTGAAATGCGGCCCGCGCAATGATATCCGCGGATGCTAGGGTTCGTGCCGCCGTCGTTACAAGCAGTAACGTCTCCTGGGCTTTCACCGGTTGTCCACCTCTTCTTTGCGCCTCTCCTACGGCGAGCAGGAGCGTGCATCGCAGCTCTCCATTTTCCTGTTCCTGGGTATCCGTGATGAGGCCGTCGGTTTGAGGCGGCAGTAAACTCAATGCTCGTATAAACTGGTTGATTGATTCTTGGAAGGCACAGCGCTCGAGAGCTAGCTCTCCTGCCTTCTGCCAGTAAGGTACAGCCGCTTCTGACAATCCAGCCTGGGTATAGTGGTGTGCGACCAATTCTGGCTGCACCTTAGCCAAGTCAGCAAATTCTTCCTTGAGCGCTTGGGCAATGCGTGAATGAACCTGCTGGCGCTTACTTTTTAGTAACGATTCGTATGCGGCGTCGCGGATCAGGGCATGCTTGAACAGAAACTGTGCCTGTGGCATCACCCCGCGCCGGTAGAGCACCTCTGCTTCCACTAGCCTCCCCAGCGCTCTTTGCAAGCTCGCCTCATCCTTGGACCCAATTAATCGCAGTAGCTCATACGGGAAATCACGCCCGATGGTGGCTGCGAGCTGCGCCACCTCTCGCGCGTCCCCCAGGCGATCCAGTCTTGCGGTTAGCGAGTCTTGCAGTGTGGACGGGATCGCCAGGGGCGGGAGCGGCCCGCTTAAATCGTAATGACCATCCCGTTCGCGAAGAAGACCCGATTCCACCACCATCCTGGTTAGCTCTTCGACGAATAACGGGACGCCATCCGTCTTGGCGATGATCTGTTCGAGCACCTGGCCCGGCAGCAGCTTCCCACCTGTAACGTTTTGCACCATTCTCTCGGTCTGTGAACGCGGCAGCCGGTTGAGGGTTATGCTCGCGAAATGTGATCGGCTAGACCAAGGCGGCGAGAACTCAGGACGGCACGTTAGAACCAATAGCAGACGGGCCGTCGGGACCTGTTCAATGAGATGACCCAGCAATTCGAGGGTGGAAGGATCTGCCCAGTGGAGATCCTCGAATACCAGGGCCAGCCCGGTGCGTTCTGCGATGGTCAACAGCCAGGACTGGACGGCAAAATAGGTCTTTTCCTTTTGTGCCTCGAGCGTCAACGTGAGTCGCGGATACGTTTCAGGTACTGGCAGCGTCAAGAGGGGCGCGATCAACGACACATTTTCCGCTGGTGGCAGGCCATATTGCTCTAAGCCCTCGACTAGTTTGGCCAATTTTTGCACTGGCCCATCGAGAGGCTCGAATCTCAACAGGCGCTGTAACAAATCGATAACTGGATATAGCGCACTGTTCTGATGGTAGGGAGAACAGTGACATTCGAGCCAGCAGCGGTCAGGCTCCTTCGCGACTTCCTCCTTAAAGGCCTGCAACAGGCGCGACTTTCCAACACCCGGTTCACCGCTTACAAGAACAATCTGTCCCTCGTGATTCGGGGCGCGTTCCCAACGCTCCTTCAGGATTGCGCACTCGCTGTCTCTCCCGACCATCGGCGCCAGGCCAGTCTGGATCGCCACATCGAAGCGATTATGGGCCTCGCTCTCCCGTAATACTCGATAAGCTTGGACGGGATTGGTGAAACCCTTCAGAGAACGCGCTCCGAGAGACTCGCAGTCGAACAGGCCACGGATCAACTGATAAGTGGCGGCGCTGATCACGACCGAGTCAGGATCCGCGATTTCCTGGAGCCGGGCTGCGGCGTTAGGAGTATCGCCCACTATCGCCGACTGCTCGCGAAAATCACCGCCGCCCATCTCGCCGACCACGACAAGCCCTGTGTGGATGGCGACGCGCACACGGAGCGAGGCGAGCGAAGTCTCACCCCGTTGCAAATTGAAGGAACGCATCGCGGCGACGATCCCGAGGCCGGCGTGCACTGCCCGCTGCGCATCGTCTTCATGGGCGTGCGGATAGCCAAAATAAGCCAGCACTCCGTCGCCGAGATATTTTGCGATGTAACCCTCGAAACGGCTGATCACAGCGATACAATTCTGCTGGTACGCTCGAACCAAATCGCGAAGTTCTTCGGGATCAAATTGTTCGGAGAGCGCCGTAGAGCCTACCAGGTCACAGAACATCACCGTCAGTTGTCGTCGCTCACCATCATTGGAGCCGCTCGGCAGGGTGGAGGGGGTTGACGCTGCAGCGGCCTTCGGCTCTGGCGGCGATGGTTGCGAACCGTTCCAGACCAGCACTGTACCGTTTTCGTCGATCGCCAGTTGCTTTGCGTCAATTAACTCGCTCTTTAGGTCTTCTAGATATTCGTCGTCAAGTAAGAACCGACGCTTCAGAGCGCGATAGGAAATGCGCTTCTCGCGCTGGAGCAGCTCCAGCACCTGCGCCAAAACCTCATCGAACGTCATCAGTGGTTCCTCTGAAATTACCCGAGCGAGTTCGAGCGGTGGTGGACTCGTATAACTAGCGTCGGGGCGCAGCGGCTAGCCACATTGCAGTGTAGAAGCTTCCGTCCCGTCATTACTCCCTTAGGTACAGACACTTGTACTCATTAAAGCAAGACTCTAGAAATTGATACAGAGCATAATCGCTTCAACCGACTTGATCCCGCGCTGACTATATCGAGGCTACGTGCTGAGACAATGATCGCTAGTGAATGTTTCTAGAGCTTCCCCATCACCCTGCTCTTTCCCACTTCTCGGCACGCTCCGCACGTAAAGGAGCTTATGTGCTATAAAATGAGCGGATCGAAGGAGAGGGCGGACTATCCAGCCAGTTGAGCGAGGAGCTCCTTAGCATCCTTGAGATCGGCGGTATCGAAGCCCTCAGTAAACCAATTGTAGATTTCCGCAAGCATCGTGTGCGCTTCGTCGCGACGGCCCTGCTTGTCCAGCAGACAGGCGAGTCTCATTGTGGCCCGCAATTGCAATATCTTCGCACTCTGCCTGCGTGCGACCGCTATTGCTCGCTCAAAGTAACTTTGCGCTTCCGCCGTGTTGGAGCCGTTCTGCAAAAGCAACAACTCGCCTTTTAGTCGAAGCGTTTCAGCCTCAAGAGAGCGTCCTTCAAGTGTCTCTGCGGCGGCCGTCGCTTCCCTTAAGGTGCGTTGTCTTTCATCGAGAGACTCAATCCGCGTGCAAGCATCCACGAATAAATTGAGAACGTATGTCAGCACCAGGGGAGAAGCTCCGGTTGTGCGGAGACCCACGAGAACCTCGTGTATCTGGCTAACCCCCTCATTGCAGCGTCCCTGCTGGGCCAGCGCCCAGCCGCGCTGGGCAATCACCAAAGGCAGAACTTCGGTTAGCCCGTGCCTGGTACTGAGTGCGATCACCATCTCCGCATTCTCTACGACTGCGAGTGTTTCCCTCCGATATTGCCGCACACTACCGATAGCACCGGCGGCAAATGCGAGACCGACCGGATTTGACGTCCTATGAGCTATCGCGAAGGCCTCGTTGCTGCACGCGAGAGCCTGATCGAGGTATCCGAGTTCGGTCAGAGTGAGGGCTAAGTAGGACAGGCTATGCACTCCCACATCAAACCCATATAGGAAGGCTAGCTGTCGATGTAGCTGCGGCTCATAGCCGGCGATCGCTGTTTCGAAATGTTTCCGGGCGGGAAGGAACTCTCCCATCCAGAACGAAGTAAATCCCCGTGCGTATTGTGCATACATCAATAACGCTCGATCGGCCGTGACCTGCGCTAGCCGCAAAAGCTGATCGGCGATCACAAAGGCTTGCGATAACTCTTCTCGCAGAGCGTGCACGGCCCACAACCCCAGCAGGGCGGGAAAAACCTCGGGAGGATCGCCCAACCGCTCGCACAGTTCCCGCGCACGGTTATAGGCACGCTCCACTTCGAGTCCAGCCCATCCTCCTTTTGTAACAACTAAGGCTGGCCCCGCTGCCAATTGAAGGACCAATTCACGCTGAACTCGTTGCGGGCTATCGGGCAACTTATGAAGCAGATCGATCGCCTCCGTGAGGCGATCTATCGCCTCGGTATAAGCCGAGCGTTGGAACGCCTGCTGGCCCGCCCGCCCGAGGTATTCGACCGCCTTTTCGAGGTTGTCGCTGCGGCTGTAATGATGCGCGAGTTCGTCCAGATGGTCATCCAACTGATCGGCCAAGATAGACTCCAGCGCGAGACCGGCGCGATCATGCAGGAGTTTGCGGCGCTCGACCAAAAGCGCGTTATATGCGACCTCCTGCGTCAGGGCATGCTTGAAGATGTATTCCGTATCGCCCGCCGCGGGCTGCTCGTATATGAACTCAGCCATCTGCAACTGACCAAGCATCCGGTGCAGGTCGTCTGTAGGCTTGAGCGTGACCTGTCGCACCAGGGCGATCGGAAATTCCCGTCCAAGCACTGCCAGGGTCTTCAGCAACTCCTTTTCATCGGAGGGTAGGCGGTCGACACGCGCGGCCAGCACGGCCTGCACCGTGGTGGGGACTTTTGCCGCATTCACTGGCTTCGCGAGCGTCACCGAACCGTTGCGCTGCAGTACGCCGTCTTCGAAGAGTGACTGCACGATCTCCTCTATGAAAAACGGGTTGGCGCCGGTCCGTTCGATGATTAAACGTTTAAGAGGCAGCAAGTCGGAACCGGCACCTAGCAGCGCCGTGAGCATTTCGTCGGCGCTCTCAATGCCGAGCGGGTCAAGCCGCAACTGCGTATAGTAGGTCTTGCGATTCCATTGATGTGAGTATTCGGGGCGGTAATTCACCAACAGTAAGATCTTTGCAGTACCTAACGAGTCGGCGAGGAGGTTGAGAAACTCCTGGGTAGCTTCGTCGATCCAGTGGAGGTCTTCGAAGATCACCATCAGCGGCTGATTGAGGCTCTCGCGCAACACGATGCGTTTGATCGCCTCCAGCGTGCGGCGCTTCTTGATCGGCCCGTCCATCTGCGCGAGCGGATCGAGACCTTCAACGATGCCAAGTAGGCTGAACAGATAGGGCAGCGTTTCTTCCAGACTTCGATCGAGCATCGCGATCTTGCCGGCGACCTTCTCACGCCGCTTGCGCTCGTCATCAAGGGTCGAAATGTCGAAATAATTGCGGAGCAAATCGATCACTGGCAGGTAAGCGCTCGCTTTGCCGTGCGAAATCGAAAAAGTCTCCAGGACCATCCAGCCGAATTGGGAGGTCGCTTTAAACTCGTAGAACAGTCGCGACTTGCCAATTCCCGGCTCCGCCATCACCGCCACGATCTGTCCGCGCCCCGCCCGCGTCTGTTCCAGCGCGCGCTTGAGCGTTTCCATCTCGTGCTCACGGCCGACGAATCTTGTCAGCCCACGCCCGGCCGCTCGTTGTAAGCGCGTCCGCAACGGTCCCAATCCCATCACTTCATAGACATTGACCGGTTCGCTCAGACCCTTCACTCGCGTCGGACCAAGTGACTTCAGAATGAAGTAGCCTTCGCACAACCCGCGAGTCGCCTCCGTCACCGCGATCGAGCCGATTGGCGCCAAGGCCTGCATCCGTGATGCGAGATTCGCCGTATGGCCGATCGGCGTGTACTCGGTCTGTAACGCGCCCGTCTGGATCGAGCGCACCACCACTTCGCCGGTATTCGCCCCGACCCGCGCCTGCAGCGGCAGCCAGCCATCCTGCCGTATCCGATCAGAATAGCGCTTGAGTTCCTCCTGCATGCGCAGCGCCGCGAACAAGGCCCGCTGCGGATGGTCCTCATGGGCAACCGGCGCACCGAACAGCGCGAAGATTCCGTCGCCGGTCGATTGCACGACGTATCCGTCATAACGCTGGACTGCGTCGATCATCAGCTTCAATACTGGATCGATAATCGCGCGCGCCTCTTCGGGGTCGAGATCCTCCATCAACTCGGTCGATCCTTTGATGTCCGCGAACAGCGCCGTCACCGTCTTCCGCTCCCCCTCAAGGTTTTCGCTGGCGGTCGTGTCGGTTATCCGTATCGGACCGTTGTTCGATTTCTTTTGCGAAGCGGCCGTAGGCTGCGCAAGCGGAGAGGCGCATTCGCCACAGAAGTCCGCTCCGGGTTCGTTTGAAGCACCACATTGCGAACACAAACGCGCAAGTGGAGCGGCGCATTTCGCGCAGAACTTGCGGCCCTCCCGGTTGTCAGCCCCGCACTTCGAGCAACTCATTGTCACGCGCTCAACTCGTCGAGGAGAGCCTTGGCTTCCTTCAAGTCAGTGGTGTCGAAGCCTTCGGTGAACCAATTGTAGATAGCGGAGAGCATCGAATAGGCTTCGTCGCGGCGGATGGTGTCGCGAAGGAGTCGTGCCAGCGATATAGTTGCGGATAGTTCCAATGATTTCGCGCTCATCGATTTGGCGAGAGTGATCGCGCCGCGGAAGTCGGATTCGGCCAAGTCGAGATGGTTGAGCTTGAGCTGGATTTCGCCGCGACAATTCAGAGCGTTGGGACGGAAAACGACTTCCTCGGGGTTCGTTACAAGTGCTTTCTCGATCGTGCTTAACGCAATATCGACCTTGCCATCGAGTGCCTGTGCTTCGGCCAACTGCGTGAGGAAATCGGCGAGGCCTGTGCGTACTCCGATCTCGTCCAAGCCAGCCAGACTTTGATTGATCGTAGACACCCCTTCGCTCGCAAACCCTAGTTGCGCACGCGCCCAGCCCATTTCCAGGCGGGCATATTGCAGCACTTGGCCAAAACCATGCTCTTTGGACAAGGCTGCTGCTCGCGCAGCCGCAGCCTCGGCACGTCCAAATTCTTTTAGATACCCGAAGAACCGGCTCTCCACATATAGTGCGAGCGCGAGAGGATATGGATCATCGCTCTTGCTTCCAAGGTCGATCGCCCTGGCAACTCGGCTGCGGGCAGAATCGACATGACCCAAGAGCCAGGCACCAAAGCCAGCAAGCGCCCATGCACCCGCAAACCCTCCATAAAGTGGCTTTAACTCGTCTCCCGTAAGGTGAATGGAATAGCTGGCGAAATATTCCTCCGCCCCGAGGAGGTCTCCAGTGTAGAGGTGCACGCGGGCCTGAGCCAAGCGAGCAAGTCCAAGACTAGCGGGAGTGGCGTCGCGCTCGGCAAGAACCAATATTTCGTCCGCGATTGGAGCGGCGCTCTGGGGAGTGCCCGCGGCCATCACTGAGAGCCAGATCCAGAAGAGGTGTAAAATGAGTTGAGGCAGATTCCCGACCTTCTCGGCCAGAGTACATGCTTGCTCCATGGCCTCGCGAGTTTCAGGAGCACTGAGCCCTTTTGCATTTACCAACAGTTGCGTCATTGCCGCTAAGAGTCCTAGCTTCTGTGAGTCGTGCTCGGCGGCTTCCGGCAACTCTCCAGTTAACTCAATTGCCGCTTCATAATGACGCAGTGCTTCGTTGAAAGCGTTGCGAGATTTCGCTGCCTGGCTGGCTCGAATCCATGCTGCGATCGCGGGTTCAATTTGGCCGGCTTCGGTCCAGTGCTGGGCGAGGACTTCGGGTTGATTCTCTTTGAGAGTTGAAAACTGAGTATCGATAGTCTGCGCGACTAATCGATGCAGTTCCTTGCGGCGGCTTTTGAGCAAGGCTTCGTAAGCGGCGTCGCGAATCAACGCGTGTTTGAACTGATAGGTCGCGTCGGGCGCCAGTCCACGCACGTAGAGCAGTTCGGCATCGGTGAGAAGACGCAGGTGGCGTTGCAATTCATCGTGATCGTGCGTGGGGTGGATCGCATATAACAGCTCGTAGGAAAAGTCGCTGCCGAGTACAGCGCCAAGCTGAAGAGTTTCGCGGGCGGGGCCGAGCCGATCGAGGCGCGCAATCAGCGAGTCATGCAGGGTGGCGGGAATCTCGCGGCCAGTAGGACGGGCGTCGGCGCGTTCAAGCAGCGCACGCGTGAGTTCCTCAACAAACAGCGGGACGCCGCCGGTGCGGTCAACGACCGCTGACACAGTTTCGTCGGCGAGGGCCTTTTGCGCGGCAATCTGCGCAACGATGGTGCGGACGTCGCGGACGTTGAGACGGTTCAAGTTGATTTGGGCGTGATGCGACCGCAGCGGCCACGGGGAACGAAACTCGGGCCGCGCGGTGAATAACAAAAACAGAGGCACGGTGTTGCCCTGCTCGACGAGCAACTGAATCAGCTCGAGGGTCGAGGGATCGGCCCAGTGCAAATCTTCAATCGCGATGATCAGCGGCTGCGTGCGGGCGGTGGCGAGAATCCAGGCAACGAGCGTCGCGAGCAGGCGGCGGCGCTGCTGATCGGGCGGCAGCGACGATGGTGCGTACTCAGACGGCAACGCTAGGTTGAGGAGCGGGGCCAACAGCGGAATAGCAACAGCGGGGCTGATTCCCGCCTGCGTCAGGCCGGTAAGTAACTGCGCGATCGCCTCATCCGGAACCGTACTTACTGGCGTGGGAGTAGGTTCGCTGTCGCGCTTGCTGGTGATGGTGGGGTCGCGAAGATAATCGTCGAGGCGATTGAAGCTCTGCACCCACACCAACTGGCGCAATATCTCAGTCACCGGATAAAAGGGCGTGTGCTGGAAGAAGGCGCCGGCGGCCGCGTCGATCCAGCTGTGCGGTGCGCCGCTAAGGGTCTCGCGGAAGCGATGGAGTAGGCGCGACTTGCCGATGCCGGCCTCGCCAATGATCAGGGCGACTTGACCCTCGCCCTCGCGAGCGCGTTCCCAGCGGCTGGTCAGGAGCCGGAGTTCATCGTCGCGGCCAACGAACGGCGTCAGACCGCGGGCTGCAGCGGCAGCTTCGAGGCGTCCGCGGGCGCCGCTCGGACGGACAATACGGTAGAGCGGCAGTGGTTCGGCGATACCCTTGAGCGTTTGGGTGCCGCGATCCTCGGTGATGAAGAGGCCGGAAATCAGACGATGGGTTGCAGCCGTGACGAAGACGGAATCGGATTCGGCGGCGGACTGCACGCGAGCGGCGACATTGGGCACGTCACCAAAGACGTCGGCGCCTGGTCCAGCTCCGGCTCCGACCACCACCGGGCCGGAGTCGATACCGATGCGGGCGGCGAGTCGCGGATGAGCTGAAGATTCATTGAGCACGGCGAGCGCGTCGAGAAGTGCGAGTCCCGACCTCGCGGCGCGTTCGGCGTCGTTGTCGTGGGCTTCGGGGTAACCGAAGAAAGCCATCACGCCGTCGCCCAGATACTTAGCGACATGGCCACCGAACCGGGTGATCGCCTCGGCGGCGGTGCGATGGTAAGCGCCCACGGCGGAACGCCAATCCTCAGGATCCAGTTGCGAGGCCAGCGCGGTTGAATCGACCAAATCGCAGAACAGTACCGTCAGATGCCGCCGCTCACCGATTGACTGCGTGGCTTCGACTAACGCGGATGCTTCGGCTCCCTCTGCGGCAACAGGTTGTTGTATAAGCGATGCGCCGCAGTCCCCGCAAAACTTCTTGTCGTATGGATTCTCAGCACCACATTGCGGACAACATAGCGCGAATGCAGCGCCGCAATCGCCACAGAAGCGCTTGCCATCTGGATTGTCAGCCCCGCATCGCCCGCAGCGCATTTTGCTGACTCCGCCGTCCTACTTGCTCGAAGTCTTAGCAGCTAAAAGATAACGGTTCCATCTTGTATGGCTCGCCTGCCGTCTGTTTCCGCAAGAACCAAAACGCTCGATTAATAGTCTCGTTTCGCGAGGTCCAATGCCCGTCCTGCGATCGTATTTATCGTGATACTTCCGGCCGTGAGCGGCTGCTGCCCTTAGTCATCGTTGAGCGATCATTCGCAATGCGAGTAATGGGGCTTAATTTGGAATTGCAATTGAACCGGCGCGTCGGCGTGGAGTTCGCTCCATAGTTTCATCACTACTCCAGGCACCCAGTGATGAAGGCAGCGCCACCGATGCACGCGTATGTGGCAGCGGATGCACAGGGTGATCAGTGCTTCATCCTCGTTATCTTTGCTCCGATGATGAACCACCAGGCGGGATCTGACGCCACATCCTTGGCAGCAGAAGCGATCGCGCCTGACGACGCGCTCGCGCCGGCCGCCGAAAAAGCGCAGGGAATGTTGGCGCCGGTCGTAACAGGCACGGCAGCAGCCCAGCCGTTTCAGCTGGACATGTTTGCCACAGGGGCAGAGCAAGGCGAGCTGGCCCGCCCTTCTCCACTCTTCGAGAAGCTCCAGGCTTTCCATCGGCTGCTAGCGAAGGACGGTTGCAGGATAGCGGATGCCGCCAGCGCCCAGGCCGATTGCGCAAACGCCGAAGCGGGCGCGAATTAAAGCGACAAGCGCGTTTAGATTTGCTTGCGGCGCCCTGGCCGCGGACGGCGCGCATTGCGGCGCGCGGCCAGGGTCTTCTTGCGGCTTTTGACCAGGCCGCCCTTGCGGCCGTTCTCCTTGTTGGCGCGCTTCTTGGCCTCGCTGCACACTCGGCCACCCAGCCGCCCCAGCGCCACCGCGTGCGGATTCTTGCGTCCAGGCTTTTTCTTCATAACCCCACTCCATCTCGCCACCTCCAATTGCCTCCCACAGGCATAGCTCACGCCGATCGTATTGTAACGAATTTAATCGCTTTGCTTAGTTAAATCAAGACAAGCATGCGTGCAAAGCTGTATGACGATGCTCTTTAAGGGCGGGCACAGGCGCCCTGCCCTGCCGTAGTCGAAGCTGTTTAGCTTCCTCTTAGCGCAGGGAACTTAATGAGGTATCAGGAGGAATGTATTGCATCACAAGCGGGCAAGAACTTTGCGCTGACGTGCCAAAGGCTTGCGGCCGCAGGAGAACGCAAGTGGATATTCGCCTGGACGGTAAAGTAGCGCTCATCACCGGCGGCAGCCTGGGAATGGGCAAGGCAATGGCGGAGAAGTTCGCCGCTTCAGGTGCGGAGGTCGCGATCGTTGCACGCCGTCCCGAGCCCCTCGCCGAGACCGCGGACGCAATCGTCGCGGCCGGCGGACGCTGCCGCGCTTATGCGGGCGACGTCAGCCGTGCCGATGAGGTCAGCAGGCTATTTGCGGCGATCACCAGCGACCTGGGACGCGTCGATATCCTGGTGAACAACGCCGGGCGTTCGCAGGCGGGCAAGTTCGAAGACCTTACCGACGAAATCTGGCAGGCCGATTTTGATCTCAAGGTGTTTGCGGCGATTCGCTTGGCGCGCCTGGCCTTCCGCGGAATGAAGAGCCGCCGCTGGGGCCGCATCATCAATGTCTTGAATATCGGGGCGAAGGCCCCGGGACCCGGGAGCGCCCCGACAACAGTGATGCGTTCGGCCGGCATGGCGCTGACCAAGGTACTGGCCAGCGAAGGCGCACCCTATAACGTGCTCGCCAACGCACTGATGACCGGACTGATCGTCAGCGACCAGTGGTCACGCCGTCATCAAAGCCTGGGCGCCAAGCAGCCATTCGCGGAGTTTCTCGACGAGCAGGCCAAAGCACAGCGTCTGCCGATGGGCCGCTTTGGCACTGCCGAGGAATTCGCCAATATGGCGTGCTTCCTGGCCTCCGACGCAGCCTCGGACATCAGCGGCACCGCAATCAATGTAGACGGTGCAAAGTCGCCGGTAATGTGAACGCCGAACGCGCGGCTAAAGGCCTTGCCCGGAGTGGCTGAAATCGCCGAAGGGCAAGAAATTGAGTCGTGGTGACAATTTCAGACCGGTCGATCGCACCTCCCGGTTCTCGCCGCGACCGTTAGGCGGACCTCGGCTTCAGCCGATTCCGGAGCGGCACCGATGTCCAGGCGGAAGCCCCTATGGGTGCATAATCTCAAGTTCTAATCTAATCTATTACTTTAGTTGTTGTGCGAACGAATCTTATAAAGGGGTTCTAGACCACAATCGAGAATGCCTTGTCCTTATTATGGTCCGTGATGTCATTTGCCGCATGCCCGACCAAGAATGGATCGTTGACGACATGCGATCTTTATCGCTCCATCGGAAATTTGATGGTGTGCTGGCGTGGGACAGTTTCTTTCATCTTAAACCTGACGACCGGCGTCGCATGTTCGATATTTTTACCGCACATGCTGCGCCTTCTGCATACTTGATGTTCAACGCAGGGCCTGCTCATGGTGAGGCGATTGGCTATTACCGAGGAGATTCCCTTTACCACGCTAGTTTAGATGCTGCCGAGTATGAAGCATCGCTCGCTCAATCAGGCTTCGGCCTTGTTGCCCATGCTGTCGAAGATTGGGAAACGGGGGGTGGCCGCACAGTCTGGGGCTCCCTCGATCACAGCGCTAATCGTGGCACCCTACTCTACTGGTGCACCGTGGCATGTGCTGGTGTAATACTTCGTTGATGCACGTCTGCCAGCCTTGCCTTGGTATCGGTTTACAGTTACGCGCGAGGACAAATCGTGACCTCGATATGGGAAGGACATTGAAATGAACACGAACGCCCCAGGCAAGAGCGCGCTGCGAGGCATTTGGACGGCAATCTTTTTCGCAGCGATCTCGATACTAGTGAGTCATGCTTCGGACGACTTCTGGGGTGACGGTTTCGTTAGCAAGGGGTTTCAATGGTTCTTTGTAAACTACGGAGTTTATGCCGGCATAGTGGCCCTAATAGCATTTGTCGCCGTCGTCTTAGATCGGGTTAACAAAGGTGAGCGGATCAACCTTAACCTAGCCCTCATCGTCTCGGTTATTGGCTTGATTATTACGATCCTTGGACTATTGATACCCGCCAGTGTCCGAGATCAGTGGTATCAATCAATCATTGGGGCGGCCCATTGATTCCGCTGCTTCTCATACCAACCATTCGCGGAGTTAATTTGAACCAGTCCCACGCTTGTGCCGGCGGGGCTGACATGAATGGCATTACACAGTTCATCGAACAAACGCACTAGGATACTACCACCTGAGGATTGGGTGATAGGCTGGACAAATGACCGTTGATGCCCCACTCGTACTCCGACACTGAGCTCATTGTGATCTCACACATGTTAAAGGACGTTATCAGTCATAAGACCGCCAGCAGAGCGGGGCGCTAAGCGTCAGATCCCGGAAAACACCGCGCCCGCTATTGGCGGGAAAATGGATGAAAAAGCAGCCATCAGATCAGACGATACCAGACGCTACGGACGCTCAGCGCCAGCCGATCATCCTCAGCGCCCCCGACGAACTGCCGCCGGTCCTGGCCGGCCAGCTCACCCCGCAAGTCCGCGCGCGTACGGCAAGCTTCTATTGCGGCGTCGCCGAGATGTTCGAACGCTGGGTCGCGCGCCGGCCGAGCCCCCATACCCAGCGTGCCTATCGCCGCGACGTCCTCAGCTTCGCCGAATTCCATAACATCACCTCGCCGGAGCAAGCCGCCAAGTTGCTCCTCGCCTCGGTCGCCGACGTTCAGGGCTGGCGCGATCAGATGATGGCCGAAACTAAAGCCCCCAAGACCCTCAACCGCCGCATCTCCTCGCTCTCGAGCTTCTACAAGTACCTGGCCGGCGCCGCCGCCGAACTGCGCCTGCCCATCAATGTTCCCAATCCGGCCCACGCCCAGTTCATCGCCCGCGAGTCATCCGATCCCCTCGAAGGCACCCGCGCCCTCACCGCCACCCGCGCCCGCCAGCTGATGGGTCTGCCCTCCGGTGACGAGGTGCTCGACTTCCGCGACCGCGCCATTCTCAAAACCTACCTGTATACCGGTATCCGGTTGGCCACCGCCTGCCGCCTACGGGTCAAGGATTTTCATCTGGACGGCGAACAGGCCACCCTCACCATTAACGAAAAAGGTAACAAGCACCGCACCATCGGCATCCATTTCGCCGCCGCCGAGGCGCTGACCGAATACCTCGCCAAGGCAGGCCTGGAAGCGGGACCAGTTTTCCGGGCGCGGCGTGCCGTGCATAGCACTGAGCTGGGGGAAAGGCCGATGAGCGAGGCCAGCATGTACCGCGTCATCTCACGCTACGTGGCCCGGCTGCCGGGAGCGGTCAAGGAAAGAGTGCGGCTCTACAGCACCCATTCCCTGCGCGCCACCACCGCTACCCTACTGCTCGATGCCGGTGTCGATATACGAAAGGTTCAGGAACTACTGGGCCACCGTCACGTCACCACCACGCAGATCTATGATAAACGGAGGCGCACGGCCAAGGAGAGCGCCTCCCACGATGTTCCAATCTAAAGGTAAAGATCCAACTTTCACTTTTAGTTGCTGAACGGGATAGCTTTATCAATGAATCAAGTTCAGCAACGAGATGGCTCTAGGAATACTGATTTAAGTATGTCCGCCCAATCCAATCTATATATTCTGAACGAATTGTGGAGAGGACTATGGATGAAAGTTCTAAATGGCTGGCTACTATAAGCATCGAGCATGATCCCGCTCCGTCTGGTGATCCAGTATTCGTGTCTACCGACTCGCTAGGCTCTCCAGGCGGATTAAAGGCTGATGCCCTTATACACCTTGGGCTTAATCGCGAGACAATCTATTTCTCGTCGGAAATTATTGCAGGCTACACTCCAGACGACGCCGATGCCAAAACTGATTGCCTCAACATCTCTCGGGACGTCAAAGCGCTATGCTTGCTCATCGCCGCAAGGGAGGTTAATCCACCGCTTTCGATTGGGCTTTTCGGCAATTGGGGCAGTGGCAAAACCTTTTTCATGAGGCGGATGGAACAAGAACTTAATTTGATCAGTGAAGAAGCCGCGAATGGTAATGTACAGAGTTACCGCGAGCACATCGTGCAGATTTTCTTCAATGTCTGGCGCTACATCGATGGTGATCTGTGGGCAAGCCTAATCGCGGAAATCTTTGAGCAGTTGGCCTTGGCGGTGGCAAAGAAACAGACATCAGCCGAAAAGCAAGTCGACCCGGAACTGATTTGGGCCCGCTTGATGAATGCGGCCTTGGGCGCCCAGGCTGAGCTAGCAGAGGCGGAAGATCGAAAAAAGAAGGTGAAGCAAGAGATCCAGAGACAGGAAGGCCTTCGTGATCAGGTCAAGCGAAATGAATCTGGAATCGCCGACCTAAAACCCGAAGCAATCCTCAGCGCAGCGGTTTCCGTTGCAACCAATACTCCGGAGGTCGCCGACAGCATTACCGATGCGGCGAAAACACTGGGAATTCCCGAATTTAGAGCAGAAACCGAAGAGATCCGTAAGGAACTCCTTCAGATGAACGGCAGTTGGAAACGGCTACTAAGAGCGCACGCGCGCAACGACGGCGCTAGGGAGGATGAACGAGTTCACCTGCGACCTCGCGCGGATAGAGCCGCCGTCGCCCGAAGTTCAGCGTCTATACTCCGCGTTGCGCTGCAACCAGGCCGGCGTCGATCGGTTCTTTAGCGTTCTCACCGGTGCCGGGCGGGTGAATATGTTCTCCGCGCTGGACAATTTCCAACGCATCGTCAGGTCTGAAAAGTACGTATAGCCAGGTGGATTACATGATTAAACTCTATGGACTTTCGCCGGCGTGGGGCCTTCCGGACTGCAGTCAATTCGTGCTGAAAGTTGATTGTTATCTGCGGATGATTGGAATGCCCCACCAATTAATCAGTTGGCAGTCGCTAAAGGATTTTGCGCGCGCGCCGAAGGGCAAAGTTCCGTTCATTGAAGACGGGATGCGAACGGTGGCCGATTCGGGATTCATCATCAAATACTTGCAGGAGAACTATGGTGACAAGCTTGGCGAGAACCGCATGAGCTTGCAGGATCGGGCGATTGCCCTGGCTATGTGTCGATTAATCGAGGAACACCTTTACTGGGCAATCATGTACGAACGTTGGATGGAAGATAGTGCTTGGGAAGCATTCAAACCGATACTCTTCGGCGCGTTCGAGCTCGAGGAATTCCGTACGTTGCCTGACCAGTTCCGTGAGGGTATGCGTCACTATTTACATGGTCACGGTCTCGGTCGGCATTCTCGCATGGAGGTCTACGATCTCGGCAATGCAGATATTTCTGCGTTGTCCGCCTATCTCGCCGATAAGCCCTATTTTATGGGAAAGGAGCCGAGCTCACTCGATGCGGCGGCTTATGGTTGTCTGGCTCAAATTTTATACGTTGGTTATCCGTCATCGCTCAACACACACGCAAAGGCGTTTTCGAACATCCAGGGCTTCTGCGACCGAATAAGAAAGCGCTATTACGCCGCGGCGTTGAGTCGAGATTAGTGCTGACCGACGAGAACGCCGAAGGAACCAGACATGTCCGACCCTGCACTGCTATCAACCAAATGTAACGTAATCGAGGGGTCTGCGCTCAGGAAGTTTGTATCGAGCTTGACTGGCGCGATCATTCGTCCCGGTAATGCGCAATACGAACAAGCTCGGCGGGTCTGGCTCGGCATAACGGATCCTCGCTGCCCCGGTGCAATTGTGCGATGCACTTCGACAGCCGACGTCAGAAGATCCGTCGACTTCTGCCCACCAACGACATCGCGATCGCCGTTCGCGCCGGCGGTCACAGCCTTGCAGGCGACTCATTCTGCGATGGTGGGGTGTTGATCGACGTCTCCGGCATAAAAGCTATCAACTTGGACCTCAACCAACGTCTCGCCCGGGTCGATGCTGGCCTCACGGCAGCTGAACTCGATCGCGCCACTCAAGCTTTCGGTATGGCGACAGTGTTGGGCGAATGCAGCGCGGTAGGGATCGCCGGATACACGCTGGGTGGTGGACTCGGCCGTCTCATGGGTCAACATGGCGCTGCCTCCGACAACCTCCTGTCAGCGGAAGTAGTAATGGCCGGCGGCGGAATCGTCCTGGCGAGCGCCGATGAAAATGGAGATTTGTTCTGGGCTATTCGAGGAGGTGGTGGGACTTTCGGAATAGTCACTTCGCTCGAATATCAACTCCATCCCGTCGGCAATATCCTCGGTGGAAGTTTGACCTACCCGATCTCGGCGATCCGTGAGGTACTGACCTTTCTTGACGGCTTCATGATGACAGCACCGGACGAATTCGACGTTGTGGTCGATATCGGCAACGGCGGCCTAATGACCTTCGCGCCGCGTGTCATCGAACCTATCTTGAATCTCGCGGTGAGCTACTGCGGAGATCTTGGGGCGGGCGAAACAGCACTCAAGCCCCTGCGTTCATTCTGCCGGCCCTTAGCCGATACGATTCGGGCGATGACCTATCTTGAAATACAGGCTCTGAGCGACATCCGCCCATTGGCTGAGTTTGGATCCGCTGGCGGATCGATGGTTCTCGAGGGTGGGTTCATCGAGCGATTCGGAACTGAAGTCATCGACACCCTTCTCGAATATCTTACTGATACTCCGCCCTGCTTCTGGTTTACCGCCGAACACTATTTGCATGGCGCCGTCTGCCGTCCAGCTCCGGACGCTACGGCATTCGGTCTCAGACGGCCAGGCTACAGCTCCCGGATCTTCGCGGCTTGGCGCGATTCGAGTCAAACCGAGGTTTCAGCTCTTTGGGTGAAACGTCTCAGTTCGGCACTGGAGCCTTTCTCCGGTGGAGTGAGCTACGTAAACTATTTAACCGGTAGCACAGGAGAAACCGGTGTGAGAGCCGCTTATGGCGCCAACTACGAGCGCTTGGTCGCACTTAAGAATAAGTATGATCCGTCCAACTTCTTCAACTCGAATCGCAACATCAAGCCCGATGACGTCGGTTGAGATGAAAACATCTTTCCAGCTCTCCGAGGCCCGCGTCCATCAGTCCAATAAAAGTCAAGTGTCAGAAGTAACTGCCTCAGTTAATCCACTTTCTCATTGAGCCCGGAGAAACGCGCCTGCCGCCGCTCCGGCGTCAACATACGAGTCTGGAAGTTATGCCATTGTTCGGATGCACCGCTCGCAGTCGTCTGAATCACACAACACTCGACCGCCAACGGCCCGTAGTGTTCTGGCCATAAGGTTTATGTTGGGTAGGACCTCACGAGAACACCGGTATCGCGGCCGGAAACCCTTCCGCGCAAAAGTAGTTCTGCATGTCGACCACTATCAATGCCGTGTGTTGAGGTTGACCGCTTCGTGAGCCAGGAGCTTGCCCATACGGCTGATGACCCGATTTTTCACCGCTGCCGGAACGACGTAACGATACATGGTCAATCTCCCGAAATGTCGCCCTTCCGCGCCGGCGACAAGAGCATTGCCTAAGCTTACTTCGTCGAATCGCGACGATGTACCGTTTACCTCGATTAGAGCAATGCCCGAGTACGTATGAACGGTCGGGCGTTAGTGATGCGCTCCACCTCCATCGACGTTGATCGTCTGACCCGTAACAAAAGCGCTATCGTCTGACGCCAGGAAAAGGACCGTCCCAGTTAGGTCTGTGGCTTCTTCGCTTCGTTTGATGATTTGCCTATCGAGCACGCGTTGTCTGAATCCCTTGAAAGCTTCTGGATCCATCAGGGTTTTACTCGCCTCGGTCAGCGTGTAACCCGGCGTAATTGTATTAACGTTGATGCCCGCGCCACTCAGCTCGCGAGCAAGGGCTCGGGTCAGAGCAAATATCGCGCCCTTCGAGGTCACGTAGTGCAGAATGAACGGAACCCCATTCCAGATGGTGCCGGAGGAAATATTGATAATCCTGCCTTTGCCCTGTTGGCGCATCGCCGGGACTACGGCCTTGCAACAAAGCCATGTGCCTTTGACGTTGACGGCCATCACCTGATCCCACTGCGTCGCCGGAATCTGCTCAAAAGGTGTGAGTTTTAACCCGCCATAAAGAGCCGCATTGTTGACGAGCACATCGATCTGGCCAAACCGTTCTAACGTCTGAGTGGCCATCGACTGTGTGCTTTGCTCATCGGTCACATCGACCGCAACGGTCAACGCCTCGCCACCAGCTCGCTGTACTTGAACGACCGTCTCCTCACAGGAGAGAATATCGGCAGCAGATATCTTGGCTCCCTCGCGCGCCAGGGCGAGACAATATTCGCGTCCAATCCCACGCGCCGCACCCGTTACAATGACTACCCGGTCTTTGAGTCTCATACAATTTCCTCAGTCGTATCGGCGGGACAGACCGGTCGGCTTTGTCTAGGATTACGAGCGCAGCGCCCTGATCGCAAAGATTAGGGCCTCATCAATAAAGGACCGACGGCAGGTAAGCGTGCCCTCCGGTTCGCTATACAGACCGGTCGTCATCAGTGTCATTTGATGCACCAAGCGCAAAGCATTATTCAGGCGCCATCGGAACAACTCGCCGTTGCGAGTCGGCACCAAAACGCCTCCTTTAGACGAAAGATCGGACGCACTCGCAATCAGAGCAATGATCTCTTCGTTGGTTGCTCCCACCGGATGCGCGTAGAAGGCAATATCTGTCGCATAGCCTGTGACGCGCCCCAAATATTCGACGACTTTGGCGGTCCCGGCCTTGATCCCGTCACGGAGCTCGCCGTCCCGATGATGACCGTGTATCCGTAGGCATAATCCGTTGCATGTCGCCCTATCAGAGTCAGTGGCTGGCCGCACCTCGTAGCCAGCCAACGGCTTCCCGACGGGGACTCCGTCCATCTCTGAAATGGTCTCGCGGGTCGCGAAACCGAGTTTTGTAATACGGCACAAAGAACGATTGTGGTAGACGGCTTGCACCAGACGGACTCCAGCGAATTTGCACTGAGCCGCGCGTTCGATGACCGCCAGCATCAATTGCCGCCCGACAGTTTGGTTCTGAACACTGGGATCGACCGTAATTGGCCCGATGCCGGCAATCGGGTTGCGCTCGTCAAGAAAATTGCTCCCGACTACTTTGCCACCCATCTCCGGAATCACAGAGTAGAAACCTGCGTGAGCAAGTAGCATTGTGGCTACGCGGGTGGCGTTATGAGCAGATGGAAAATCCCACGGAAAATTGTGTTGATCGCCAATGGCCTTGAAGACCTCAAAGAGGATCAAACCGCACGCCGACGCATCCTCTGGTACTCCGGTTCGCAGGTTTGCTTTCATTAGGGCACACCCATTAGGAAGAAGGGCCTTATTATCCTTTCCTTTTGCGCAATGCACCCTCGCTACCTATGCTCGTCAATCGTCCTTTCGATCTGCTATGTACCTTGCGAATTTTAGATCCCGCTCATAACCGAGGTCACTCACCGAGTCCCAAAAATTGATCGCCCATTGATGTTCGTGCTCCACAAGGGCCGAGAGTCTGGTGGCGCCCTTGGCGATCAGCGCCCTGCTTATCTCCGCCACCAACCGACGCGCAATCCCCTTTCGCCGGTATTCGGCCCTTACAGCGAGTCGATAAATGTTCCCGCGCCATCCATCCCATCCACCGATCACTGAGCCAACGATCTGATTGTCGATTGTGGCAACCAGAAGCGACGCTGCCGGTTCACGGATCAAGCGACTCAATCCTTCGATTGAATCGCTGGTACTGGGCGGGCTGACTCCGGCTTCCTGCCACAGCCGCAGTACGGCAGCTAACTCATCATCGCGAACCGGTCTAATCGCTATTGCGGTCTGCATTTAGTTTCCGTGATCTATCAGCCCTGTCGGTCTGATTAAACGCACGCTCGTCTTTACTTGATTCCGACGATCATCGACTCGATGCCGGTCAGCTCCTCCACGTAAGTTTCCCTGAAGCCAACCTCGCGCATCCATGCGCAACAGTCGGCCCCTGTATAGTCGAAGCCGTCCTGGGTCTCGATCAGCATCATCAGACTCATCAAAAGGCCGGCGATGTTCTTTCTGCGGTCGTCATCGATGAGATGCTCGTAAACTATGAGCGATCCGCCACTGGGCAAAGCATCGTATGCTTTTTTGAGCAACGCCCGCTTCTCTGTAAGGTTCCAGTCATGCAGGATCATGCCCATCACCAACACGTCAGCGACCGGCAGGGGATCTTTGAAGAAGTCGCCGCTGCGAAATCGGACCCGGTCCTGAAGTCCCAAGGCCGCGACGTATTCTTCGAAGACCGGCCGCACGGGAGGTAGGTCGAAACCTTCGCCTGCGAGGTGGGGATTCGCGAGGGCGACTTGCACCGGTAGGCATCCTTCCGCGGTGCCGATATCAATGAAGCTTTTATATTTCTGCCAAGGGAATTTTCGGGCAATAGCGACGGCCGATGGCAGACTGTGACCGGTCATTGAACGCAGGAATAGGCGCAATCGTTCTGGATTGCCATAGATGGCGCTGAAAAGATCTTCGCCGCCCTTGATCTCGTTCTGGGGTTTACCGGTCCTTAGTGCCTCGCCGAGCGAGCCCCAAAATGGATAATCTCTCACATTATACATCTCGAAGAAGTTTCCGATGTATGTCGGTTTCGCGCGGTCCAAGTAGAAGTCGGTCTCAGTCGTATTTGAGTAAATTTCGTCGCGCCGTTCGAGCATGCCTAGGGCGACCAGTGCGTCCAGGAAATCGCGAGCGCTGCGTAAGTGAAGCCCTATCCGTTCGGCCAGCGCTTGACCGTCCAGAGGTTGCTTGGCGAGCTCGGTGAAAATGCCAAACTCTATCGCCCCAAAGAGAACTTTGGACGCCATGAACCCAAAAGCGACCTGTTCGATTCGATCCGCGCTAGGCTGTGTACTCATCGATGGGACCCCCAAAACGTAACATTCACGGCTTATTTTCAATGATTGAGAGATGTTTAGCCTTCAAGTCGCAAACCGATCGCCCCAGTGGAATGAGCGCGGAAGCCCCACAAGGGCGGCTTTTTACGCCACCGCCGAAGCGATGGCTTGACCGTTTGGAGCCTGGTTGAAACCGACCTTTAATAAAGTGTGCGGCCAATTATGCACATATGTGCGCCTTCACCGAGGACGCAATTGCTATCTCGTCCCTGCCCTCCCCTTGAAGCGCTTCGTACCGGGTAATGCGCTGACGCTTCAGCGTATTCCGCCATCCGCACTGATCGTCTGACCGGTAACCCAGCGGGCATCTTCGCTGGCCAGGAAGGCTACGACGTCGGCTATTTCCTGTGGCTGCCCGAGGCGACCCATAGGAGTGCGCTGAATCATTATCGCCTTCAGCTCGGGCGGATAGTGCTTGAACATATCGGCCAACATCCTGGTTTCTGTCACCCCGGCGGCAACCGCATTGACGGTGATGCCACGCGCTCCCAGTTCATTGGCAAGTACCATTGTGAACTGTTCCAGCGCACCCTTGCTCCCAACGTAGACACCCGTCAGTGGAAGTCCAAGTCTTGTTGCTCCGGTCGAGATATTTATAATTCGGCCGCCTGAAGGCAGGGACCGTGCGGCTTCCTGCAGAACGAAGAATGGCCCCCGTGCATTTACCGCAAAGACCGCGTCCCACTCTTCTTCGGTAACAGCTTCGATCGGCCTAAAGGTCAACGTTGCCGCGTTATTCACGACGATATCCACGTGACCGAAGCGGTCAATCGTTTCTTTGAAGAGGCGGCGGACGTCCGACACTATTCCGATATCGGCTTGAACCGCCAAGGCCGTGCCGCCACTACTCTCGATGCCGGTAACGACATCCCTGGCTTCTTCCGAGCTATGAGCATAGTTCACTGCGACTGTCGCACCGTCGTTGGCGAATCGCTCGGCGATCGCACGTCCGATGCCACGCGAAGCTCCAGTTACGATAGCTACTTTGCCAGTGAGAGATGGCACGATGGTTTCTCCTTTAGCGGAGTCTCTATGCGATTTGTATGTACTCGCATCAATGCCGAGCACTGAGCAAACGCAAAGCTCAATCCGGCTAAGCATCGTGTAAATGCCATTTTATCAATACGCCGGATCTTCAGACTTAAGATACATTCCTTGAAACGGCGAGAACGTTTCACAAAGAGTCCTTTCGGAGCATGAGCTGATGGTTCTCCGGCCAATAAAGCAAGATTCTGTCCGCGCTAAGCAATTCCAACACTATGTATGTCAAATGTGATGTCTAAAATTGGAAGCTTCTTGATTTCTTTCATGAGCTGAACGAATTGAGTCTAAGCAAATGACCGTTACAAGTGTTATTGCTGTGGCATTTATTAGAAGTGGCTAAGTGGAATCGCATAATCCGAGCAATCACGATGATCGCCAACGCAAGCATCCATGTCGCCCTTTAATCGCAGGCCGACCGACTTATCGTCCCTTTTTGACACGCTCGTTGGGGCATAACGGGTCACAATTGAGAGGCCCTTTACGTTTTTGGATCGCTCAATTCGTGCGTGAGGGGTTCGACCTCTCCAGGTAGTGTCGTGAAGGTTCAGCAAAATCGCGCGAGGCAAAAGGTCATGGTATGCGGGTGATGCAAAACGTCACCGAATCCTTTGGCGAGGATGCACACCATGACCGCGGCCAAGCATAAAGCTGAAAGAATCGATTTAAAAGCATTGGCTGGCAACGACCGGGAGTTTCTGCGCCAGCTCATCCGGACGACGCTGCAGGAAGTACTGGAAGCGGAGATGACAGAAGCCCTGGCGGCGGCCAAGAGCGAACGCACGGTGGGCCGCAACGGTTATCGTTCGGGCTACTACGGGCGCAGCTTGATCACACGCGTGGGCAAGCTGGAACTACACATACCACAAGATCGCACGGGACGGTTTTCAACCGAGCTGTTCGAGCGCTATCAACGTTCGGAACGCGCGTTAGTCGCGGCGTTGGCCGAGATGTACGTGCAAGGGGTCTCGACGCGCAAGGTCAAG
>Ga0335073_10002513_pt1 | contig 25093 bp, 18 predicted proteins | sample Lox_Sample_22_FD_207093 | JGI IMG/M metagenome (GOLD analysis project Ga0335073, IMG submission 207093) | Soil microbial communities from Loxahatchee National Wildlife Refuge, Florida, United States - Lox_Sample_2.2 | ecosystem: Environmental > Terrestrial > Soil > Wetlands | place: USA... | reverse complement strand
GAGGAATCCACGCTCTCGATACACAGTTGCAGCGAGGGCAGCGGTGTGTCCTGGCCGAGCTTCTGCGCATACATCTGGTCGATCGAGGCGCCACAGTAAATATCGGCGCCCATGGTCAGCTTGGGATGCGCGGCGGTCAGATACACCGAACTGGAACGAAAATGATCGCCGCCCTCTTCGGCTTCTGTATAGGCGCCGGCCGGATGCAGATCGGTATCGCTGATAATGGTGAGATAGTCGCGATAATCCTTGAGCGGTTCGAGCGTCGGCGTGAATTCGAACTCCGCGCCCTCTTTATCGGGCGACCAGTAATGCTTGTTTGATCCATCCACGGTGCTGCCGGCCGAGCCATGCACCATTTCGATACAGCACAATCGAGGCTTGGGAGCGGCCGCCGTCCTGCTGATCCGCGTCTGCGCCGGCGCCATCGAGTCGAGGAACGGGAGCGCCAGCGAGACGCCCATTCCGCGCAGCACCGTGCGGCGCGAAAGATATTTCTTGGTGATGAACATGATGGCCTTCTTTGGAATCCTCGATTCCTGGAAATCCTAATCCGGATCGGGGGCGGTCGCGCGCACCGGCGCTGGCGTGCCCCCGGCTTCGGCCCTCCGCATCTGGAAAGGCATGCTATTCACAATGCCAAAAACGAATGCGGAAAAACGGTTGTTATCTTTCGCCGCATCGTGCTCAATCGAGCGGACGATGGGCATATCCTGATAATCCACCACGCGCCCGAGCGCGTAGGCCAGCAGTTTCTCGGTGAAGGTGCCGATAAACGCATCGGAATGCTTCAAGATCGCATTCCGGAGGCTTACCGGGCCATCCAGTTTCGTTCCGTCGTACATCGTGCTTGCCGCGTCGATGGACAGGCCGGAATCCTTGGTCCGCCAGGCGCCCACGGCGTCGAAATTTTCGAGCGCCAGTCCAATCGGATCCATCAATTGATGGCAGGAGTGGCAGGGCTCATTCTGGCGATGCTGCTCCATCTTCTCGCGAACGGACTGCTGTTTTCCGTTTTCCGGGTTCTCCTTGAGCGCCGGAACGTTGGGCGGCGGAGGCGGTGGTGGCTGGTTCAACAGCTCGATCATCACCCACTTGCCTCGCTGCACCGGTGAAGTGCGGTTGGAGACCGAGGTCAGCGTCAGAATACTGGCTTGGCCGAGCAGCCCGAAGCGGTTGGGGTCGGTCAGGGCGACCCGCCGGAAGCGCGGCCCGTAAATGTCCGGGATACCGTAGTGTTTGGCCAGCAGCTCATCGGCGAAAGTATAATTCGCGGTCAGCAGATCCAGGATGTTGCGGTCCTCATGCATGATGCTTTCGAAAAACAGCTCCGTTTCCGTGATCATCGACTCGGCCAGGTTCTTATCGAAGTCGGGAAAGAGGAACGCATCCGGCTGCGCGTCTTTGAGGTTCTGGAGGGTGAACCACTCCGACGCGAAAACAGTCGCCAGGGCAGACGATTTCGCATCCGCGAGCATCCGCCGCACCTGCTGCTTCAGAACGTCCGGCTGATGAAGTTTATTCTCGCTCGCCAGCGTGATCAGCTCATCGTCCGGCGCGCTGCTCCACAAAAAGTACGAAAGCCGCGAGGCCAGCTCCAGGTCGCTAATGCGATACAGCGCGCCGGGCGCAACATTGGGAGGCCTTTGTTCGAAGCGGAAGACGAACTCCGGATCAGTGATAATGGCCTGAATCACATTCCGGATGCCGTCTTCGAAGGGGTTGTTGTCCTTGCCGCCGGCGCCATTCTTCCCGCGCTCATAGACGCTCAGCAGATCCTCCCGGTCGGCATCGGTCACCGGCCGGCGATAGCCTTGCCGGGCCAGCTTCGCGATGATTTGTTTGGCGCAGGGCACGTCGTCGGCGCCGGGCGCCGGATGGCAGGTGAAGATCTTGCGGCGGCTCGGCGTATCGGAAACGCCGGTCACGTCTTTCGGCCCGACGACCTTCAGTTCGCGAAGATGCGGCAGCGAAGTCAGCCCCGGAATGTCCGCATTGTCAAGATCGATCAGGCTCTGCTCGAAGGGCATTACCGAATCGTCAACCGGGCCGTCGAACTTCTCGAGAAACGATGCCGAAACCTTCTGCGGACCCGCCTTGATCTTTATTGGCGGCGTGACCAGATCATCGGTGAAAGTCGAGTTCGGATCGATGGTCATCAACGCGACCCGGCTTCCGTTCACGGCGACTTCGATCTGCTGGCCTTTGCCCTGATTTTTCCCCCACAGCGGTCCGCAGATGTTGTAGTAGAGCGACATCCGGAACACGTACTCTCCGTCCGCCGGGAAATCGTACACCGCCGCAACCCCGCCGCGCGTTCCGAACGGCGTCCCTTCGACATGCCGCATCTGGCTCACCACGCGGGCGATGTGAAAAGTCACACTAATCGGCGCGGCATGATCGTCGCCGACTGCTTGCCTGCTAATCCGGCTGCCCGCGCGAATGTACCCTTCCATCAGAGCCGGAGAAACGGTCAGCACATCGGCCATGTTGTCAAAGCCATGGCTCATGTCATCGGCAGGAAGCAGCGAATCGACATCTACGTCGAGGCCGAGCAGGTCGCGGATCGAATTGTGGTATTCCGTTCGATTGAGCCGGTGTAGGGCCGGATTCCCCGGATTCGGCTCCGCCGTGGCGGCCTCATCCACACGATTTTCAATCGAGGTGATGAAGCTCTGCATCACTTCCGGCCTGGGCCGCGGAATTCCCGGCGGCGGCATCATCCCGGCGTGGAGCATATGTAACGCTTTTTCAAGGTCTTCCGCGCTGCGATCCGGATGGGCAAAATTCACCTTGGCCCAATCGAAACCACCCGACCTCAGCTTGTCGTTATGACAGCCCATGCAATAACGATTCACAAAGGCCTGTTGCGTGGCGACAACAGACGCCGCATTGGGTGTCTGGGCCTGTGTGCGAATTGCTGCAAACAATAAAATTGCACACGAAACGGCCACGCCCGAATGCTTGTAAAACAGGTTAGTCCTGCTTACCATCTGCCAACCCCGTTAGCTGCTCACCATCACCGCCGGGTAAATTATAGAATTCATTGAGCCGCCAAGTCAAGTCAGTCGAAACGACGCAACCCGCGGGAAGCTCGAAAAAGCGTCCGGAAGCAGTTCCTCGCTCGCCGGTTATACCACACGCTCGTAGGTGGCGAAACTCACGTTGGTTGTTTTGCCTTCCGTATTCTGGTGCATGTACATCACCCCAATGGTATTGCCATTCACGATAGTATAATTTTTGCGCGGAGCTCGAAAAGGTCGCGACAGACATAGAACTGGCTCGGCGATCCGGTGTATGCTTTGATGAGTCGTCGCGAGATGACCAACTGCACGAAAAGGAGCCTCTTCATGCGTTGGCGACTGAGCGCCATTCTCTTCGTATTCTTCCTCGCCAGCTGTTCGACGGGTTCCAGACCAACGGCGTCCTCGAAATCTTCCGCCGTGGCGAAGCTTGGAATCCGGCCGCACGGCGATGAGACGATCGAGCCGGACCTGAGCAAGACTCCCGACGAGCTCAAGAAAGTTTATTCCTACATCGACGGGCACATTGACGAGCACGTCGAGAATCTCCAGAAGTGGATCCGCCAGCCCAGCATCTCCAATACCGGAGAAGGCATTCCGGAAAGCGCGGAGATGGTGAAGGGGTTTTTCGATCAGCTCGGCTGCCAGACGACGCACGTCTATGATGTCGGCCTCACCGAGTATGGCACGCCGGGAAATCCCGTCGTGTATGCCAAGTGCGATGAAGGCGCGCCCAAAACGCTGGCCGTTTACTGGATGTACGACACCATGCCGATCACCGAGCCGGACGCCTGGAAGTATCCGCCGTTTCAAGGACTGCTGGTCGCGCAGCCGCCCTTCGCCAAGGTGATCATCGGCCGCGGCGCGGTGAACTCCAAGGGTCCGGAGATGGTGCAGTGGAACGCCATGATGTCGATGAAGAACGTGCTCGGCAAGCTGCCGGTGAATCTGATCTTCGTGGCGGAAGGGGATGAAGAGCGCATGGACATCGGCCTGCGCAAGTTCGTGAAGGATCATCCGGATCTGTTGAAGACCGCCGATGCGATGCTGATGTTCGGCACGCAGGCGCCGAGCGGCGCGGGCGGCATTATGGGCGGATCGGAAGGATGCGTATACATCGAGTTGACTACCAGCGGGAAGGCCTGGGGCCGTGGTCCGACCGATTCCGATATCCACGGCACCCACAAACGGGAAGTGGACAGCCCCGCCTGGCGGCACATCAAAATGCTCGCGTCGCTGGTGAGCGACGACGGGAACACGCCCAAGATTCAGGGATTTTTTGACAACATCGAGCCGCTCACCAAGGAAGAGACGGAGCGGCTGAAGAAGGCCGCCACGAAAGTCGACCTGAAAGTTGCCGCGCAGAATATCGGTGTCGCGCGATATATCTCCGACGACCCATTCACCATGCTCAAGATGAGCCGCTACGGCACTTCATTCAACCTCGACGGAATCTGGGGCGGCAACATGTTTGCCGGCGGCGCCGGCGCGATCCTGCCGAACAAGATCACCTCCAAGCACAACATCCGCTATGTGCCGAACATGAACGGGCTGGACCTGGTGAAGAAGATCCGCGCGCAACTGGATCGCAACGGCTATAAGGACGTTCAACTGAAGCTGATCGGCGATGTGCCGTGGGCCAAGATGTCGTACAACACCGGTATCGCGCACGCGATCGAAAAAATGTATGACCAATTCGGAATCCCCTATGGGCAGCCATCCATGACGCCGACCATCGTCGCGGGCGGTTACTGGCCGGCCTATCTGTTCGGCAACGGACCGGTGGGCCAGAAGGTGGCTCCGGTGTCGATGCCCATCGCGGGCGGAGCGGCGGGGCACGGCGGAATGGCGCACGCGGCGAATGAATATTTCGTGATCGAAGGCGCAGGCAAGGTGTACGGGATGGCGGGCGCCGAAAAATCGGTCGCGGCGATTTTGTACAATTTCGCGCACATCGCTGCGCCGTCGCCGGCGTCCTCGGCCGCGGCGGCCGCAAATTAGAAAATGGCGGTGATTTCGGTTCGGGATCTGACCAAGACGTATCACGTCGGGGACGTCGCCGTACCCGCGCTTCGCGGCGTCTCTCTCGAGGTGGAGGCGGGAGAGTTCGTGGCCGTGGTCGGGCCGTCGGGATCGGGGAAGTCGACGCTGATGCACATTCTCGGCTGCCTCGATCTGCCGACCAGCGGAAGTTATTCGCTCGACGGCGCCGATGTCTCGCACCTGAGCGATGACGAGCTGTCGGCGGTTCGCAATCACAAAATTGGATTCGTGTTTCAGGGTTTCAACCTTCTGCCGCGGACCTCGGCGATGGAAAATGTGGAATTGCCGTTGCTTTATAACAGCGGCAGCCAGCTCAGCGCCGCGGACCGGACGCGGCGGGCGATCGAGGCCCTGACCGCGGTGGGATTGAGCGATCGCGCCGAGCATCATCCGAATCAGCTTTCCGGCGGACAGCAGCAGCGCGTCGCGATCGCGCGGGCGCTGATGAACAAGCCCTCGATTCTGCTCGCGGATGAGCCGACCGGAAATCTCGACAGCCGCACCAGCATTGAAGTGCTGGAAATTTTCCAGGCGCTGCGCGCTGCCCGCGGGATTACGATTGTATTGATCACGCATGAGCAGCAGGTGGCGGAATACGGGTCGCGGATTATTTCTTTTAAAGACGGGCGCATCGTATCCGACCGCGCCAATGACCGGCAGCGCGTGGCTCACGGCGAACTGGCCCAGATGCCGCTGAGCAAGGAGGCAGGATGATCAAATCTCTTCGTCCCAGCGTGGCCATTGCGCTGCGCGCGTTGAGCCGCAACAAACTGCAAACGGCGCTGACCATGATTGGAATCACGATCGGCGTGGCCACCGTGCTGACGATGATCGCCCTTGGCAGCGGCGCGCAATCGGCGATCGAGGACCAGGTGCGCGCGGCGGGGATGAATACGATCATCATCACCGCGGGCAATTATAAAACCAAAACCGAAGATCAGGCGGGTGCGGTCGAAGAGCAAGGGGAATTGTTGCTGCCGGTTCCGTGGGCGCCGGCCCTTTGGAATCCGCGGCAGAGTGTGCTGTTCCGCCCGGTATTCCATCCCGAGGATGATCCGATGGAGAAGCACGATCATCCGACGGCGGCGCAGCGGCTCGGCGATAGCGAAGCGGGACTCGGCTCGGCGGCCACGCTGACGGCGGCGGATGCGGACGCGATCCGGGAAATCAAGGGAGTCGAAAATGTTTCCGAAGGGATTCACAACAATGCGCACGTTGTGTTTGGCGCGAAGCGTTGGTTCAGCAAACTGCGCGGCAGCGATCTGTCGCTTCCCTTAATCCGCCGGGCCTGGACCTTCGAGCATGGCCGTTATTTCAACAAACGCGAACAACAGCGCGCGGAACAAGTGCTGGTGCTCGGCTCGATCGTGAGTGAAAAATTATTCGGCGCGGAAAATCCGGTAGGCAAGACGGTCTACATTTACAAGCAGCCGTTCCGGGTGATTGGCGTAGTGACGAGCAGCAGCTGGTTGATCACGCCGCAGCCGGGCGACGATCAATTCGATGCGCTGTACGTCCCCTTTACGACCGTACAGCGGCTGCTCGATCTGTCGAAACTGAACGACATCACCGTCACCACGGCGTCGAGCGGCGATGTTTCGCGCGTGCTCAAGGACATTACCGATCTGCTGCGTGTGCGGCACAGGATCGGCGTCAAAAATCCGGACGATTTCACCGTCACCAGCCAGGCCAGACAGGCGCTGGCGAATGGCGGCATGCGCCCGGAAGTCGCGCGGACGGTGGTCGGCAATGTCGCGGGGCTCGAAAAGGTGACGCTCGAACAGCTCGGCAAGACGCTCGACCGCGCCAGCCGGACGATGACGGCCTTGCTGGCCAGCGTTGCGGCGGTGTCGCTGCTGGTCGGCGGCATCGGGATCATGAATATCATGCTGCTTTCGGTGACGGAACGGACGCGCGAGATCGGCATCCGCCGCGCGGTGGGCGCGCGCGCCGGAGATGTGCTGCGGCAGTTCCTGATGGAGGCGATCGTGCTGAGCACCGCGGGCGGCCTGGCCGGAATTGTGATCGGCATCGCCGCGTCCGATTCGATTTTGCAATGGGTGAAATGGTCCGTCTCGATTTCGCCGATTTCGGTGATTCTGTCATTCGGCATCGCGGCGAGCATCGGCATTTTTTTCGGTTACTATCCGGCGCGGCAGGCTTCGCGCGTCGCGCCCATCGATTCGCTGCGCTACGAGTGAACGATCAAAATGCGATTGAGCGCCAGCCTCCGGATCGCGGTAAAAGCGCTGCGGCGCCATAAATTGCGCGCGGCCCTGACCATGCTCGGCATCATGATCGGGGTTGCGGCGGTGATTACCATGGTCGCGCTCGGAACCGGCGCTAAGGACACGGTTGCCGCGGATCTCGAATCGGCCGGGACCAATCTGATTCTGGTCCGCGCGGGCAATTATACGCGCGGTGGAGAATCGATGAACATCGCTTCCGGGCTCGGCTCGGCGACCACGCTGACGGAAGCGGATGCCGAGGCGATCGGGAAGATCGATGGGGTCCAGTATTTCGCTCCCGGTGTTCGTTTGCACGGATGGGTGACCAATGGCCAGCAGCGCGACTACACGCAAATCCTCGGCACCGATGTTTCCTATCCGCTGCTGTACCTGTGGAATTTTGAGGAAGGGAAATTTTTTAACGGCAGGGATGTGGCGTCGGGCGCGGCGGTCGCCGTCATCGGCACGGCGCTGCGCGATCGTTTGTTCGGCGGGGAAAATCCGATCGGCAGGGAAATTCAGATTCATGGCCAGGCGTTCCGCGTGGTCGGCATCACCGCGTCCACCGATGACGATCAGGTGGAAAGCGCCTATGTTCCTTATACGACGCTGCAACGCCTGCTGGATATAAATTACCTCCACCTGATCGCCGTTTCGGCGAAGGAATCCGGCCAGGCGACGGCGATTGCGGAGCAGATCACGCCGCTTCTGCGCAAACGCCACGGGCTCGACAACGCCGATTTTCGCGCCAGGCAGATGCACAGCGGGCTGGGCGGCAATCAGATGCCGATGTCGGGCGTCGGCGGCATGGTTCCCGACGATTTCACGGTAAAAACGCAAGCGGCCGAGGCCTTGACCAAGGGCCTGTACACGTCGATTGCGGCCTTCGTTCTCGCCAACATGCCCAAAGTGGATCAGACCAATTTGCAGGAGATGGCCGGGACGCTGAATCGCGCTGGCGCGACGATGACCGCGCTGCTGGCCGCGATCGCGGCCATTTCGCTGATCGTCGGCGGCATCGGGATTATGAACATCATGATGGTTTCGGTGACGGAGCGCACGCGGGAGATCGGCATCCGCCGCGCGGCCGGCGCGCGCAAACGCGACGTTCTGATGCAATTTCTGGTCGAAGCCGTAACCTTGAGCTTATGCGGCGGCGTGGCCGGAATCGTTTTGGGATTCTTGACGGCGCTGGTGGTGACCGAGATCTTCGAATGGCCGGCTTCGGTTCCCGCCTGGTCGATCGCGCTCGCGTTCGGAATTGCCGGGGCGGTCGGCGTCTTTTTCGGGTACTATCCGGCGCGGCGCGCCTCGCGCCTCAATCCGATCGATGCCCTGCGATATGAATAGGCTGGCACTGGCGCTGGCGCTGTGCGTTCTCCCCGGATGCGCGCGCCGCGAGCAACCGCGTGCGGAGGCCGCGGCCGTTCCGGCGCCATCGGCGATCACCGCGGTTCCGAAATATCGCGGAACCGGGACCAGCCGCGGCGGATTGCAGGCGCAACTGGCGATCTCGCCGCACGGCGATTTCTCGGTCTATTTCATGGACCCGGCCGGCGACGATCTGCCCGCGGCCGATGCTTCCGGTGTTTCGGTCCAATCGGGCTCGCAGACCATTCCGATGCAGATCGACGACACCGGCGACACGTGGGTCGGTAAAGGCGCGCTGCCCGGCGGCGATCAGCCGGTGACCGTCGCGTTTTCGATCCGCGGGCAGCCGGATTCCGCTTCCGTCTTATTGACGGCGGTGGATGCGCCGCTCGATTATGTTTGTCCAATGGATCCCGACGTCCGTTCGGCCACGCCGGGAAAATGCCCGCGCTGCGGCATGACGCTGGTATTCGGCATCCCCGATCCGGAAGAATATCCGCTGCATCTGGCGATCGAGCCGCCGCGGTTTCAAGCGCGCGAAAAAGTCGACCTGGTGTTCACCGTGACCAATCCGGATACAGGACAGCAGGTGCAGCATTTCGAAACCGTGCATGAACGGCTGTTTCATCTGTTCCTGGTGAGCAGCGATCTGAAATATTTCGTGCACGATCATCCGAAGTACAACGGCTCGGGTGAATTTCATTATGCGGCAACCTTCCCCAAACCGGGCATGTATCGCGTGCTCGGCGATTTTTATCCTTCCGGCGGCACGCCCCAGCTTGCGCCGGAGACGATCCTGGTGCCGGGTGGTCCTGTTTCGCTTGCCGATGCCAAGCTCGCGCCGGACCTTGCGCCGCAGAAAAGCGAGAACGCCAGCGCCGCGCTGACCATGGACCCTGCGCATCCGGCAGCCGGTCAGGCGGTACGCTTCTATTTACAGATCCAGCCCGCCGATGGGCTCGAAAAATATCTCGGCGCGTGGGCCCACATGCTGGCCGCAAGCGATGATGTGGTCGACCTGATTCACGAGCATCCGTTCAATGCCGAAAACGGCCGCATCGAATTCGACCTCACGTTTCCGCGCCCGCACACCTATCGGGTATGGGTGCAGTTCAAGCGCGACGGCGTGGTGAACACGGTTGCCTTCAACGTGCCGGTTCAATAAGCGCAACGGTCACGCCGGGAACGGAAGTGATGATTTTTGTTCCCGCGGGAAGGCGCAGCGGCTTGCGGAAAAAATAAGTGCGCGCGAATTTCGGATCGTAATGATAGAACCAGACCAGCGGCTGGTCGGTTCCGTCCGGCAGCGCGGCGATCACGCGGATCGAATCGCCGTGCAGCGATTCCGGGCGGATGCCGATGAAGGTTTTCGCGGCGCCGAGCGGACTGGCGCCCGCGATCCACTCCGCGCCGGCTTTCGGCTCCGGCTTGTCGAATTTTTGCGGAGGAGTTTTGGGCGCGAGGGCAGGATCGCCTTGGGGCGCGCCGCCCTGCACCCAATTGACCACCAGCGCGATCTGCTCCTGGGTGAGGGAATGATCATCGCGCAATTCGCCGAATCCTTTCACCGCGCCGAACGGCGGCATGCGGCGATCGAGGACATCCTTGAGAATCTCCTGGGCATGGGCCCGCGCCGGCGCGTATGCAGCAAGCGAAAACGCTGAACCTCCCTCGCGATGACAAGAGGTGCAGTGGCGGTCGAGCAGCCGCGAGATCTCGCGCGACCAGGTCACCTGCGAGCTGATGTCGTGAGCCTGCGCGATGGCGGCCAGCGCGATCAACCCGGCGAACGCCTTCATCGTTTTATTGTATCCGCAGCGTCCGGATCGGTGATCAATTGGGCGTATCTCTGCCAGCTATGAACCTTCCTGGCGGCCAGATCCCGGCCGAGCGTATAGGTAATCATGTAACTGCGGTATTCATTCATGTATTTGAGCGTCGTCTCCGGATGCGCCATCAACACCTGCTCCTCCAGCGCTTCTGCGGCTCGCGCCCATTCGAGTTTGCCATCGAGAAAATCGCGTGCGATCGCCGGCTCGGCCGATTGCAGTTGATCGATCAGGCGCTCGACCTGGTCATAACGGGCCGCCTCATTGCGGTTCAGACCCGCGAGGGGAAATAACGCGTCGCGCTCGAAACGAAGCCTCTCTGGCTCGGGAAACGCGATATCGGTGGCGATCGTCGCCAGGGATTCCGAGACAAGCGAGGCAGAACTGAACGCCGGCTGCACCATCCATTCGAGCCAATGATTTTGCCTCACGAACTGTAGTTCCCGCAGCACATTGAAGGCGTGGTGTCCGGGGTAGCCTTCATGGCAGGCCAGTTGCAGCGCGCGATCGACGGTGAGCGGAAGATCGGCGTTGACTTGAATCACGCTGTGGAAATTGCCTGCGTATCGGCTGAATGCGCTCCAGGGCTTGTTGTGCACGTATTCGATGGTCACGCTTTCACCGAAAGGAAGGCGCAGATGGTCGCGCGTCTGGTCGCGGCAACCCTGGATGGCGCGCGCCATCACTGTTTGCAGCCGCTCCGGCGGCACCAGGAATTTTTGATCGAAAATGAAGTAGCGCTGCGTGAGCGATCCGCGTCCGCCCAGCAGTTGGCTGATCCTGGCGCGAACCTGATTGAGCGCGTTGGGATCGATGGGTGGGGCGGTCACCCCGAAGTAGGCTTCCGTTTCCTGATCGAAATTTTGTTTTGCGCCCAGCAACTGATCCGCGCGAACGGCGATCGCCCGAACTTGTTGTCCCAGCCGAACGGCCCTCGATTGTTTCTGCGCGGTAAGCCGAGATGCCAACTGCCGGGCTTCCCGGCGGATCTCGTCAAGTCTGGGCGGATCTTTTCGAATATCGGCGACCCAATCGGAGGGCCCGTAATAATAATCGATCGAATCGGGATCGTTCGCGCCGAGCGCAACGGCCAATCGCAGATATTGATGTACGTCGGTATCAAGAGCTGGCGAACCGCAGGATGCCAGGCAGATCGCCCCTAAAGCAATCCGCGCAAGCAACCAGACGGATCCACGCTCCTTGTGAAACAACGCTCCATTCTACTCCTTGCTTCGCGCACCGCCGCGGGCCGTTTGCCGCGGCGGCCAACCGATTCGCTGGCGATTCGCAAAATCGCGCGATATCATGGATCGCTATGAAATATCTATTGTTCGCCATTAGCGTCGCAGGCCTGTATGCGCAAACGGCACAGAAGCCTGTCGTCGAAATCGAAATGATGACTTGGCCGGAGATCAAACACGCGATCCAGGACGAAGGCAAGATCAACGTGATTGTCTACAACGGAGGGGTGGAACAACGCGGCCCGCAGAATGTCAGCGGCGGCCACAACCTGATGGGCCGGGCCACGGCTCGGGAGATAGCCCTGAAGCTCGGCAACGCCCTGGTGGCGCCGATTATCCCCTACTCGGTGAATGAGGCGCCGGCGAGCCTGCCATGGGGCACCATCGGACTGACGGGACCTATTTTCGCCGAGATAAACGAACGGGTTGCTGAGCAATTGATCAAACAGGGATTCAAGAATGTATTCCTGATGGGCGATCACGGCGGCGGGCAGAAAGAATTGGGTGAAGTGGCAAAGAAGCTCGATGCCCAATACGCGCCGCAGGGCATCCATGTTTTCTTCTGCGATGAGATGTATGCGAAAGCGCAGAACGATTACTGGAAATGGCTGGCGGAGAATCATTACCCGTCCTATGGCCACGCGAGCATCATGGATACCTCTGAGATGCTGTATCTGAGCACGCTCAACGGCGGCGACAAAGGTTGGGTGCGCGAGGATCTGATCAAGACGGCGGTAGGTGATCCGGTGCTCGCTCCGGGGCAGAAACGCGATCCGAATGCGCCCCGCATCAACAACGGCATCACCGGCGACGCTCGTCCCTCGACACCCGCGCTCGGCCAGAGGATTTTTGATATGAAGGTCGATTACGCGGTTCGGCAGATTAACGAGTTTCTGGCCGCGGAGAAGAAGTCGGCAGCGAACTGATTCTCGGTTGAAGCAGTAGCCTGGTGCCCTGAGGGGCGTTGCACCCCGTCAACGTTCCGCAGGCGTGCATCAGTCGGATTCCACCACTCGATATTTCTGATCGAGACGGGCGCGGCTTGAACATCTCCGGAAATGCGCGCCTGCCGCGCTAAAGGAACATAATCTGCGATCGCCGCAATCCTCCTCGGCGTCCAGCCCTGACCGTCGAGATGGGTCGGCGCGTTCGGCCGGCTTTCGCATTTCCGGACGTCCTGCCCTTGTCTCTCCTCGCGGGAAGCGGTATATCGGATTATGCCTTCGCGATTCGCGCTTTTCATTGTTCTCGCGAGCCTCTGCCTCGGGCAGAACACGGCTCATCAGCAGATTACGCTCGATCCCCAAACCTTGAGCCGTTATGCCGGCGCGTACGAAATGCCATCCGGGGCCGATATGCTCATCACCTTGGAGAATCATCAGCTCTTCTCCAAGCTGGGTAATCAGCCGGCCATCCCGATCTTTGCCGAATCGAAAACCGTGTTCTTTACGAAAGTCGTGAACGCGGAGCTTGAATTTACCGGGGCCGATGATCGGGGAAGGCCAACTGAACTCATCCTTCATCAAAATGGCCGCAATATCACTTTCAAGCGGCTGGATGACGCAGAAGCCAAGCTCCTGGCGGATGCCGCGGCAGATTTCGCCAAACGGCTTAAGCATCAGACGCCCGCCGCGGGCAGTGAGGCGGCGCTTGGCAAATTAATCGAAGGTCTGCGGCAGGGCAAACCCGATTACGATTCGATGATGGCTGGTTTCGCGGAGATCACACGCGATCGACTGCCGCAGATCCAGTCGATGATCGGCAAACTTGGGGCGACGACGACGATTCATTTTAAGGGCGTGGGACCGGGCGGAGCCGATATTTATCTCGTCGGCTTCGAGAACGGTGCATTGGAATCACGGATCTGGCTCGGCGTTCATGGCAAGATCGACAACGCCAATTTTCGGCCGGGAGTGTTGCCGGCAACAGCGGCGAGCCTGCGCCCCCATTTACCCGAAGTCGATTCTGTGATTTCCGCCGCCCTTGCGCGGAGACCGGTAGGAAGCGTGACGGCAGGCGTCATCGCGGGGAAAGAGTTGATCTGGTCGAAGAGCTACGGTTACGCCGACATGGAGAAGAAGACCCCGGCCGATACGGATACGGTCTATCGCATTGGTTCGATCACCAAAATGTTCACGGCGGTGATGCTGGAACAGTTGGTGGAAGCGGGAAAAGTCCATCTCTCCGATCCGGTCGAAAAATATTTCCCGGAGGTGAACGCCGTGCAGGGCCGCTATGCGAATGCTCCGCCGATCACGCTCATCCAGCTTGCCACGCACACCTCCGGATTGGGACGCGAGCCCGATGACGCGGAAAAGTACGTAACGGGCGCCGTCGCGGACTGGGAGAAAACGCTCATCGCCGCACTGCCGCACACCCACTACATTCTTGAACCCGGAACGCAATTCTCTTATTCAAATATCGGCTACGCGATTCTGGGCGCGGCGCTTTCGCGCGCCGCCGGGGAACCCTACACGACGTACATTCCCACACATATTTTCGAACCGCTCGGCATGAATCATTCCGCGCTGGAACTCAATCCCCAAATCCTTCCGCATCTGGCCAAGGGGTATCAGGTGATGGGGCCTGGCGGTGAAGTGGATTCGGAAACGCCGCAGCGTGAGAACGAAACGGGCCGCGGCTACAAAGTCCCCAACGGGGCCATCTACACCACCGTCGGGGATCTTAGCCGTTTTGCGGCCTTTCTAATGGGCAACGGACCGGAAAGCGTCCTCAAAACCGCAAGTCTCGATCGAATTCAGAACCAGTTGATCGTGCCGGCAGATATCGGGCTCACTTCCGGGTACGGCATCGGTTTTCAAGTCGAGCGGCATGATGACCTGGTTGCTTTCGGACACGGCGGAGCTGTGGCGGGCTACACTTCGATGCTGGTGATGAATCGCGCCAAAAAAATCGGGGTAATCGTGTTCTCGAACGGTGCTGCCAACCCCAGCAGCCTCGCGCAACAGGCCCTCGATATTTTATCCAGATGAATGGTGTTGTCGCATTTACGTGATTATCTTGCCAACTTTGGCGAAACTTGTAAGGTTAAGCGCCAATAATTGTAAAAGTCCCTAAACATTCTTTGGAGTTCTGGCGATTACTTAGAGAAAATGGTGCCGATCACAGATTTCCGAGCTGCGGCCCTCAGCGCGGCCGATCGCATGCCCTTCCTTCCGGCCGTCTTTCACCGGACGCTCGCGATGTTTGCCCGAAAGGGCGATGACGTGGCCGTCAACGAGGTTGCCAGCCTCATCGAGCAGGACGTCGTCATGGCCGGGAACCTGATTTCCGTCGCCAATTCGGCGCTCTATAGCCGCTCCGGTTCGGTCTGTTCGGTACGTCAGGCGATTGCCCGTATCGGCGTACGGAAGACCAGAAATGCGTTGTTAGGATTGTCCGTTCTTCGTTCGTTCCGGGGCGTCAAGTTTCCGCAGGGTTGGTCTGCCGCGCGGTTCAACGATCATTCCCTGGCAACCGCGATCCTGAGCGATCTTCTGGTCCAAAAAGCTCCGGCGGAGAATCCGGAGTGGGCTTTCATTGCCGGGCTGATGCACGATGTCGGGCTGCTCCTGATCGCCACCGCGTTTCCGGAAGACGTCCACATGGTTTCAGAATCTGAAAACGACTGTCAATTGGTCGAATATGAGCGCGAAATGCTCGGATTTACCCACTTCGAGATCGGAGCGCGGCTCCTGTCGCGGTGGAATTGCCCGGTCATTGTTCAGGAGGCCTCATTGTTCTGTGAGAGTAACGAGTTCGAATATCGCGACCCTGCGCCCTTGGGCATGGTGGTGAAGACGGCGAGCCTGCTTGCCGACGCCACTGGTTTATCCGTCTTCGGTCCGCAAACGCAGGATTTGACCTTCGCGCCGCAGCTGCTGGAAGCACTGAGCATCGAGAAGCCGATGTCATTTTTCGATGCGTTCCGCTCGGAGTATGGCGGATTTCAGAATTGCGCGACGAATTGATCATTGGAGGTGAAACGATGACGCCGAGTCGCTCCGCGACTGTGCCTTCGCCGAAGTGGCAGACGCGCAAGCATGACCGGTTTTCGATCAACGTTCCCGGCATTCTGCGGGTTCCGCAGATTCGGGGCGGTGTCTACCTGATCACGGTGCTGGATGTCTCGAAAACGGGGCTCCGGCTGAGCTGCCCGTCCCCGCTGCCGATCGACACGCAGGTCGAGATAAACTTCCTCCGATCGCGGGTATTCGGCGCTACGAAGTATGCGCGCCCGGTGGACGGCGGATTTAATATCGGTATCGAGGCAAACGGTTTCGAAACTACGCCACAACCTCCGCCGGCAGACGAATTGGATCTCACGGTCTTGATCCCGAAAAAAAGTTTGGGCAACGCCAAGATGTGAGTGCGGCCGAAACTGTTCGCGGCGTCTGCATCACTAAAAACTGTTCATCAACAGAGCCGCACGAACCGTCACGCTGGAGATAACATCACGGCTAATTTGGCTGAGATATGAACGAATGTTCATTGATTCCGGTCAATTCTGCGTTAGACTCATGAAGACCGCGCCCTGAAACCCGCTGTCTTCCGGTACGTCAACCGGAAGGGGGAAAGGAGTGCGGTCATGGCTTCCGCCAGCCAGACAGGCAAGCAGCGACGCTCCGAGTTCAACGGCCAGACCATCGTCGGGGAACTGCTCCGCAACATGGAATTGGGCCAGTTCGAAATGGCCTACGCCGTACTGCTTCCTTGCGTTTTTAGTGTCTATCTGCATCCCGGGGATCACGCGCGGCTGGACGGCGTTTTCAAGCTGATCGCCGAGGATGCGCGGCGCGCGCTGCGGCAGCGCGTGGCGGAATGGAATCGCAAACCCTCCGGACTTCGCTGGCGCGCCGCGCCTACGCGGGAATACCGGATCGCGGCGCGCGATTGGGTGATCGAGTTTTTCCCCGATGAAGAAGTGCCGCCGGGAGATGTCGAGATTCACTCGCAGCTCAACGAAACCGAGCAGCCGGATTTTCGCGGCACCAAAACCACCCTTACTGGACGTGAGCCCTCGGTCACCTCGCAGCGCCGGGAGACACGCAAATCCGCGGACCGCGTCTACGCCGAATTGAGCTACGAAGACGATAGCGGTTCCCAGATTTATTTCATGACCCAGAATGAGGTGCGGATCGGGCGCGGCGGCGGCGATCAGCCCATGGACCTGGCTCTTTACGCGAGCGACGAGGTTTCGCGCGAGCACCTGGTGCTGCGCCACGATCCGGCGACCGGCGCTTTTTTCGTCACCGATCACAGCACCAACGGCACCTGGCTGGACGGACGGCGTCTCAAGAAGGGCGCGGAGGAGATCGTACCGGCGCGGGCCGAGATCAAGGTCGCCGAAGTGATCACTATTCTGTTCGAGGCGCGGCCATGAGGTTCCTGTACGCGGCGCACATCCCGTTGGTGATCGCCTTGCTGGCATTTGTGGCCGCGATGATCCTGTTCAACCGCAAGGATTCGCGATGAAGACCTCGGTGTTGTGGCGGGCGGGGGTGGTGAGCGACCCCGGGTTGCAGCGCGAAACCAACGAAGATCGCGTGTTCGTCGACGAAGAGGCGGGCGTGTTTCTGGTGGTGGACGGCATCGGCGGGCAGGCCGCGGGAGAAAAAGCAGCCGAGCTCGCCGTAGAAGTGATCTCCAGTCACCTGTCCAGTGCCGCAGGGCCGCCGGAGCAGTGCGTGCGTGACGGGATCGCCGCGGCGAACAACGAAATTTTTCATGTGGCGCAAAGCCATGAGGAGTGGCGAGGAATGGCCTGTGTTCTCACGCTGGCCGTGGCGCGCGACGACCGCGTTACGGTGGGGCATGTGGGTGATTCGCGCCTGTATCTCGCTTGGGATGGCAAGCTCCGCAAGCTGACTTCGGATCACTCGCCGGTGGGCGAGCGCGAAGATCAGGGGGAACTGACCGAGTGGGAAGCCATGCGCCATCCCCGCCGGCACCAGGTGTTCCGCGACGTAGGCTCCCAGCTCCACCAGCCGGGCGACGAGGATTTCATCGAAATCCGAAGCTTCCCGTTTTATCCCGATGCGGCGTTGTTGTTGTGCAGCGACGGGCTCAGCGACATGGTTCCATCCTCGGACATCGGCGCGATCGTGGAGAGTTATGACGGCGATCCGGAAAAAGTTTCGCGGCAGCTCGTTGAAGCCGCCAATCGCGGCGGCGGCCGGGATAACATCAGTGTGGTTTTTGTGGCCGGTCCGGAGTTTCCCGCCGGGCGCGCCCGCCATACCATCACGCGCGTGCGCAGGAATTCGCGATGGCGCGGGTTGTTCAGCCGTTTGCTGTGGCTGGCGGCCGGCGTGGCGCTGGGCATCGGATTGTGGAGCGTGGCGCCGGAGTGGCTTCCGCTTCCGGCGGCCGCGCACCGCGCGATGGTGGTCAATGCCAACGATCCGCAGGCCATCGTGAAAGCGCTGCGCGCCGCGCGCCCGGGCGACACCATCGAGGTTCCCGCGGGACAGTTCTTCGGACCGCTGGAGCTCAAAGACGGCGTGACCCTGATCGCGCAGAAACCCGGTGCGGCGATTCTGCGGGCCGATCCGGCCGCGGTCACCGACGCCGGCATCGCCATCGCGGCACGGAATCTGCACCAGGGGCGCATCAGCGGATTCCGCATCGTCGGCGATGAGAAATCGCTGCTTGCGACGGGTCTCTGGCTCGAAAATTCGGCGATCGAGGTGGACGATCTCGAAATCAGCGGAGCCGCCGGCTGCGGAGTCCGCATGGATTCGTCGTCCGCGATTCTGCGCGCCAACTTCATTCACGACAATCTCGGATGCGGGGTCTGGATCGGCGGAAACAGCGCGCCGCGCCTCACCGGCAATCGCATCTCTTCGAACGGCGGCCAATCGCGTCCCGGAATCGAAGTGCATGCGCCCGCGGCCCCCTGGATTGAAAACAATATCATCACCGGAAACGGCGCTCCGCTCGAGGAACCGTTTCGCAAGGCGAACGTAACGGAGTAAGCCGTGGTCCAGCTTAAAGAGTTCGATAAGTACCAAATCCTGCGCAAGCTGGGCCGCAGTATGACCGATGTTTATCTGGCCTTCGACACCGCCGCGAATCGCCGCGTGGTGCTCAAGCTGGTGGAACAATCGCGCGACGAGTTGACGCAGATCATCATCGAGGCGGAGCGCCGCGGGGCGCAGATTCAGCGGCAGCTTCACCAGCTCGATCCGCGCATTCTGGAGGTTTATGATTTCGGCGAATCCGCGGGATGTTTTTTCGTCGCCATGGAGCATTTCGAAGGCCGTAATATCGCGCAGATCCTCCAGGCGGAGCGGCGCCTGAGCCCGGCTCGCGCGGCGCGTTATACCATCGAGGTCTTAAATCAGCTCGATCGTCTGCATTCGTTCGTCTCCGATGTGGACGGCCGCGGCCGCGCGGTAGTGCATGGCGATATCAAACCGTCCAACCTCCAGATTGGTCCCGGCGATCAGCTCCGGCTGCTGGATTTCGGCATTGCCAAAGTGATCACCTCGACGCGCAACCTGACGCGCCATAATCTCGGGAGCCCGACGTATTGTTCGCCGGAACGGCTGGCGAATGCGCAGGTGGACGCGCAGGCCGATCTGTGGGCCGTAGGCGTCAGCCTTTACGAAATGATCGCCGGCTCGTTGCCTTACCAGGCGCAGAATACGCGGCGCCTCGAAAACCTGATTCGATCGCGGCGCCCGCCGCGCGCTCTGCCGTCGGATTGCCCATCCCGGTTGCGCGCGATCCTGGCGAAGGTGCTGGCCGCGGATATTGAGAGGCGCTACTCCTCGGCCGCGGCGTTTGAAGCTGATCTGCGCGCGTTCCTTGAAAACCGGCTCACTTCGGCCGAACGGGAAGCGCTGCCCTCCTGGGAATCGAATGAAACCCTGCGCAAGGCCGCGGCCACCGCGCGGCAAGCCTTACCGCGCCTGGCGACCCATATCGCGACTTTGCGCCTGTCGATTCCCTTGCCGCGCTTCCAGGTTTCCCGCCGAACCTTATCCATTGCCGCGGGAGTTCTGCTCGGTCTTACGGTCGCGGCGCCCTTCAGCTATTTACTCAAAGTCCATACCGCCGGCAATGGGATCGTCGCCGCGGATTTTTCCCGCGCCGGAACCGCCGAGATCGTCGCCGATTGGAATCAGTACCAGAAACTTCAGCGCGAAAACAATTTTCTCGGCCCTTTTTCGCCGATTCGTTCGCTCGGCGAAACCTTTCGCGCCAAACTCATGGCCGCCGCCGACGATGTGATCGAGCGTTATCGTAACAGCCCGGAAGCGTCGCTCGCGGCGTTCGAATGGCCACGGGCCCGCCTGTGCCTGGCCTATGCGCGGCAGATCGACGAAAACGATCGGGAGGCGCACGGCAAGCTGGCACTGTGCGACGGATACCTGAACCTGATCGACCATCCCGATCTCCCGAAAGCGGAGCTGAGCGAAACCGACTTTCTGATTGCCGCCGCCGACCTGCCGCACTCGCCTGATCCGCACCTGGGGCTCGCGCGCCTGTATACCTACGCATTTCGCAACGCCGGCAAGGCGAAAAGCGAAATGATCGAAGCCGAGCGCCGCGGTTTCCGCACCGGGCCGCGCGAATCGAAGCAGGAAGCCGACGGCTATGTGTTTCGCGCTGAGTGGGAGCTTCGTCAAGCTCAGCGCGGCGCCACCACCGCTGAGGTCGAGCGCTATTTGCGGCAGGCCTCCAATGACCTGGATCGCGCCCGCGAGCTGTATGAGCCGATCGCCGGATTTTCGACCGTCAATGACGCGCTCGACCATCTTTATCAGGATCGCGACTCCACGGACGCGCTGCGCGCGCGGATCGATCCGCCGGATCCTAAGCCAAGAACGAAGCGCCGTCCGCGCCGCAAAATCGCCGCGAGTCTTCGAAATGTCGATCACTAAAAGCTGGGAGCGCAGCTTCACGCTCCAATGGGCCGAAGCCGCGACGCCGCCGGAGCGTCGCCGCGAACTTTTCTGGCTGGTTGGGGCAAGCCTGCTGGTAGCCTGCGCGTTGGCGATGGTTTTCGCCGCAAAAACTCAGGACCTGTCCTCGAAAAATGTGATCAACGTCAACGCGGCAGGCTCACCCGATGATTTTCTTCCGTTTCTCCAGATCATCCCCGGCGACGATAAACGCCGCGAAGACGCCGGCAAAATCTTCGCCTACGCGCGCCAGCATCCACTCGAAAATGACGGAGCTTTAGCACGCCTTCGCCTGGGTGTTCCGATCGCGCGGATCAAGCCCCTTTTCATGGTTCGTGAGCCGCGCGAATTCCACCAACAATATGCGCTCTGGTGCGGGATTTATCTGGCGTCGTTCTGGCTGGTACACGCGACGTGGCGATGGCGGCGGTTCCGTGGCGACCCGATGATTCTTCCCGCGCTTCAGCTGCTCACCGGAATCGGGCTGGTGCTCGCGGTCAGCCTGCGCGATCCCCTGCGCGACACGCTGGAGTTCCGCAAATTCGCCTGGGGCGCCTCGCTCGGCTGCGCGCTTCTGCTGCTGCCGCTGCTCAAGTTTTTCCACTACACGAATTTCCTCCGGTGGACGTACACGCCGCTGCTCGCTGCGCTCGCGCTTTTCGTTCTGCTGCTCGCGCGCGGCTCCGGACCCACCGGCAGCGACGCGCGGGTCAATCTTGGGCCGTTTCAACCGGTGGAGTTGATCAAGATTCTGATCGTTTTCTTTCTGGCAGGATATTTTTCGCGGAAATGGGAGTGGCTGCGCGATCTGCGCATCCGCCGGATTCGCTTTCTCTCGATTCCCCGGCCGGCGCACGTTCTGCCGGTGATGGTTGGCGTGGGCGTCGCGCTGGCGCTCTTCTTCCTGCTCAAGGATCTGGGACCGGCACTCGTCACCGGGTTTCTGTTTCTGATCCTTTTCGCGGTAGCGCGCAACCGCGCCGCATTGGCGCTGGCCGGAATCGCCGCCCTGGCCGCCGGTGTCGCGATCGGTTTTCATTTTCATCAGCCCAAAACCGTGGTCGATCGCGTGTCGATGTGGCTTTCGCCGTGGGATAACGACGTTCGCGGCGGCGACCAGCTCGCTCACTCGCTGTGGGCGTTTTCGACGGGCGGACCGTTCGGCTCCGGACCCGGCTGGGGCGACCCCGAGATGATTCCCGCGGGCCACACCGACCTGGTGCTTCCCGCGATCGGCGAGGAATGGGGATTCGCCGGAGTCGTCACCATCGCGTTGCTTTTTTTCCTTCTTCTCCAGCGGGCCTTTCGCATCGCTCTGCGAGCGCCCGACGAGTACGCGATGTTTCTTGCTTTCGGCCTCGGGACGCTCATCGCGCTGGAGATGCTGCTGATTTCCGGAGGCGTATTGGGCGCGATTCCGCTCTCCGGTGTGGTCTCGCCGTTCCTCAGCTCCGGCAACACCGCGATGCTCTCGAATTTCCTGATCTTCGCGATTCTCCTGGGCATTTCTAACAGGCCGCTGCGAAAGGGGACAGACCACTCTGTCCACGGCCGCTCTGATCAACCGCAGCGGGATGGCGTCGATCCGCATTTTCGCGCGCCGATTCGCGTGGTGTCGTTCGCGATGGCTGCTGCCGCGCTGGTCCTGCTTTCGCGCGCCGCTTACTATCAAGTCGTCGCCGACCGCGAATTCATGATTCATGACGCGCTGGTTTATCAGGAAGACGGCGTAAAACGGCCGCAGTTCAATCCGCGGCTGAGCTCCCTGGCGCGCGAAATTCCGCGCGGATCCATCTATGATCGCAACGGCATCCCGATCGCGACCAGCAGCTGGCGGGAACTGGAAGCGCATCGCGGCGATTACGAAAAGCTCGGCGTTTCGATTGACGATGCCTGCTCGCACAGCGAAATTCGTCATTATCCCTTCGGCGCCGCGACCGTTCATCTGGTCGGCGACCTGCGGACCGGAGAAAATTTTCATGCTTCGAATGCATCCTTCATCGAGCATGACCTGAATGCGCGCCTTCAGGGTTACTCCGACCTGCACGAGTTGGGCGCCCTGGTTCGCTACCGTCACCAGCCCGCCAACCCGAAAATTCGCGAATTGTTCGAGAAAGATCGCAGCGTCCGTACGACCATTGACGTTCGCCTTCAGACCCGCGTGGTGGATCTGATGCGCGCCCGCCTGGAACCCGCGCAAAAATCCGGGGCTGCGGTGGTGATGGATCCCACATCCGGGGATATTCTCGCGCTCGCCAGTTTTCCGGCGGCCGATCTTTTCGATCGCGCGCGTTACGGCCAATATCCGCCCGGCTCGACGTTCAAGCTGGTCACGGCGATCGCCGCGCTTCGGCTCGATCCCAGGCTCGCGCAAAAAAGCTACCGCTGCGTGCGATTGAAAGACGGACGGGCCGGCGCGATGGTCAACGGCTGGAGAAAACCGATTCGCGACGATGTCGGGGATCGGCCGCACGGCGCGCTCACCATGGCGCAGGCGCTGACGGTTTCCTGTAACGCCTATTTCGCGCAGCTCGGCGCCTACGACGTCGGCGCCCAAGTGCTGCACGATACGGCGGCGCTGCTCGAAATTCCGGCCGGGGACGTTCCCGAGATAAAACAAATGATGCCCTTCGCGTCGTATGGCCAGGGCCCCGTGCTGGTGACGCCGTTCAAAATGGCGCGTGTGGCCGCGACCATCGCCGCCGGCGGAGCGATGCCGCAGGGTCGCTGGATTGTGGGCGATTCTAACCCGCGCACGGCTCAGCCGCGGCCGATCCTCTCACCCGATCTGGCGGCGTTTCTGGGAGCTGCGATGCGCTCGGCCGTGACCATCGGGACGGGACGGCGCGCGATGGCGGGCCTCGACGTAGCCGTCGCCGGAAAAACCGGGACCGCGCAGCTCGATCAAGGCGCGCCGCATTCCTGGTTCGCGGGATTTGCGCCGGCGGAACACCCGTCCATCGCCTTCGCGGTCGTCGTCGAGCATGGAGGCTATGGCGCGCAGTTTGCGGCTCCGCTGGCCCGCGGCATCGTCGAAGCCGCCCGTGATCTCGATCTGCTCAAGTGAAATTTATGCCTTTATCCGACACCATCGAAAAACTCGGCCGCGCGATTTTCGAACGGCCGTTCAACAGCGGCGCCGGGAGCGAGGAAGCGCCGGAGCTGGCCGAAATCCGTCTGGCCGTCCTCGATGCGATCAAGGCGGCGAGTCATCGCGCCGGATCCGTGCGCGTTTTTCCCTTCGACCTCATCCGCATTCGCCTTCGCGGCATCCCGCGCGAACAGAGCGCAGCGTTTGAAAGCGGAGTTCTCGCCGATTTCCTCCGCGACGAAATTCACGCGGCTCTTTCCCGCTCCAGCATCCGCTGCGCGGAGGATCTGAAAGTTCAACTGGCAACCTCCGCCGATCTCCCGCTCGCCGGTGAGCCATGGATCATCGTCGAGACGGAAAAATCTCCCGCGCCCGGTCCCCCAAAGGAGCATCCTCGCCGCGCCGCCAAGCTGGTAGTCGTCGAAGGAATCGCAAACACCGCGGAGCTTCCGCTGACGAAATCGCGCATCAATATCGGCCGCATGGTGAGTGTGTACCACGCCGGCGGCCCATCCCGTAAAAACGATCTCGCTTTTGTCGAGGACAACGAAATCAACCGGACCGTTTCTCGCGAGCACGCGCACATTTTGATCAACAAATCGACCGGAGAACATCGTTTGTTCAACGATCGCTGGTATAAAGCGTCCTCGAATCCTGGACTCTGGATTTTGCGTGACGGGCTCAGCCAGCCGGTCCATCGCGGCGCGCGCGGCATTGCGCTGAAAACCGGCGACGAAATCCATGCCGGCAGCGCGGTCATTCGCTTCATCGCGCGCTGAAGCTTTCGTTGTTGCGAGACGGGCGCCTTCCGGCCGTCTATGCACTGTTTCTTGTAATCCGGTGACGCCCGTAAGCGATTGAAGAATAACGCCGTGCCACCTCATTCTACACGGACGCTGGAACTGCGGTATACTTCGATTTACGCCTAGCGTGGTCCTGGCAGTGTCCCCGGAAATGCCGGCAAAGGGAGCGGGAGCGTGCGGCTAATCGGACAGGTGGGTGAGCGGTTAAAGCCAACAGACTGTAAATCTGTCCGCCCTTGCGGCGTACGAAGGTTCGAATCCTTCCCTGTCCACCAAAAAGATTTTTAGCGGGCCGTTGTAGCTCAGTTGGTAGAGCGCGTCCTTGGTAAGGACGAGGTCACCAGTTCAATCCTGGTCAACGGCTCCAGATTTCTTTACGAACACCGAACAACTATGGCGAAGGAAAAATTTGATCGCAGCAAGCCGCACGTGAACGTGGGCACGATCGGGCACATCGACCACGGCAAGACCACGCTGACCGCGGCGATCACCAAGACGCTGGCCAAGCATAATCCCAAGGTCAAGTTCCGCAGTTTCGATTCGATCGACAAC
>Ga0335073_10002512_pt1 | contig 25104 bp, 18 predicted proteins | sample Lox_Sample_22_FD_207093 | JGI IMG/M metagenome (GOLD analysis project Ga0335073, IMG submission 207093) | Soil microbial communities from Loxahatchee National Wildlife Refuge, Florida, United States - Lox_Sample_2.2 | ecosystem: Environmental > Terrestrial > Soil > Wetlands | place: USA... | reverse complement strand
TATCCGCCGCTCGGCGGGTGGCACACCCTTTTCCTTCGCGATGCCAACTCACCACAACCGTGGGTGGCCCGTCCTTTCGGCCTGCCGTTGGCCGAAAGGGTGGGAACCTCAAACACCCACCCGTCAACCTCTCGCCTCTCGCGCAGCATGGACAGAAAAGCAAGCACCACGCCCGCCTGACTCCGGCAGGTGGCCCGGGCGTCCACTCAAACGACGACCATGGATCGCGTGGGCTGTGCCCCATGTATCGCGCGTTCTTTGCGCGATGAGTGGGAGAGCACAGACCCAAATCATGCCTGCGCAAAGCGCGCCTGCCGCACCGCAGGTGCTTGCCATCCCCAACAACCCGCGGCTATCGTACAAGGGTCATCCCAGATCAGAAAGGGAATGAGAATGCCCAAGGCCTACCTGTTGCTGCAGTTCACCGTCCACGATCCGGAGAAGTTCGGCCTCTACCGCCAGGGCGCCGCACCCCTGATGATGTCCCACGGAGGCAAAGTCCTCGTCGCCGCCGGCGTTGCGGACATCCGCGAAGGCGCGCTCCCCGCCAAACTCGTCACCATCATCGAGTTCCCCTCCAAAGCCGACGCCGAGGCCTGGTACACCTCGCCGGAGTACGCTGCCGTCAAGCACCTGCGCCACGAAGCCGCAGCCACGGAAAGCCTTGTCTTCCTCGACGGCTTCACCCCTCCCGCCTGACCCGGCAAAGAGGCTCTCCCCTCGTCTTGACCGCGCCGCGAATCCTCACACGGATGCCGCGCCCTAACTCACTCATTCCACGTCTCAACTCATCCCACACCACACAGCAAAAACAACCCAGTGCAAGTGTGGAACTGTGAACCGTCGTCCCAATCCCGCGTTTTCGCACTTTCCACTGTGAACCCGTGCAACCGTGAACCTGCGCACAGAATCCCCCGGGGGCATTCCCTTCCGGAAGCAATGCCTGCTCGCACTCACGCCAAGGGGGAGTCCTATGCAGTAGCCTCAGGCGCGAATCATGTCTCGCGCACACCGATGCCCAGCGCCTTCATCTTTCTGTAAAGATGGCTGCGCTCCAGCCCAAGAAGCTCCGCGGCGCGGCTCACATTGTTGTGCGCCTCTTCAATCTTCTTCAGGATGTAGTCGCGCTCGTAGGCGTCGCGTGCCTGCTGCAACGTTGAAAAATCTTCCGTTGACCGTGTCGCGGTCTTGTGTGTCAGCGGCGGCAAATGCTTGCGCTCGATGCGCAGCGCGCGAGGATTCAGAATCAGCATGCGCTCAACTACATTCTTCAACTCGCGCACGTTGCCGGGCCAGTGATACTTCCCCAGCACTTCGAGCGCTTCTTCGCTGATCTCCATGCGCGGCCGTCCATACTGCCTGCCGAACTCGGCCAGAAACTCACGCACCAGCAGCGGAATATCCTGTTTGCGCTCGCGCAGCGGCGGCACAAAAAACGGAACCACATTAAGCCGGTAAAAGAGATCTTCGCGAAAGTTGCCCTTGGCAATCTCTTCTTCAAGATCTTTGTTCGTCGACGCAATCAATCGCACATCTACACGCAGCGGCTGCATACCGCCGACCGGTGTGAACTGCTGGTCGTCGAGAGCGCTCAGCATCTTGGCCTGCGTCTTCAGGCTCATATCGCCCACCTCGTCCAGAAACAGCGTGCCGCTGTCGGCGCGTTCCAGTGTGCCGCGCTGCTCCGGCGGTCCACCCGGCTGCACTCCGTGCCTGTATCCGAACAACTCGGCCTCGATGTGATTCTCTGGAATAGCCGCGCAGTTCAGTTCAACAAACACGCGATCGCGGCGCTGGCTCTCGGCGTGAATCGCGCGCGCGATCAGTTCCTTGCCCGTCCCTGACTCGCCATAAATCAATACCCGCCCATTTGTCGGCGCCATTAGCCGGATTTGCTGCCGCAGCGCCTTCAGGGGAACACTCTCGCCGGTAAGCACCGATCCCACGCTGAACTGGCGGCGAAACTCGAGATTCTCCGCGCGCAGCCGGTGTGCCTCGACAGCGTTCTTCAGCACAATCAGCGTGCGCTCCAGTGAGAGCGGCTTCTCAAGAAAGTCAAACGCCCCCAGCTTGGTCGCCTTCACCGCAGTCTCGATCGTGCCGTGACCCGAGATGATTACGACCTCAGGTCGCGACTCCTGCGCTAACCCATGAATCTCGGTCAGCACTTCAAGCCCGTCGCGATCCGGCAGCCAGATATCAAGCAGCACAACGTCGTATGGCGCATCCTGCACCAGCACCAGCGCTTCGGCCGCTGTGGCTGCCGTCGCTACGCCATAACCCTCTTCGCGCAGGATCTCTTCCAGCGATGAGCGAATCTCAGCCTCATCGTCAACCACCAGGACATGGTTCATGGGCGCGCTCCGCTCAGCGGCCTCGACGCGGCGGCCTCTGGCTTGGCATCGGCAGTCAACTGCGGCCCATGCTCCATCAAGGGAAGACGTACCACGAACCGCGCGCCCTTGGGACTGTTGCTCTCCGCTCGGATCGAGCCTCCGTGCTCCTGGATGATCTTCGCCGCGATCGAGAGACCGAGACCTGTCCCGCGATGCTTCGTAGAGTAGAAAGGCAGGAAGAGCCGCTCGCGAATCTCATCCGAGAGCCCGTGACCTGTGTCGGAAATTGTGACCTCCACCGCGGCGCCATCTTCGCTGAGCGCACTGCGAAGATCGAGCACGCGCAACAGGCTGCCCTGCATTGCTTCTGCTGCATTATCGATCAGGTTGGCTAGCGCGCGCCGGATCGCTTCCGGATCGGCAAGCACCTGCGGCAACCCCGGCTCCAACTCGCGGCGGATCGTGATGCCCTCCAGCCGTCCCGCAAACAGAGCCAGCGCTTCCTCGGCCACATAGTTCAGGTCGCAGGCGCGGGGCTGCGGCGCAGGAAACTGCGCCAGTGCAGAGAACTGATCGACGAGGGTTCGCAGCGTCCCCACGCAACCCAGAATCACCTCGCTGCACTTGCGAATAATATTGGATGAATCACCCTGGGGGCGGTCGAGATGCCGGCCGATGCGCTCGGCAGATAGAGCGATCGGCGTCAGCGGATTTTTGATCTCGTGCGCAACTCGCTGGGCCACTTCCTTCCATGCCATCTGGCGTTGAGCCCGAAGCAGCTCAGTCGTATCTTCCACCACAAGAACAGTGCCTGTTTTTCCATGTCCCAGTTCCAGGCGTGCGCTGGTCGCAGCCAGATGCATAATGCGCGTATGCGCATGCAACTCGAGTTCAGTGCTGGCGGCTCCCATGCGCTGCCCCCGCCGGATCACGCCGGAAAACTCTTCGAGGTTCTCAGATGGAACAATCGTCTCGAGCTTTTGCCCTCTCAGATCGGTGCCTTCCGGCTGACCCATCAGAACGGCAAACGCGCGATTCGCCTGAAGCACCTGCCCCTCCGCGTCGAGTGTGACAACACCGGAAGGAATGGTCTCAACAATCGTCTCAAGCTCGCGACGCCGCTCCTCAATGGCCTGGTTCGCCATTGTCAGCTGCGCAGATGAACTCAGCGCCAGCTGGCGGCTGGCCTCGAGATCGCCGGCCATGTGATTGAACGACTGCACCAGCTCCGCCATCTCGCCCGTCGAGACGACGGCAACGCGCTGATCGTACTTGCCTGCCGCGATCAGATCCATGGCGTCGGCCAATGCCTCCACCGGCCGCGTAATTTGCTTCGATAGAAACAGCGCGAGCCAGACACTCGAGAAGAAGACCACAGTCGTGATCAGGAGCAGCATCAGAAAAAATGTGTCGCGCACCTGGCGCCGGGACCGGAACAGCCGCCAGTACTCGTCGGCCCCTGCGCGAATGCGTGCGGTCGTCTTGCTGAGTCCCTGCGGCATGGGCAACGCCGCAACCACGACGCTGCCGCCCGCCGTCAATGCCATTCCGACCGCGTAATCCTGGCCCCCAATGCGCAATATGGGCTCATCGTTGCGTTGAGCCGCCACCAGCAAACCCGCTGATAACGGCCCCGCAAGCTTCACTGCCGCATCTTGGCCACCTGTGTCGTTCTTATCCGCGAGCCAGGGAACCAGCGTCGCGGTACTTGTCTCCGGCGGCGCTTCGAAGCGGTCGATCACCTGGCGATTCTTGTCGTAGACAAGCGCAAACCCGCCTTGCAATGTCACGCGGTGCGAGTCCAGCACGCTGCGCAGCGCAATATCTCCACGATCCGGCGCCCCCGTCGAAGCGATAGATCCGGCTTCGCCGCGCGCATTGTTGGTTACGTACTGCGCCAGTTCCAGCACCACGCGTGTCGAATCTTCACGCAGCTCTGAAGTATTGGGAGAAAACCACCGATCAATCGACCGGTTCATCAGCTGAAAACTGAAGAGAAACATGAATGTTGCCGGCGCAAGCGCAATCAACACCGCACCCAGAACCATGCGCGTCCGCAATCTCGCTCCAAGCGCTGTGCTGCTTTGATCCGCGTAAATCTTGAGGATGTTCCGCAGCAGAAGCAGCAAAAGAACAAGCAGAAGAAGAAAGACAATAACGGTCAGGCCCGTAAATGCCAGCGTCTCCCCCGCCGATTCCGGATTGAGGAAGCTCAGAAAACTAATGTTCGACGTGTTAAATGCCTGGAGTCCGCCGAGAAGCGCAATGATCAGAAACACACCCGCGCCCATGAGAACGACAGACCGCCGCCTTCGATCGCGCAGGAATTGCATGCGTGGATTATAGAGCGAACCAAGAGGGCAGCGCTCCAGACACCGGTGTTGACTCGGCTATACTTCGCATGCGATGCGTAGAAACAACGATCCAACCAACTGTGATGTCGCCGGCAGAAAGAAACTGCCAGTCGCACCGGCCAAAGCGATCATCTGCATTTCCTTCTTCCTTGCGGCTATCTGCAGTGCACAGCCCGGGACCGGCGGCGTGACGGCAGACACCACCCTCGGCCGTCACACCTTTTTCTATGCCGGCGAGGCGCAGCAGGAACGCATGTTCATCGTGCGCGGCGGCCACATCGCATGGTCATTGGATTTTCCCGCCAAAGGCGAAATCAGTGACGCAGAGCTGCTGCCCGGCGGGCACATCCTTTTTGCGCATCAGCACGCTGTTACAGAGATCGACCTGAAAGGACATGTGCTCTGGAATCACGACGCCCCCCAGGGAACCGAGATCCATACCGCGCAGCCATACGGCAAGAACAGCGTGTTGTTTGTTCAGAATGGTGATCCTGCCAGGGTGATCGTGATCAACATCAAATCCGGAGCAGTCGAGCATCAATTTACGCTGCCCGTGGCCCATCCAGACAAGATCCATCCCCAGTTTCGCCGTGCACGCCTTACAGCAGATGGAAATCTGCTCGTGGCTCATCTGGATATGGGCAAGGTGGTCGAATACGATATGACCGGCAAGCCTGCCTGGACCCTCGATGCGCCCGGCGTGTGGGATGCCGAGCCCCTGGCCAATGGTGACGTTCTGGTTGCAGGCAATACAAGGAACTACGTCCGCGAAGTGAATCGAAAAGGCGAAACAGTCTGGGAGTTTACTGCTGCCGACGCGCCAACACTCAACATCACTAACATGCAGACGGCAATACGGCTGAAGAACGGAAACACATTGATCACTCAGTGGTTCAACGAGTGGGCCGAGAAAGTGGATGCAGCCAATCCGCCCGTTCAGGCGTTTGAAGTCACCCCGGAAAAGCAGGTAGTGTGGGTGCTACGCTCGTGGAAACCACCTGCAGACCTGGGACCGTCGACCACGATTCAGATATTGGATCAAAGATAAGGCTACCCGCGGCGCAGGCTTACTAAGCCAGCACGCTGGCCGTTGCCGTCCACGGCTTATGCTGGCTTTCCGCCACGCCGCGATAAGTGAGAGAACCAAGGTAAGTATTCAGGCCCTCGGCCAGGCCGGGATCCTGCTTCAAAGCCTCGCGCGCGCCGGCCTTGGCCAGGCGCAACACATAGGGAAACGTCGAATTGGTCAGCGCCAGCGTCGAGGTGTGGGGCACCGCGCCCGGCATATTGGTCACGCAGTAGTGCACCACGCCATCAACCACAAAGCTGGGATTGGAGTGTGACGTCGGCCGCGCCGTCTCCACACAGCCGCCCTGGTCGATCGCAACATCCACAATCACTGCGCCCTTCTTCATCTGGCCAACCATGGCGCGCGTCACCAGCTTTGGCGCCGTTGCGCCCGGAATCAGCACCCCGCCGATCACCAGGTCAGCTTCGCGCGTCGATTGCGCGATGTTGTAGCTGTTCGACGCCAGCGTATACAGCCGACCCCCATACAGGTCGTCCAGTTCGCGCAGGCGGTTCAGGTTCAGGTCAATCAGCGTAACTTTTGCGCCAAAGCCCAATGCGATCTTCGCCGCATTGGTGCCTACGATGCCGCCGCCAAGGATCGTCACGTGCGCCGGCGGAACACCCGGAACGCCGCCTAGCAGGATGCCGCGCCCGCCCCGCTCCTTCTCCAGATACGTCGCGCCCACCTGCACGCTCATGCGGCCTGCTACTTCGCTCATCGGCGTCAACAGCGGCAGCGTGCCCGCCCGATCGCGAACCGTCTCATACGCAATGCCGATGACCTTCGATTCGAGCAGTTTGTCGGTCAGCTCCGGCAAAGGCGCAAGGTGCAGGTAGGTGAAAAGCACCAGTCCCTCGCGAAAATAGACATACTCCGAAGGAATTGGTTCCTTAACCTTGACCACCATCTCCGACTTGCCCCAGACATACCCCGCGTCCCCAACAATCTCTCCGCCGGCATTCTGATACTCGGAGTCATCAAAACCCGAAAGCGTCCCCGCCTGTGTCTCGACCAGCACCTTGTGTCCGGCTTCGGTGAGGGCCTTGACACCGGCCGGGGTGACGCCTACTCGTGCTTCGTTGTCCTTGATTTCTTTGGGAACGCCGATGATCATATGCTGCTCCTCTAAAAAAGACGCTCCTGGGGGAGGGCCGTTGCTTTTCAACCCGATGGACGGTTACCCGTCCATGGGGAATCGGGCGTGGAAGCTGCCGTGTCCGCGATTGATATGGGGGAGGGCTCGTCCGGCACTGGTCTTGAACTGCACTTCCAGCTTGAAGAAGATCGTACGGCGCAAATCACTTCCAATGTGTGCAAACTTCGTGATAGAACGGCGTTATGGGAACAAAACGCGCGCAAAACATCCGGTCTGCGCAACAAACATCCAGGATCGAGCAAGATAGTGCCCTAGATGAGCTCGATGACGCCATCCTGCGTTTCCTCGAGCGCAATGGTCGAGCAACGAACTTCGAGGTAGGTGAAGCTGTCGGACTCTCCGCCTCGGCCGCGTCGCGGCGCATCCTGGCGCTCGAGCAGGCGGGAACCATTCGTGGCTATCGTGCTCAGATTGACGACCGCATCATGGGCAGGCATATGACGGTCTACATCCGCGTCACTCTCGAGCGCCAATCCGCGTCGGTGCTCGGCGCATTTGAGGCAGCAGTCCGCCGCTGCCACTCCATCGTCAGCTGCCACCTGATGGCCGGGCAGTATGACTACATGCTCGTAGCGCGCGTCGGAGGCATCGACGATTACGGACGCCTGCACCAGAGTGAACTAAGCCGCCTGCCCGGCGTCACCCGCATTGAGACCAGCTTCGCCCTGCGCGACGTGCTGGACGCAAGCAACTCGTAGTACCGGCCAGACCCGCCGCCTGCGATTCATATCCAAATCGCACCCCTCGGAGCCGATTCGCCCTGCAATTGTTTCGCTTGGGCGCGCATTCCTGCTTTGCTCTCCCAGATCCCTGCGTTACCCTTGGAAACACGCACGACAGTAAGAATGTGGCCATCCTTCCATCGAAGGTGCGCGCCGGACCAATACCCTTCCCTCGAACTTGAATGTGTGTTCCTGCATTGAAGAGGAGAGCCAATGCCTTCGAAGTCGACCCTGTGGTCTCGCCTGGTTTGTCTCGCTGCCCTTTGCCTTGTTGCCACACCTCGAATTATGGCTGCCGAACCGCCAACGCCCATCTCTGTGCTCGGCCACAACCCCGGCGACGACTTTTACCTCGCCGACTACGAAGACACCATCCGCTACTTCCATGCTCTCGCCGCGGCAAGCGATCGCATCAAGATGTTCACCGTGGGCAAGACCACCGAAGGCCGTGATATCGAAGTAGCCGTCATCTCTTCTCCGCAGAACCTTGCCAGGCTCGACGACTATAAGCAGATTGCCGGTCGCCTGGCACACGCTGCCGACCTCACCGACGACCAGGCAAAGGATCTCGCCCGCACCTCCAAAGTCATCGTCCACATCGATGGCGGCCTCCACGCCGACGAGGTTGCCGGTCCGCAGCACACCATGGTGCTCGCCTACAAGCTGGTTTCTGCCCAAAATGATCCGCAGATCGACGCAATCCTCGACAACGTGATCCTGGTGCTCTGGCCCACCCTCAACCCCGATGGCCAGGACATGGTCGTCCACTGGTACCGCAAAAACGTGGGCACCAAGTACGAAGTCGCCCCCATGCCGTGGCTCTATCAGGACTACGTCGGCCACGACAACAATCGCGATGGCTACATGATGAACATGAAAGAGGAGCAGGTTGTCGTCAAAGCGCAGCTCGACTACAGCCCGGAGATCTTTTACTGCCAGCATCAGACCGCACCCTTTCCCGCTCGCATCTGGATTCCGCCCTTCTCCGATCCGATCTCGAGCAACATCAGCCCTCTCGTCCGCAGCTGGCTCAACCTCATCGGCGCGAACATGACGGCCTATCTGAACGCGCATAACATGCCCGGGGCCATCTCCGAATCGCGCTTCGACAACTGGTACGCCGGATTCACGGACTGGGCCCACGTCTTCCGCAACGAGATCTCCTTCTTCACTGAAACCGCGCTCTACGACTACGCCACGCCCCACTTCTACACAGTGCGCGACTTCCCCAAGCAGTTCCAGGACCTGCGCGCCCTCAGCATGTACTCCACACCCTGGGAGGGCGGCTGGTGGCGCCTGAAAGACGCTGTCGACTACATGGTTGGCGGTTCGATGTCGGTGCTCGACCTGGCCGCCAAAAATCGCGAGACCCTGCTTTACAACCGCTACCTCGCCGCCAAAGACAACATCGATCACTTCAGAAAAGAGCCGCCCTTCGCCTACGTCATCAGCGACAAGCAGAGCGATACACCGGAGGCCGGCCTTCTCGCCCAGAAGATGATCGATAACGGTCTGGATGTGTACACCAGCCAAGCTGGATTCAAAGCCAACGGCGTCGACTACCCCGCCGGCTCCTGGGTCATTCCAATGGACCAGCCCTTTTCGGCCCTGGCGAAGGAACTGTTTGAACGCCAGCGCTATCCCGACGCCCTCGAGAACGGCACAGCCAAGGCCATCGATCTGCCCTACGATGTCACCGGCTGGACCCTGCCCCTCCAATTCGGCGTCAACGTCGACGCGGTCACCGATCCACTCACCACCGGCCAGCGCGCGCTGCTCACCAAAATTGACAAGGTGGATCTGCCTGCAGTGTCCGTCGAAGGAGCAGGCTCAGTCCTTGCCGTGAGCCATAAAGCCAACGCCTCCTTTGAACTGGTCAATGACGCCCTCAAGGCCGGCGCCGCCGTTTCGCTCGCTCAAGACCCGGTTAAGACCCCCGATGGCACAGAAGCCGGAGCATTCCTCATCAGTGGCATCGGCCACGCAGCCCTGGCCGATCTGACAAAGAAGTACGGTGTGGGCGCCGAAGCTGTCAGCGCCCCGGCTCACACACTCGCGCTGAAGAAAGCGCGCATCGGCCTTTACCGCCCGTGGCAGCCATCGATCGACGAGGGCTGGACCCGCTGGATCCTTGAAAACTACGGATTCGAACCAAAGAGCATCTACAACGCCGATATGCGTGCCGCTGATCTGCGCAGCCGCTACGACGTCATCATCCTGCCCGACATGTACTCAAAGCAGATGATGGATGGCTTCGGAGTGGGCATCGTTCCAGGCGAGTATGCCGGCGGCATCGGCGATGATGGCATCGAAAATCTGCGCGAGTTTGTTCGCGACGGCGGAACTCTGATCGCACTGAATAAGACCGCCAGCGCGCTGATTCCGCTGATGTCGTTGCCGGTCAAAAACGTCCTCGAAGGCGTCAAGAGTGACAAATTCTTCTGCAGCGGCGCCCTGCTCCGTGTTGCAACTGACCATCCAGATCTGCCGGTCAACTTTGGAGTTTCCGATGCACCCGTAGTCATGTTCCAGAGCGGTCCCGCCTTTGAGCCGCAACCCGGCTTCCATGGAGTTGTTCTGGCACACTACCCCAAAGAGACGAATCCGCTCGAAAGTGGCCTCCTGCTGCATCCTGAAGCGATTGAAGGCAAGGCGGCAGCCATGGAACTGGCCTACGGCAAGGGCCGCATTCTGCTGTTCGGCTTCAAGCCGCAGTTCCGTGCACAGTCGCACGCCACTTACAAATACCTGTTCAACGAGCTTTACGTCTTCGAGCACCCTGCTCTTCCTGCCGAGCCTCCAGCTACGTTGAAAGCGGAGACCCCGGCATCGGCATCAAGCCAGAGCAAAGCCGCAAAGGCCTCGGACCCCACGTTACCTCAATAACTTGCCCTGGGCCCCACAAAGGACTACGGTTAGGCAATAGCCTTCCCTGGAAGTTAGAAACCGGACGATCCGGCTTGAGCAACCTTGGGCATGAGGGGTCAAGCCGGAACTGACCCACAGGGTCTAAGTCCATCGGCACACGAACTCGGCAACTTAAATTGCTGGTTTGTTCCGGCATGTATTCGGGATACATTCAATCTGGAACACCTAGCAGGTATCTAAAAGGCGACACGCCATGGCCGAACCGGAACAGCCTAGCCAGAGCACCCTCAATCAGGAGTGGACCCAGTCCTATCTTGGACAGTCGCAACCGGGTCCTCCCAACTATGGACGGCCCGCGCCCGGAAAAAAGAAGGGCAGTACCCTCAACATGCTGCTGATGGTGATTTTTGTCGCGCTGTGCGGGGCTTTCGGATACATCCTTTACACGAATCAGAAACAGACCGCCTCCAGGAACGCCATGAATGATCTCGGCCAGGGGGTCTCCACGGCGTCTGGAATTCGCGGGCATCTTGTCACGCGCTTCGAGCAAGGCAAGACAAAGTACATGTTGAAGATCGAGCCGATCGACCCGCGGCAGGCCGACGAGTTTGCTTCCGTTGTCGGAAATCCAGCGAAGCCGATGTCCATCACTGCCCGCGTTCTGGACTCGTCGGGTTTTGCGCTCTGCGGGAAAGAGATCTTGCTGCCCTTCGATCCAGCCAAAGTGGCCGCCGCCAATGCCACCCAGGCGCGAGGCCGCAAAGCTGATGCAGCGTTGACGGGGAATTTGACTCAGCTCCAGGCACAGGAACACGCCCGCGAACAAGGTCACGACATGTTCCGCGACGTTTACGGCGACGACGGCAAAGTGGTTGCCCTCTGGGCCGAGGGCACGCTCCCCTGTTCGCCCGACCAGTATGCGCGCAGCGACTACTGGGACCTGGTCACAGATCTCCCACTACTTGGCGCCCAGGACCAGGCTGCGAACCATAGCCCGTCGGACTCAAAGCCCAGGGCTGAGACCGAGCGCAGGCGAGCGCGGTTCCATACCGCCAAGAAAGGTGCCAGCACCTTTTATGTCGAGGGCGATGACCACGCAACCGCCTTTGAATCGGCGCGCGGCGTCTTGTGGGTTGGGCCCGGTCGCCGCTTTGCAATCGTCCGGAAGTCCGATCAGACGACTGCGGCAGCATGGGCCGAGGACGATTCTCTTATTCACTACAAATGCGATCAGCACGCCAGTTGCGCGCTGAGCCGCGCCGGCTCTGGCCCCGTCGTCCTGGCAAGAATGAACGAGTAGCAGCCGTCTTTGCGGCGGCTGCTCTCCTCTCATCTATTCTGCGTTATCAATCTGCGCTCGCTGCAGCTTGTCCGAGTAGTCGACGTAGACCGCCTTCCACGTCGTGAAGAAGTCGATGGCGCCCAGGCCCTCGCGATGTCCGTTGCCGGTCTGTTTCACCCCGCCGAAGGGCAGGTGCACTTCCGCACCGATCGTCGGCGCGTTAATGTAGGTAATGCCCGCCTCCAAATCCCGCATCGCCGTGAATGCCCGGTTCACATCCTTCGTGTAGAGCGCCGTCGAAAGACCGTAATCGATCGAGTTGGCAATCTCAACGGCCTGCTCGAAAGTCTCAAACTCGATTAATGAGACCACCGGGCCGAACACCTCTTCGCGCGCAATGCGCATGTCCGGAGTCACTCCGCCCATCACCGTCGGCTCGAAATAAGTGCCATGCGCATAAGCGCCCCCTGTGAGCGCGTGTCCGCCGGCCAGCAGCTTCGCCCCTTCGCCGACCGCAATCTCCACGTACTTCTTCGACGTCTCAATCTGACTCTCATTCACCTGCGGGCCCACCTGCACCGACTCATCCAGGCCATTGCCCACCTTCAGAGCCTTCGCCCGCGCCACAAACTCCGCGGTGAACTTCGCCGCGATGCCCTTCTGCAAGAGGATGCGGCTGGTGGCTGTGCAGCGCTGGCCGGTTGTGCCAAAGGCTCCCCAAAGCGCCCCATCCAGCGCCAGCTCCAGATTCGCGTCGTTCAGCACAATCTGCGCATTCTTTCCGCCCATCTCCAGCGAAACCGGCTTGAAGGTTGCCGCCGCGCGCTGGCCCACAAACGACCCCACCTCACTCGATCCGGTGAAGCTGATCGCCCGCACGTCCTTGTGCTCCAGCAGCGCATTGCCGGTGGACGAACCCGAGCCACACACAATATTCACCACACCCGGCGGCAGACCGGCATCGACGAGCGCCTGCACCAGGTTGTAAACCGAAAGCGGCGTATCCGACGCCGGTTTAATTACGCACGCGTTCCCCGCCACAATCGCTGGAAAGAGCTTCCAGCTCGGGATAGCCATCGGGAAGTTCCACGGCGTAATCAGCCCAACCACCCCCACCGGCATCCGCACGCTCATCGCGAACTTGTTCTGGAGTTCGCTTGGCGTGGTCACGCCAAACAGCCTGCGCCCCTCGCCTGCGACATAGAAGGCTTCGTCGATCGCTTCCTGCACGTCACCACGGGTCTCGGCAAGCACCTTGCCCATCTCGCGTGTCATGTCCTGGGCATACTTTTCTTTCCGTTCCTGCAGCAGCAGACCGGCCCGGGTCAGCACCTCGGCGCGTTTCGGCGCGGGCACCAGCCGCCAGGTTGCGTAGGCCTTCTTGGCCGCGGCCACGGCGCGGTCCACGTCTTCCGCATGCGACGATGGGAACGCCCCGACAATATCCGAGTGGTCCGCAGGATTGAGATTCAGGATCGTTTTGCCACTTGCGGCGGGAACCCATTCGCCGCCGATCAGATTGTGATACGTGGGATAGGACATAGAAAACCTCAAAAAGCTGGGCGCAGCGTTGAGTTCACAAGAACGGCCGTCCAAGTGGATTTGGGTCGCTCCCAGGTCCGCTTTCCGGCGGCATGTCGATTCCCCCGATACCACCTCTGCTTCAGGGGACAAACACCTGAGTGTACCGCACTCGCGTGGCCTCCGCAGCCACCCGTTACCATCGGTAGGCCCTCGCCCGCAATACCTGCCGTTGCGGCCCGCTGGCCGTACAATACTATTCGAGGAAGATCCACTTTCAATGTCATTGAACGGTTATCCATCCCGCGCGTCGCGGACGCATGGCCTGCGCTCTCTCTTCAGCATGTTTTCGAGCGATCTGGCCATCGACCTGGGCACAGCCAACACGCTGGTCTTCGCAGCCGGCAAGGGGATCGTCGTCAACGAGCCCAGTATTGTCGCCATTAACAAGAACACCGGCGAGGTGGAAGCCGTAGGCAAAGAGGCCAAGGACATGCTCGGCCGAACGCCCGGAAATATCGTGGCCATCAAGCCTATGAAGGACGGCGTGATCGCCGACTTCAAAGTGACTGAGAAGATGCTCAACTACTTCATCCAGAAGGCGCACAACCGCAAGATGCTCGTGCATCCGCGGATCGTCATCGGTGTGCCGTCTGAGATCACGCAGGTTGAAAAGCGCGCCGTAGAAGATTCGGCTTATCGCGCCAAGGCGAGCGAAGTCTATCTCGTGGAGCAGGCCATGGTGGCGGCCATCGGCGCCGGCCTGCCCATCACCGAACCCTCCGGCAACATGGTCGTCGATATCGGCGGTGGCACCACCGACATCGCGGTTATCTCCCTCTCCGGCATCGTCTACTCACGGTCCGTCCGTATGGCCGGCAACCAGATGGACGAGGCGATTACCAACTACCTCAAAAGAAAATACAACCTGCTCATCGGCGAGCGGACCGCGGAACAGATCAAGATTGAAATCGGATCCGCATTCCCGCTCGACAAGCCGCTCACGATGGAAATCAAGGGGCGCAACCTCATCGAAGGCGTGCCCAAGACCATCTCCATCGACGACAGCGAGATCCGAGAAGCCCTCGGTGAGTGCATCGCCGTGATCATGAACGCCATTCGCGTGGCGCTCGAACGTACGCCGCCTGAGCTCTCCGCCGACATCTCCGACCGCGGCATCGTTCTCACCGGCGGCGGCGCGCTCATCAAAAACCTCGACAAGCGCATCCGCGAGGAAACCGGCCTGCCCGTGTCCGTGGCCGATGATCCGTTGGCGTCCGTGGTGCTCGGCACTGGAAAGATGCTGTCCGACTTCCGCTTGCTGCGCAAGATTAAGATTGACTAGAGCAGTGGACAGTGAACGGTGATCAGTTCACAGCACGCACGATCAGTAAACATCTGCTGATCACTGATCCCTGACCACTGGCCACTCGCTTCCCATGGAATCCTTCATCGTCCGCTATCGGAACCTGCTGGTGCTGCTCACGCTGCTCGTGGTGCAGATCGTGGGCCTTGCTGTGCAGGTGCATCGCACCGACTCCGGACGCATGAGCACCGATCCCCGCGATTCCGGCAGCGTTCGTCTCATCCGGCTCTGGGCCTACGCCCTGGTCTCGCCGCCCGAGCGCCTCATGCATGGAATCGGCGGTGGCATCTCTGGCGTCTGGAACAACTACGTCGACCTGCGCCACACGCGCGAGCAGAACAAGAACCTGCAGGCAACCATCGACCGGCTCCGCCTCGAGCAGGCTGCGCTCCTCGAAGACGCGCGTCAGGGCGAGCGGCTACAGGGCCTTCTCGGTTTCCAGGAACGGTACATTTACAAGACCGTCGCGGCGCAAGTCATCGGCACCAGCGGTTCCGATCAGTCGCGCGTCTTCACGCTCGACAAGGGCCACGACTCGGGACTCGAGCGCGACATGGCCGTCATCACGCCAGAGGGCATTGTCGGCAAAGTGCGCGATGTATTCCCCCACTCTGCCCAGGTTCTTGTCGTGAACGATCAAACCAGCGGCGCCGGCGTAATCCTTGAGACCACGCGCATTCGCGGCATCCTGCGCGGCAACGCGGCAGGCCAGCTGATGATCGTCGGCATCCTCGCCGATAGCCGCATTCAGCCGGGCGAGCGTGTGCTCACGGCGGGTGGCGACGAGATCTTTCCGCGCGGCCTCCCTGTCGGGGTTGTGCAAAAAATCGTTCGCGATCCCGACCAGGATGGCTTCATCCGCGTCATCGTGAAACCGGCCGCACCCCTCGACCGCCTCGACGAGGTCCTCGTCATCACGTCAACTCAGCCGCGCTTTCCTTCTCAGGAAGCCCAGGACATGGCCACCAGCAAGGTCGAGATGGGAGCACGGGCCGAAGCTGACGAAGAGAAGGCCCAGCAGAAGGCCTCTGAGATCCTGGCCGAACACTTGCCCGGTTTGCTCGAACCCAATGTACCCCCCGACCAGCAGCCGCTGAACGATACATCCAATCCGACTCCTGTCGCCCATCCGCCCATGCCGCTGCATCCCGATCGTTTTACCCCGGGCGCCAATACAAACTCAGGTGCTCCCCTGCCTGGAACCGCAGGGCCATCTTCTTCTGGCGGGGGTCAGCCAGGAAGCGCCGCACCTCAGGACAACAGCCCAGGCAATGCGGCGCCCACTGCCCCGGCCAAACCAGACCAGAACAATCCGCAGCAGAGGGAGCCGTAGGTATGCCAGTTTTGACTGCGGATCCTCGCCGCGATCTCGAGATCCACCGCTATCCGATTCTGATCTATGCGCTGGTGCCGCTCCTCGCACTCGTTTTGCAGGCGTGGCTGCCGCGCCTTCTCGGGCCCTACGCCTACTTCGATCTTCCGTTGATCGTTACGGTCTACTTCGCGCTTGGCCGGCGCAGTCCCATTCAGGGCATGTCGATGGGCTGCATCCTCGGACTGTTTCAGGACGCCCTCTCGCACCACGCCATCGGCATTAACGGCGTTGCCAAAACCGTCGCCGGTTACCTCGCAGCCTCTGTCGGCATTCGCATCGACGTGGAGAATCGCATCATTCGTCTGGGACTCATCTTCCTTCTATCCCTTCTCTCCAGCGCAATGTATTTCTTCGTCAACCGGTTTCTGCTCGGCCTTTCCTACGAGTCAAACTGGATGTCTGAACTATTCAAGGCTATTGGCAACTCGGCCATCGCGCTGGTTATGCTTCCCATTCTCGACAGGCTTCAGGTTCGCGATTAATCCCTTAGCACTCGCTTCCGCTTTTGCGCCCGATGAATTACTTTCTGCAATCCGATCGCCTGGGATTCCGCCAATGGGCCGCGGACGATCTGCCGTTAGCCCGTGAGTTGTGGGGTGACCCTAAAGTGAGCGAGTGGTTCGGCGGTCCATTCTCAGAGCAGGCCATTCGAAATCGCTTTTTCGCAGAGATCGAGCAACAGAGGACACATGGCATGCAATACTGGCCCATCTTCCTGCTCGCTGACCGCAAGCACGTCGGGTGCGCCGGCCTTCGACCGAAAGCGGAGAGCACGCTCGAACTCGGCTACCACCTGAAGGCCGACTACTGGGGCCGAGGTCTTGCTACCGAGGCCGCTGCTGCAGTCGTCGAACACGCCTTCGGCACTCTTGGCGTGGGCACGCTGTTCGCCGGCCACCATCCCTCCAATGCCGTCTCGCGCAACATCCTCCACAAACTGGGATTTGTCTACGCGTGCGGCGAGTTCTATGAACCAAGCGGCCTCGTCGAACCGACCTATCTTCTGCGCCGTCACGACTGGCGCGGTCACCCGAACAAACAGAATCAAGCTCATCCGCAAAGTGCCTCTGCGGGCCAGGCTTGATTCGCTGTATTCTGAAGGTGCGGGCAGATGTATTTTGACAAGGCAACACGCGGCGAAAAGATCTCTGGAGTCAAGCTCACAGCAGTGCAATACGGCATTTTGCTGATGATGCTGGCTCTGGTCGCCGGCCTGTGGCGGCTTCAGGTTCTGGGCGCCGACAACTTCCGTGTCCTTGCCGAACAAAACCGTGTGCGCAAGGTCCCTTTGCTGGCGCCGCGCGGTAAGCTCTTCGACCGCGAAAACCGCCTCATCGTCGATAATTATCCTTCTGTCTCCTGCTTTCTCATTCGCGAACAAGGCCACAATATCGATGCCGATCTGCCGCTGATTGCGCAGGGACTGCACCTTGATCTCTCGCAGTTGCAGGCGACCGTCAAACACTATCGCGCCGCCCCCGGCTACCAGCCCATTCCCATCAAGCAGGAACTCACCCCCGACGAAGAGGCCTTCATTGCCGCGCATCGCAATGAACTTCCTGAACTCGAAACCATCGATGTCGAGCGCCGCCTGTATCCGCGCGATGGCTTTGCCGCGCACCTGATTGGCTATGTGGGCGAAGTCAGCGAAGACATGCTCGAGAACGACATGCGCTACGCCGCCTACGAACCCGGCGACGTCGTGGGCCGCGCCGGCGTGGAAGAGACCTACGATCAGCTTCTGCGCGGGCAGGACGGCTCGCGCGAAGTGATCGTCGATAGCCACGGCCGCGAAGTCGGTTATCTGCGCACCGATCACTCCATCCCCGGCAAAGACCTTCGCCTGACCATCGACAATGATCTGCAGCGAGCCGCCGAGCTCGCTCTCGGCGACCGCACCGGCGCCATCGTCGCCATGGATCCCCGCAATGGCGAGATCCTGGCCATGGTCTCGCGGCCCAGCTTCGACCCCAATGCGTTCGCCGTCCGCATCGACCGCTCCGAGTGGAACAAGCTCATCACCGATCCCGATCACCCGCTGATGAACAAGGCCATTCAGGCCCAGCTTGCCCCCGGTTCTACATTCAAGATCCTCATGTCGGTCGCGGGCCTCCAGGAAGGCATCGCGCAGAACCTGCATGTGGTTTGCAACGGCGGTTGGGGTCCCTACGGCTTCTTTCACCACTGCGACGAAAAGCACGGCGCAGTCGACATCCACAACGCCATCCCCTACTCGTGCGACACCTACTACTACCAGCTTGGCGACAAGCTTGGCATCGATCGCATCGCAAAGTACGCCACCGAGTTCGGCTTTGGACAGAAGACCGGCATCGATCTTCCCGGCGAGCAGGCAGGCCTGATGCCGTCGCAAGAGTGGCTCATCCGCACCTTTCACCATCGCTGGTATCCCGATGAGACGCTCGACGTCTCCATCGGACAGGGCGCGGTGGAAGCGACGCCGATTCAGCTCGCCCGCATCATCGGCGGCATCGCTTCAGACGGCCACATGGTGCGTCCGCACGTCGTCTTTCCCGATGAACTGACACCCGACTTCCGCAAGGCGCTGCTCGATACCTATCCGGGTTCAGGCCAGGTTGACATCCCCATCGACCCATCCACCTGGCAGATCGTCACCGACGGCATGGCCGCCGTTACACAGCCGGGGTTGTATCACACGGCTGGCTCGGCCCATCTCGAAGGCATCGACCTCGCCGGCAAGACCGGCACCGCCCAGGTCATGAGCCACGAGGCCCTGGAAAAATCCGGCAAGGGCCATGCGACTTATCCCAACGTCTGGTTCGTTGGCGTCGTCCCGCGGCGTAATCCTGAACTCGTCGTCGCTGTCCTGTGGCAGAACGGCGAGTTCAGCTACTATCCCGCGCGCATTGGGGCAGAAGTCGTGGCCGCTTACGTGGCAAAGCAGCGCCGGCTCGCCCACAATCTCGCGCCATCCAAAGCTCCCGACAAACCCGTCGACGTGGGCGCGGTCTGGTCCGTCCCTGAAATCGGCAAAGCCGCCCCGAACCACCCGCAAGTGGCGCGCCTCCACGCCGGACACTTCTTCGTGAATCCAGCCCCAGATACGGTCTCCGACGAGCCAGATTCGCCCTTTGCTCCTGCCGCCAGTCCCGCTGAACTGGGTCTTGCCCTTCCCACGCGCCGGATTCATCTGCCATGAGCCCGATGCGGCGTTTCCTCAGCTTTCGCGACTTCGACTGGGGCCTGCTGGGCATGGTGCTCCTGCTCTGCATCATCTCGGTGCTGGAGATCTACTCCGCCACCCTGCATACCAGGTTCCTCGGCTTCCACGACCGGCAGATGCTCTGGATCGCCGGCGGCCTCATCGTGATGTTTATCCTCTCGCGGATCGACTACCATCGCCTGCTCGACTGGGTGCCCTGGGCCTATGGCGTCTTCCTCGTTGCAGTCGGTCTCGTCCTCATTCCGGGCATCGGCCACAAGGCACTCGGCGGCCGCCGCTGGATCAAGCTCGGCCCCATCCTCTTTCAGCCGTCTGAATGGATGAAGCTCATCCTCATCCTGATGATGGCGCGCTACTTCGCCAACCTCGGCGGCCGGCGGCTCACCTGGCCCGATATTTTCAAGGCTTTCGCCTTTGTCGGCGTCCCGATGCTGCTGGTCCTCAAAGAGCCCGACCTCGGCACCGCGCTAACCTTCGGCCCCATCCTCGTCGCCGGTCTCTTCCTCGGTGGAATCAACCTGCGCCAGTCCCTGATCCTCGTAACCGTCGGCGCAGCCCTTATTGCCGGCGCATGGTCCAGCGGTAAGTTGCTGAAACCATACCAGATGGCTCGTCTCACCAGCTTCATCAACCCCGAAAGCGACCCCCGCGGCTCGGGCTACCAGGTTCTCCAGTCCAAGATCGCCGTGGGCTCGGGCGGCATCTGGGGCAAAGGCGCGGCCAAAGGCACGCAGACTCAGGGCTACTTTCTGCCCATCCCCTACACCGACTTCATCTTTGCCGCCTTCAGCGAGGAGCACGGCTTTGTCGGCGCGCTTTTTGTCCTGCTGCTATACTTCTTTGTATTGATGCGTTTGATTCAAAACGCTCAGACAGCCGCTGACCTGCCCGGCTCCCTGATTATCATGGGCGTCGTGGCTGTGTTGACCTTCCAGATCGCGGTCAACGTAGGCATGGTCATAGGGTTTATGCCCGTCACCGGAATCCCTTTGCCCTTAATGAGCTACGGTGGGTCTTCGGTGTTGTTTACCTTCCTTGCGCTGGGCGTTGCGATGAACGTGCGCATGCGCCGGTTTGTAAACTAGGGCGCTTCCCGGAGCGATTGAGTTTCAGAGAGCGCCGCGAGCGCGTATCGGCTTGAAGTGTCGATCGCGCACCAACAAGTTCAGCTTCTGCAAGGCGCCGCTGTAGTCGGACTTGCAGAAAGATATCGCAGATATGTTCGCCGGCCAGGTCTTGATGGACCGCAGGCCCGGCAGGATTGGGTTCATGAGCACGCAGAGACAGGCAATCCGCCTGAAGTCTACGGATCGCAGGAGCCGTGAGGGAGCTGGAGGGCGTCGTTGCCCCGTCCCGGTCGCGCGGCCCGGCCGAAACGGCTTCAGCGGACAAACGGCCCGGCCGGTGTATCCGGTCAGTTCGGCCACAAACTCTCTGCACAAAGATCTCCCTATCGTTCCGCTGGTTCACCGGAGTATGCGCCGGCTCAGCCCACCCCTTTGGGCTGACCTCCTCGAATCCTCCGGCCCGCCAGCGTTGCAAAGGTCTTCTCGTCCGCTCCTCTCCGTCCTCTCCGGTTCCGCGCGTCTCCATTCGACCTTGCCGCTGGCCCCAGGCGGTCTAAGCCGCTGGGCGGAAAGGTACGATGGCAAAGGAAATTTGTATTTCAAGCACGCCGCATGAGACGCGGCTTGCAATTCTAGAAGACGATCAACTCGCGGAAATCTATTACGAACGCGAAAACGAATATACCCTCGCCGGTTCCATCTACAACGGTCGCGTCACACGCGTATTGCCCGGTATGCAGTCGGCATTTGTCGACATCGGCCTCGAACGTGATGCGTTCCTCTATGTAACCGACTTCCTCGAACTCGAAGACCAGGAAGAGACAGACGAACTTGAGAAGGCTGCCAGTAGCCCAGGCCAGCAGCCCCGCGAAGTCCGCCACATCGACCGCGGTGGCCGCAGCGGACAACGCCACGAGCGGGAGTCGCGCCCCCCGGCAGAGCCAGAAGCCTTTGAGGTCGAGCCAACGGCGCCAGTGGAAGAAGTGACATCTCGGGACGCCGGTGATTCTGGCCTCGCTGAGGACGACCACGGCGCCAAGCGCTGGCGCGGACGCCGCCGTCGCCGCGGTGGCCGCAGTGGCCCGGAGCCGCACGCCACGACCGGCGCGCCAGAGGACTCGGCTACGGAGACAGATGAAGAAGGCGCCGCGAAGCAGCTGCCCGAAATACCCGCATCTACCCAGCGCCGCGAAGAGTCAACTTCAACTCCCTTCGTCCTGCCGGGCGAGGCGCTCTCCAAGTACGGAGGAACGCCGGCTCCCGCAAAGAGCGAAGCCGCGTCCTCTATGCCGGCACGCCCCGCTGTCACCTCCAGGCCTTCCACTCTGATTGAATCGCCACTTGCATGGGACGGCAGCGGGTTATTGCCGGGTGAGTCGCTCTCCCGCCATCGCAATCGGGCTCCAGATCTGGAAGCCGTGGAAGAAGCAGTTGCCAGGCCCGGACTCGAAGACACTTCCGCCTTCGCGACACACGCCGGGTCGCAAGCCTTCGATGAAGAGAATCTGACCGAAGAATCCGTCCTGCGCGCGAGCGCCGAAACCGGCCACGAAACCGGCCACGAAACCGGGATGATCGAAGAGGAGTTTACCGAGGAGTCGCACGAATTCAATGCCGCTTCGGCGGAGATTCCCGAAGCCTCCGTTGCTGCATCCGGCGTCCTCGTCGACGAGCCTACGACTCAGCGCGAGGCCAAGCAGACGTCGGCCCATGCTGCAGAGCCTTCCACGCAGGCCGTTACAACAGAAATACCCATTCAAGATGCTGAGGAAGAGCCGGAGACCGACGCCAGTGCCTCCCACCGTGTTGATCCTCTGGCGCCCAGCGGCTTCCGCCTCTTCGGCTTCGGCGGCAAGAACAAGAGGGATGAAGAGACGCACGAACATCCGGCCAGCGAGGAACCGAAATCGGCTGCACCGGCTCCAGTCTCCTCCTTTTCTCCGGGCAGCGGTCTCGTCGAAGAAGAAGTGATTGAAGGCGAAGAGATTGATACGCCCTTCCATCGCCATGCCCACAAGCACGACGAGCACGATCTCGATGAGTACGAAGAGGAAACTCTGCAGACCCAGATTCGCTCGGGCGAACTCGGCGAAATGCTGCAGGAAGCCCACCTCGACCACCGCATCCAGATGAACTTCGACGACAAGAACGGCGAAGTTGAAGACGAAGAGGAAGGCGAAGACGAGGAAGAAACCGCCGCCGAAGGCCAGCCTGCTGCAGAAGGCCAGCAGCCTCGCCGCGAACGCGGAGGACGTGGCCGCCGGGGTCGCGGCGAACGCGGAGACCGTGGTCATCGCCCCGGCGAACGGCGCGGCCCCTCGCGCCGTTCGGCGCAGACCTCTGACCTGCCCATCATCAGCGACCTGCTCAAGCCGAATCAGGAAATTCTCGTTCAGATTGCAAAAGAGCCCATCGCCAAGAAGGGCGCCCGTATCACCAGCCACATCGCGCTGCCGGGCCGCTTCCTGGTCTTCATGCCTACCGTCACGCATGTCGGCGTCAGCCGCAAGATCGCATCCGATGAAGAGCGCCAGCGCCTGAAGCGGATCCTCATCCACGAGCGCGGCGAAGCCTCCGGCGGATTCATTGTCCGCACTGCCGCTGAGGGCGCTTCGGAAGATGAGCTCCGCGCCGACCTGCGCTTCCTGATTCACCTGTGGAACGAGATCAAACAGCGCTCAGAAAGTTCGAAGTCGCCCGCGCTCATCTATCACGACCTCTCCCTCATCGAACGCATCCTGCGCGACCAGGTGAGCGCTAACTTCTCCTCCATCTGGGTCGACTCTGAAGCCGACTACGAGCGGATCGTACGCTTCCTCAACCGCTTCTCGCCCTCGCTCGTGCGCCGCGTCAAGCTCTACACCAAGGAGACGCCACTCTTCGAACACTTCGGCATCCAGGACGAGATCTCGAAGGCTCTGCGCTCCAAGGTATGGCTCAAGTCGGGTGGCTCCATCGTCATCAACCAGACTGAAGCTCTTGTCGCCATCGACATCAACACCGGCAAGTTCGTCGGCAAAACAGCACGGCTTGAAGACACTATCGTGAAAACGAATCTCGATGCCATCCCCGAGATCGTGCGCCAGATCCGGCTCCGCGACCTCGGCGGCATCATCATCATCGACTTCATCGACATGGATGAGCGCAAGAATCGCTTCAAGGTGATGGCTGCCCTCGAAGAGGCGCTCAAAACCGATCGCGCTCCGACCAAGGTCCTGCAGTTCAATGACTTTGGCCTCGTCGCCATTACCCGCAAGCGCGTGAAGCAGTCGCTCGAGCGGACCCTGAGCGTTCCTTGCCCCATCTGTCAGGCAACGGGCATGGTCAAGAGCTCCGCCACCGTCTGCAACGAGATCTTCGTCGAACTGCGCAAAATGCGCAGGCACTTCGAAAGCAGCGATGTCCTTCTGCGAGTCAACCCGGAAACGGTAAAGGCCCTCAAGGCCAACAACGCCCGGTGGCTGACCGACTTCGAAGAACTCACAGGCAAAAACATCCTGGTCAAGAGCGATGCGACGCTCCACCCGGAGCAATTCGATATCCAGGGCTAGGTTAGTGCCCGCTGTCAGACTGAGGCCGGCCCCCAGGGGCTGGCCTTTCTCTTTCTTCTTGCCCACGTGCAACTTCCAAGCCGCGATTGTGTCTAACCACTCAGGCGGAACCGCGCACGATTCCTCCAAAAGCACGAACAATTCTGAACTTGAGGTACGGACATGTCATCTCCCCTTTGGATGTCGAAGTGGCTTCATGCATCGGCCGTCGCAGCCGCGATCGCCCTTGGAACCTGCGTCGCAAGCGCCCAGTTTGCAAAGACTTCCGATCCAATAAGCTCAGCCGTCCCCGCAGTTTCCGAATCCAGCTCCAGCGCCGGAATGCTTGCCGCCGATGCCACGCCCGGAGACGGCTCGGCTCTGCCCTCCGCTCCGGCCCCGGCAGCAGCCCAGAACGGCAGCTATGGAGAACACCACGGCCGGTACCACGACACCAGCATCTGGAGCCATTTGACCTACGAGGCCGGTGGCGGCTTCAACGCCCCCACCAGCGATTCCTCACCTGAGATCACCTGGGGCGGCCAATTCTTGCTCGGCGCCGGATACCGCTTCAATCCGATGTTCAGCACGCTTCTGGAGTACCAGTTCGTCGACTCGAAGGCGCCCGGCAGCCTGATCGCTGAAGCCGGCGCGCAGGGCGGCCACGTCCACATCTGGTCGTTCACCGTTGATCCCATGGTCGATCTCTTTCCTCATAGCTCCAACTCCGTGTACGTGATCGGCGGTGGCGGCTTCTACCGCAAAGTCACAAGCTTTACTGACCCGACATTGACTGAGTACTGTTACTTCTACTGCGGCTACGGCTACACCAATGAGGTTGTTAGCCACTTCTCCTCAAATCAGGGCGGCTGGAACATCGGAGCCGGCTACCGGCACAAGCTGGGCGGCATGTACGGTGACAGTAAAACGAGCGTCTTCGCTGAGGTCCGCTACCTTGATGTGCTGTCGCCGGAGATTCAGGGCCTCTCGCCCAATGGCCAGGGCCTCATCACGACCGTGCCGGCAGATACCAAGATCATCCCTGTCAACTTCGGCATTCGCTTCTGACGGCGGACCGACCGGCAGGCGCCAGAACCCCGACCCCTCGTTGCGTGTTCTTCGAAATTCGCAACAGGGGTCTGTTCCTTTTAGGCGCAAAGCATTTCAGAGGATGCCCAATACGCGCAGCCGCACCAGTCCCCCCGCCAATACACCCAGAGGCGACAGCGCGACCAGAGCCAGCGTATAACCCA
>Ga0335073_10002511_pt1 | contig 25107 bp, 17 predicted proteins | sample Lox_Sample_22_FD_207093 | JGI IMG/M metagenome (GOLD analysis project Ga0335073, IMG submission 207093) | Soil microbial communities from Loxahatchee National Wildlife Refuge, Florida, United States - Lox_Sample_2.2 | ecosystem: Environmental > Terrestrial > Soil > Wetlands | place: USA... | reverse complement strand
TGTTGTTCGCGAGACCGTTGCGTGCAAACCTGACGCGCGACTGGTGATTCGCCTGAAGCCTCTCCAGTTTCCTACTGGGGCAAATGCCAGGTGGGTCAGCGCCGATCTCCATGTGCACATGAACTATGGCGGAGCCTACCTCAACACACCGGCACGTCTCATTGTGCAGGAAAACGCCGAAGGCCTGTTTCTCATAGAAAATCTCGTCGTCAACAAGGAGCAGCGGATCCCGGACATCGCCTACTTCCGGACCACGCCCGACCCTGCTTCGACGCTGGACCATTGGCTGCTTCACGGTCAGGAGTTTCATACCAGCTTCTGGGGACACCTCGCGTTGCAGAATTTGACGCGGAACTTTCTGCTACCCGACTACGCGGCCTATTCCAGCACCGCCGCTGCTAGCCTTTACCCGACAAATGCAGTTGTGGAAGATATCACGCACACGCAGCGGGGGCTCGTCGGCTACGCCCACCCCTTCGACATCCTTGTGGATCCGGCAAATGATCCTACGCTGACCCATGGGCAACCGCTTGATGAAGCATTGGAATTGCCCGTTGACGTAGCACTCGGCAAGGTGGATTACATCGAGGCAATGGGTTTCAGCGATCACCGTATGACGGCTTCTGTCTGGTATCGCCTTCTCAACTGCGGATTTCGTCTGCCCGCCGGCGCGGGTTCTGACACCATGGCAAACTATGCCTCGCTGCATGGACCAGTGGGGCTCACGCGCGTTTATGCCCGCATTCCGAAGAATGCGGCGAGCCCTGCACCCTTGCTGGAAGCTCTCAGGCAAGGCCACACCTTTGCGACCAACGGCCCTCTGCTTGGTTTGACCCTTGGCGGTAAGCAGGCAGGCGACGAACTGAAGCTGCCAGCAGGTGAAAACCAGGTTCCGTTCACGGCATGGCTTCGCTCCTTTGTCCCCGTTGATCATCTTGAACTTGTCTGCAACGGCAACGTGGTGCGCAATCTGGACTTGAACGGCGGCAGACAGTCTGCAGATGCGCATGGGTCGATCCCGATCGCGCAGACGGGATGGTGTATTCTCAGGGCTTCCAGCGATGGACCTGAAGATCCGGTCTTCGACGACTACGTCTATGCCACGACAAGTCCGATTTACCTGAAGGTTGCCGGTTCCGCCCCTCACCCGGCAGCCGATGCCGCATTCTTCGTCACGTGGATCGACAGACTCACCAATGCCGCGACGGCCAACACGAATTGGAACACGCCCGCCGAGAGAGCCTCAGTCTTGCAAATGCTCGTCAAAGCGCGCCAGGTCTATGTTGACCTTCAGAAGTGAGTGAGCGCACATGCGGCCGGGATGCTTCCCGGAGTACACTTCTCATGCCATCCAGAACACGACAAAACTCGGGCCCGGGTTGACATTGCCGAACGCGAATCGCAAAGTCGGCGTATGCCTCCAACGTTTCTTGGAGCTACATGATCTGGCAACCTCGGCTCATGCCTGCGTAATGCAGTCGATCGAGGAATGCAGCTGATGACCGAGCAAGAAACGAAGTCTCTTCCAGAAAATGCCTACCGCACTCTGAAGCCCGGCGAACTCTACTCGCCCATGATTCGTGCCGAGATGTCGACGCCTGAAATGACGGCGCGCGCAATCCTCTGGGGCACATTCTTCTGCGTCATCTTTACCGTTGCCTCTGCTTACTCCACGTTGAAGGTCGGGCAGGGAATGGAAGCCGCAATTCCCATCTCCATCCTTGCCATCGGTCTTGCCCGCGTGTACCGGCGCCGCTCGACCCTTCTTGAGAACGTCATCATTACAGGCATGGGCGGCGCGTCAGCTGCAGTCGTGGCGGGTGCGGTCTTTACGCTGCCTGCACTCTATATCCTCCACCTTAATCCGCATCCCGTTCAGACAGTCTTTATCTGTCTTGCCGGCGGTTGTCTCGGTGTGCTTTTCGTGATTCCGCTTCGACGATACTTCGTGTGCGAAATGCACGGACAATTCCCGTTTCCTGAGGCGACTGCCATCACTGAGGTGCTGGTAACCGGCGAACGCGGCGGTTCGCAGGCCAAGTTGCTGCTGCAGGCGACGGCCATCGCCGGGGTTTACGACTTTTTCGTGACGACATTTCATGTCTGGCGCGAGTATCTGAATCTGCAGTTCATTCCGGTGATGCGAACGCTGGCTGATCGGGGCCGAATGGTCTTTAGCTTCGACGCAATCGGATTCATCCTCGGCCTCGGCTACGTGATGGGTCTTCGCAGCGCCATGGTCTTTTGCGCCGGCGGCATCTTCGCCAACTTTGTACTGGTCCCGCTCGTCTGGTTCCTTGGCAGCCACGTGAATGTGCCGGTGTATCCGGGAACATTGCCTGTCTCTGCGATGAGCGGAGCGCAGATTTATCTCAGCTACGTGCGCTTCATTGGTGTAGGCGCAATCGCGACAGCGGGTATTGTGGGCGTGGTCAAGTCGCTGCGCGTGATCGCTGGCTCGTTCGGCATTGCGCTGCGCGCCTTTCATCACAGTGAAACCGATCAATCCGTTCGCACCGATCGGGATATTCCGATTCTCTCGATCCTGCTGGGTGTCATCGCAGGCGCCATCGCAGTGGCCACTTTCTTTGCTCGATTTCAGGTCACGTGGACGGTGCTCCTGCTGGGCCTCATTCTGACCCTGCTCTTCGCGTTCTTTTTCGCATCGGTTGCCGCGAATGCCATTGCCACGACCGCAAATAATCCGGCCTCGGGCATGACTATGCTGACCGTGATTATCTCGTCGGTCGTGCTCTTAAAGTTTGGCCTCTCGGGAACGACCGGCATGTTCTTCGTGATGGCGATTGCCGGAATGGTTTGCACGGCTCTTTGCGTCTCTGGTCAGTTCATCACTGATCTCAAGACCGGTTATTGGCTCGGCAATACCCCTTCAGCGCAGCAGAAGGTCAAGTTTATCGGCGTCGCTGCCGCGGCTGCTGCTGCGGGTCTTACCATCGTTCTGTTGGCGCACACCTTCCAGTTTGGCGAGGCTGCGGTCGGCGATGTCCGGCCGGTACTCGCAGCACCCCAGGCTTCGATCATGAAGGCGCTTGTAGTGGGATTCATGAGCCGCCAGCCTATCACCTATCTGCTCTTCGGAATCGGTGCCCTTATTACGCTGATACTGGAGATGCTCGGCAAGTCCTCGCTCGTCTTCGCCCTCGGTATCTACCTTCCCCTGGGATTGACGACACCGATTCTCACCGGCGGTTTCCTGTCACACTTTGTCAACCGCCGATCGGAGAAAGTAGGAGGCGATCCAGGCCGGAGCATTCGAGAGCGCGGAATTATTTTGGCGTCGGGCCTGATGGCCGGCGGCGCGCTTGGAGGCGTAGTTGGCGCAGCTCTCCGGCTTCTCCCGTCATTCCGTGAAGACCTCATTCAGACACCGTTCTATTCTATCGACCCCATCTCGCAGTCGGTCTCTGCGCTGCTGTTCATCTGCCTCTGCCTGTATGTCTGGTTTGGGTCGCTCAAAAAGGAGAAAGAATCATGAACCAGCTTGATATGTATATCGCCGACGCCGTGCTCGGTATTGACACACTTTGGGGTGGTGACGTGATGTGTCCGTCAGGCACTGGACGCTTCATTGCCGATTCATGGTTCTCTGACGAACCGCTGCCTGCGGCATACACTCATCCGGCCGCAGCTCGGTTGCGCCAATCTGGCGGAGTTTGCGCCAAGGTCGCCGATCGCGAGGCCATTGAGATCTATCTGCGCGAGGTGGACTTGCCCGCCGCGATTGCAGGCCTTCGAGGCGCAACTGCTGTCTGTGCTCCATTGCGCCGTGCATATCTCATGGGGCTGGCTCTCTGTCTCGACACCATGTGGGATCTTGCCATGGAAGTTCTTGGCAAAGGTGATGCCGTTCCTTATAGGCGCGTTGTCGAGGCCTCCACCGGCAAGCCTCCCGAGCCTTCGCATCCCGAGGCCAAGCGCGAACGTGTCAACGAACTACTCGGTCGCGCCGGCTATTCGTCTTCGCAAGCCGGTGGAATTCTTGCCGCCGTAGATGCCTGGCGCCGTGACCGCGTCACACCCATGGCATCTGTGAAGGCTCTGGGCGCAGCAGTGATCGCGCACTTCGATGCCCTCAGCGCGAGGAACTTGCTCCGTTATCTTCCCGGAGAACTCACAAACGTGCCTCGGGCGAACATCGATTTTCTGCCTATCAAAGATGCATGGTTTTCTGGGTCGATGAACTACATCGGCCGCGCACGCACGAACACCGGCGCACCACAATACGAAGCGTCTTATGAGATCAATGCCTCGCTACAGATCTCCTATCCCGAGTTTGAGCAGCTTGTCAGTCACGAGGTGGTTCCTGGACACGTCACCACATTCGCATATCTTCAGGATCTTTACGTTCGCGGCAAGGCTGGATTTGAGGCGACCGTTCTTACGATGAACACACGTGCCGCCACGCTCTTTGAAGGAATCGCCAATAACGCCATCCTTATTGCCCACGGCGTCACCGAGGTCGACCAACTGCCGGACGAGGATCTGCAGATCGGCGTCCTCCTCGCGCTCTTGCAGGACGATGCGAAGAACCACTCCTCGTATATGACGTGGGGTGAACAGCGTCCACAGGCTGAGGTCGCATCGACTCTACGCCGCGACTTCCTCGTGACCGAGGAACGTGCCGGCAAGCTTTCCGGAGCCTGGGGACGTCATCCTCTGCTGGGGCGCATGTATCTACCCGCATATCGATGCGGCACAGATAAGATTGCCCAGCTTCGCCGCGCCTATCCGGCTGAGCGCGTGCTTCCGGCAATCTACGGCTGCGATGGACTTGTTGACATTGAAACAGTTGACCTTGTCTTGAAGAACTAACTCATCGGTCATTCCAAGGTTGGCCTGCTCCAGACGGTACGATGAGGTGTGGCCACTTCAAACACGATCGAGAAGCATCCCTCGCGGATCGCGGTTGCTCTCGCCTTTGGAAGCGTCTATATCTGCTGGGGCGCGACCTATACGGCGATGAGCGTCGGCGTCCACCAGTTGCCGGCCACCATTCTTGCCGGAACACGGATGATGATCGGCGCGTTTCTGATGCTGTCTTTCTGCGCTCTGCGGCGGAAGCCCCTTGTTTATAGCCGCCCTATCATGGCCAGGCTGGCGCTGGTGGGCATACTGCTGCTCTTCGGCGGAAACATCGCATTGGTCTGGAGCGAGAAGTACCTTACCAGCGGTCTTGCCGCTCTCATTGTGGCTGTCGTTCCGCTCTATGTTGCCGTCATCGAGCAACTGCTGCCTGGAGGAGAACGCCTCCGCCCTCGAGGAATCCTCGGACTCTCACTCGGGTTGCTTGCGCTGGTTGCACTGCTTTGGCCTAGCTTTCATGCGGTTTCCCGCGCTGCCAACCGCGGGGTCCCGATGCAGCTTTTCTCGGCAGTGGTAGTCCTGCTCGGTGCGTTCAGTTGGGCGAGCGGGTCCGTGCTTTTCCGGCGTCTACGATTGCCGGTGGACCCTCTGGTTGCAGCCGGATGGGAGATGCTGGCAGCGGGCATTTGCAACCTGACCCTCGCGACGCTGACTTGGCAGTGGCCACAGGCCATGTGGAACTCCGAAAGCATCGCATCCATCGGCTATCTGGTTCTGTTCGGCTCGTTGCTCGGCTTTACTTGTTACATCTGGCTTATCCATCACGTTCCCGTGGCAAAGGTTGCCACTTACGCTTTCGTGAATCCCGTCGTTGCTGTTATCCTCGGCGCGTTTATTCTTGGCGAACGCCTCCAGTCGACCGAATACATAGGCATGGTCCTGGTGATCTGCGCAGTCGCGCTTGTCATCTCATCGCAGCTGAACACGGGCCGGCCGGCAGCCGAACTCGAAGTGGGTCCCATTGAACACGAAGCCTAGTTGCCCGTTGTGTCGTAGGAAATCTCGGCAGTGGTAGACTGTGCCGGAGGTTTCCCCGATGAACTTCCCCTTGAGGTCAAGCACTTCTCAGCTGAGATCACTGGTTTGGAATCGTCGTGAATTTTTGAGGCTGGCGGCGGCATCGGCCGTGAGCACAACGTTCACCCCGGCGCTGCGGGCACGTGGCGTTGGCAGCTTTGACCGCAGGAAAGTGGTGATAGTTACCTTTGGCGGCGGTGCTCGCGATGAGGAGACTTTTGCGCCGGATGCGCAGCAAAACATTCCGGGCATGATCAAGACCTTGTTGCCCCAAAGCACATTCTTTGGCCAGGTCGTCAACCACGGCATCCTCGGTCATTATGTGGCGACGACCAGCCTTGCGACCGGTGTCTATGAAACCTTCAACAACTTCTCTGGAGTGGCGCCGCCGCATCCGACGCTTTTCGAGTATTTCCGTCGCGATTTGAGCCGGCCCGCACACGATGCCTGGGTGATTTCTCCGAGCAATGGGTTCAGAAACATGGGTGGCAGTACGGCTCGCAGGTATGGTCCCGCATTCGGTGCGGGTGTAATCTTGCCCAAACAGTTACTGGAAGCCGCGGCGCCAGGGCACCCCACCAATGACTTCGATCGGCTGCTGCGGGATACCTACGAAGAGCCTCATACGCTCGCCGCCCAAACCGCGGGAGAAGCCGAACTGCGCCAGATGGAAGAGATTCTGCGCTTTTCGCGCGACGAGTTTGTGCATCATGCGCTCAGCCTCGATAGCGCCGACGAGCTCTCTGTGTATGTGGCGCGCCAGCTTATGTTGCAGGTCGCGCCGAGCCTCATGTGGATCACACTGCACGATATTGACGTGGCTCATTCAGGCGCGTTCTCGCTCTATCTCGACGGGATTCAACGGACCGATCGGCTGTGCGTCGAGATCTGGAATCAAATCCAGGCCAACCCCGAGTATGCCGGCAAGACCACAATGTTTGTGTTGCCGGATTTTGGCAGGGATTCGGATGGGGATCCTGCTGGCAACGGGTTTCAACACCATCGCACGGGAGATGCCGCATCTCGTACGACCTGGATGATGGTGCTGGGTCCGGAGATTCGGCAGGGCGCATTTGTGCAGCGTCCCATTGACTCACTCGATCTGGTGCCGACAGTTGGCAGGATTCTGGGCTTTTCCACGCCGCTCGCTGATGGCAGCGTTCTTCCCGAGGTGGTGTGATGGAGCCAACGAAGTTAACGCGCGACGATTTTCGGACCTACAGGCCTCTGGCGCAGAAACTGGCCTGTGATCATCTCGATCTGCTGCGGAGTCTGCCACTCGTGCTCTCGGCAGTCTTGTTGCGTGAGGTGATCGACTTCGATTCGCGGTTCCCGCGGGAGCGCGCAGCGATCGAAGCACAGTTCACTTTTCTCGAAGGGCTCACTGCTCAGGAACGGGGCAGCCTGACGAAGGGATTTGCTGACCTGCAACTGCAATCATCGCTCGTGGATGAGGACTGGGTGCAGCATCCGCAGAAGTTCGAGGAAGACCTCAGTGCCTACCTCTGGGCTTCGAAGCAACACGATGCATTCCGGATCGTCGCGACGCAGTTTGCAGAGGAACTGGCAAAGGCGACGCCCCCATCAAAGCCTCTGGCGCGGCGCTGGGTTGTGGTGGTTCTGGGACCTGAACTGCGTAACGACCACTATCCGCTGTTTCGCAAGTTGCGGCCACAGGGAGTCTACTATCCCAAAGTGGAGACTGACGGAGGGATGCAGACGATTCTCGCGAGTTTACAGAAACGAGCATCAGATGTAAGTCTCGCGTATAGCCACTGGTATGTCGATGGCGGCACGCCCGAATCGAATCAGCCGGCCGACGTCAGCCGGTTCAGCTGGGGTCAATCGGCAACGCTACGCGCAGCCGTCCTGCAGAAAGTGCAGGCCGTGATCGATAGCGGCAGTGGCGGACCCGAGATGCTGCGTTCGATTATGGCCAACTGGGCGCTGGAAGGGTCGAAAGCGCAGTTCGGCGATTCCCTCGTAGACCAGTTTGTGATGAGCCTCTATGGGGAAGGATCCGGAACACAGATCTTTAGCACAACATTTGTGCAATGGGCAGCGCGCGAAATTTTGCGGCGCGCCGAGCCGGTGAGCCTGGTTGCGCGATTTGGTCCACGGCAAAAGCAGCGGACAATGAACCAGATGTTCACGCCGAGTGCCTCGGACACTACGCTCGACTTTGAGGGATCGCTTGTCGATGCGGATTTTGGTGCGTATTACACCTGGATCAATCTCAACCGTCTCCCGAATCCTGAAATGGCGACTTTCATCGCATGGTCAGAGGCGCATAAGCAGGCCATTGCAATCGGCCCCGGATGCCCACGCGGGACAGAGGCCCCCAATTCGACTTCGTTGAGCCGGCTACTCCAAATCTGAGGACGACATTTGTCCCGGCAGGTTAAGCACAGCCGGGAGGCGCGTGCCTATTGGCAGTTTGTCGCGCCGAAAATGATCCTAAAAGGATCGAGTGCCATACAGGGCTGTCCACCCGGGAACTGCCTTTTCAATGTATCCGTATACAATCAGGTAGAACTCAGCAGGCAAACCAGGGAGATAACTGAGAGGGCGCCGACGAAGCATCTGCCGATCTCGTCATTGGCGCACAGTGCAATGCAAAAGAACGGTTGAAACCCGCGACGAGGGCTCCGATGCCGGCCAGTTTCGGAGGCTGCGTGTTGTTCTGTGTCTGAGAAGCCGCGTGAGTGCGATAGGATGCAAGCAGATGGCCAAAAATTCCCGCGAGAACGTTAGGCTCAATCAGAGGATCGTAGCCAGGAAGGCCGGTGTGTCGAGTGCTACCGTCTCGAGGGTGATTAATGGTTCGCCCACGGTCAAAGAGGAGACGGCGAAACATGTGCGCCGTATTCTTGAAGAGCTCAACTTCATTCCTAATCCCATCGCAACGGCACTGAAGTATGGCCGCAGCAAGACCTATGGCGTCATCATTCCCGACATTACCAACCCCTTCTACCCGGAGTTTCTGCGCAACTTCGAGGAAGCACTGGTCGAAAACGACTTTGAGTTGCAGCTGGCGACGACGGAGGCGAGTGAGCCGAAGCTGATTAATTCAGTGCGGCGGATGATCATGCGTCAGGTGGATGGCGTGGTGATCATGGCATCCGAGTACGAGACGCGGGCGATTGAGCCGCTGTTTAATCATCAGATCCCAATTGTGACCGTGGATCGCCGCACGGTTGAAGAGGGTTCGAGTGACGTTGCGATTGACTTTGAAGACGGTTATCGCAAGGCTGTTCTTCATCTGCGCGAGCTGGGTCACGAGAAGATCGGATTCATCGGCGGGCTTATCGGCATTCATACCTCGGAAGTTCGCCTTGACGCCTTTCGCCAGGCGCTTGAGTTTGCGGGTCTCAAATACGATTCCAGGTTTACCCGTACGGGTGACTACCGCGTCGCTGGCGGTGATGCCGCGATGCGCTCGCTTCTGAAAGAAACGCGCATGCCAACGGCGATTGTCACGGTTAACGACCTCTCAGCGTTCGGCGCCCTTCGCGCCCTGCATGCCTCGGGCGTGCAGATTCCAAAGCAGATGTCAGTCGTCGGTTTTGACGGCATTCAGCTCACCAACGCGGTCTATCCGGCGCTTACGACGGTCCATGTGCCGGCTCGAGATCTCGCACAAGCCTGCATCAAGGCGCTCGACTACTCCAGAGCAAATATCAATCGGCGTGGCTTGCAGCTTACGGTTCGTGGATCCCTCGTAGTACGCGAGTCGACAGGCGTCGCTCCTTCTCGTAGCCGCTCCTAGCGCCACCAATAGTTCAGCAATGCGCAACTCAGGAGCAGTACGCCTGCGAGCGCCCACCAGAGCCGCGAAGGCTTTGCCACGGGATTGGCGCCCGTTTGACTGTATACCAGCATCTCAAGCTCTGCGTTACTCTTGCGATCGGTCAGTCGGCTAAAGAACATTCCCACGATGAGCGCCGGGAGGAACGCAAACAGTGCGATATAGAAGTTGGCGCTCATTTTCGATCCGTATGCGAGATGACCGGATGCGATCAAGGCCAGATGCAGCAGTGCCAGACCGATGCCTGTTCCCAGGCCTATGAGCGCGCCGCGGGACGTGGTCTTCTTGCTGAAGAAGCCCAGGAGAAATATTGCGAAAAATGGGGCCACGAAGAGCGAGAAGAGAAGTTGCACATACTCCATCAGATCACTGAAGTAGAAGACGGTATACGAAGCCCCAATGCTGAGGAAGGCCGCGGCCACCATGGATCCTCGTGCAACACGGAGGTAGTGGCGCTCGGTTGCGTCTCTCTTTATGCTTCGGCGATAGATCTCCTCGGTCCAGAGTGCCGAGAATGCGGAGACATTCGAGCCGAGGGCCGACATCAGACTGGCGAGAAGCACCGTGAGGCCGATACCCAGCAGGAGCGGCCCATACGAGGCGACCATGAGCGTGGGGAGTGTCTGGTCAAACGATGCAGGCATGCGCGACCCAAGGTAGGCGGCCGCGCCGAGTGCGGGACAGATGACCAGAAACGAAAAGCCCAGTTTGGCGAATCCTGCCAGGAGTGGCACGAACTGGCCAGCCGTAACCGATCGCGCCGTAAGCGCGCGCTGCACCATCACGAAGTCTGTACACCAGTATCCGATGCTCAGGATAAATCCAAGACCGCCAATCACTCCGAGTTTGTCGAGCGTCGCGTGCGGCGAAACACCTGGGAGCCCGAGCCAGACATGCCAGTGTGACCCAGAAAGAGAAGTCGGCGGGTGCAGAGAGGTGGTCTTGAGCCAGAGAAGCGGCAGCAATCCTACGATAATAATGGCAGCGCGGAAAACCTCGTTGTAGATGGTCGCGCGCAGACCGCCGAGAAGAACATAGACGAGCACAATCCCGGCCACGAGAATCGTGCTCGTGGTGAACGGCCACCGAAAAACTGCGTTTAGCACCTGGGCCATGCCATAGAGACCGATTCCGGATAGACCTGTCCCCGTGATCAGCAGAAGCCACGCATTGATGAGGCGAATGCGAGCATCAAATCGTTTCTCAAGATATTCGGGCAGGCTATGGACGCCGCTTCGCATATAAAGCGGAAGCATCAGTCCTCCCATCAGAATCATGCCCGGGATGGCGCCGATCCAATAGAAGTGGAAAGCCTGCACGCCGTATTGGGCGGCAGCAGCGCCGAATCCGACGATCTCAAGGGCGCCGCAGTTCACAGAGAAGAAGGCGAGGCAAACGATCCAGAGCGGCAGTGACCGGCTGGCATTGACGAACTCATTTGCCGTGGAGGTTCTTCTTCTTGCGATCCAACCGATGAGGATTGTGACCAGGAGGTAAAGGGGAAGAACGGCAAATCCCAGATAACTTGCGAGACTGCTGGTCATTCGTTCTCCCGCGCGACGATCGAGATCCCCTCAATTCTCAGGACTACGAGGAACATCCAACCGCGGCGAAAGCCCATTCTATGTTCCAAACCGGCGTTTAAGCGACTCCTTCCATTTTTCGAGATCGGTAAGGAGACTGCTGACCTGGCGTTTCAGCTGAAGATTCTCGCGTTCCAGGTGGCGCAAACGTTCGACCCGGCTGTGCCGATCGCTTGTTCCCTGCGGAGGGGAGGACCGCTGTCTGGGGCGTGCGCGCAGATCAGATTTGCGGTCTTTGCCATTTCTTGAGATGCCACTGCTCCGGCGGGCTAACTGCGCTGCGTAGGCGTTGGGGCTGTATTGGAGCCTTGAAATGGCGGCGAGCACTCTTTCCCTTGTCTCAGGGGAGACGTTACTGGCGCCATTGGTCACGCGTGAGACAGTTGCGACCGAGACACCGGCGAGATTCGCAATGTCTTTGACTGTAACTGCCATTCAATCGACTCCAGATTCATCGGCCCGTAGAACCCAACGCGGGTGCTCTGCGCTAGATTTCTTCTTGTTGCCCCCACAGCCTCAGGATTTTAGACGTGCCGGGAAACTTGCCATCGAGGACCACTGCAGTGGGGACTCCGATTTGATCCTTCTGAAAAATGGTCGAGCACACGACTTGTGTGAAGTCATTGTATACGAGTACATTTTGTGCCGAGGTTATTTTCCTATGCATTCTCGTCTGCAGTTGGGTCGATTCGTCTCTTTTGGCGTCATGGGTTGCCTTGTTCTTGTGCTTGCCTCTCAGCCTCGGGCGCTGGCAGCAGACGCACCGCAAATCATCAAGAAAGACGGGCGTTACGCCCTCATGGTTGACGGACGGCCTTATCTCATTTTGGGCGGCCAGATTCACAACTCCAGTGCCTGGCCCAGCGAGCTGCCTGAAGTCTGGCAGTCGCTTGAGGCGCTGCATGCCAATACCGTTGAGGCTCCGGTGTATTGGGAGCAGATGGAGCCACAGCCAGGGCACTTCGACTTTACGAATGTGGACCAGTTGGTTGAGGGCGCGAGGGCGCATCATCTCCACGTGATCCTGCTGTGGTTTGGCACATGGAAGAACGGCAATATGCACTACGTGCCGGAATGGGTGAAGACCGACTCCAGGCATTTTCCGCGCGTGATCCGGCCCGATGGTGAGCCCATCGACGTCTTGTCGCCCCTCTCGCGCAACACGCTCGAGGCGGACAAGGCCGCCTTTGTGGCGTTGATGCGCCACATGAAGGAGATCGACAGCGAACAGCACACAGTGCTCATGATGCAGGTGGAGAATGAATCGGGCAACATCGGCAGCGTACGTGACAACTCCGAAGAAGCAAACCGCGAATTTGCGGGCCAGGTTCCCGCTGATCTGTTGGCTGCGGCGGGCAAAGGGCCCGGCAGTTGGTCGCAGGTCTTCGGTGGAGAGGCGGACGAAATATTCCAGATGTACCACCAGGCGAAGTACATCAACGAGATCGCGGCTGCGGGCAAGACCGCGTTTCCCATTCCGTGCTACATCAACGTTTGGGTTGACTACCCCGCAGCCGAGCTTCCGCAGCGGCAACTGGACACGCCCGGCATCGGGTATCCAAGCGGCGGGGCGGTGCAAAAGATGGTTGGTCTGTGGCGGAAGATGGCGCCGGCACTCGATGTCATTGGCCCCGACATTTACACTTCAGATTCTGGATTCTACCGAGAGCTGATCAACGCGTATCATCGCCCCGACAATCCCTTGTGGATCCCCGAAACTGGTCGCGAAGAACCCTTTGGCAAGTTCTTCTACTATGCGCTTGGTGCGGGTGCCATTGGCTTCTCCCCATTCGGAGTAGACCATCCTGATCAGCCAGTGGATACAGCGCTGCCGTGGAAGTGGCATGCGCGGAACTACGCATTGATTGGGCCCATGGATCGTGAGATCGCGCAGCTGTCCTTCGAGGGAAATCTGAAAACGGCCGTAGAAGAACCCGGTCAGACCAGCGAAGAGCTTGATTTTGGAGAGTGGCAGGCGACGGTAGCATTTGGATTTCCTCAGTACGACGGGCGCCGCGCCCCCGGAACTCAGGATGCGCATGGAGCGGCGCTGGTGGCGCAGCTCGGGCCGAACCAGTTCCTCGTGGCCGGCATCGACGCGAGTGTGGTCTTCCATCTGGCGGGCAAGACTCCGTGGATGCGCAGCGAGATCCTGAAAGCTGAAGAAGGGAAGTACGAAAACGGACAGTGGAAGACTGAACGCCTGCTGAATGGGGATGAGACAGACCGCGGCCTTCAGTTTCACCAGGGAGAGACCGTCGTGCGCCTGACTATGGATCGCTTCTAGCGCCACTGGAGCCACAACCACGCAGACTGCCAAGGTGCTCATAAGAATAAGTCTCTTAAGTTCAGCGTGATAGCGCACGCCGTTCGACAATTGAGCTGACTGAACGCGAGATTTCCTGACCCGAAAGCGAGTCAATAAAGGACAAGTCTTTATGCCGTAAAAAAGCTCTTGACAACGTTTACACGGCGGGCGTAATCTTCGTCCGTTTTACAGTGCGCTCCAAAATGTATCCGTATACAGAATTCGTATACATCCGGCGCGCAATCTATTCACAACCAAATCAAGTTCATTGTTCGTGATTCCCACATGAACCAGTAGTTTCCGCTAGAACCAATGGAAGCCCTTTGGAGGCAAGCGATGTACCTTAAGCGACAGGTTGTTGGAACTCTACTCGGGATCCTGCTGCTGTTAGTCCCAGCGCACGTACTGCTCGGTCAGGTTGACCAGGGCACGATTACGGGCGTTGTTCAGGACCCATCAGGGGCGGTGATCGCCAATGCCAGTGTCACGCTCACCAATACCGACCTCGGCCAGGTGTTAAAGGCGACTACCGACGGCGCAGGCATCTACGTCTTTTCGCCGGTGAAGATCGGCAACTACCAGGTGAGCGCGTCTGCGACAGGTTTCCAGACAACAACGCAGACAAATCTGCACCTGAGTATTCAACAGCGCTTGAATGTGGTGATTACACTCAAACCCGGCGCCGCCACCGAAACAGTGACCGTCACTACAGAAGCTCCACTGATGCAGACGCAGGAGAGCTCAGTGGGGCAAACCGTCGACACGCAGACCATCAACAGCGTTCCCCTCAACGGACGTAACTGGGTTTATATCGCGCAGCTGTCGGCAGGCACTGCAGTTGCGGATGGCTCACGTGGCGGCGGCAAGGGTGACTTCGAAGCCAATGGACAGCGTGCTGAAGAGAACAACTTCATCCTCGATGGTGTCGACAACAACGCTAATGTGGTCGACTTCTATAACGGCGCGAGCTTCGTAGCGCAGCCGCCGCCAGATGCTTTGGCCGAGTTCAAGGTGCAGACCAGCGATTACTCTGCCGAATTCGGTCACTCTGCAGGTGCGGTTGTCAACGCCAGCATTAAATCGGGAACCAACAATCTGCATGGCAGCGCGTGGGAGTATGTGCGCAACACGGAGTTCGACGTTCATGACTGGAACCCGAATGGCTATCTGCCGGTTCCTCCTTACCACGAGAACCAGTTCGGCGCCACTCTTGGCGGCCCCGTTATCAAAAACAAGATCTTCCTGTTCGGCGACGCGCAGGCGAACCGCATCTCGTACAACAAACCCGGCACTTACTCTGTTCCCACCGCGCTGGAGCGGCAGGGCGACTTTTCAGAGCTCCTGAGCACTTCCCTCACAGGCAATCCGCCGGTTCAGCTCTATCGCCAATCAGCTTCCGCAACTCCGGTTGCCTATGACAACAACTGCATGGTTACCAGCTCAAGCTGCACCAGCAACGTCTCAGGAGCGCCGCTGAACGCGACTGCGCTGGCCATGCTCAACTACTATCCGCAGCCAAATGCCAATAATGGCCTGCTCTACAACAACTACATCACCGAGCGTCCGATCATCGACAACACCTTCCAGTGGGATGTTCGCGCGGACTATACCATTGGCGCCAAGGACTCTACCTATTCCCGTTACAGCTATTGGAACCAGGTGGGACACAATGCTCCACCGCTCGGCAACATCCTCGATGGCGGCGGATTTGGCGACGACGGCAAGCAAAAGAACTATGGCGCTAACTTCATGTGGTCTGAAACGCACGTCTTCACCCAGACCCTCACCAATGAAGCTCGCTTCGGCTTTAACTACTTGCACACGGGCTTCCAGCATCCGAACGCTGCAAACCTCGGCTTTGCAGAGTCAGTGGGTTTCGGTGGTATTCCGCAAGCTCCGCTCAACGGCGGTTTGCCTGCAGTCAATCTCAACTCCAGTAGCGCCCCGAATGGGGTCTCGAGCTTTGGCAGCCCGACCTGGTCGACTACCGACGAGCACGAGAACGTCTACCAGATCATCGACAACGTCACCAAGATCGCCGGCAACCACGCGCTCAAGGCCGGCGTCAGTTTCCAGAACATCCGCTTTTCGACTCTGCAGCCGCAGCAATCGCGCGGCAGCTACAACTACAACGGTGAATTTACGTCGAATCTGACTGCAGCGGGCGTGACGGTCAGCAACACCGGATACGGCATGGCTGATTTCCTTCTCGACATGCAGCATGACGGTGGCCTCTCCAATGAAGTCACGAACGGGGACCAGCGCGCAGACAACGCTGCATACTTCCAGGACGACTGGCGGGTGACTCAGAAGTTGACGCTGAACCTTGGTGTGCGCTGGGAATTCTTCCAGCCCTATCAAGACGTGGGCGGGTACCAGGCTTCGTTCAATCCAACCGGCGGCCTGACCTTTGATACCAGCACCGGCACGGCATCGGGCAAAGGGCAGTATCTGATCCCCAAAGAGACGTATAACTATGCCCTGAGCATCATGAACAGTTCCACCTACAGTCCGAACTATTCGCAGATTCTGGCTGAAGACAACATCAACGTGGTTTCTGTTTCCGACCCACACCTGCTGAAGGCGCAACACACCAACTTCGCGCCGCGCATTGGCATTGCCTGGGCGCCGGATGCAAAGACGGCAATCCGCGCTGGCTACGGCATCTTCTATGGCGGCTTGGAGAGTCTTGGCTACTGGCCTAACCTGGGTGAGAACTATCCATTCCAGTTCACAGGATCGTTCATTCCAAGCGGAAGCTGCACAGCCAACACTTGCCCAACCGATAACATCACCATTGGAAATGGATTTTCGACTATCATTGCGAATGGCTTTGCTTCCAATGTCACCAACCTCACCATGCGCGGCGCTGATCCAGAGCCGAAAACTCCATACACGCAGGACTACAACCTGGCGGTAGAGCGTAGTCTCACCAACGACATCGTTGCTACAGTGAGCTACGTGGGCAACAACTCGCGGCACCTGCAGATCAACGTGGATGCCAACGCTCCCCTCGCGCTCGCGGCTCCGGGCACCGACTCGCAGCCTTTCCGTCCTTTCCCACACTCGGGCGGCACGGCTTCGGTTGTCTATGGCGCTATGAGCGACTACAACGCGTTACAGGCCAAGATCGAGAAGCGCATGTCCAGGGGCTATAACTTCCTGGCTACCTATACCTGGTCGCACGCTCTGGATGACGCCAACACGCCTCTCGGATCGACTGGCGACAATGGCCAGCAAAACTACAACCTGATTCCGATCAAGTACGATTACTCGCAATCACCGTTTGACACGCGTCAACGGTTCACCTTCAATGCGCTGTACCAACTTCCATTCGGTAAGGGGAAGGCTCATCTGAATCAGAGTGCAGTTGCCGACGCCGTTCTTGGCGGATGGTCCGCGAATGCAACATTCGTAGCACAGACCGGCAACTACTTCACCGTGTTCCCAACTGGCGTGAATACGCCGGCGGGCCAGGCGAGCACTCGCGCGGTCGGAATTAAGAACCCGTTCTCCACGGGAGGCACCTCTGCGGTTTCTGGCGGTGCTTGCGCGACCTCAACCAAAAACCACAACAATTGGTACAACCCTTGTTCCTTCACCAACCCTTGGGATGCAGGCAGCGGCGCACACGCCTTGGCGCCAGGAACCTACGTCACAGACACGGCGACCGCACTTAGCTACTTGGGCGGTCGGCGTACCACCGTTCCGGGGCCCGGCTTGGAACGTGTGAACATGTCCATCTTCAAGGACTTCAAGGTCTATCACGAACAGAACTTTGAGTTCCGTGCCGATATCTTTAACCTCTTCAACACCCCGGCTCTCGCCAATCCAAGCAACACCGGCATTGGCGCAAGCGGCGGACTGATTAACGCTACCCGTACGCTCCAGAACAATGCTCCGGACTCGCGCTTCATTCAGTTGTCTGCGAGGTATTCGTTCTGACGCAGAGGGTGAAATAGGTTTGCTTCAATTCGTCTCCTTGAGGAGATCCGCATGCCTGTGATGCGGATCTCCTCTTTCTTTTCTTAAGTTGCAGTAGGATTATCTCAATGGAATCCCGGCAGAGAAGAAAGCGCGGGCCCCGCGTAGGTCGATCGTGGAATTTGGTCCTCGCCGGTCTGTCTCTCGCCTGCTTCTCTATCGCAGCTCAGTCGCAGCCAGATGCCTCCAGGTCAACACCCGAACAGGAGTTTCAGGCCGCCATGGCTGCTCGGGACCGGGGCGATCTCGAACGTGCTGCGTCGATGCTCGAGAACCTTCGCCGCCATCACCCTGGACTCTTTGCGGTCGATGAGTCGCTCGGCCTGATCTATGTTGCTCAGGAGAAGTACTCAGATGCGCTGCCGGTCCTTCAGGCCGCGGTGCGTGAGCAGCCTGCATCGGATGTAGCTCATTCAAATCTCGGTGCGGATCTTTTCAAGCTGAAGAGAAATCGCGAGGCGTTGGCAGAATACTCAGAGGCCGCTCGGCTCAATCCACAAAATCCGATGACCCAGCAAGGGCTCGGCGAACTTTTGCTCAACGCCGGAAAGCCGGATCAGGCCGCAGAGGCCTTCACCAGGGCTGTCTCCGCCAGGCCGAACGATTCCGATCTGAAGCTCAGTCTCGCAACAGCCTTGGTCGCTGCAGGCAACTTTGATCGCGCCCAGATGATCCTCGCAGGTTTTCCCAATTCAGAGAACTCAGCCGATGTGCAGGTCCTCCTCGGACAAGTGGAAGAAGGGAAGGGGCATCCTGTCGAGGCAGCCCGCGCTTTCGAGCGGGCGGTGCAACTGGAGCCGACGGAAGCGAATGTTTGGATGCTGGGCGTTGAATTCTTACGCCACTGGACATTTGATGCCGCGATTCCGGAGTTTGAGGCAGCTACGCAAGAGTTTCCCCAGAGCATCCGAATGAAACTTGCACTCGGAGCGGCATACTTTGGCGACCAGAAATATGCGCAGGCGGTTCCGGTCTTCGCCGATCTGCTTGAGACCGACAAGGACGATGCTCTCTATGCAGAGCTCTTGGGAATGGCTTGTAACGCGGTGACAGAGTCAGATCGACCGCGGTGCTCAACCTTGCTGGCCTATGCAGAGGCGCATCCGCGCGATGCGAAGGCGTCGACCGCCGCTGCGGAGATGCTCCTGACCGCGGAACAAAGCGGACATCGCACAGATGAAGCACGCCAGCTGCTGGTGAATGCGCTTGCCGCCGATCCCAAGTTGGCCAATGCCCAGTTTGAGATGGGCCAGCTGAAGCAGGATGAGGGCAACTGGAAGGGAAGTATCCCGAATCTTGAAACAGCCGTACGGTTGAAGCCCGATCTGGCGCAGGCGCATTACCGGCTGGCGCTGGCTTACTGGCGCTCAGGAAGGAAAGAGGAGGCGCAGGCACAGATGGCGCTCCAGAAGAAATACTCACAACAGGAACAACAAGACCTGGATCGACGGTTGCGCGAGATTACGGTCTTTGTCATGGATGTGAAAAGATGAATCGCGCACGAAAGTCGAGTACGTTGCAATGGAAGTCTCACGGCGTGACCTGCTGAAAGCCGCAGCGGCTCTGGTTGTAGAGCAATGGGCTACCAGGCGCAACTTTGTCCTCGGCAATGAGTCCAAAACGCGCCTGGGCAAAGTAATCGTCGTGACGTGTGGTGGAATTCGCCGTGAAGATACCTTTTCTGAAAGCGGCCTGACCAACATTCCACACCTAAGCGGCAATCTACAGGACCAGAGCATCTTCTATCCCCTCGTTCGCAATGCCGGAGTCACCTCTCACTACAACACCATCTCGAGTATTGTCACCGGCAATTGGCAACGTCTGGACGACTGGGGCAAGGAGCGTCCAGCGTCACCCACCTTGTTTGAGCATTTGCGTAAACAGATGAGGCTGCGACCTGAAGCCACCTGGCTCATCTCCAGCAACAAGGCGCTTACGAGCCAAATCGGTGCCAGCTCAGTTCGGGACTTTGGACCAGATTATGGCGCCAATGTCATGTTTCCGAAGCAACTCCTGATTAACGCCGTTGTTCGCGCTGCATCCCAGGGGCGTGCCGTGCACAGCACCGACCGTCGGGTGGTGCAGCCCGAACTGGAGGCAATGCTTAACAGTGACAACTACGATGGCCTCGGCTGGAACATTTCCGGAGGCACATTCTCACTTGATACGCCGACCCTTGGCGTCATGCAGCAGGCGATCGACGACCTGATTCGCACCAATGCACCCGTCACCGGAGATGAATTCACTTTTCTTGTCTCGACAGAAGTGATGCGCCGATTTGCGCCCGAACTGCTGGTGGTCACGTTTTCTGATATGGAAGTCGCGCATTTCGGATCCTACTCGCTGCACCTTGTTGGCATCCGCACTGTCGATCGACTCGTATCGGAGCTTTGGAGTATGGTGCAGCAACTGCCCTCTTACAAAGATCAAACCACACTCTTTGTCCTTCCTGAGTTTGGCCGAGACATGGATGGCTCGACAACCAATGGATTCTTCAACCACCGCGAGGACAGCGTGTCCACTCGTCTGACTTGGATGCTTTGTTTAGGCAATGCGGTGCACAAGGCGCAGACAATCGAAACCCCCGTTGAACAAACGGACCTCTGCCCGACGATCGCGCGTCTTTTCGACTTGAACCACCTGGACGTGCCGGGACAGTCGCTGCCGGGGTTATGGATATGAACACCGTGCTCTGCGACGCACCTGAGCGTTTCGAATCCACGACGCGGGAATCCTATCATCGCGAAATTACACGCCTTCCCCTGACGATGCGGCCCGCGCTCAATAAACAACTGCGCCAATGGGACGATCTCTTCCCTTTTGAGCGCAGCAGGCTCACCGGCTTTCTCCGCGGTGTGGAGAGCATGACACCGTCGCAGTTGGATAGGCTCACACAGCCGCTTCGTTTTCTCGAAGCCAGAATGGATCTGGCCCGCTTGGGTTTCTCAGAGGATGATGACACGATGCAAAATGCATCTCTGCTTGCGCGATCGCCTTACTACGCACAGTGGCGAAAAGAAGTGCAGCATGTCTTCGCAGTCATTGAAGATGCGGCGCACTCTGCAGATACCCGCACCCGTGACAAGGGGCGCCTGATCTTCATCGTACTTCCCGACACATTGCCGATTCGTTCTCTCGCTGCGCAAAGACTATGGGATTCACGCGGAATCGAGTACAAGCTGGACGGCGCCCCGCAGCGCGTCACTGAACTTGCCCTCGCCGGCGCTTCAGGATTGCCGGCGTTGCTCGCCGAGGAATCTGAAGCAGGCACAGACAATACTCGCGCCGACTGCTGGATGATCGATGCCGATGCGCGCCTCGGTGCCGTCGTCGGCGGTCAATCTCCAATTCCGGTTACTCTGCTCGAGTATGCTGCGCTGAAGGAATTCCGTGACCGCGTGCTTGCCCAGGTCAACACCGTGCCGAAAGACATTGCAGCGACTGATCAGACTCTCACCGCGATACGCCGCCAGAACTGGGATGCATGGTGGCCTCCGTCGCTCGCAGGCCAGAACCGTCTGCGCAGTTTTGTCCTGGAACTGTTTCTTAGCGGTAACGGCGCTCTCATATTCTCGAATGCATTTGTGCAATGGGCCGCCTCAGAAGCATTGCGGCGTGCTCGGCCGCGCATGATCACAGCGCGCTTTGGACTTCGCATCAGGCCCAAACCATTCACCAGCATCGCCATCTTTGAGAATCAACAAAAGGTGAGTACCCTGCGCGATGAAGACGACCCGGAAGGCAGCGCCATCGATGCGCAGATACTGGCACGCTACATCTGGTTGTCTACACTTCGCTACTCTGAGAAAGAGCGCACCTGCTGTGTCTGCGTAGCCGAATCGAGTCGTTCAGTCTATGTGATCGCTCCTGAGTCACAACGTCCGCGATGGTCAGCAGATCAGGCAGTTCCGCCCGAAGCAATTCACGAATGGATGCGTTCCACACTCAGCGAATGATTCCAGACAAGTTGACAGTATCTCGATCATGCGCCCGTGTCTTTCTCATCTGGCCGTAAATCAAAGCAAATTCTGAAAGCCCTGGTATCTCAGTCCCGCAGCGACGTGGTCGCCCCGAACTCTGGTTTTGCGGTGCTCTTGAGCGCCTCCTGCGGCCGTGCCTGGAGATCGAAGAAGATGATTTCGTTGTTTCCGCTGTGTAGCCACGCACCCGGCGTATACAGCGTATATTGCGGCCCGATATTCCAGAACCTTCCGAGTGGCCGCTGATCGATCCATACTTCACCTTTGTGCAGGGCGCGCGTATCGAGATAGGTGTCGGCTGCAGTGGAAACAGTCATTTCTGTACGGAAGAAGCACGGTCCTGCGCAAGACTCAGAAACGAAATGGAGATTTGCGAGGTCGTTCATGGGCAGCGGGAAGTTCAGCCAGCCTTTGAGTTCGCGGCCCGCGAGCATTACCTTGCCTGTCAGGCCTTTGCGTTCGCCTTGAATCAGCGTTGTGTAGTTCAATCGCCCGCTGTTTTCGACGAGGATATCAAGCGTCACGCGCTTGTTCGTCTTCGGCAATGACAAGCGTGATGTCGCAAGCCTGCGGTCGAGGGTTCCAACGAGTGCCTGATCGACGTACACCTGAGCGTAGTCGTGAAGGCCCGCAAGGTTGAGTTCGCCACCGTCGCCTGAATTCAAATAGGTCCGGTAGAGAATATAACCGTAAGACTGGTCCAATTCTTCCATTGTCAGTGGTGTCGCAGACTGGACAGGCTCGGGAAGGTTGCGCCAGAGAGATGCAGATGCCGAAGGCGGCGCAACTGGAAAACGGCTTGCCGGCTTTGATCCAGGCACCGGCGGCAAGGTGCGATGTGTTGCCCGCGCAATTACGTCGCGAAAGGTGAAGTACTTCTGCCGCGGGATTCCTTGCTCATCGAGGGGTGCGTCATAGTCGTAGCTCGTCGTGTCAGGCCGATAATCCGTTCCGTCACTGTTGGCGCCGTTCATCCAACCGAAGTTGGTTCCGCCATCGAACATATATATGTTGACCGAATAGCCCTGCTTGAGCATCCACGCAAGTTCAGTTGCTTCCACCTTGCCGTCTGACTCGAAATGCTTCCCGCCCCAGTGATCGAACCACCCGGCCCAGTACTCGCCGCTCATGCGCGGCCCGTCGGGCCGCAGCGTTGCCAGCTTGGCGAAACCCTTCTTTGCATCACCGGAGCCGAAGTTAATCACCGCCGGCAACTCGGGCAATGCGCCTTTGGTTAGGTTGTCAACCCCATCGGCGGTGTAGGGAACGTCAGCATTCATTCCGGCCTTTAGAAGAGCCGACTTGACCGCTTCCATGTAACGATGGTCGTCGCCAAAAGAGCCATATTCGTTCTCGACCTGGATGGCGATTATAGGTCCGCCATTTTGCAGAAGCAGCGGAGCGACTTCATGTCCGAGCCGTTGGAACCATTGATTCATTGCGGCCAGGAACCTGGGATCATCGCTGCGCAGTTTCATCTCGCGGTCTTTGAGCAGCCACGCTGGGTAGCCACCAAACTCCCACTCCGCGCATATGTAGGGTCCGGGCCGCAGGATAACGTGCAATCCCTCTTCCCCGGCCTCGCGGATGTACTCTGCCAGGTCATTCTGACCGGTGAAATCGTAAACTCCGGGTTGCGGCTCATGCGCGTTCCAGAAGACGTAAGTCGTAATCGTGTTCAGGCCCATTGCCCGGGCCTTGCGCAGGCGATCGCGCCAGTCGGCTCGAGGAATGCGGGTATAGTGCATTTCTCCAGCGATCACCTGGTAGGGTTTGCCGTCGAACAGGAAGTTGCGTCCTGCAACGCTGAAGGAATGAACCTGGGCGGGGAGGCTCATTGCGCCTGGGAGTAAGAACGTAAAGATGCCAGTCAGCAGTACTACGTACGACCTCAGGTACATCCGGGAAGAAGGCATGATAAAGGCACCTCGAATCAATGACCAGCGCGAAGAGAGAGGAGGCGTTGCATGAGATTAGCGACGCACAATGTATACGTATTCATTCCGCACCGAGAATATCCTTCTTGCAAGCCGCTGTCAATTCCTGTTTCGCTTGTTGCCAAACAGATTTGCATGGCCGACCCGATGCCGCTTGTTCTGAGCGTACACAGTTCGCGCCACAAATCCGACCGTCGCTTGCGGGCCGGATTTTCTCCGGCCGCAACATGAGTCGATCATCCTTCAATGCCCCTACTTCAAGCCCATTGCCTTCAGGATCATCATGCCTGGGCACCAGTTCGTGAAAGCTGATTGCAATAGATTCAGCCCCACAAAGGCTGTTAGCCAAAGCCAGTAGTGTGAGAAGTAGTACGCCAACGCGAGCGACACCAACACAACCACACCAGCCATCAAACGAAGTCCGCGCTCCACCGTCATCTCGAGTCTCCTTGCGGGGTTCCCGGTTCACATGAAATCTCAGCCGAACTCTTTCTGTGAACCATGTAGTAAAGAATCGGGATCGTCGGCCACGACAGGAAGGTGGACGCAACGGCTCCGGCAATTAGCGATACCGCCAGGCCCTGGAATATTGGATCGCTCAGAATGACGCTGGCGCCTACCACGACGGCAGCAGCCGTCAGCAGCATCGGCCGGAACCGAATGGCTCCCGCGTCGATTACTGCCTGGGCGAGCTGCGCCCCCTGGCGTCGGCGCAGCTCGATGAAGTCGACAAGGATGATCGAGTTGCGCACAATGATGCCCGCCCCCGCAATGAAGCCGATCATCGAGGTTGCAGTGAAGAAGGCCCCCATGAGCGCATGCGCCGGCAGGATTCCGACCAATGTGAGCGGAATCGGCGCCATGATAATCAGCGGCACGATAAACGACCGGAACCACCCCACAACCAGCACATAAATGAGGATCAGCACCGTCCCGAATGCCAGGCCGAGATCGCGGAAGACCTCAATCGTGATATGCCATTCGCCGTCCCACTTCATTGAGTAATGGTCGGTCGACTCCGGCTGCGCCGCGTTGTAGCGCGCGAGCGTATAGCCGGCAGGCAGCGACAGATGATCCAGCGTCTTGTTCATCTTCAGAATCGCGTACACCGGGCTTTCCTCCGCTCCGGCCACATCGCCCGTTACATACACCACTCGGCGCAGGTTCTTGTGGTAGATACTTTGCTGAATCGTCGCGCGGTCTGTGCGAACAAGTTCGCGCAGAGACACCATGCTCCCGTCGGCGCCGGGAAGTCGAATATTCTGGAGTGCCTGCTCGGACGAGCGGTCGGGCCTGTCCAGCTCAACAAGAGTCGGAATAGGCTCCCGTGCGTTCCCATCATGGAGCAAGCCGGTTTGCATGCCAGATGTTGCGAGTGCCAGCGCGTGCGCCACATCCGATGCCGCGATGCCGTGCTGTGCGGCCTTCGCCTCATCCACGCGCATCATGAGTCGCGGTTGCGGGTCTTCCACGTACCAGTCAGTATCGACGACACCTGGTGTGCTTTCAAAAATGGCCTTGATCTGTTGTGCTACCTGTGTCTGACCTTCCAGATTCGGCCCGTAAACCTCGGCTACCAGGGTTTGGATCACTGGTGGCCCAGGCG
>Ga0335073_10002510_pt1 | contig 25107 bp, 20 predicted proteins | sample Lox_Sample_22_FD_207093 | JGI IMG/M metagenome (GOLD analysis project Ga0335073, IMG submission 207093) | Soil microbial communities from Loxahatchee National Wildlife Refuge, Florida, United States - Lox_Sample_2.2 | ecosystem: Environmental > Terrestrial > Soil > Wetlands | place: USA... | reverse complement strand
CGCTGAACAACATCGCCGGCGCTACCGCCGAAACCGGCACGTACCCGCTTTCGGCTCCGCACACACCATTAAAAACGTGTTCTTTGTCGCCCGTGGTGACAATTCGTGTCAGCGCTGCCAGGGGAGTGCCTACAATATCCACGCCGCGCACCAATTCATCGGGCCGGCCATCGGGATACACCTTGTAGACAATCACGGGTAGCACCTGGAACGATTGCGGCGATGACCGCGTTGTCAGCGTGAACCCGCCTTGGATGTCATCGAAGTACAGCCCATACGGCTTGCCTTCCTTCTTTACCTCATCGATCAACTTCTGCCGCAATTCGGATTCCGGAACAGTTTGCGTCGAGGACACAATCAGGTTCCCCTGCCGCCCGGTCGGCATCAGGCCCGGTTGGTTGCGCCCATGGCCATTCGAATTATCGAAGTCCTTGATGGGCATCCGCGACATCAGGAAATTCTTCAGCACGCCGTTTTCGATTACATCCACACGCTGTGCCGGCACGCCTTCGCTATCGTAGGCATACGTTCCTGCCAGTTTCACTCCGTCCATCTCTTTAACCGTCGGATCATCCACAACCGTCAAGAACGATGGCAAAATTTGCTGCCCCACCTTCTTGGTGAACGTCTGCCCTTCTTCCTGATCCTTCTGCCGGTGGCCTTCCAACCGGTGCCCTAATACTTCATGGAAGAAAACCGCGGCGGCACGCCCACTCAGCAAGGCCGGCCCATCATACGGTTCGGCCACTGGCGCATTTCGCAGTGCTTTCAAATCCACGGCCATTTTTTCCACCTTGGCCATCAGTTCCTTTTCGGCAGGTAATCCGCTGGCGGCGGGCGCCTGAAACGTTTCCACGCGCAACAGGTCCATGCCGTCGTCCGCACGTGTTTGTGCCTCGATCACCAATCGCGCCGTAGCGCTGGGCATCGCCAGTTCTGTACCTTCGCTCGTCACCGTGCGCGAGTTTGACGTGGAAACTTGCAGCATCACGGTCGAGTAGTACACATCCGCATAGCTGCGAAATGCCGCCGACACTCGCCGCACTTCGCTTTCCCACTCCGAACGGTCAAACGGCGGCTCTTTCAATTTCCCATCCGTGTGCACTTGCGGCGCGTCTTTCGAAAAGTCCGGAGACTTGTCTTCCTCTTCTGCTTGTACCGCCATGTTGGTCTTTACGTTCAAATAAGCCGGAGCAGCTCGCCGGTAAGCTCGGTTCGTCAGTTCCCAAAGAACCCGCGCCTCAGCCGCGGGGTCGTCGTTCAGCGGCAACGACCCCGAAGTCATGGCACTGGAGCGGCTCTGCCCGTGCGTGTTATCCAGTTGCGGGCTGCCCACGCGCATGGTTACGTCCGCAGTGCGCCGCCGGGTGTTGCTGTTCGATAAGATTCCCCCGTCGGAAGCTGCAATCAAAACCTGATCCTGGTCGTACACCGTGTAGCTCAAAAAATAGGGCGCGGGATCGCTCTTTGCCAGCGCCGTCTTCGCGCGGGTCAGCTCGTTCCGCATCGTGGTCAGCACGTTGTCCGGTCCCGTCGTAGTGGTGGGCTTAACCACCGGCGGTGGCGTGGCTAGCAACGGGAAAGTGCTTAATTGCAGGGCCAACACAATCGACACCACGGGTCGCCAGTGCGCCCTTGCGGAGAAGGAAACTCCCGTTCTCCGTTGCATTCGCTGGATACTCTTCATTATGTTTTGGCTCCCTGAACCATGCGGTGTGGGCCGTTGATGGTACAAACCGCGAGTATGCCTGACCAAGATACCTTCTGCAAATCAGCCTTCTCCGACGTGTTCTCCGGTTTGTAAACGCGCTCCGTTGGCGAATTCCGCCGCCGAAATCTGTTTGCGCCCTTCTAATTTGACGTGCGTCAGCTCCATTACGGTTGCCGCTCCGCACGCCACATACAATTTGCCATGCTGCGGCAGCAGCGTTCCGGGCGACGCTGGTGACGTTTCCTTGTTCAGCGGCTGGCCCCAAACGTGGCAGGTCTGTCCTCGGAAACGCGTATACGCTCCCGGCCACGGTGCAAATCCTCGCATGCGGTTGTAAATCACCTGTGCACACTGGGACCAATCGATCTGTCCATCCTCGCGTTTCAGCATTGGAGCCAGCGTAGCCGCCGCATGGTCCTGCTTTCGCGGAGTCAGTTTCCCCGCTTCCAGGCCGTGCAGCGTTTCGATCATCAATCCGGCACCAGCTTCCGCCAGGCGGACCGCCACCTCTAACGCCGTTTCCTGCCCCGCTATCGGCAGTTCCTGTTGCAGCAGCATGTCTCCGGTGTCCATTCCAGCGTCAATCCGCATGGTGGTGTTGCCGGTCACGGTTTCGCCATTCGCAATGGCCCAGGCGATGGGTGCCGCTCCGCGATACTTCGGCAGCAGGGAAGCGTGCAGATTAATCCAGCCCAAGCGGGGAATCGGCAGCAGCCGCGCCGGAATAATCTGCCCATAGGCGATAATCACGATAACGTCGGGTGAGAACCCTCGGATTTTCTCTTCATTCCCCGGGGCACGGATTTTTTCCGGCTGATGAATGGGAACGCCTGCGGCCAGTGCCACTTCCTTCACCGGAGAAAACGAGACCTCGTTTCCGCGTCCTCGCGGCCGATCCGGCTGCGTGAACACCCCCACTATCTCAAATTCGGACCGGCTGAGAAGCTTCTCGAGGGAGGGAACTGCGAACTGCGGAGTGCCGCAAAAGACGATGTGCAAGCGGCTCATGGTAGCCCCGCCTGCTTGCTCGCCGAATTTACCACTCGCCTTCTTTCCGCAGCTTCTTGATCTTCCGTTTGATCAAATCGCGCTTCAGCATGCTCAGATGCTGCAGGAACAGTACGCCCGCCAGGTGATCGATCTCGTGGCAAAACGCTCGGGCCAGAAGATTCTCACCGCGAATTTCGAACGGCTCACCCTTCACGGTTTGCGCTTTCACCGTGACAAATTGTGGCCGCACCACATAGCCGCGAAAACCCGGTATGGAAAGGCAACCCTCTTCTTCGCGCACTTCGCCTTCGGCATGAGTGATTTCTGGATTGACCAGCACAATCTTCGCTTCCTGATTCTTCCCGTTGGAAACGTCCACCACCGCTAGCCGGATGCTCTTGCCAATTTGCGGCGCTGCCAGCCCCACCCCTTGTGCAGCGTACATCGAGGCAAACATGTCCTCGGCCAGCTCTTGCAGCTCCGTGTCAAACTGCTTGATGGTGGCGCCGGCCTTTTCCAACACCGGATCGCCATACTTCACGATGGGATAAATCTTCCGCGGCGGCGCCTCTGGCGCTTCCGTCGCCTTCCCGGCGGTTTTGGGTTCAGAACTCGTCGATTTGTCGGCCATAGCTTTCGAAATTCCGCCGAGTTTCGGCGAGAGAATCTCCTCCAAATTTTTGCAGAAAAGCATCCGCTAACACAAGAGCTACCATAGCTTCACCGGCAACACCTCCAGCGGGCACCACGCACCAGTCGGAGCGCTCGTAGGCTGCCTGCACCGGTTCCTTAGTCACTAGATCTGCCGTCCCCAGCGGCTTGCGCAACGTAGAAATCGGCTTCAGGAACCCGCGAACCACCACATCCTCGCCGTTGGTAATGCCGCCTTCCAAGCCACCCGCGCGGTTGCTGCTTCGTTTGAACCTGCGGGCCTGCTTGTCGTAGGAGATTTCGTCCTGCACCTCGCTGCCGTACGACCGGGCGGCCAGTATCCCCGAGCCAATCTCTACCGCTTTCACGGCCTGCACGCTCATCACCGCCTGCGCGAGCCGTCCGTCCAGTTTTTCGTCCCACTGGGCATGAGAACCCAAACCCACAGGTACGGCATGCGCCACAATTTCGAATACGCCGCCCACGGTGTCGCCCGCTTTCAACGCAGCGTCCACCTCCGCCTTCATCTTCTCTTGTGCCTGCGCGTCCACACACCGCAGCGGCGATTCCAGGTCAGCGCAAATCGCCTTGATCTCATTCCAGCAAGCCGCCCGCTCCAACCGGACATGTCCCACCTGAACTGTGTGGCTCGCGATTTCGATCCCAAACTGCGCCAGCAGTTGCCGCGCAAAACTGCCGGCCGCCACGCGTGCTGCAGTTTCTCTAGCCGACGCCCGTTCCAGCACATAGCGCGCATCATGAAAATTGAATTTTTGCGAACCTGCCAGGTCGGCATGCCCCGGTCTTGGGGCCACCAACTTCTTGGAAGTGGTTTCCGCGGACTTCGTGTCTTCCACGGGCAGAATCTTTTCCCAATTCGCCCAGTCGCGATTCTCGATTCGCAGCGCGATCGGCGCGCCGATGGTTTGGCCATGCCGCACCCCGGCGAAAATCTCCGCGCTGTCCTTCTCGATTTTCTGCCGTCCCCCGCGGCCATATCCCAACTGCCGTCGATGCAACTCATGGTTGATCGCCGCAACATCAATGGGCAATCCAGCTGGCAAACCCGAAAGAAAGGCCAGTAAGGCTTGCCCGTGAGACTCTCCCGCAGTGTAGAAGCGCAGCATAAATTATCAAGTATACCAGCATCGGCGCTTTACCCATTAACACCGCTCAGAAATCCGCCCAAATGTCCCGTCAACATCAATAGCCCCGCGCCCGCCAATTCCAGGGGCAAGCGCCAAGCAGGAAGGCGGTTGTTAACGCGCCCGTGATAGTGCGCCCACTAGGCCGCCACAATGATCAATGCGGAACAAGCCGCTGCCACCGCGTGGTACAGCAGAATTCCTTTCATCGGTTGAGCCTCCAATTCCATCTCCACGCGGCTATTCCCGTCAGTAGCGCGGGCGGCACACTGAGCGCCGCCACGCTTAGATTGAAAAACGCCACGGTTGCAAATGTCTGCTTCTTCGTCCATGTCGCGCACACATCAAAAATCACGCCGACAATAAACAAAGCAATCGGGAAGTGAATTAGCGCTACGTGCTGCGCGTGTTTCGCCAGCAGCATCGTCGGCCAATCAAACGGATTTGGCGTGGTCGCCTCTACTGCACCACGACCTTCGCCGTCATCTTCGGATGAATCGAGCAGAAATAGGTATAAGTGCCGGGCTGCGTGAACGCAAGACCAGCAGTCCATCCTTGCTTCGGCGGCCGTGGACGCCCATTTGCGCTCCCTGCAACCCGATCATCTCACCGATGTTCAGTCCAGCGATCAGCACACCGTGAAACGTGGTTCGACAGCAAAGTTGACTTTGCACCCACGGTCCGCGACTTCGCCGCGGATGATTTTCCCCTCCTCGGTGGTCGTCTCGACGTGCTCGCGGGCCGCACCGCCGCCGCACTGGTTTATGCACGTCGCAAGCACATCATTAACGTTTTCGTGATGGAATCGTCCAACGCCGATATGCCTTCTACTTCGGGAGATCTGCACGGCTACCATTGGCTCTCTTGGCAAGCCGGCGGTTTCACTTACATCGCCGTGTCCGATGCGGCCCCAGAGGACCTTCTGCAATTGCGCGATCTTATCTTGAGACCGTGAGTATCGGTCCTGCGACCGGTTCGGAAACGCGTCCGTAACCACTTTTTCTAACGTCTTGACGCTTCTCACTGGCCCAGTTACGCTTTTCGCCGAGGTCATTCACGAGAGAGCCGTGTCCGATACGCCCCTCCAGGCAACGCAACCCGAGTCCTCTGCCCCCGAGCCTTCCGTTGCTCTAGTCCTCACCGAGGTCGCCAAGCATTCCGTACTCAAGGTGCAAGATTACGCCAGACTGTGTGGGCGCTCCATCACCGACCTCCTCAGCAAGCCTCGCTATTCACAAGACACCCTGGACCAGATGGACGACATCGGCGTAGGGTCGCTTCCCATCGTGCTGCTTTCCGGTTTCTTTATCGGCGCGGTCATGGTGCTGCAGACCGGTTCCCAGTTTCAGCGTTTCGGGCAGGTTTCCCTGACCGGAGATATTGTCTCGCTCGCGCTGGTCCGTGAACTCGGTCCCACCATTACAGGCTTGCTGGTCGCCGGCCGCTGCTCCTCCGGTATCGCTTCCGAATTGGGTTCGATGGTCGTCACCGAGCAAGTCGACGCCATGCGCGCCATGGGCACCGATCCCGGCCGCAAATTAATTTCGCCGCGCGTGCTCGGAACCCTCATCACTCTTCCCCTTCTCACCACCATATCCGTATTTGTCGGCCTGATTGGTGGCATGGTCGCCAGCGTGTTCTCCCTTCGCCTGAGTGCCGAAACTTTCTGGCAACGCGCCATTGCTATCCTCGAGTTCTCCGACATTATGCAAGGGTTCACGAAATGCCTCGTTTTCGCCTTCATTCTTTCCACGGTAGGCTGTTATCAAGGCATGAATGTTCGCGGCGGCACCCAGGGTGTGGGCCGGGCCACCACCCAGGCCGTGGTTGTCTCTTCCGTCCTCATCATCATTGCGGATACATTCCTGACTAAACTTGCGCTTTATCTCGCGGACAAACTCTGAGGATCATGGACGCCACTCCTCGCACTGCCAGCGCGGCATCATCCACCGAAAGGCCAGTCCCTGCGTTGCAATTCGACAAGGTGTGGCTAGGCTTCGACGAGGGCCCCATTCTCAAGGGCCTCACGTTTTCCGTTCAACCCGAAGAAACGCTGATCCTTCTCGGAGAAACCGGTACCGGCAAAACCTTGACTCTCAAGCTAGCCGCCGGTTTGCTTTCCCCAGATCAAGGAACCGTTTATGCTCTCGGCGAAGATCTATCCACGAAGTCAGAACAAGAACTTTTGCAATTTCGCCGCCAGGTCGGTTTTGTTTTCCAGGAAGGCGCTTTGTTCGATTCGCTGACCGTCGGCGAAAACGTCGCCTATCGTCTCGAGGAGGACGGCAGCAGTGACGACGTTATCCTGCCCAGGGTTCAGGAAGTCCTCAAATTCGTCGAGCTCGAACATACCAGCGAAATGCTTCCCTCCGATCTATCCGGTGGTATGCGCCGGCGGGTTGCCATCGCCCGCGCGCTGGCCGCACGGCCTCCTGTCGTTTTGTATGATTCTCCCACCGCTGGGCTCGATCCCATCACTTCACAAACCATCATCACCCTCATCCTGCGTCTGCGCGATGTGTACGGTGTAACCGCGGTAATGGCCACCCATCGCTTGCAGGACGGCTTCGGTCTTTCCAATTTTCACTTTGACCCCAAGACCCACACCGTTCGTCGCGGTGCCGCCCCGGAGGGCTCCAGACCGCCCATGACCCGTTTCCTGGTGTTGCGCGACGGGCAAATCTATTTCGAAGGCAGCCCCGATGAAATGCTGAAAACCAAGGATTCGTATTTGCAACGGTTTTTGATTTGAACTCTTGTATAGTGGTGCGAAGGCCGGCCTGTCCTTTCTCGGAGGATTCTCGGAATGGCGCGCAGTAAACAACTCACATGGTCCGAATTGCGCGTGGGACTGTTCGTCCTCGTAGGCCTGCTCATTTTGGCCGTCGGCATCTTCTATGTCACCGGTGCTGGCGTCTGGGGACCTAAGTACCGCCTGAACACTTTCCTGCCGGAAGTTGCTGGCCTCGCCACCGGTGCCCCCGTCCGTCTGGATGGCGTCGAGATCGGCAACGTCGAGCGCATCACCTTGGTGCCACGCGAACACGGCAAAGCCCCGGATAAGATGCATAACGTCGAAATCGGCATGCGTCTGGACAAAAGATTTCAGAGCGATATTCTCACGGACTCCGTAGCCACGCTGGTCACGGAAGGCCTGCTCGGCAATCGCTACGTCAATATCGAGCGCGGCTATACCGGCGTTCCCCTGAAAGACGGTCAAGCGGTGCAAGGCGGCACCGAACGAGGCATGACCGAAGTGATGGAACGTAGCGCCGACGTGCTCGACAATTTGAAGGTTGTCAGCGGACAAATTCAGGACATCATCGCGCAGGTCAAGCTAGGCAAAGGAACGCTGGGCAAGCTACTCAACGACGAGCAAGTTTACAACCACCTCAACAGTATTCTGGCCAAAGGCGATGAAATCGCTTCCACCGTGCGCTCCGGTCAAGGCACGCTGGGCAAACTGGTTATGACCGACGAACTTGGCAACAAGGTCGATAACACCGTCGATCAGGTCAACACCATCCTGGGCGACCTTCGCGCGCAAAAGGGCACACTCGGGAAGTTGCTGTATGACCCGAGTGTCTACGATGAAGCCAAGAAAGCTCTGGAAAATGGCAACAGCATTATGGGTGACGTTCGCGCTGGCAAGGGCACGATGGGCAAACTGGTCACCGACGAAACTCTCTACAACAAACTGCGCGACACCAGCAGCAATCTCGCCGAAGCCACTTCCAAAATGAATAAGGACAACAATACCGTCGGCAAGCTCTTCAACGATCCCCAGCTCTACGACAACCTCACGGGCCTGAGCGGCGACATGCGCTCGCTCATCTCCGATTTCCGTAAAAACCCCAAGAAGTTCCTGAGCATCCGCCTCTCCTTCTTCTAACCACGCGTCTCGGTTATCTCTACGGCTCCTCCATTACCGCTGCGGTGGAGCAGCGGCTTTACGCCGCTACTCCGCCGCAACAAGAAAATCCGTCATTTCGAACGGAGTCTGCGGAGTGAGAAATCTCTCTTGTTCTTCAGTTCGCCCTGTTTTCCACAATCCGCCGGAATTTTAGCCCCTCCGTTTTTGCGTGTCCCCTTGTCACTGTGTTGTAATGTCTCCGTAACAATGACCGACTACGCTCAAAATGCTGAACAGCAGCTACCTAGCTCGCTCATGGAAAGCCAAGACACCACAACCCGGCCTTCCCGGCCGGACTCTTCCAAAACCACGCTTCCGCAACCCGGCCGTCCAGTCCCCAGCCGCGCGTATCCGGGCGCTCTCATCGTTGTCGAAGGCACCGACGGCTCCGGGAAGAGCACGCAACTCTACCTTCTCAAGCGTTGGCTCGAGATCGGCGGCTACCGTCTCCATTTCACCGAATGGAACTCTTCGCCTCTGGTGAAGTCCGCCACGCGCCGAGGGAAGCAGAAACGCCTGCTCACCCCCACAACTTTCTCGTTGTTGCATGCTTCTGATTTCGCGGACCGTTGCGAGCGCCAGATTATGCCCCTGTTGCAGGGCGACTATCTGGTGCTTGCCGACCGCTATATCTATACCGCTTTCGCTCGCGATGCCTCCCGTGGCTGCTCCCAGCGTTGGCTTCGCAACCTGTATCGCTTCGCTCCCATCCCGGACATCGTGTTTTATTTCCGTGCGCCTCTCGACGTGGCTGTCGACCGTATCCTCAGTGGCCGGCCCAAGCTGAAATATTACGAAGCGGGCATGGACCTCGGTCTCTCCTACGATCGCGCCGAAAGCTTCAAGCTTTTTCAGGCGCGCATTCTGGAGGAGTACGACAAGATGGTCGACACCGACAACTTCGTCGTCCTCGACGGCACTCTGCCGGTCAATAAATTACAAAAACAGATGCGCGATATCGTCGCCTCCAAAATCGACCTGAAGCGTTTTGCGCCGCGCGCCGAAGTGGTGGAATAAGCATGCCCGATCTGGAAAAGGAAAAATCCAAAGTCACACCCATCCCCGCGCCTCCAGAACCCAAGCCACCCGTCACGGATGAAGACGCGCAACATTTCTTCGGCGAACACCTCGTCGGTCTCGATCCCTCGGAACTCCACGGCAACCTCGTCGTCATTGAAGGCCTGGATGGCTCCGGTCGTTCCACTCAGATTACACTGCTGCAGGAATGGCTCGAATCCGAGGGCTTCGCAGTGCAAACCAGTGGCCTCCGTCGCTCCAACCTTGTGGGCCGCGACATCGACGAGCTTCTCGCCAAGAACGCCGTCACCCGTCTCACCCTGGCCCTGATGTACGCCACAGATTTCTTCGACCAACTTGAGCATCGCATTGTTCCCGCGCTCCGCTCCGGCACCGTCGTGCTCGCCGACCGTTTCATCTTTACCTTGATCGCTCGCAGCGTCGTCCGCGGCATTAATCGCGATTACCTCACCGGCCTTTATGCAATGGCCCTCCGGCCCAATCTCACCTTCTGGCTCAATGTCCGTCCGGAAACCGCTTTCGCCCGCGAATTCAAGAAAGCTCAGGCCATCAGTTACTGGGAAGCTGGCCGCGACATGTCCCTCTCCCACGACCTGTATTGGTCTTTCGTGCGCTACCAGACCATGATCAAGCGCGAATTCGAGCTGATGTCCAAGCGCAATGGCTTTATCGAACTCGACGGCGAAGCCAGCGTCTCCTCCGTCAACAAGCAGCTCCGCCAGCGTATCGGCGAGCAGCTTGGCATTCGCATGACGAAATACACTCCCTCTTCCGCTCTCGCTCACCTCTGGCGGTAGTCCCGGACCATGCCCGAGCCCGTCCACATCGCCGCCATCGATGCCGGTTCCAATGCTGTGCGCCTGTCGATTGCGCGTGCCTATTCCGGTTTAGACATTGAACCGCTCATCACCGAACGGTACCCATTGCGCCTGGGGGAAGGCGTCTTCGTACGGCACCGCTTTAGCGAAGATACTTTGAAAAAGGGCGTAAAAGCCTTCCGGCACCTTCACGAAATCATGGAGGAGTTCGAGGTCACCAAGTATCGCGCCGTGGCCACCAGTGCTTCGCGCGAAGCCCAAAACCGCAATTTGCTCATCCGCAAAATCAAACAGGCCACCGGGCTCAATCTCGAGGTGATCTCCGCAAAGGAAGAATCCCGGCTCGGTAGAGAAGCGGTCTTTGCCGCGCTTGGCCCCGAGGTCCAGGCTGGTTGCATCGTGGATTTGGGCGGCGGCAGCTTGGAACTGAGCATACTCCGTGACCATGCGCTCACCCACGCAGCTCAAATTCCGCTGGGCACCGTGCGTTTGTTGAGCACCCTCAATCTTCCCGGGGTCATTCGCCCCGTGGAGGCAGAGCAGGTCCGCCGCTATGTGCGCGCTCTTTTGGAATCGCGCCTCCCGGAACGCCCCAACCTCGCCGACCGTGTTGCCGTTGCCCTCGGTGGTAACGCCGAGACTCTCGCCAACGTAGCTCCCGGCCCGCGTCAGGACGGCTTGCCCACTCTGGAAATTTCCCTCCTTCGCGAACGCTTGCCCGACATTCTCCGGCGCGACGTCGGCTCGCGCATGAAAGCTTATGGAGTTCGACGCGATCGCGCCGACGTTATGGCCGTTGCTGCGCTTATCTTCCTCACTCTCGGTCGCTACCTGAACATCCGCACCTTCGCGATCCCTGGTGTCGGCTTACGCGAAGGGTTGCTCCAGGAGATTGCTCGCGAAGCCTTCTCCCGCAAGGAACCTCACCGCTACAGCGCCGACGCGCGCCAGATGCTGGTCGCGACGCGTAGTTTCGGTCGCCGTCTCGACTACGACCAGCGCCACGCCGAGCATGTTCGCGAGCTGAGCCTCATGCTCTTCGATCAGCTACAACCGTTGCACCATCTTACCGTCCAGGCCCGTGTGCAATTGGAAGCCGCCGCCCTGCTTCACGATCTTGGCCATCGCGTCAGTCACCGTGGCCATCACAAGCACGGCGAATACCTTGCCCTAAACGGCGATATCCCCGGTTTGGATGGACGCGATCGCCACATCGTCGCCGCCGTCGTCCGTTATCACAATCGGAAGTCCGAGCCCGATGGCCACCACCCTGCCTACTCCGGGCTTACGAACACCGATAAGCGCGCCGCACGCCGCCTCGCTTCTTTTCTCCGTATCGCCGAGGGGCTCGATCATTCCCATCGCCAGCGCATTCTGAATATGCGCGCTTCTTTCCAACGGGGTGGCGTCACCTTCCACGTCGAAGCCCGTGGCGACGTAACCGAAGATCTGCGCGATGCCGAGCGCAGCGCGAATCTCTTCGAAAAAGAATTCCACCTCCGCCTCTTCTTCCGCGTCAACAGCCACGCGTAGCCGTCTGCAGCGCGGTGGCTGGTGCCGTTGTAGCGGCCGCCCTCTGAGGCGGGCGAACGGTTTTCGTCACTATTCTGCCCCTGGGGATATCCCTGCTCTATGTGTACCCATAACCCACTGTCGGCTAACGGCTGTAGACTTACGGCTGTCCTCTTACTCATAAACACTTATCTATCTTTTGTCACCTGCCGTACATCTTCCATTCTGTACGATAATTCCTAGGAGGAGCGCTGCTCATGGAGTTGTACATTGTGCGCCACGGGATCGCCGTCGATCGCGAAGACCCCAGGTGTCCACCGGACCCCGACCGTTTTCTGACCGACGAAGGGAAAGGAAAATCGCGCCAAGTGGCGAAAGGCGTAGCGGAAATCGCTTCTATTCCCGACCTGATTCTCACCAGCCCTTACTTGCGGGCCTTGCAGACGGCGGAAATTTTCGCCGACGTGTTGGAGTATTCGAAGAACAAAATTCGCAAGTCCGATTTGTTATTGCCCGGCGCCGAACCTCTGCAGCTTTTTCGCGAACTCGCCAAAGATAAGGATCTCTCGAGCGTCTTCATATTCGGCCATGCGCCCCATCTCGACGACATCCTGGCCACTTCCATCGGCACCAAGCACCACATCTCCGCACTTAAAAAAGCCGGCGCGGCCTTCGTCGAACTCAAGCGCCTGGTTCCCCCAAGCGGAGAACTCGTCTGGCTCGGCACCCCAAAGCTTTTCCGCAAGGTAGGCAAGTAGATCCGAGCCGGCTTAGGCTGTTGACGGTCGACCGACTGGCGGTTGTAGGCTGTTTTTTAGTCCGATGCCGCCGCGGTCGTCTGTGGCGGTTCTTCCTTGCGTGGCAACTCCACGAGCTTAGGGGTCAATGGCGTTGCTTTCACGATGACCGGCAGTCCCAAGCTGCTCTCCAGCAAATACTTTCCAGCTGCCAATCGGGCGGCATTCTCTTCGCTTTCCTGCATTCCGGGGACATGCACGATCACTGCGTCAACCGACTTCTCGACGCGTACCCCAATCGCCGACGCGGCTCCAGACTTACTAATCGCCCGCGCCAGCCGCAGCACTCCAGCCAGCTGGCAAACCATTTTCTGCTCTTGCGGATTAAATCGCGCGAAGGACTTCTGCTTTGCGTCAGGCAATGCGCCGCGATGGTAGCGCACCACGTTGGCCATGATCTCCCACTCTACTTCCGTCCAACTCGGAGGAAGCGCCATCGATTTCAGATACTTTCTCGCGGCCTTTTGCGGCGATTTCGCATCCAGTCCGCTTCCAATCCCGTGCAGCCGCGATGCAGCCACCATGATCTTCCGGGCGTCTTTGCTGCTGAACGCAAGTTCTAACTCCCACTTGCACAGCGCATCGAACAACCTCATCGCCAATCGCGAAACCAGCGTCGTCCGCTGCGCATTCACTTCCAGCGCTCGTGCCGTCGCACGCAATCGTGCCTGGGTCGCTGTTGCCAAGCGCCTTCCCTCCGGCAGGCCACGCCTCCAGTGTTGCCACAATCCGCCTTCGCCTAAGGCCAATTCGCGGTACGTCTCAATGCGCTCGTGCCGCTGCGACGCAATCCGTTCGGCCCATGCCGCACGTGCTTCCCCTAACTCGCCCGCTACTTCTCCAATTTTTCCCGCAAGAACGTCCAGATCGTGCACTTCCCCGAGCAGATCCTGCACCTGTTTCAGATTGTCTCCCCATTCTGCATAACGCGCTGGCAACAGGCTCTCGACTGTATAGCGGAATCGTTTCACCCCAATTCGCAATTCGTGCCACGCTTCCGGCTTTTCAGCTCGCAATGCTCGCATGTGCAGTTCTTTCGCAGCTTCCAGCCGCTCCAATGCCAGGCATTCGGCCGCTGGCTTGTCGGGAGGAACCAGCCGGCTACGCGTTTGCAGCCGCCGTTCCAATTTCCGCCAGGATTTTTGATCAAACTTGTCCACGGCCTTCAACGCCGCCTGCTGAAACCCTTTTTCTTCCGCGGTAAACGTGTTCAACAATCGCTCGCGGATCGCGTCTGTCTCCGGGCCTAACGTCTTCGTCCACTCTTCCAGCACTTGCACATCCCGCAATTCGCCCAACTGCCGGAACAGTTTCTTCCCCAGCTTGCGCATGTCTTGCCAAGCCGAGTCCGGATCCACTTCTTCCATCGCTGCTGCCACAGACCGGCAACGCCTGATCGCTACACGCAAATCGTGTACTGCGTCCGCCTCTGGTGACTCGCGCACGGAGTCCAACTCCTTCAGCACCCGTTCCATCCAATACTGCAATCCTCGGTGCTCGGATCGCGAGCCCGCTTCTGTCTTTACGGTATCCATAGTTCTTCTGGCCGAACTGCCTAAGCGGGAGCCCCTGTCGGCCTCTTACAGGCTAGCCCGTTGTCGTAGCCGCGTCCAGTACAGGGCGCTTGGCCACAACTCCGGCAGCATGCGAGCCAGCACAAACCCCTCCGCGATGCATGCTAGAGAGCAAATCAGAAATACGTGCGCCGCGTCCGGATGCCCCAGCCGCAACATCGCATATTGCACCACCGGTTGCAGCGCAATTCCCCCAAACGACATCAAATTCGAAGCCCCGATCACTCGCCCCTTCTCTTCCGGCTTTGGCCGATTCTGGATCAGCGCATTGATCGGCACCACGAAGAACCCGGCGCAAATCCCCAGCGCCACTAACAACAGCATCACTGCCTGGTAGCTCAAACCGGGAACGAACAACGCTCCCGTGGTCAGCACAATTCCCGTCATGCCCGGCAAGATCATCCCCATCTCAATCTTTCGACCCGAGGCATGTCCCGCCACAAAACTGCCCACACCAATTCCCAAGCTCAGCGCCGCCAACAAGTAACTGCTCCTTGCCTCGTCCGCCTGAAGGATATCTGTGGCGTAGAGCACGATGTTCAGCAGCAAAATTGCTCCCAGAAACCAGAAGAACGTGTTCGCGATCACCGCCACCCACAACACCGTGTCTTTCCTCATTCTTTGAATTTCTTCGAAGAACTGCTTTGCCCAATTCCACTCATAACGGCGCTTCGCGTCCGCCGCCGGCACTCGGGTTATCCCCACGCTCGTAAACAATCCCACCAGCGATAAAGTCATCAAGAAAATTCCCGACCATTGCTGCTCCCCGCGAAAACGGTGCGCCAGAAATCCCCCGGCCAGCGTTCCCCCGATTGCCGCCAATAAGGTCCACAATTCAATGACTCCGTTGCCCCAACTGAGCTTGCTCGTCGGCAGCAACTCTGGTAGCAATCCGTATTTCGATGGCCCGAATATCGCTCCTTGCATGCACACGAAAAACAGCGCTACCGCCGCCAGGTCCAGGCGATTCAGCCACAACGCGTACGTTGCGCCACCCATGGTCAGCAACTCCAACACCTTCGTGCACACCGTTACACTGCGTTTGCTGAAGCGATCCGCAAAATATCCGCCGGGAATCGAAAACACCAGGAAGGGAACTGCAAACACCAATGGCACCACCAGCACAAACAGAAAATCGCGCTGCTCCCGCGAAATACTCGATTCCAGCACCAGAAAACTTACCAGCCACTTCAGTGCGTTGTCGCTGAAGGCTCCCTGAAATTGCGTCGCAATCAACGCCCAAAAACCCAGCAATCCGCCTCGCGGGTCGCGCTGCACCTGTAAATTCTCTTCCTGACCTGAAGGGTTCTTCATTTTGCGCGAGTCTATCTTCTTCGACCTGCCCCCGCAACTCGTTGTACTCGTCCGTCTTTACAATTTACGCAAAAACAATCAAAACATTTGTCATTCCGAGGGCGATGTTGCCCGAGGAACCTAGTTGCCATGGCTTTGTAGCACAGGCTTCAAGCCTGTGTTACCGCTTTTTGTAGCGGCCGCCTTCCGAGGCGGGCCATTTCTTAGAATATTTAGGCGCTCCGGGGACCCCACACTTGGAGCGCACACGCTTCGCAACTTACCGAAAAACTCCGGTGATTTGCAGCCACGCCTTCAGTCGCGACGTAATTCCTCGGTAGGTTACTGGGCTTCAGCGCCCGAGGAATCGGCCTTCGACTTTCGTCCTAATCACGCCAAATACCGCAATGACGCGGCAATCAGCTTCTTCGTCCCCTCATACGGATTTTCCGGCCCTTCCCATTCCATCGAGCAATATCCCTTATATTTGCTGGCATTCAATATCTCGAACGTCCTCTTTAAATCCACACGAAAGACTTTGCCCTGGTCTCCCACCTCCGAATCTTTCACGTGGCAAATGTTGTATGCATGCTGAAACATCGCGGTGACCGCATCGTAGTTGAATTTCTCGTTTCCGCTCGCCATCGAATTGCAAAAGTCCGGCAGCGCGTGCAGATACGGATGGTTTACCTTCTCGATCACCTTAACCACAAAGAAGGCATCCTCGCTCACCAGGTCGTCGTTCTCCAGGTTCACTTGGACATTCTTCGCCGCCGCGTACTCCACCACCGCCCGTATACTCTCCGCCGCCCGCTCCACATCTGGTTTGGAGTTCTTCGCCTCGGCCATCGATGTGCGCACGCTCGGCGACCCGATAATCACCGCGATATCTACCCATTTCTTGCCATTCGCGATGGCTTTCTTCCGGTTCTCCCTCTCCGCGTCGTAATAGCTGAACTCGTTATCCACCGGAATATTCACCACGTGCACGCCCGCTTTCTCGATCGCGTCGCGGAATCCGTGCAGATACCCCTCATCCGTGGAAGGGAAGTGCGAACTCAACGGCTCGACCCCCGGAACGCCGAACCGTTTGCGCACTTTCACCGCAAAATCCTGCAGATCTATCCCGGCACGGGTCTTGTCTCGGAATTCATTCCTCGCGCTCTCGATTTCCGCGCGGAATGGCCACGACGCCACCGCTAGTCTCTCCCGCGGTGTACTGGGAAACTTCATATGCGGCACAGCTTCCTCCGCCACTGTCAAACCGCCCGTCCATCCCATCGATTCACGCGGCAACGCCATTGCTGCGGCAGCTACCAACGCGGAGTCTCGCAACACACCACGACGCGACAATTTCTTCATTTCATCCTCACTTGGAGCGATGATTCCGTGCCAGCTTGCTGGTATTGAACACCCACGCGCACCCAAATGCAATCCAGCCGTGGCCCTACTCTCCGCGTCCTTGCTTTACCCGACCGCTCGCTCATGCTATTTTCAATTGGTTACCCGGAGTGGCGGAACTGGCAGACGCAGCAGACTCAAAATCTGCCGGGGATCACTCCCCGTGTGGGTTCGACTCCCTCCTCCGGGACCATCTATTCTCCTCGTCTCAGATTTGGCCAGTCTGGACAAGCTTGACGTTTCCGACGATTGGCCTGTCTGCCGCCAGAACTTGAAACGTCTTCAATCCGCGATTTCAGAAGGCAGGCGAGTTTGCCGCAGAAAGGGGCGACCTCGAAGTCGCCGGCGGTTGCGTCTGTCTGGATGAACCTAATGGGCGCGTTCGAGAGAGTTGCCAAGCCATTCGGCTACGAGATTCCAAGGCCAGTTAAGAATCCGCAGGTATTAAATCGGACCACAACGCGATCTAATGCGTCCTGGGTGCAACAGCTATCGACCGATAGCTTAATCGGCTGCCCTCACAAAACATGAAATGGCGTTCGGAGTTCTCCTACGTCCTCAAGATTGGGTTGTGTCTTGACCCACTCCACCGCCTGCTCTCGAGCGCTTTCCCGGCTGGAATCCATGGTCACCAGATATTCGATTGTTGCTTCCTTCGTCGTGACCGGAATTATCCACATTTCTTCGTCGGTGATCACTTAGAGGATCTCCTTTTGTTCAAGACCTGGAACCAAGTGCAGTTCACCGCAAGCAGGGACCGGATGTTGGCACCATCCTATGCGTCAGCAAAGGCAGTTGCAAGTGGGTTGCATCTTAGGAAATTCCCTAACTCTGCGCTGTGATCCCCGTCACTGTGCCTCCCATTTACCTTTCATCTCTGGACAGCTCAACGCTGCAACATCGCCGTCATCTGCCCGCATCGTCACGAAAAACAAACCGCTCGCACCGGCACTAAATTCAGCGTCCGCATCACACGCGCAATCCGCGACTTGCATGAACGATTCCAAGATCTTCCTTATGATCTCCGCAGACCAGGTCCTCGATCGTCTCCGCTCTTTTCCTCATGTCTTCCTCAACTCTTCCTCAAGCTTTCCACAAAAACTTTTGCGTGCTCTTGCGCCGCTCCATACGCTTCCGCATAGTCATTCTCCACCTTGAATCTTTTGTCCCGGAGGAGAGCAATGCTTTTTGCTGTTGTTCGTCGCGGCAAGCACGCGGGTACCCGTTTAATGCCGCATCGTTTCGAAGATGACCGCTATCATGTCAGCTTGTGCAGGAAAGGGCCGGATATCCCACTCGCGAACCCACAAGACATTCCCGCTTATCTCGCCAACGGTTATTCTCTGCGCATGAGCGGTGTCGCGCAGAACTACCGGCCCACGCTGATCAGTCCGAAGTCCATTCGCGGCTGGAGATAACCGGCAAACTCCCGCTTACCTGGCTGTCCAAAGTTCGGTCGCAACGAATAAAGTAGGTGTTGGGTCGCTCATAAGCGAGTCTTCTCAACCAGCTCGCAAATCCCCTCGTCATCCAGAGGGCAGCGAGGGATCTGCTTTCCATATACCACTCCGCCTACAGCACCTTCTCTATCGCCCCGGGCAAATCAATGTGATAGCACTACCTCTCCAGCCGCAGTTCCCGCCCCAATTCAATCGGAGGAGAATCTGTATGAAGAGGGAAAAACTGCTCGGTGGATTGGTTTCGTTTGCCATGGTTGCCGCCCTGGCGGTCCCCATCGCGTTGGCCAAACACTGCTCGGCGCAGTCCGCGCAAATGCCCGACCGGGCGGCCATGCGTGACCGGTTACAGGCTGAAGTGGAAAGCCTCAATCTCTCTGACGACCAGAAGTCGAAGGTGAAAGACATCTTTGCCGATTCGCGCGCCAAGCGTCAGAACATCATGAGCGATTCCTCGCTCACCGACGATCAGAAAAAGGCCAAGATGAAGGATCTTCGCGAAGACACCATGACCAAGGTCAATGGTGTTCTCACTCCCGATCAGCAGACCGAACTCAAAACCAAACTCGAAGCCGCTCGCGCCAAGCACCAACCTCCACAGTAAGATCCTGTTCGCATCTTAACCTTAGCCTGCTCAGGCGCTCGTCTCTCTGCAACGGGCGCCTTTTTGCTTGCCTCGCGATCACATTCCTTATTCATGATTGAATCGTTTTAATGTACACTGGCCGCAGTTGGCCTGAAAATCGCGTAGTCTTCATTCTGTACTGCGAGGAGCCCTATGTCTTTACTCCGCCCTCTCCGTTGGTTGGTTGTCGCCCTGTTCATTCTTGTCTTATCCGCTTCCTCTGGGTTTGCTCAGACCCCCGCTATCCGCCAATATCTGGATGGCACTTGGCGCATCCAATCTTCCTGCACGGACTCCGCCAAGGGTGAGCAACTCTCCACCGTCGGTTATGACGCCTCCAAATGGATTCCCGCCGAAGTGCCCGGCACCGTCGTCGGCGCCCAGGTCACCGACAAGATCCTTCCCGACCCCGACTACGGCATGAACCTCAAACAATTTCCTGGTTTTGTGAACGACACCAAGGGCGTTTTTGCCACTCGTGACATGCCTTCTGACAGCCCGTACCGTTGCTCTTTCTGGTTCCGCACCGAATTCAACGCGCCCGCCTCCGCAAAGTCCACCGCTTGGCTGCACTTCCTTGGCATCAACTATCGCGCCAACGTCTGGCTCAACGGCAAAAAGATCGCCGATCGCTCCGACGTTGCCGGCGCTTATCGCGAGTTTGAATTCCGCGTGGAACAAGCCCTCAAGCGCGGCGGCGCCAACGCCCTTGCTGTCGAGATCCTTGCTCCCGAAAAGTGGGACCTCGGTATCACTTGGGTGGACTGGAATCCTACGCCTCCCGATAAAGACATGGGCATTTGGCGCGAGGTGTTTCTCTCGGACTCGGGCGATGTTTCCCTTCGTCGTCCGTTCGTGAACGCCAAGCTTGGCTCCGACTACAAATCGGCGGCCCTCACGGTGAGCGCTCTCCTCACTAACACCACCGACCATCCGGTCAAATCCACCTTGCATGTCGATCTTGTCGGCGCTGAGCTAAGCCAACCCGTCGAACTCGCCGCCAAAGAGTCCAAAGTCGTTCGTTTCACTCCCGACCAGTTCCCCCAACTTAAACTCGCGCAACCGCATCTCTGGTGGCCTTATCAAATGGGTGACCCCTACCTTTACAACGCCAAGTTCCACGTCGATGCGAATGGCGCCCAGTCCGACAGCGCCAATGTAGATTTCGGCATTCGCGAAGTCACCTCTTCACTCACCCCTTCCGGGGGTCGCCTCTTCAAAGTCAACGGCAAAAACGTTCTCATCCGCGGCGCCGCTTGGGCTCCCGATATGATGCTTCGCTATTCCTCAAAACGTCTCGATGCCGATTTGAATTACGTCAAGCATATGGGCCTCAATACCATCCGCCTGGAAGGCAAAGTCGATCGCGACGAGTTCTTCGACAAAACTGATCACATGGGTCTGCTCGTCATGCCCGGCTGGTGCTGTTGCGATGCCTGGGAGCGCTGGAAGCACTGGACTCCCGAAACCAAGTCCATTGCCGGCGCTTCTCTGGTCGACCAACTCGCCCGTTTGCGTAACCATCCCAGCGTCTTCGTCTGGCTCTATGGCAGCGACAATCCTCCTCCCCCCGAAATCGAAAACATGTACCTCGGCATCTTTAAGGATATGGAGTGGCCCAATCCCACCGTCTCCTCGGCCAGTGAACAAACCACCACGGTCACCGGTAAATCCGGCGTCAAGATGACGGGTCCCTACGAATACGTACCGCCCGTTTACTGGCTCACCGACACCGAAGCCGGCGGCGCCTATGGCTACAACACCGAGACCAGCCCCGGCCCGGCCATCCCTCCCAAGGAAAGCCTCGAAAAATTCATTCCCAAGGACCATCTCTGGCCCATCGACGATTACTGGAACTTCCATTCCGGCCGCGATCGCTTCGCTACCGTCAACGTCTTCACCGAGGCCCTCGGCAAACGTTATGGCGCTCCCACTTCTCTCGACGACTACGAGCGCAAGGCACAAGCCATGGCCTATGACAATGAGCGCTCCATGTTTGAGGGCTATGCCCGCAAGAAATACACCTCCACCGGTGTCATTCAGTGGATGCAGGATAATGCTTGGCCTTCCCTCATCTGGCACCTCTACGACTATTATCTCGTTCCCGCCGGAGGCTATTTCGGCACCAAGAAGGCTCAGGAAATCGTTCACGTCCAATATGACTACGACACCAACTCTGTCTCCGTCATCAATGGCACCTACGAGCCCATCAACGGTCTGGAAGCCACAGCCCGTCTCTTTAACGTGGATGGCCACGAAATCGATCAGAAAATCTCTAAGGTCGATCTCCCCGCGGATTCTGCGGTTAAGGCTTTCGATTTGCCCAAGCCCGCCAATCTTTCCACCACCTACTTCCTGAAGCTCTATCTCCACGACGCTTCCGGCAAACTGGTCAGCGACAATTTCTATTGGCTTTCCACAAAGCTCGACACCCTCGACTGGGGCAAGCGGCTGAACACCGTTTACACGCCGCAAAAACAATTCGCCGATCTCACCGCGTTGAATTCACTTCCGCAAGTCAAACTGGAGTGGACCCCGGCATTCCGCCAGGAAGCAGGAAAGGGGACGATCACCGTCAAGGTCAAGAATCCCAGCTCCAGCGTAGCCTTCCAGGTTCATCTGCGCGCCACCAAAGGCAATGGCGGAGACGATATCGTCCCGATTTTCTGGGACGACAACTATTTCTCTCTGCTCCCGGGAGAAGACAAAACCGTCAGCGCCACCTACGATTTAACCGACGCCGATGGCCACGCCCCCGTCCTCGAACTCGACGGCTACAACATCGCACCAGCCACCAAGGACCTAGTGCACTAGCCCAAAACTAGACGGCCAGCGATTCTTCGTAGGGGCGCAGCACGCTGCGCCCCATGTCCGCACGGTTGCATGATCTGGTGATTACGGGAGCAAGAAGCCAACAGTAGTCGCAGCCATAGAAAGCTGTGTCATTCCGAGTGAAGCGAGGAACCTGCTTTCTGAAGAACCAACGATCGCCAAAAATGGGCTACCTTGCTCGAAAAAACAAATCCGACTCCATTGGAGCCGGATTCTTGTTCTACGGAACAACCAACTGTCATCCCGACCCTCAAGCTGCAGCTTGCCTGCGAAGCAGGTCTTCCGCAGCTTGAGGCGGAGTGATCTCTCTTCAGATTTGCAATTCAATCTAAAATGCGGAGCGAAACTGCTGAACGATTCGTCGCGACTCGCCCCTAAATCCCCAATACGTTGACCAGTTCCTTCACGCTCGCCGCGCTCTTCTGCAGCGCCGCATTTTCCTCTGCCGTCAATTTAATCTGGATAATCTGTTCCACACCCTTGGCGCCCAACTTCACCGGCACGCCCACAAACAATCCGTGGATTCCATACTCGCCATCCAAGTACGCACAGCACGGCAGGATCTTTTTCTTGTCCTTCAGGATTGCCTCGACCATTTCCACGGCCGCCGCTGACGGCGCGTAATACGCCGATCCGGTCTTCAGCAAGTTCACAATTTCCGCGCCGCCCTTGCGCGTGCGCTCCACGATTGCGTCTATCTTTTCTTTCGGCAACAGGTCCGGCAGCGGAATCCCCGCTACAGTCGAATACCGCGGCAGCGGCACCATATCGTCGCCATGGCCGCCCAGCACGAACGAGTGCACGTTTTCCACGCTCACTCTACATTCCATAGCCACAAATGCGCTCATGCGCGCTGAATCCAACACGCCGGCCATGCCCACCACACGGTTGTTCGGGAATCCGCTCACCTTCAGCGCCGCCTGCGCCATGGCGTCCAACGGATTTGTCACCATCACGAGAATCGCGTTCGGCGAGTGCTTCGCGATCTGCTCGACCACGCCTTTCACCACGTCATAATTCGCTTTCAGCAAGTCGTCGCGGCTCATTCCCGGCTTGCGAGGAAATCCCGCCGTGATCACCACCACATCGCTGCCCGCCGTGGCGCTATAGTCGCCGTTCGCCGTAGAAATCCCCTGCGCGAACGAATCCGTCCGTGTGATCGGCCCGCTCTCCACCATGTCCAGCGCCTTCCCCGCCGGTGGTCCATCCAAAATATCTGTCAACACCACGTCCGCCAGCTCCAGATCCACAATCCTCTGCGCTGTCGTCGATCCCACAAACCCACCGCCCACCACCGTCACTTTCTTCCGGCTCATCTCTTTCTCCTCTTCTTACCTACTCAATTTCGCCAATCTGAAAATTCTCGAAACCTTGGGAAGCAAAGCACCTCAACCTCAGCTGCGCTACGAAAGTCTCCCTTACCTCTGCTTCTGTCAGCGGCCTCACTCTTATACTTTTTCACTCAGCCCATCACATATTCTCAATAATCGCCGCCGCAAACGCCGATGTGCCAAGCTTCGTAGCTCCGGTCATCAACCGTTCCAAATCATACGTAACCTTCTTCTGCTGAATCGTCTTGGCAATTCCTTCTTCAATCATCTTCGCCACTTCATGCCATCCCATAAATTCAAACATCATCGCCCCGCTCAGCATCACCGAGCAGGGATTAATCACATCCTTATCCGCATACTTCGGCGCAGTGCCGTGTGTAGCTTCAAACACGCCGTAGCCGTCTCCAATATTCGAGCCCGGCGCAATTCCCAAGCCGCCAACCTGCGCCGCGCACGCATCGCTCAGATAATCGCCGTTCAGATTGGGCGTCGCCAGCACGCTGTATTCGCTCGGCCGCAGCAACATCTGCTGAAACACCGAATCGGCAATCCGGTCATTAATCATTAGCTTTTTTTTCCATTGACCCTTGCCATGTGTCCCGCCAATCGCGTCGAGCACGCCTTTCACTTCCGCATACACCGCCTTCTTGAAATCTTCCGTGGCTTGCTCCAGTCCCGGTTCAATCATCGCCGCATTCTGTTCCACGGTCAGGCCCGGATTCTTTTCCAAATTGTCAAGAATCCAGCTTTCCCGCTCGGTCACCGTCTGGCCCCGGAATTCCTCTCTCGCCAGTTCGTAGCCCCAATCGCGAAACGCTCCCTCCGTGAACTTCTGAATATTTCCCTTATGCACCAAGGTCACGCTCGGCCGCCCATTCTCCAGCGCGTACTTGATCGCACGCCGCACCAGCCGCTTCGTTCCCGTTGGCGAAATAGGCTTGATTCCAACTCCGGAATCCCAGCGAATTTGCTTCTTCCCATCCTTCAACATTTCTTTATTCAGGAAATCCAGAAGCTTCTTCACTTCCGGTGTACCACTTTTCCATTCAATCCCGATGTACACGTCTTCCGTGTTTTCGCGGAAAATCACCACATCGATTTTTTCTGGTTCCCGAACGGGCGAGGGAACACCCGTGAAATACCGCACCGGCCGCACGCACGCGTATAAATCCAAAATCTGCCGCAGCGCCACGTTCAACGAGCGAATCCCACCGCCCACCGGAGTCGTCAGCGGTCCTTTGATCGACACGCGAAAATCTCGCGCCGCTTCTACCGTGTCGTCCGGCAACCACTGCTTAAACGTGTTGAACGCTTTCTCTCCCGCAAACACTTCAAACCACACCACCCGCCGCTTGCCTCCATACGCCTTCTCCACCGCGGCATCAAACACGCGCCGCGACGCCTTCCAAATATCACGGCCGGTTCCGTCTCCTTCAATAAACGGAATAATCGGGTTGTCCGGCACTTGCAGCGCGCCGTTTGCGTATCCAATCGCCTGTCCACCCGCGGGTACTGCTGCTCCGTTATATGTTGCTTTCATGTCCCTGACCCTTCCTCTTGACCCAGTGGCACAGGCACTCTTGCCTGTGCTCTTAAGTGTGATTCATCAACGTGAATGGCAACCCGGTGGCACAGGCACTCCTGCCTGTGCTCCTGATTGCGATCCACCAACATAACGGCAACCCGAGCGCACAACGAGCGATGCGTTCCTGCTGGTGTAGTGGCCGACGTTCCATTGGCCAGAGTGGCATCCTGTGGTCCGGACTGGCCCTCGTGGTTGCTTCTGCCTGCCCTCACGGTTTCGCGGGGCACTTCCGCCTAGTTCGCGGAGCGATAGCGAACCTGTCACTGTATCACACGATATGCCGCCTAGAAAATGCATCCCAGCGATTGGGTGCACGACATAAGAATCAGGATCGAAGTCTGATAAGGTTTGGGCGGGGTTTTCTTTTCTCGTCTGACAGGCTATAATGCCTGTCAGACAGGAGGCACCCATGATCACGGCCTTAAAAGCACTCC
>Ga0335073_10002509_pt1 | contig 25109 bp, 18 predicted proteins | sample Lox_Sample_22_FD_207093 | JGI IMG/M metagenome (GOLD analysis project Ga0335073, IMG submission 207093) | Soil microbial communities from Loxahatchee National Wildlife Refuge, Florida, United States - Lox_Sample_2.2 | ecosystem: Environmental > Terrestrial > Soil > Wetlands | place: USA... | reverse complement strand
CATCACGCAGGGAGAGGCTGGAGAACCGGCATTGAAATGGTCTGAATTTGCGTTCATCGAATAATCCTGTCGGACAGATCGCTGGAAGACCCGTCAGTGTCCCGATTTCTTCTCGACGTGCCCGCCAAACTGGAAGCGCATCGCGGAAAGCACTTTGCCCTCGAAATCGCCTTCGCCGCGCGACACAAAGCGTTGGTACAACGCGTTGGTCAGGACGGGAGCGGGAGCGGTGGACTCGATGGCGGCCAGAATCGTCCAGCGGCCCTCGCCCGAATCCGATACGCGCCCGGAAAACTTTTCGAGCGACGGATCTTGCACCAGAGAAATCGCCGTCAAATCGAGCAGCCAGGAGGCGACCACACTGCCGCGGCGCCATACTTCTGCAACATCGGCCAGATTGAAGTCGTACTGGTAGTGCTCGGGATTGCGCAGCGGCGTGGTCTCCGCGTCCGTTTCGCGTTGCGTCTTGCCGGCGTTAGCGTGCTTTAAAATGTTCAAACCTTCGGCGTACGCAGCCATCAAGCCGTACTCGATCCCGTTATGCACCATTTTCACGAAGTGCCCGGCGCCCGACGGCCCACAATGCAGGTAACCTTCTTCCGCCGTGCCATCCACTTTTTCCCGCCCCGGCGTGCGATCCACATTGCCGCGGCCGGGCGCCAAGGTCTTAAAAATCGGGTCGAGATGCTGCACGATGTCTTTCTCGCCGCCAATCATCTGGCAATAACCGCGCTCCAGCCCCCAAACGCCGCCGCTGGTGCCCACATCGCAATAATGAATGCCTTTGGCGGAGAGTTCGCGCGCGCGGCGGATGTCATCTATGTAGTACGAATTTCCGCCGTCGATCACGATGTCGCCGACCTCCAGCTTGGCGCCGAGTTCGTGCAGCGTGGCATCCACGACTGCGGCGGGAACCATCAGCCAAATGGCTCGGGGTTTCTGCAATTTCTGAATGAAATCGTCGAGTGAATTTGCTCCCGTGGCGCCCTCGCCGGCCAGCTGTTTCACGGATTCCGCGCTGCGGTCGTAAACCACACACTTGTGGCCGTTTTTTTCGAGGCGCCGCACCATGTTGGCGCCCATTCTGCCCAATCCGATCATGCCCAATTGCATTCCGATGGCTCCTGTCCGTTGGCTCATGAACTGGCCGTGCTTGAACTTGCCCTAAGGCTATCCAAGAGCTTGCTGGATTGCGTCGCTTAAAGTCGCTAGTCCCGCGGCTACATCTTTACCGAGGTGCACTCGCAAAGCGCGGCGGCCACGTTCCGCCAGCACCGCGAAATCGCCACGTGCCTGGGCCGCTTTGACAACGCCGAAAGTGTATTTCTGACCCGGAACGAGCAGGTCCACCGCGTCATCGCACGTAATCTGCAGAAAGACACCGCTATTCGGACCGCCTTTGTAGGCTTGACCCGTGGAGTGCAGAAATCGCGGACCAAAACCGAGCACCGTCGCGACCTTTTTTTTGTCACGGACCGCCAAACGAATCGCTTGCAGGGCCGCTTGGTATTCCTCGTTCATAGTGATATAGCCGAGCACGCCGAAGTAGTCTCCGGACTTGATTCGCTCGAGGTGCTTTTTCAGAAAGCCGACGAGCGTGCCGCCGCCTTTCAATTCCGCGGTGTTGCGCGGATCGGCATAGAGCTTGAGGCCATCCGAAAAGAACGGCGATTCCGGAGGGAGCTTGCCGGAGCTCTCGTATTCGCTGGTAAGCTTGCGCGTTTCCACTTTGCTGGCTTCCACATCCGGCTGATTGAACGCGTTGATGCCCAGAATCGCGCCCGCCACGGCAGTGGCGATTTCCCAGCGGAAAAACTCCTGGCCAAGGCTGTAAATATCCGGCAGCACAATGCGCACGACGGGGTGACCGGCCTTGGCCAGCGCGTCGAGCGCCGCGGATTTTCCATCGTCTGGATCGCCTTGCAAGCAGAGGTACGCGAAGACCCGATCGTTCCCATAAACGCCAGGCGCGGCCAGTTTTTCGCGGTCCACGGGAATGATCCCCGTGCCGGTTTTTCCGGTGGACTCGGCGATTAACTGCTCGAGCCAGGCGCCCAGATCGAAAATTCCGGGTGAAGTGACGATGGTCAATTTGTCGCGACCATGCGTCGCTGCGGTTCCTAGAATCGTACCCAATACGACGCCTGGATTTGCCCCCGCATCCGTATTCTCGCCGCACGCCTGGACCATTTCCTGCGTGCTGCGCAAAAACTTCGCAACATCGATGCCCATCACTGCCGCTGGCACCATGCCAAAATTCGAAAGCGCCGAATAACGCCCGCCGATGCTCGGAACGCCCATGCAAATCCTGCGGAATTTGTCTTTTTCGGCGACGCGCTGCATCTTCGAGCCGGGATCGGTGATCGCGATGAACCTGGCGCCGGCTTCCTTTTCCCCCACCTTGGCTTTTACGCGCTCGAAGAAATACTGCTTGTAGATATTCGGCTCCAGCGTGCTGCCGGACTTGCTCGAAACAATGCAGATGGTGCTGGCCAAGTCTACTTTTTCTTCGGTAGCGCGAATTTGTGCGGGATCGGTGGAATCCAGCACATGCAAATTCGGATGGCCGGGCTGCGTGCCGAACGTCAGCCGCAACACTTCGGGACACAGGCTCGATCCCCCCATCCCGAGCAGGAGCGCGTTGCGAAATCCCGCGCTTTTTACGTCCGCAGCGATCTCTTTCAACTTGGCGATGTCGTTGATTTGTTGCTCGGTGATATGCAACCAGCCGAGCCACTTGTCCTCATCGGTGCCAGTCCACAGCAGCGGGTCGCCCTGCCACAAGCGCTTTACCTTGCCGCCCTTCTTCCAGTCGGCCAGGGAACTTTTAACTTCGCCTTGCAGGGCGTCCGGCAACTTGTAGGATTGGCTGTTCAGGCTCAAGCACGCACCCCGGCGGTCTTGCCGGTGGCATCGAGCAACTGCTTGAATGCATCGGCGAACAATTTAACTCCGTCGACCAACAGCTTGTCGGTCACTTCCTTCATCGAAATGCCGGCCTTGGCCAGGTTGTCCATCACCTTCTGTGCACCGGCCACATCTTCGGTCAAGCTCGGCCGCAGCTTGCCGTGCTCGCGAAAGGCGTCGAACGTCGCCGGGGGAATCGTATCGACCGTATCCGCCCCGATGAGTTCTTCCACGTAAATCACGTCGCGATACTTCGCGTTCTTGGTGCTAGTGCTGGCCCATAGCAAACGTTGCGTTTGCGCACCCTTGGCCGCCAGTGCTTTCCAACGTGCACCGCCAAACAGTTCCTGATATTTCTTATAGGTCAGCTTCGCGTTGGCAATCGCCACTTTGCCTTGAACGCTCTCCAGCAGCGCCTTTTGCGCGGCGTCGCCGGTGTTCTTCAGCTTCTCGTCGACTCTTCCGTCGATCAGCGTGTCAATACGGCTTACGAAGAAGCTCGCCACGCTGGCGATGTGGCCGATGTCCTGGCCCTTCGCGGCCCGCGCTTCCAGGCCCGCCAAAAATGCCTCCGCCACCTGTTCGTACGCTGACTGCGCAAACAGCAGCGTGATATTGATGTTCAATCCTTCTTCAAGCAACTGTCGGATCGCCGGAATCCCTTCCGGAGTCGCCGGCACCTTGACCATCAGGTTCGGACGGCTCACCGCTTTCCACAGCCGCCGCGCTTCTTCCAGCGTGCCCTTCGTGTCGTTCGCCAAATACGGCGAGACCTCCAGGCTCACATACCCATCGCGCCGGTTCGATTCGCCATAGACCGACCGGAAAATGTCGCAGGCATCCTGTACGTCGCGAATGGCAATCTTCTCGAATAAACCTTTCGCATCCAGTTGCTTGGCGTCCGCCGAATTCAGAATATCCGCGTAAAGGTCGCTGCCCGTGATCGCTTTTTCAAAAATCGCGGGATTGGACGTCATGCCCCGCAAGCCGTCGTTTTGGATATATTTCTTCAAGCTCCCCGTGGTCAGCAGGTCCCGCCGGATGTAGTCCATCCACGGTGACTGCCCGTAGGCCAACAAGCCTTTAAGTGGGTTCGTCCCTTCGCCGGTGCTGATATTTGGAATCGTTGTCGTGGTCGTCATAACGCTTCTCCTCGGTTTCCCGAAAACCCCACAAATCCATTGTACTCCTCGAACTGCTTCGTCACGGCCCGCACACGCGACGGAAAACGCAGCTACGCCTTCACGACACTGCAATAGCGCGCTTCGATCGCTTTTACCTTACCCAGCCGCCGCACGTGCCGCTCCTCGTGCGTAAACTTCGCGCCCATAAACGCCCGCACTAAGTCCTTGGCCAATTCGACCCCAATCACGCGCTCACCCAACACCAGCACGTTAATGTCGTCGTGCTCCACTCCTTGATGCGCCGAATATGTGTCGTGGCACATGCCGCCGCGAATCCCGGGCATTTTGTTCACTGCCACGCTCGCGCCCACGCCACTCCCGCAAATCAGCACACCGCGTTCCGCGCGTCCGTCGAGAACCGCCTTCCCTACCGCTTCCGCAAAATCCGGATAGTCGGAAGGGTTCTCGTTGAAGGCGCCCACGTCCAAAACCTCATTGCCCATCGAGCGCAACAAGTCGCCCATCTTGTTTTTCAATTGGAACCCGGCGTGGTCCGATCCGATTACGACTTTCATCTCGCGCTCACTTTCTCAAGCCCGCGCCGTTCACTTGCCTAAAACTTCTTTCGCCGCGGCCACCACTTTGTCCGGTTCGAACCCGAACTTCTTCAGCAAATCCTTCAGCGGCGCCGACGAGCCAAAGCTATGCATCCCGATCATTTTGCCCTTCGGCCCCACGTACCGCTCCCAGCCAAAGGTGGATAGCATCTCCACTGAAACGCGCGCGGTCACGCTCGCCGGCAAAACGCTTTCCTTATATGCCGCATCCTGTCTTTCAAACAGCTCCCATGACGGCATGCTCACCACCCGCGCCTTAATCCCTTCCGCGCCCAATTTCTCGTACGCCACCATGCACAAACCCACCTCGCTGCCTGTTCCCATCAAAATGACGTCCGGCTTCCCGCCCTGCGCATCCGCCAGGACGTATGCGCCCTTCGCGACTCCGGACGCCGCTCCGTACTTGGTCCGGTCAAAGGTCGGCATGGCCTGCCGCGTCAGCACCAAGGTGGTCGGCCCTTCCGTATGCTGCATCGCCACTTTGTAGGCCTCGACCACTTCGTTGGCGTCGCCCGGCCGGAACACCAGCATGTTCGGCATCGCGCGAAACGCCGCCATTTGTTCGACCGGCTGATGCGTCGGTCCGTCTTCTCCCAGACCGATCGAGTCATGGGTAAAAATGTATAGGGCAGGAATTTCCATCAACGCGCCCAGCCGCATTGCCGGCCGCATGTAATCACTAAAATTAAAGAACGTCCCGCTGAACCCACGCAGCTTGCATAGCGTTAACCCATTTACCGCCGCGCCCATCGCGTGCTCCCGCACGCCAAAGTGAATGTTGCGGCCCTTGTATTGGTTCGGGTAAAAGTCCCCGGCGCCCGCGAACGTCAAGTTCGTTTTGTTGGACTTCGCCAAATCCGCTGAGCCGCCAATCAGCCACGGAATGTTCTCCGCCAACTTGTTGAGCACTTTTCCCGAACTCTCGCGCGTCGCCATCCCCTTCGGATCCGCCGGGAACGTCGGCAAATCTTTGTCCCAGCCCTTCGGCAGCTTGCCGTCCAGCATCAAGTTCAACTGTTCCGCCAACTCCGGATACTGCTTCTGGTAGTCCGCAAACTTCGCATTCCACGCCGCGTGCGCTTCTCCACCTCGCTTCCCGATGCCATTCTTGAACTGGTCGTAGACGCCGTCCGGCACCAAGAACTTTGCATCCTCCGGCCAGCCGTAAACTTTCTTCGTCAGCTTCACTTCCGCTTCGCCCAGCGGCTCGCCGTGCGCCTCGTAAGAATCCTGCTTGTGCGGCGAACCATATCCGATGTGGCTGTCCACCACGATCAGCGTTGGCTGGCCCTTTGTCTTCTGAAATACTTCGTATGCTCGCGCCAGCATTTCCAGGTCGTTCGCATCCGCCACGCGCGTCACGTTCCAGCCGTAGCCCACAAACCGCGTCATTACGTCTTCGCTGAACGACCAGTCCGCTGGCCCGTCCAGCGTCACATGGTTGTGGTCGTAGATCCAGCACAGGTTGGACAGCTTCAAATGTCCCGCCAGCGACGCCGCCTCGCACGCCACGCCTTCCATCATGTCGCCGTCGCCGCACATCGTGTACACGTTGAAATCGAAAATCTCAAAGCCCGGCCGGTTGTAATTCTCTCCCAGCCATTTGCTCGCAATGGCCAGGCCCAGGCTGTTGCCGCAACCCTGCCCCAGCGGTCCCGTCGTGGTCTCCACTCCGGTCGTCATGTGCGACTCCGGATGCCCCGGCGTTTTGCTGTCCAGTTGCCGGAAGCGCTTGATCTCCTCCATCGAAACCGCCAGCTGATCCGTGATCTTGCCGTCGCGGCTCACTTCCTTTACGCCCGCCAAGTGCAGCACGGCGTATATCAGCATCGAGGCATGCCCCGCCGACAAAACAAATCGATCGCGATTCGGCCACGTCGGATCGGCCGGGTCGTACCTCAAGAATTTTTGCCACAGTTCGTAGGCCACGGGCGCCAAACCCATGGGCGCGCCCGGATGGCCGGCATTGGCGTGCTGTACCGCGTCCATCGCCAGCGTGCGAATGGTATTGATGCTCAACAGATCCATGTCTTGCTGCGTCTTTGCCTGGGTCACAGTCGCTCCTATACGGCCAACATTTCCCGCAGCGCCATCGCTAAACTTGGATGCTCGCCGTTCCTGCTCGGGTGAAAAATTCTTTCTGCAACGGGAATGACTTTCTCGCGTTTGTCGAAGGGTGCTCTGCGGACGCTACGCGATGCGTATGGCCCCTTCCCTTCTTGCCCGCCTCAGGGAAGAGATAAAAAACCTACCGCGCCCCCCACAGCTTGTCAATCAAGTTACAGCCCATTCACACGCCTTGCCTCGCGCTGAGGCGCAGCACGTTGCGCCCAGCTTGGCAGCTTATTGGAGTCGGGGCTCAGTCAGCTACGTCCCGGGTAACCCGCTACGTCAGAACTTAGAATTTGCGTGCTGGCTCAGTGGGATTCGCGCGGAACTTCGTGTCCGCGGCATCCAATCAGGAAATCAAAATCTGCGCCGGCGTTTGCCTGCGTGACGTGCTGAACGTAGAGTTCCTGGTATCCGCCCTTCATCTGCGGCTCGGGAGCTTTCCATTGCGCGCGGCGGCGTTCCAATTCCTCAACCGATACATCGAGATGCAAGCGCCGCTCCTCGACATCCAGTTCGATCATATCGCCATCGCGCACCAGGGCCAGCGTTCCTCCAACAGCGGCTTCGGGGCAAACGTGAAGCACCACCGTGCCATAGGCGGTTCCACTCATGCGCGCATCGGAAATGCGCACCATGTCCGTAATACCCTTTTGCAACACTTTTGCCGGCAGCCCCATGTTCCCGACCTCAGGCATACCCGGATAGCCCTTGGGTCCGCAATTTTTCAGAACTAGAATGCATGTTTCGTCAACCGCGAGATCCGCATCGGCGATCCGCTGATTGTAGTGTTCAATGTTCTCGAATACGACAGCGCGACCACGATGCCGCAATAGGTGGGGCGAAGCAGCTGAGGGCTTGAGGACCGCGCCCTCCGGCGCCAAATTGCCGCGCAACACGGCAACGCCTCCACTCTTCACCAAGGGCCGGTCCACGGGGCGGATCACCTCTTGGTTCCAATTCGGCGCATCGTGGCAATTCTGCCAAAGCGTTCGGCCATTCGCCGTGAGCGCATCCTTGTGCAGCAAGCCATGTTCACCCAAGATGCGAATCACTGCGGGCAGCCCCCCGGCATAGTAAAAGTCTTCCATTAGAAATTTTCCGGAAGGCATCAGGTTCACCAGCGTTGGAACCTCGCGGCCTAAGCGATCCCAATCGTCGATCGTGATACCAACGCCGACGCGGCCGGCGATAGCCAGGAGATGGATTACCGCGTTGGTCGAGCCGCCTACCGCGCCATTCACGCGAATCGCATTTTCAAAAGCTTCTTTGCTCAGGATCCGGGAGATGCGGAGGTCCTCGCGCGCCATCTCGACAATCCGGCGGCCCGAAAGGTGCGCCAGCACGTGGCGGCGCGAATCCGCGGCAGGTATCGCCGCGTTGTGCGGCAGGCTAAGCCCGAGCGCTTCGACCATCGAGGCCATCGTGGAGGCCGTTCCCATGGTCATACAATGACCGGCCGACCGGGACATGCAAGTTTCGGCCTCCCGGAAGCTTTCCACCGTCATCTTTCCGGCTTTGACATTTTCGCTGAAACGCCAAACATCCGTTCCCGAGCCGATATCTTTTCCGCAGAATTTGCCGTTGAGCATCGGTCCGCCCGATACCACCAAGGCCGGCACGTCGCAACTTGCAGCGCCCATCACCAGGGACGGAGTGGTCTTGTCGCAACCGCACAAAAGCACCACCGCATCAATTGGATTCGCGCGAATCGATTCCTCAACATCCATACTCACGAGATTGCGGAATAACATCGCGGTGGGCCGCAGGTTGGTCTCGCCCAGCGACGTTACCGGGAATTCGAGCGGAAATCCGCCTGCTTCCCAGACGCCGCGCTTCACGCGCTCGGCGATATCTCGAAAATGGGCGTTGCACGGAGTGAGCTCCGACCACGTGTTGCAAATTCCGATGACCGGTCGCCCTTCGAAGACGTCGGTCGGATACCCGCGCATCCAGCTGCGATGTACAAAACCGTCTCGATCCTGTTTCCCGAACCAGGCCGCCGAGCGGAATTTTCTTTTTGTTTTGTCGGGCATTCGTTTTTCCATTCCCGCGATTGCTATTGTTCAACCCGCTGGCCGATGCTGGCCCTTCGCTTCAGATGTTCTCCGCGCCATATTCCGCTCCGGGCGAAGAACCCGCTGCGGCGCGATGGCGGCTAGGCTCTCGTTCGGCACCTTGGGCCAACACCCAGGGCTTCCGCAGCCTGCGAATTTTACGACAACATGTACTGGAGAAGGTACGCTCCTGGTATGGCCAACGAAAAATCTCGTCCAACAGGTAGAAGCGATGCCAGTTTCCCCGGTCTTGCAGTAGGTGGCTCTGTTCGCTAGATTTGTACTGCCGATGCCCGGGTGGCGGAATGGCAGACGCTGAGGACTTAAAATCCTCCGGGGATTTTTCCTCATGTGGGTTCGACTCCCACCCCGGGCACCAGTCTCGCTAAACTCCGGCTATCTCTTCATTTCTTCTTAGCCTCATCTTCCTCGTCTTCCTTTTCTTTTTTTTCTTTTGCCTTGGCTCGCAGCTTCTGAATTGCCAACGCGATAAAAATCATCACACTTACCGCGCTGGACCATCCTGGGCTATCGGCCTGCGGCAGGACTATCTCCGGAGTGGGGCCCGGTGGCGCGCCGGTCCTCCCGACGCTCTGCTCCACCGCCTTAACCATCTTTTCCGCCAATTCCCCGATCTTCATCGTGCGTTGCGTTGGCGAAAGGAGTCCGTTCGCATCCAGCAGTCGCCGCAGCACCTCGGCCAGATCGTCGACCTCCTTGCGGAAAGCCTCCAAATCCCGCTGCTTTTGCAGGGTGGCCTGCGCTGCCCCATAGCGCAGGTCCCGTGGGATGTTGTGTATCCCGGAGGCCCGCGCGTCCTGCAGATGCTGCGCATTCTTGACGTCGCGGATCAACACGTCCATTCGGCTCTGAACACTCTCCAAAACCCTCAGCCGCTTCTCACGCTCTTCCCTTGTTTCCGGCATGCCCTTAAATAGCGCATCCATCATCGGCGAGAGCTGTAGCCGCATGCTTTGCAAATTCGCGCGCATCGTGTTGAGATCTGGCATGGTCGCCTTCCGCTCTGCGCCCAACCTCTCCGGCGTCGCCTAGCTTTCAAACTCCGCGTCGTCAAACGTGCGGTCGCCTCGCAGCACGTCCACGCCGCCGGCCGGCTCGCCCTCGTTCGCCGATAAGCTGAACGACACTGTCGCATCCTGGTCGGGCTTGGCCAGCGTGTGAAATTTCACTCCATTGAACGCCGTCTGGCCCGCCGCAAAATCGCTGATCAAGTCCGTCCCGTCCACCGTTACTTGAAAGCTCGCGATCAGCACCGGTCCGCCCACCGGCGTGCTCAAGTCGTAGGTCACTTTTACGTTTGCATTGTCCTTTTCGAACACAATCTTGTAAGTGACTTCACTGTCGCCATCGGACATACCCGCCTCCTGCAACTCGTTCCCGCTAATGACTCCCGATTGTAGTGAGCAGCGAATAAAGCGCAAGCATTCGCTTTGTTTTTCCGGCCCAAAACACCCCGTCCTACTTCATTCGCTTGCCGCCGCTGCCCATACGCATTTACCGGTGCCAGCGCGAATCGTGCCACACTAGGCAAATGCCCAAGACCAGTGCCGGTCTACTGCCTTACCGAAACTCCGCTGCCACACTGGAGATCTTTCTCGTCCATCCCGGCGGCCCTTTCTGGGCCAAAAAAGACCATGGCGCATGGTCCATCCCCAAGGGAGAACTCCTTGCGGGCGAGGATCCGTTAGCCGCAGCCCAGCGGGAATTTCAGGAAGAAACCGGCCTCACGGTCTCCGGACCCTTCGCTCCTCTTACTCCCGTCAAACAGCCCGGCGGCAAAATCGTCCACGCCTGGGCTCTGCAAGCTCCTGACCTCGACCCCGCCGCCATTCGCAGCAACTCGTTCTCTCTCGAATGGCCGCCCCGCTCCGGCAAAGCCCGTGAATTCCCCGAAGTCGACCGCGCCGCCTGGTTCCCGGTCCATGAGGCGCGCAAAAAAATTCTCAAGGGCCAACTCCCCTTGCTTGACGAACTGCAAACCAAACTTCGCTAATCCCTCCCCGCTAAGCGCAGCGGGAACCTTTTGCCTCTTTACTGCGTAGATTCAGCTAGGATTGTTTTCTCGGGAACCTCGCGCCCTGCCCGTCATAGCCACGGAGGGAGGTTTCGATGGACGCCTTGCTCCTCGATCTCAAGTATGCCGCCCGCTCCCTGTGGCGCTCCAAGGCCTTCGCCCTCACGGTTCTGCTCACCTTCGCCGTTTGCATCGCCGCCAACACCGCGCTCTTCGCCGTCGTCAACTCCGTCGTTCTTCGCCCGCTCCCCGTTCCCGACGCTAACTCCATTCTCCTCATGGCCAACGAGTATCCCAAGGCCGGCGTCATCGGCATCAATAGCAGCAGTGTCGGCGATTACTACGACCGCCTCCGCGAAATGACCGCCTTCGATTCGCAGGCCGTTTTCCGCCAGCGCGAACAAACGATCGAAGTCAACGGCCTCCCTCAACGCATTCACGCCATGGTGGTCACGCCGTCTTGGTTCACGCTCCTTCGCGTCCCTCCCGCCTTGGGCCGGCCCTTCACCGAAGCCGAAGGCGAGATCGGGCACGAACACGAAGTCATCCTCAGCTACAGCCTCTGGCAGCAACTCTTTGCCGCCGATAAGTCCGCCCTCGGCCGGGACCTCCGCATCAGCGGCCAGCCTTTCACCATCGTCGGCGTCATGCCCAGGGACTTCGACTTCCTCGATCCCGACGTTCGCCTCTGGTTGCCTCTTGCCTTCACTCCCGAAGAAAAAACGACGCACCATAACAACAACTGGTATCACATCGGCCGCCTCCAACCCGGCGCGACCATCCAGCAGGCCCAGCAGCAAGTGAATGCCATCAACAACGAAAACCTCGAACGCTTTCCAGAATTTAAAGAACTCCTCATCAACGCCGGTTTCCACACCATCGTCATGCCCCTCCAGGACCTGCTCACGGCCGGCGTCAAGCGCACCCTCTACTTGCTCTGGGGCGGCGCCATCCTCGTGCTCCTGATCGGTGGTCTCAACATCGCCAATCTCGCCCTCACGCGCCTCTCGCTGCGCCGCAAAGAAATGGCCACCCGCATCGCTCTCGGCGCCGGGCGCGCCCAACTCGTCCGCCAGCTCCTCCTCGAAAATCTCGGTCTTGCTCTGACTGGCGGAGTGCTCGGCATCGCTCTCGGCGCGGCTCTCCTCCGCACCCTCGGCGCCATCGGTCTGGCCCACATGCCCCGCGCCGGGGAAGTGCGCATGGATTCCACCGTCCTTCTCGTCGCCCTCGCGCTCTCCTTATTCGCCGGACTCCTGGTCGCCCTGTTCCCGCTCATCGGCGTCACCAAAATCGGCATCAATGACGCTCTCCACGAAGACAGCCGCACCGGCACTACCGGCAAGCGTACCCGCCATGTCCGCCAGCTTCTCGTGGCCGCGCAAATCGGATTCGCTTTTGTCCTGCTCGTCGGCGCTGCGCTCTTTCTCGCCAGTTTCCGGCAACTCCTCCTCGTCGATCCCGGCTTCCGTCCCCAGGGCGTCGTCACTGCTTCCATCAGCTTGCCGCGCTCCAAATACGCGAAACCGGAAGACTGGCGCGCGTTCCTCCAGCGTGCTTTCCCCGCCGTCAACTCCATTCCCGGCGTTCTTTCCGCCTCCGCCGCAAACGTCATTCCACTCAATGGCGACCACGACGATCAAGCCATCTTCGCCGAGGGCTACCAGATGCAACCCGGCGAATCTATCGTTTCTCCTCTCTCCCTCTCGGTCGCTCCCGGCTATTTCGAGACGCTAGGCATTTCCATACTCAGCGGCCGCAGCTTCGAGCCTCGCGACAACGAAACCGCTCCTCGCGTTGTCATTGTCGATGAGCGCCTGGCCCACCATTTCTGGCCTCACTCCGACCCCGTCGGTCGCCGGATGTATTTCCCCGACGACCCCAAGAACCTCCTTAGAACCGACGAGCACACGATTTGGCTCACCGTCGTTGGCGTCGCGCGTACCCTCCGCTACCGAACCATGGACGATACCGGTGCCTCGGTTGGCGCTTTCTATCTGCCCATTTCTCAGTCGCCCGATAACACTTTCACTTTCACTCTGAAAACCGCTGGCGACCCCGACTCCGTTGTCCGTTCGCTTCGCTCCGCCATCCACGGCCTCGACCCCGACCTCGCCGTCTTCAACGTCCGCTCCATGTCCGAGCTGATCGATCTCTCGCTGGCCCCGCGCCGCACTTCTATGCTTCTCGCCAACGCCTTCGGCGCCGTCGCGCTCTTCCTCGCCACTCTCGGCATCTACGGCGTCCTCGCCTATCTCGTCGCTCAGCGCACCCGCGAAATTGGCATCCGCGTCGCTCTCGGCAGCTCGCGCGGCAACATTCTCAAACTCGTCCTCCGCGAGGGCCTGCAACTCGTCGCCGTCGGCCTTCTCCTTGGCATCATCGGCGCCCTCTCCATGCAGCGCGCCATCGCCAACGAAATCTACGGCGTCCGTCCGCTCGACCCGCTTGTCCTCGCCGGCGTCACCCTCATCCTCACTGCCGTCGCGCTCGCCGCCTGCGCTGTCCCCGCCCGCCGCGCCACTCGCGTTGACCCTATCCTCGCCCTTCGCAGCGAATAACCTGGGAGCGCCTATGTCCTGATCGGCCTTTCCACCACGGCTATTTCATACTCGCAAGACCAACCTGTAGGGGTACGATACATCGTGCCCCTCGATCCGCCATCGCGATCAAATTCGTCCTCCTCGATTGCAGCCGCGGCAAAATTTCTCCATTTCCGTGCATATTGCTACTCGCCGGTAGTAAAATTAATGCTCCACTGATTCAGTCGAGAGGAAGCGAGTGCAGGCCAGCAACACACAGCACCCCGAGCGCAATACCCCTATCTGCAAACCCATTTTTCCCGTCAGCGTGTTCTGCGCCCTTTTCCTCCTGTTTTGCGTCGCGCCCGGCCTGCTCCGTGCCGACGCCCCCAACTTCGACCTCCAAGGCCCCACCATCGAAATGACCGTCTCCCGCGACGGCAAAAAACTCCCCATCGCCAACGTCAGCGACCTCCACGCCGGCGACCGCCTCTGGATTCACCCCGTCTTCCCCGACGACCAGGCCGTCCACTACCTCCTCGTTGTGGCCTTCCTCAAAGGCCCCACCAATCCTCCGCCCGAGAACTGGTTCACCCGCGTCGAAACCTGGACCAAACAAGCTCGCCAGGAGGGTGCCGTCATCACGGTTCCCGCAGAAGCCCAGGAAGCCATCCTTTTTCTCGCTCCCGAAACTGGCGGCGACTTCAGCACGCTCCGCAACACCGTCATCGGCCGCCCCGGCGTCTTTATCCGTGCCAGCAAGGACCTCGAGCAAGCCAGCCTCGACCGCACCCGGCTCGACAAATATCTCGACGAAATTCGTAAAACTTCCGACCAGAATCCCGCCGACCTCAAGAAAAATTCCGCGCTCCTCGCGCAAACCCTCCGTATCAAGGTCAACGAAGACTGCTTCAATCGCCCCATCGAACAGCAAGTTGCCTGCCTCACCGCCAACAGCAACGGCCTGGTCATTGACGACGCTCACAGCCAGTCCCTCGTCGCCCAAATCACCTCCGGCCCTTCTTCCGACTTGATCTCCGCACTCGGCTCCAGCCCCGCCGCCCGCGGCGGCTATTATTCTCCCTACGTCGGCGCCATCGTCGACGCCGCCCGCCTCATGAACAATCTCCACACCGCCGCCTATCAATACATCCCCGCGCTCTCCATTCCCGACAAGGATCAACTCAGTCTCCGCCTCAACGCGCCCCCTTCTTTCCACAATCCCAAGTCCGTGCTCGTTATCGGCCTTCCCGGCGTCGCGCAAAGCCCTCTCCCGCCGCTTCATCCCGTTGAAGCCAAGCAGGCTTTTTGTCTCGAGCAATCTCCCCTCATCGTTCCCATCGAAGGCGCTCCGCTGGTCTTCTCCACCACGATGGCGCACGACTTCGTCTTCCACCTTCAGCCCAAAAACTCCGCCGCCGTCGATCTTCCCGCCGTCCCCGACGCCACCCGCGGCGGCTTCGTCGTGGACACCGCAAAACTTCACGGTGCCACCCTCCCGCCCAAAATCACCGGCACGCTCCACGGCTATTGGGGCTTCGCTCCCTTCGACGGCCCCAAAATCGAATTTCGCCAGTCCCACTCCACCGAATGGACCGTTCCCGCCACCGACGCCGCTGCCGTCATTGCCGGACGCGATTCCACGCTCCGTCTCCAATCCGACTGCGCCGCCTGCGTCGAAAAAATTTCTCTCGAAGATTCCTATGGCAAAGATCTCAAGCCCACCTTCAAAGCCGCCGACGCCGACGAACTTGAAGTCGCCTTGCCTCTCAAGGACGAGCAGGCCGGCGACCTGAAACTTAAGGTCCAGCAATTTGGCCAGACCGCTCCCTCAACCATCACTCTGCACGCCTATGCCGAAGCGGTTCGCCTCGATCACTTCACCATCTACCCCGGTGATGCCGACGGCGTCCTCACCGGCTCGCAACTCAATCAAGTCGCCCGCCTCGAAACCGATGGCGTCGAATTTCTCCCTGAAAAAGATCCCCGCTCCAATCAGGACCACACCATCGAGTTCTTTGCTCACAATCCTTCCGCCGCTTCCGCTCTTCAAAACAAGGATTTGCTGCCCGTACACGCCGTACTCACCGACGGCCGCGTCCTCGATCTTCGCGCCTCCCTCGGCTCCGCTCGCCCCAAAGTTTCTCTCGTCAGCAAAAATGTTCAGCCCAGTGCCACGCCCTCGCAAATTCACTTCGGCAACCCCGACGATCTCCCCCAGGACGGCAAACTTTCTTTCTTCCTCAAATCCGAAGTCCCTGGAAAATTTCCTCGTTCCGAAAAAATCGAGGTCTCCATCGCCGATGGCTCCGCTGACGCCCTTCTCAGCATCAACGACGGCACTTTGATTCCCCAGGACGAAACCAGCGTCCTCGCCATCCTCGACCCCGTGAAATCCTTCGGTCCGGGCGCTTTCGGCGCACTTCGCTTCCGTCCCGTCGATGTCGATGGTTCCAAGGGCAAATGGCAACCCATCGGCGTCCTCGTCCGCACTCCCACGCTCACCGACGTGCGCTGCCCCGATTCCCCCGATCAGCAGTGCACCCTCACCGGCACCAATCTCTTCCTCATTGACTCCATCTCCAACGACGCCCAATTCAAAACGTCGGTCCCCGTCCCTCCCGGCTACGTCAACACCACCATCTCCGTCCCTCGCCCCAACGGCACCCTCCTCTACCTCAGACTCCGCGACGACCCTTCCTCCATCGACCTCGTCGCCCTCCCGGTCCTCCCCGAAACCAAATAGCGCCACTACGGTCATCTTTTTGTGCATGACCGGCATCCAACCGCATCGATTGCGGTACATTCGATACACCGGCGCCATGCGCATTCTCCTCGCTCCACTGCTTGGGATCGCCTCACTTTCGTGCTCTGCCCTCGCGTTCCACCACGCCCTAGCTCAAAACGATCCCTCACCGAAAGGCCCATCTTTCTCCATCCCTCGCAGTGTCGGCCTCGGTTGGCTTTTTGCTTGGGACGAGTCCCGCAACGAGCTCATTACCGACAGCGAAGAGCACCCTGCCAAGAATCGCTCCGTTCCAGTGATTGCTGTTTACAACGTGGACTCGGGCGTGAGCCGCTTCATCCACATTTCTCAGCAATTTCCCGACGCACCTTCGATTTACCTTGACGCCCTCGCTTCCGCCCCGCAAGGCTCCGTTTTGCTGGCCTGTCAAATCGTCCCCGGCTCGCGCCCGTACGTCGGCGAGCACCTGCTTCTCTACGACGACCATTCGGCGCCCATCCGCGATTTCATCGCGGCCGATTATTCCGTCGACGCGGTCACTGCCGATGCCTCTGGCAACGTATTCTTGTTAGGCACCCACGACAGCGAACGTTCCACCCAAGAATCCTATTCCCTCATTCAGCAGTACGACTCCTATGGCCACGTCGTCGCTGAGATGTTGCCGCGCTCTTTGTTTCCGAATGAAGACAGTCCCACCGACGATGGTCATCAACGCGCCGGATACTCCACCGGAACGCCGCTCCTGTCTGTCAGCCATAACGGTCTACGCGCATACTTGCCGAAAATCGGCGACATGTTCGCTCTGGGCGCTGACGGCGAAATCCAGGCTCGCGTCAACATCGTTGCGAAACTCTCCGACTTCGCCCGGTCCCAGGGCTATACCACCTTCACCGTGGACAGCAACGCGTTCTCTCCTTCCGGAGACTTGTGGCTGATCGGTCGCATGGAGCGCACACCCAGCCACCGAGAAGATTCCGCCTTTCACCATTTCTTGGTACGCATCACTTCCGAAGGCAACCTCGACGTTCCTTACGAGCACGTGCTCACCGAAGAACCCACCTATTTGCCGCAACTCATCGGCTTCACCTCTTCCGGCGAACCCGTCGTCTGGGGAGCCGCACCGGGCGGAAGTATCATCAGCAAATCCCCTTTTTAACCCGTGCTAACCCACACTATCTGGTGAGTCGCCCCTTCTTCCTTCTCAGCCCATCTCTTCGGTTATAAACCTTCGGCCCCTTGCGTATTTCATTTAGGAGCCTTCGCACCCCGTGGCCAGTCGTCGCGTCATCATCCGCTTTATCTGGACCGCCACGCTCTTTCTCGCGTTCCTCGGCATCGTTGTAATCGCGCGCCGCACCGTCGTCCTCTTCCTTCCCGCCCACGCCTCCAATCCTCACAATCCCGCTGCCGCGCTCGACGCCCACTTCCTCGATCACCGCGCTCTCACGCTCACTCACATCCTTCCCGGCCTGCTCTTCATGTTTCTCGGTCCGCTCCAATTCCTCCCATCCCTTCGCGCCAAACATCCCACCTTCCATCGCTGGTCCGGCCGCATTTTTCTCGCCTCTGCCGCCGTCATCGGTGTCACCGGACTCACTCTCGCTCTTCGCCCCACCATCGGCGGCCTCGACGAAAAATCCGCCATCCTCCTTTTCGGCTCCTTCTTTCTCTTCGCACTCGCCAAAGCTCTCTGGCGCGCCATGCACCGCCAATTTGCCCAGCATCGCGAATGGATGATTCGCGGCTTCGGCGTCGGTCTCGCCATCGCCGCTATCCGTCCCATCATGGGCGCCTTCTTCGCCGCCGCGGTCATCCAGCACCACACGCCGCAGCCCCAGCACTTCTTCGGCACCGCATTTTGGATTGGCTTCCTTCTCGAAGCCATCGCGGCCGAACTCTGGATCCGCTACACCCGCCCATCCGCAGCCGCCCAATTTTCAGCCCCGCGCTCTTCCGCTCTGTCCGCCGCGTCGCCTCCATAACCGACGTTTCGTACCGCCGGCCACTTGTCTGCAACGTGTCCGCACAAAATGATTTTCGTCAACGAAGCAAATCAAGGAGGTCCATCATGCAAGCCGCAACCGCAACGAAACCCTACAAAGGCGCCGGCATGGAAGGCCGCACCGCCCGCTGGTACGCCCGCACCCGCAAAAACGAAATGGCCGACTTCCGCCATCAAGCCGAAAAAATCGCCGCCCTACTCCAACCCGGCAATGACGTCCTCGAAGTCGCTCCCGGCCCCGGCTATTTCGCTGTCGAACTCGCCAAACTCGGCGACTTCCACATCGCCGCGCTCGACATCAGCAAAACTTTCGTCGAAATCGCCACCGAAAACGCTCGCCAGGCCGGCGTCTCCATCGCCTTCCAGCTCGGCAACGCCTCCGCCATGTCCTTCGCCGACAATTCTTTCAACGTCGTCTACTGCTCCGCCGCCTTCAAAAATTTCTCCGCGCCCGTCCAGGCTCTCGACGAAATGTTTCGCGTTCTCCGTCCCGGCGGCCACGCCATCATTCACGACCTTCGCAAAGACGTCTCTCTCGACGAAATCAATTCTTACATCCAAAAAAGTGGCCGCGGCTGGTTCGACGCCTGGCTCACCCGCATGACCTTCAAGCACATGCTCATCAAGCGCGCCTACTCCCGCGAAACCTTCGCCCGCCTCGTCGCGCAAAGCCATTTCCACTCCTGCGACATCACCCTCGACTCCATCGCCCTCGAAGTCCGCTGCACCAAACCCGCCTCCCAGTAGCACAGGCTTGCCCTGTTTACCCTGAGTCTCGAAGGGAGCACCGAAGGACACTCCTGCCTGTGCCGCGTCGCCAACGCCATCAATCGCCCGAACCCGCAACCCAGCGTGCGTCTCGCCGGATGCCCCAGGGTTTCGCCTTCTGAAACCTGGGTCTTCGTCACCGTGTCCTTCGACCTTCTGTCCCTCTACCGCTTCGCACGCACCACCCGCACTCCAATCTCTCCCCTCGCCAGTCCCTCTACTCCCCGCCCAAACCTCGCCGCAATCTCCTGGAAACTCATATCTTCAATCTCCCCAAATCCGTGCCCGCGCAGCAGCATTGCCATCCCCGCCGGCTCGAACCGGCTCGCCCAACGTTCCCCCATTTTCTTAAGCTCTTCACCCTGTTTCGTCGCCAATTCCCTCGTCTCTTCTGAAAATGCCTGCGGCGGTTCCATGTAGTCGAACACCACCTCCGCACTCTCGACAGACGCCATATACTCCAGCGTCCCCCCGATCGCCTCCTGCGTCAGGTACGGCACCACGCCCAGCCACGTAAAGAACGCAGGGGAGCCGCGCTCCAAGCCCGCGCCGTTCAGCTTCTCCTGCAACTCTTCTCGCTCGAAATCCATCGGCACAAACGTAAGCCAGCTCGGCGCCGCCAGGTCCGCCTCCGCCAGCCGCTGCCGCTTCCACGCCTGCGTCGCCGGATGATCCACTTCAAAAATCCGGATGCGCGCGCTATGCGGATTGCGTAGCGCAAACGTGTCCAGCCCCGCGCCCAAAATCACCACCTGCCGCACTCCGCGCTCCACCGCGCGTGCCAGCGCGTCTTCCGCGATCCGGCTCCGCGCCGCCGTGAACAGCCGCCCGATGCTGGCCATCGGCTGCCCGTTCGCAAACTCCCGCAGCCCGCTTTCCGCTTCGCCCAAAATCTTCACCGCGAATCGGTCCTCGAGAATCGCACCACCATCGATCAGCTGATGCGCCGCCCTCTGCCGCGCCACCATCAACGCCATCCGGCTTGGTTCATTTGCCTTCATGTCGACTCCTGTTCTTCCTTAATTTTGACCTAACCTCCCACGGCGTCATCCCAAAAGCCTCTACGATGTCACCGCAAAACCTTTCGCCGCAAAATCTCTAAGGGGTCATCCCGAACGTAGTGAGGGATCTGCTTTTCTCTTCGAACTCGCCAATCCGCCCATCTCCAACCCGCGGGCGAACCGTCTTCGCAAACGTAGGGGCGCGCTTCCCTGGCCTGCGCTTGGACGAACTAACGAACATGTCGGTCACGAACTCAAAGAGGGAAAGACGGGCAGCACACGCCCTAGGCCTAGCGCATCTTGCGCTGTCCTTTGAGCCTTTTTGCAAAAGGTGGGACGGAAATCAGGATAGACGCACGTTTCTATCTCCTTCCGCTCCCGTCGTCCCAACCCGTCCCGCGTTCTTTACCTCCTTACTGCTTTACTTCATTACCTAACCGACGGTAAATCTCCTTCCCGTAATTTTTACCTCTAAATATACCTTGACAGTAAACTAAAACTATGCTAACCTTTCTTGTGTTTAGCTCGCGCAACCCGGCTGCGATACCCAATTCCTTCCTCCTTTTTCCACAGCCAGTAAACACTCACCCGCATCTCTGCCACTTAACTTCACCCGCAAGCCCAATCCTCTCTAAGGTTTGCGCACAGTTTCCGTCACCACGGGGTAGGGTATGCACCCACCCTTTTCCCTCGATCGGCTCCGCCTCCGGCCTAACTCCTTTGCTTGCCGCTCTTCCAGACCCTCCGCAACTCAGTGAACATTCAGCCACTTTAAGTCCTGTATTTGCCCCTCTTACGCTCTTCGTCGCTCCTAACTCCTGTATTTGCCACTCTTACGCAAAACCACCCGGGTGTGCGGCACCGTCCGTTCACTATCATTCTCCGCGTCTCAGCGCGAGACTCCTCTTGGCCTTTGCCTCAACGTTCGACGTTCAACTCCTCGCCCGCACTACTCACCATTCACTATCCACTATTCACTGTCTTCCCCGTGCTAGCATGTCGCCTCCATGTCCCAAAACTCCCCCTCTCAGCCCCGCCCCACCGCTCTCTACCTTTCCGTCCTCGTCCTCTTTCTCATCAACATCCTCAACTTCTACGACCGCCACGTGCCTGGCGCTCTCGTCGAACCGATGCGCAAGGAATTTCACCTCGACGACACGCAGATCGGCCTGCTCGGCAGCGCCTTCATCTGGCTCTACGCCATCATCGGCGTTCCCCTCGGCCTTATCGCCGACCGCTGGAGCCGCAAAAATCTTCTCGCCTGGGGTGTTCTCGTGTGGACCGCGCTGACCGCTTCCGCCGGGCTCGCCACCACCTATTCTTTCTTGCTCTTCTCGCGCGTCGGTGTCGGCCTCGGCGAAGCCGCCTGCGCTCCCACCGCCACCAGTTGGCTCGGCGATCTCTTTCCATCCGAAAAGCGCTCGCGCGTACTCGCCCTCTTTATGATGGGCGTTCCCATCGGCGGCGGCCTCGGCTATCTGATCGGTGGACCCGTCGCGCAGGCGCACGGCTGGCGCACCGCGATGGTTACCGCCGCACTTCCCGCTTTGTTGCTCTTGCCTTTGCTGCTTCTGCTGAAAGAACCGCAGCGCGGCGCCAGCGAACCCACGCGCCATCCGCTCGCGCAAACTTCCATCTGGAACGTCCTGCGCATTCCCACGCTCTGGTGGATCATCTTCAGCGGCGCGCTCCTCAACTTCTGCGCCTACGCTTTCGCCACGTTTCTTCCCGCGTTTCTTTCTCGCGTCCACGGCCTTTCCGTCGGCGATTCCGGCCGTGCCACCGGCACGCTCTATCTTCTCGGCGGCGTTGCTGGCGGCATTCTCTCCGGCCGCCTCGGCGACTACATCATTCATCGCCGCAAGGATGGCCGCATGCTCTGCGCCGCAGTGATGGCTCTCGTCACCGTGCCGCTCGCTTGCGTCGGCATTCTGCAACCGCGCGGTTCGCTTCTTTTCGCCACGATCTTTCTCGGCCTCACTTACGCCTCGCTCTCCAGCTACTACGGCTTTGTTTACTCCGCCATTCAGGACATCGTCGCCCCGAATCAACGCGCCGGCACCATGGCCATCTATTTCATGGCGATGTATCTCCTCGGCGCCTCCTTCGGTCCAGTCTTCACCGGCAAGCTCAGCGATCTGCTCGCGCATCGCGCCGCCGCTGCTGCGGGCTCCTCCACTCTGACCGAAGCTTTTCGCGCCATCGGCCTGCAACAAGCCATGCTGATCATCCCGGTCTTGTCTTTCGCGCTGGCCTTCGTGCTCTACTTGGGCTCGCGCACCATCGTCGCCGACACGGAACGTCGCCAGGCCGCCGCCCAAGCCGCGTTCGCCACTTCGGATTAGTCCAAGAGCATTGCGGACGGGTACAATATTCAGGCGCACCAAGACGCGAGTGGCAGGAAGAGCACTATGGCAAACACCAATCCCGAAAAGATCGCGGCCCCCGACCCATCGCCCCGAAAACAATCCTCTCCCAAGCCGCCCGACTCCGTAGCCGAAGAGCAAGTACCGCGCGGCAAACGCATTCAGCGCGAAGTGCTCGCCTGGATGTGGGTCATTCTCTTCTTTCTGCTGATCAACGGCACGCTCGGCCAGGCCCGCGTCATTCCTTCCGGCTCGATGGAAAACACGCTGCTCGTCGGCGATCACCTCATCATGAGCCGCATCGGCTACGACGCCGGTATTCCCTTCACGCGCTGGCACATTCCGCTGTGGCGCGGCCTGAAGCGCCAGCAACTGGCCATTTTCATGTCGCCGGTCAGCTCTTCCGACCTGGTCAAGCGCGTCATCGGCCTGCCGGGAGACACGATCGACATTCACGACGGCGCCGTGTTCATCAACGGCAGAAAGCTCGACGAAACGTACACCACCGGCCCCACTTACGCGTACGACATGCGCGTTCCGTTTGTCGTTCCCGAAAATTCTTATTTCATGATGGGCGATAATCGCGGCAATTCCTACGATTCGCGCTTCATGGGCGCTATTCCGCGCAAAAATATCATCGGCACTCCGGTAATGATTTATATGTCCGTGGAAGCCGCGCCGGATGCGTGGGAAACCGGTCAATTTAAGGAGCGCTTTCTGGCCTACACCAATGCGCTGCTTCATCCCAGCCTGGTGCGCTGGCATCGGCTCTTCACAACCTTCTAGCTTTCGGTCGATGCGCATTTCGCGAGTGGCCAATTTGAAATAAAGGAAAAAGGATCCATGCCCGAAACCGCCCAGCAATACACGCAACGCATCCTCGGCAACATCAATGGAAAAGATCCGCTCAAGACGCAGGCGGCCACTCCAAAAGCTTTAGCCAAGCTGATTAAAGGCGCGCCACCGGCGAAATTGCGCAAACGTCCCGCGCCGGATAAATGGTCGGTGGGAGAAATTCTCGCGCATCTGGCCGACGCCGAAATGATCGTGGGCTGGCGCCTGCGCGCGATTCTGGCCGGCCCGGGCTGTCCGATTCAGGCTTACGATCAAGACGCACTGGCCGCCGCGCGCAATTACGGCAAACACGATCCGCGCAAAAGCCTCCAACAATTTTCTGCGATTCGCGAAGCTAACCTCGGCCTCTACAAATCTCTCTCGCCCGAGCAATGGAAATACCACGGCCTGCACGCCGAACGCGGCGAAGAAACCCTCAAGCGCATTCTCCACATGATGGCCGGCCACGACATCAATCACACCCAGCAGATCGAACGCATCCTGAAACCGAACAGGAAGTAAAGGAACTAGGGGAGATAAAGGAAATAAGGGAAAGAAAAGAAAGAAAAGAATCGGTGCGGATGCGGCGCAGCAGCTTTTGTGCGGTCATCCTTCTGGGGATGGCCTATTGGGCGCCGCGGTGGAACTGACCCGCTTAAGAGAAACCACAACCGCGGAGCGAGTCCGCTATTCGTCGCCGCGGACTTGCCACCAAGCGAGGCGCTCGAACTCGGCGAGCTTCGCGGCGCCGTGCTGGCCATACCAGGTCTGCCAAGCTTGCGCAGTGCCCGGCAAGTTTTCGTCAGTAATTTCGTGCAGCGCCATAAAACACCAATTGCGCATCTGCGGATTGAGCTGGTTGTCGTTTAGCAATTCCAGAAATTTTGGCACCATGCGCATGCGCTGGCGGCGCGTGAAATTCCCGCAATCGGAAATGTTGCAGCCGGCGCGCTCGCGTACCTGCATTGCGGGATCGTTCGTGAACGACCACCACAATTCGTCCAGAGCCTGGTCGGTCCCGAGATAACGCATGCCCTCGACGGCCCACTGCCGCACCGTGGGATCCGAATTGCTCCTCGCGTAATCCAGCAGCACCGGATGAATCTTTTCGTAAGCGATGCCGCGTCCGGCCATCATGCCGAGAAAGAAAACGGCAGCGGCGCGATAGTGCGCATCGTTCTTGGCACGTTCGATCAACAGGTCCACAGCGGCTTCGTCTTTGTGCCAGCCGTCGAGCGTCAAAAAAATGTCGGCGTTGGCGTTACGGACGCGCAAATCTTTGGAGAATTGCGAACGATTTTCGAGGTTGCGCATTTTATCCGTCAAACGGATGTGGCCGACCCACGAGTCCACGTTCTGCTCGAAAAGATCGAGCGCTTTCGGGTCGTGTTGAATGGCGCGCTCGAGCAATTCTTCCGCCTGATCTTGCGGGGGCAGCGCGAGAATGCGCTCGGCGTCTTCCTCACTTGTGGCTTTGCCAGGAACGAAAGAGTTCGCCGCGGCGGCGCCAGGCTTGCGGATATTTGCGGTGGCGTTTCGTGCTGGGCGGGTACGCCGGGCTCGCGCATTCGCCGCGGCCGCTTGTTTGGCATTGGAGAAGCGCCAGGCTTGTAGAGCAAACATGCTGCCGGCGATGCCGAGGAAAACGGCAAACGCAAGGATGCTGGAAGCGCGGGACTGCCCGCCACTGGGGAGGGCGCGAGCGCCGGGAGTGAAAACGGGTTGGCCCGGCAGCCGTTGCGGCGGAGCAGAGGAAGCGCCGAACGGTGCGTCCACTTCAACTTTGGTGTTGAGCTGAAGGCCGGCCAGCGATTCGATTTGCGAGACGACCCAGCGAGCTTCCTGGCGGCTGGCGATTTCATCGGCGAGGGTGATGCGCTGGCCAGTTTTCGTGCGCAAGCGCAGCGAATAAATCGGGTCGCCCTTAGCGTTGGTTTGCTGGCCGCCAGTGACGGGAACAATCGCGTCAATCTCCGCAATCGGAAAACGCTTCGCAGAACCAATACCCAGGGTGCGGCGAA
>Ga0335073_10002507_pt1 | contig 25131 bp, 16 predicted proteins | sample Lox_Sample_22_FD_207093 | JGI IMG/M metagenome (GOLD analysis project Ga0335073, IMG submission 207093) | Soil microbial communities from Loxahatchee National Wildlife Refuge, Florida, United States - Lox_Sample_2.2 | ecosystem: Environmental > Terrestrial > Soil > Wetlands | place: USA... | reverse complement strand
ATCGCAGACCATCGCCGTCACGATCTTGGATGCAGATGCACGCGATGAAGGTACGCAAATGCTGATCGCGGAAGCTCCTGAATAGCCTCGCGCGCGGCTGGAGCCGCAGGCGCAAGCCGCAAATCGGGAGAGGCTATTTCAGCAGCGCAGGCGATTTTTGGAAAAGTACCTCGCTGGGCTTAAACAGCCTGTCCAGCCGACCAGCCGCTGGACCATGCCCACTGGAAGTTGTAGCCGCCTAGCCATCCTGTCACGTCGACGGCTTCGCCGATTATGTAGAGGCGCGGCACTTTCCGCGATTCCATCGTTTTCGACGAAAGCTCGTCGGTGTCTATTCCACCGACCGTCACTTCCGCTTTCGCAAATCCTTCCGAGCCCAATGGTGTCAGATGCCACCGCTTGAGGCCTTCGCTTGCCTGGATAATCACGCGATCGGGGAGATTTGCTATTGCACCCGATGGAAATGAATCGGCGATCGCATTGGCAAGGCGGCCTGGAAGAAGTTCGCCCAAAATGGTCTTAAGCTCAGCTTTCGGACGAGTCCGCTTGCGATCCTTCAGGAGAGCTTCGGCGTCGATCGCCGGAGTCAGATCGATCGAAATTGAATCGCCCGCGCGCCAATACGATGAGATCTGAAGTATCGCCGGCCCCGACAAGCCGCGATGCGTGAACAGGATACTTTCATGGAAGCTCGCGCGGCCGCATGAGACGATCGCATCGCTCGAGACGCCGCTGAGCGATCGGCAAAGCTCCAACGTGTCCGACTCGAACGTGAGCGGGACGAGTCCCGCGCGCGGCCCGACTATCTTCAGTCCGAAGCGGCGCGCGATATCGTAGCTGAAGCCGCTCGCACCCATCTTCGGAATCGAAAGGCCGCCGCTCGCGAGCACTACTGCCTTGGCGGTGAATATCTCCTTGTCGGTTTCGATTCGGAAGCGGTCGCTTTTCATAATATCGCGGACCCGATAGCCGCAGCGCAAATCGACATGCCCCGCGGCGCACTCGTTTAGGAGCATCGCAAGGATTTCGCGCGCAGAACCATCACAGAAAAGCTGGCCGAGAGTCTTTTCGTGATAGCCAATCCGATGGCGCTCAACGAGCGCGACAAAATCACGCTCCGAGTAGCGGCTCAGCGCCGACTTGCAGAAGTGCGGATTGCTCGAGATGAAATTCGCCGCGCTGACCTCGAGATTGGTGAAATTGCATCGCCCACCGCCCGAGATGAGGATCTTCGCGCCCGGCTCGCGATTATGCTCGAGCAGCAGCACACGCCGCCCGCGCTGCCCCGCCGTCATCGCGCACATCAGCCCGGCCGCACCAGCGCCGATTATCACCGCATCGAAGTCAGTCACAGAAAACCACTAAGAACACAAAGACACTAAGGATAAAACTTTGTGCCTTCGTGCCCTTGGTGGTGAGTTCTGATTCCGGATCTTCAAAGCAGCGCGCGCCGCAGATCCGCCATCAGGCCGCCGAAGTAAGTGATGAACCGCGCCGCCATCGCACCGTCGATCACGCGATGGTCATATGAAAGCGACAGCGGCACGACGAGGCGCGGCACGAACGCATCCCCGCGCCAGACCGGCTTGCGCGTCACGCGCGAGACGCCGAGCACGGCGACTTCGGGCGCGTTGATGATCGGCGAGAAATGCGACCCGCCGATTCCGCCGAGGCTCGACACCGTGAAGCATCCGCCCTGGATGTCTGCCGGCCTGAGTTTGCCTTCGCGTGCCGTCGCCGCCAGCGCCGCAGTCTCGCGCGCGATCTGCATGACGCCCTTCTTATCGACGTCGCGAATCACCGGCACCACAAGGCCTTCGGGCGTATCGGCAGCAAATCCAAAATGAAAGTACTTCTTTAAGATTAAATTATCGCCGTCGAGCGACGAGTTGAACTCCGGATATTCGATGAGCGCCTGCACCAGCGCCTTCAGCACGAATGCGAGCAACGTGATGCGGACGCCGTCGTTCTTGCGCGCGGCATTGATCTCGGCGCGGAACACCTCGAGGTCGGTGACATCGGCCTCGTCGAACTGCGTGACGTGCGGGATCATCACCCAGTTGCGCGCGAGGTTGGTCTTCGAGATGCGCCGGATGCGCGAGAGCTGGCGCATTTCGATTTCGCCGAACTTGGTGAAATCAAGTTTCGGCCACGGCGCGAGATCGAAGCCCGGTGCGACCGAGGTGCGAGCTGCGCCACCCGAAGACATCGCGGCTTTGACGAACTTCTCGACGTCGGTGCGGAAGATGCGCCCGTTCATCCCGGTGCCGGCGACCTGCGTCAGATCGACGCCAAGCTCGCGCGCGAATTTGCGCACCGCCGGACTAGCATGCGGCCGCTTTCCAACTTGGGCCGGTGCCGATTCGCTAGCGGCCTGGATCGAGATCACCTTGGCCGACTGCGGCGGCGCAGCTTTGGTGCTCTCCGCGCGCTGAATCGCAACTGACGAGGCCTGCACCGTGGGCGGCGCCGTCGCAACATGCTTCATCTGCGGCGCCTGCGCAGGAGCAACCGCCCCATCCGATGCCGCCGCAGTATCGCCGTCGGTTTCGATTACGACGAGCGCCGAGCCCTCGGAAATGCGGTCGCCGACTTTGACTTTGAGCTCTTTGATGACGCCGGTTTCGCTCGACGGCACTTCCATCGAGGCCTTGTCGGATTCGATGGTAATGATCGAATCGTCAACCTTGATCTTGTCGCCGGGCTTGACCATCACCTCGACGACTTCGACGTCCGAGAAATCGCCGATATCGGGAAGCTTTACTGCAACCGTCGCCATCGCATCACACCGTCGCAGGGTTGGGCTTTTCAGGATCGATCTCGTACTTCTTGATCGCGTCGGCGACGCGCGCGGCCGGGATCTGCTCGTCGTCGGCGAGCGCTTTCAGTGCCGCGAGCGCGACGTAGTAGCGATCGACCTCGAAGAAGTTGCGCAGGCGCTTGCGATAGTCGCTGCGGCCGAAGCCGTCGGTGCCAAGCACCTTGTAGCGGCGCGGCACGTAGGGCCGCACCTGGTCGGCGAAGGTGCGGATATAATCCGACGCCGCGACCACGGGACCGGGACGATCGATGAGGCAAGTCTCGACATAGCTGCGCCGCTGCTTCTGGCTCGGGTGCAGCATGTTCCAGCGCTCGGTCTCGATTCCTTCGCGTCTAAGCTCGGTGAAGCTCGGCACGCTCCAGATATCGGCGGCAATGCCGAAATCGTCGTGCAGCAGATCGGCCGCCGCGATCACTTCGCGCAGGATCGTTCCCGAGCCCATGAGCTGCACGCGCGGCGCCTTGCCGTTGCTGCCGTCGCGGAAGAGATACATGCCCTTTAGGATGCTTTCCTCGGCCCCGGGCGGCATCGCGGGGTGATGATAATTCTCGTTCATCAACGTGATGTAATAAAAAATATCTTCCTGTTCCGCGAGCATCCGCCGCAGGCCATCGTGGATGATCACCGCGAGCTCATAGGCGAAAGTCGGATCGTAGGCGACGCAGTTGGGAATCGTCGAGGCGATCACGTGGCTGTGGCCGTCGGCATGCTGGAGACCTTCGCCGTTGAGCGTGGTGCGCCCGGAAGTGCCGCCGAGCAGGAATCCGCGGCATCGCGAGTCGCCGCCCGCCCACGCCAGATCGCCGATTCGCTGAAAGCCGAACATCGAGTAGAAGATGTAGAACGGGATCATCGGCAGGTTGTGCATCGAGTACGAGCTCGCGCCGGCAATCCATGAGGACATCGCGCCCGCCTCGCAGATGCCTTCCTGCAGGATCTGGCCGTGCTGGTACTCGCGATAGAACATGAGCTGGCCCGAATCCTCCGGTTTGTAGAGTTGTCCGACCTGCGAGAAGATCCCGAGCTGCCGGAACATCCCCTCCATGCCGAAGGTGCGCGATTCGTCCGGCACGATCGGCACGATTCGCTTGCCCAGCTCCTTGTCGCGCAAGAGCTCGGCCAGGATTCGCACGAACGCCATCGTGGTCGAGATTTCGCGATCCTCGCTGTCTTTGAGCTGCAGCTCGAACGCCTCGAGCTGCGGGACTGGCAGCGAGTACGACTTGCGCCGCCGCGTTGGCAGGCTGCCGCCGAGCGCGGCGCGCCGCTCGCGCAGATACTGCATCTCGATACTGTCTTCAGCGGGCCGGTAGAGCGGCACGTCGGCGATTTGCTCGTCGGTAATCGGAATCTTGAAGCGATCGCGAAACGCCTTGAGCTCGGGCAGTCCCATCTTCTTCTGCTGATGGGTGATGTTCATTCCCTCGCCCGCCGCGCCCATGCCATAGCCCTTGATGGTCTTGGCGAGGATAACGGTGGGCTGCCCTTGGTGATGCACGGCGGCATCGTACGCGGCATAAACCTTGATCGGATCGTGACCGCCGCGGCGGAGCTGCCAGACTTCCTCGTCGGTCATGCCGGCGACCATCTCGGCGAGCTCCGGATACTTGCTGAAAAACTCCTTGCGCACATAAGCGCCGTCACGCGATTTGAAGGCCTGGTACTCACCGTCAACGCATTCTTCCATGCGCTTGCGCAGAACGCCGACCTTGTCGTTGGCAAGCAGAGGATCCCAGTTGCTGCCCCAGATTACCTTGATGACGTTCCATCCTACACCACGGAAACCGGCTTCGAGCTCCTGGATGATCTTGCCGTTGCCGCGCACCGGTCCGTCGAGGCGCTGGAGGTTGCAGTTGACGACGAAGATCAGGTTGTCGAGCTTCTCGCGCGCCGCGAGCGAGGTCGCACCAAGCGCCTCAGGCTCGTCCATCTCGCCGTCGCCCATGAAGGCCCACACGTGCCGATTGCTCGGCTGCGCGAGGCCGCGCCCTTCGAGATACTTCATGAAGCGCGCCTGGTAGATCGCCATGATCGGGCCGAGGCCCATCGACACCGTCGGGAAGCGCCAGAAATCCGGCATCAGCCACGGATGCGGATAGGACGACAGTCCCTTGCCATCGACCTCGCGCCGGAAGTTGAGGACCTGCTCCTCGCTCAGGCGGCCCTCGAGAAATGCGCGCGAGTAAATCCCCGGCGACGAATGTCCCTGGATGTAGAGCAGGTCGCCTTCATTACTTTCTGTAGGGGAGCGCCAGAAGTGCGAAAAACCGACGTCATACAGCGTCGCCGCCGACTGGAAGCTGGCGATATGCCCGCCCAGTTCGGAGCTCTCCTTGTTCGCCCGCACCACCATCGCGACCGCGTTCCAGCGGATGATCGCGTTGATGCGCCGCTCGATTTCGCGATCGCCGGGATATGGCGGCTGCCGTTCCGCCGGGATCGTATTGAGATACGGCGTGTTGGCGTTGTACGGCAAAAAGGCGCCGCGCGAGCGCGCCGTTGTGATCAAATTTTGAAGCAGAAAGTGAGCGCGGTCGATTCCCTCGGCGTCAATCAACGCTTCGAGCGATTCGAGCCATTCGCCAGTTTCCTCGGGATCAATATCCTGAATTGTTTCCATCGGCATCCGACTGCATGATTCCGCTGCGTTCAGACTTGCCGCGATCGCGGAGTCTCCGCGCCGCGGCTCCTCTTTCGAGCGTACCGAAACTAAGCCTCAAAACCCACCCCGGGTCCGCGTCCGGCGCGGCTCCTAGTACCAAAGTGCAATTGCGGCAAACTTGAGACAAACCTACCGTGATTCCGCAACCAACTCGGTGCGGAGTATTGGATGAAGGCTCGCAAGGCAACTTGTCTGGTGGTGTGCTCGATACTCGCGGCCGTCCTCGCCAGCGGATGCTCGGAAACCTCCAAACCGGGGCCCAACGTCATGCAGCGGATGGAGGGCGAGACGCCCGCGCTGCCGACCGGCAACGGCTTCTTCGGCGCTCAGTATTCGCTGCTCAAACCCGGGCAGGAGGGACAGGCGGCGCTGGGGTACGTCAATCCTGACGCGAAGTGGAGCTCGTACGACAAGGTGATGCTCGAGCCGGTCGAGTTTTGGGACGGCGAGAATTCGAGCGTCTCCCCTTCCGATCAACACATGTTGACGGCCTATTTCTACAATGAGTTGAAAGAGAACCTGCAAACGGACTTCACGCTGGTCGACCAGGGTGGGCCGGGGGTGATCGTGGTCCAGGTCGCGCTCATCAATGCCAAGGCGGCGACGCCCGTGATGCGCTCCGTGTCGCTGGTCGTCCCGCAAATCCGGCTGGTCAACTCGCTGCAATCACTCGCGACTGGCAGTTACGCGTTCGTCGGATCCGCGGAAGCAGGCTGGAAGGTGACCGATGCGCAAAACGGCGAGCTGCTGGGCGCGGCGCTCGATCAGCGCGAAGGCGGCACCGCGCTCAGCTCGGCAGCGCAATGGCAATGGGGTGATGCCGAAAACGCCATGAACCTGTGGGCGCAGAAGACCGCCGCGCGCCTCGAGCAACTGCGCACGGGCGGCGCGGCCTCACCCTCGCCGGCAGCAAGTCCCGCGGCGGCGCAATGATCATGAATCGAAATAGCAGTTCGACAATTTTCGCGCGGTTGTCTGTTGCGGCATTCGCAATCGCCCTAGCGCTCGCGATACCGCGCGCGGCTCGTGCCGACGCCAGCACCGTGCTCATGAACCGAGTGCAATACGCGCTCGCCGCCAATACCAACCTCAACGGCGCCTCATGCTATGTCGTCTCGCCCGGAGTCGTCGTTCTCTACGGCACCGTCTTCAACGACAAAGATCGCGATCTCGCAGAATCGACGGCGCGCGGCGTGCGCGGGGTGCATAAGGTTGTCAACACCTTGCGGACTTCGACGGGCAAGTGGCTCGAGCAGGAATCACGCATCAATGACACCTTGTTGCTCAATGGTTTCAACAGCGTGCAGGTGCGCGTAATCGCCAACCAGGCCTACCTATCCGGCACAGTGTCGAGCCCGGGCGAGGAGCAACGAGCAATACGGACGGTTAGTTCCGTGTCGAACTTGCAGGTTGTCAACTTCATGCGCGTGGTGCCGGGCTCGATTTTTTAGCTGTCGCCCAATGTGACCTGGACGAAGGAAATCACCTTCTAATCAGCTTATGGGTGTGCTATCCAGTCTCGGACGCCCGGCCGCGGCGACAATCGGCGCGGCTATGCAACGTCGGCTCGGTCAGGCACACAGATTGAAATCGCGAGTCCGCTCAGATTCAGAGAGTCGTCAGCGCCGTCATCGCTTGGCGGCAGGATACGATACCAGAGCGTTCGTCCTGACCGTGCTGATCACGGTCATCGCGTTGGGCGGCGTGGGATGCATGATCGGGCCGAATTACAAACGCCCGCCTGCGCCGCTCGCCCAACAATGGAACGAAGTCGGCGACGCTTCGGTGAACACCAATAGCGAAGAATATGCTGACTGGTGGAATGTCTTTAACGATGCGGTTCTATCGCACCTGATCCAGATCGCGTACGCGCAAAACCTCACGCTTCGAACGGCCGGGGTCCGGGTTCTCGAATCGCGCGCGCAGTTGGGACTCGCGATCGGTGAATTCTACCCGCAGCAGCAATTTATAACCGCGGGGGTTTCATACAATCGAATCCCGATCGCGATCCCCTACAACCTCCTCAGCAATACCTACTGGACGGATTCGTTTGGCGCCCAGGCTTCATGGGAGATCGATGTGTGGGGCAAGTTGCGGCGCAACATCCAATCGGCCGATGATGCTTTCCTCGCCTCCGTAGCCACCTATGACGATGCTCTGGTCACTCTCACCGGCGACGTGGCCGCGACCTATATTCAGGTTGAAACGCTCGCCAAACAGGTCGCGATCGCCAAAGAAAATGTCGAACGCCAGAAGGGCATCCTGAAAATTGTAATCGCCCGTCACGATGCCGGCGTCGTCACCGGGCGCGACGTCTATCAAGCCGAAAACGTGCTGGGGCAGACCGAAGCCAGCATCCCGCAATTGACTGCCCAGCTTCAGCAATCGAAGAACGCGCTCGCCGTGTTGCTCGGGATGCCGCCGGGAAGTCTCGACCAACTGCTCGCGAATTCCAAGGGCATCCCTGTCGCACCGGACTCGGTCAGCGTCGGAATTCCCGCCGATCTGCTGCGCCGCCGCCCCGACCTGCGCGAGGCCGAATTGCAGGCCGCCGCGCAATGCGCACAAATCGGGGTCGCCAAGGCGGATTTGCTGCCGGCCTTCACGCTCTTCGGCAACGTCAGCACCGTTGGCACCAATGTCGGACGCGGTCTGGAGAGCGTCTTCAACGGCGCCAGCCTTGCCTACTCGGTCGGACCTCAAGTGCAATGGAACCTGCTCAACTACGGGCAGATTACCAATAATGTCCGCGTCCAGGACGCCAAGTACCAGGAATTACTAATTGACTATCAGAACGCGGTACTCGTCGCGCAAAAAGACGTTGAAAACGGATTGTCAGCATACGTCGAGTCACGCGAGGCGGTTGGCTACCTCAAATACAGCGTCAAGGCGGCGGAGGGCGCGCTCAATATCGTCACGATTCAGTATCGGGAAGGCACCCTCGATTTCACCGCGGTCCTGCTGGCTGAGCAGAATCTGCTCGCCGCGCAGAACGCGCTTGCTCAGGCCGAAGGGGCGGTACCGCAAGGGCTGGTCGCAACCTATCGCGCTATGGGCGGCGGATGGCAGATTCGCGATGGTAATGATTTCGTCCCGCGTGCCACGCAAAACGAAATGGCGAATCGTACGTACTGGGGGCGGCTCCTTACGCCGGATCTGATGAAGCCCAAGGCGCCGGGACTTCCCTCGCCAAAGGATGAACGGTTCCCGGTTCAGTTACCTGAGTAATGAGAAATTGATGCAAGCAGAAAGAAAATTCCGAACGGCCGCAGCGACCTGGGCGCTCATCGCGGCAGCTTCGTTCGCCCTGCTCGTCTCAGGTTGCGGCAAGAAGCCCGAGAACGAGTCGGCGCCACCAGAGGTAACGGTGGCTACGCCCGAAACTCAGTCGGTTACTGATTATCTGGAATTTACCGGCAACACCGTCGCCACCGATTCAGTATCACTGGTCGCGCGCGTCGAAGGATATCTGGATAAAATCCATTTCATCGACGGCGCGACCGTAAAAAAGGGCGCCCTGCTCTTCACGATTCAGCAAGCTCAGTACATCGCGCAATTGCAGCAGGCCAAGTCCCAGGTCGAAGCGCAGAAGGCCGCGCTCTGGCACGCAACCACCGAACTTGCCCGCTACACCAGATTGCTCAAGCAGGATGCCGCCACGCAGACCGAAGTCGATCACTGGCACTATGAGAAGGATACCGCGGACGCCAATCTCAAGAGCGCAGAGGCTCAAGTGGTAATTGCCGATCTCAACCTCGACTACACTTCGGTGACGGCGCCCTTCGACGGACGGATGGGCCGCCATCTGGTCGATCCGGGCAATCTCGTTGGTTCCCCGGGCAAGACGACCGTACTTGCCGAAATCAATCGAATCGATCCGATGTATGTCTATTTCACTATTTCCGAGCGCGACCTTCTGCGCATCATAGCCATAAATCACGGCCGCAATGCCTCGCGCGTGACCGCCCAACAAATTCCCGCTTACTTCGGTCTGCTGAACGAGTCTGGCTATCCGCGCGAAGGGCGTCTCGATTTCGCCTCGATCAGCGTCGCGCCGACCACGGGCACGCTCCAGCTGCGAGCGATATTTCCGAACAAGGAGCTCGACGTGCTTCCCGGTCTTTTCGTTCGGGTGCGAGTTCCTGCCCAGGAAAAGCGCGACGCGCTGCTGGTCCCGGGCGATGCCGTCAGCTTTGACCAGCAAGGTGAGTATGTACTCGTCGTCGACAGCAAAAATATAGTCGAGCGACGGACCGTCAAGACGGGCGCGCAGGTCGGCGACCGGCTGGTTATCGAGGAAGGTCTTAAGCCCGACGACAAGGTAATTGTCGAAGGTCTCCTCCAGGCAATTCCGGGTCACGAGGTTAATCCGCAGCAAGCGAGCGCCGCCACCGGCTCGACGCCGGATGCGGCCGCTCATTAGGCAGTCGCCGAGGCGCTGAATGTCGAAGTTTTTCATCGAGCGCCCAATTCTGGCGAACGTTATCGCGATCGTGACGATCCTGCTCGGCGCGGTCTGCCTCTACACCCTGCCAATTTCGCAATATCCGCAAATCGTCCCGCCGACGATTCAGGTCAGCACCAACTACCCTGGCGCGAGCGCCCAGGTCGTCGCCACTACTGTAGGTATCCCGATCGAGCAAGGCGTCAACGGCGTCGAAGGCTCGATCTATATGCAGTCGACGAGCGGCAGCGACGGCACCTACATCCTCACAGTCACTTTTGCCGTCGGCACGGACCTGAATTCGGCAATTGCGCTGGTTCAAAATGCCGTCAATGGCGCCCTTTCGCAGTTGCCCGAGGCAGTACAGACTCAGGGCGTCAGCGTCCAGAAAGTCAGCACCAATGTACTACTCATCGGAAGTCTATATAGCGATGACAATCGCTTCGACGAAACTTTCCTCAGTAACTACGCGATCATCAACCTGCAAAATCCAATTGCGCGTCTGCCCGGCGTCGGCCAGGTCCAGGTCCTCGGCGCCGGCCCCTACAGCATGCGCATCTGGCTCGATCCGCTGAAGCTCAAGGCCTACGGCCTGACTGTTTTGGACGTGCAGCAGGCAATCAAGAATCAAAACATCCAGGTCGCGGCGGGACAGCTCGGCGGTCCGCCGGTGGCTTCGAGCCAGATATTCCAGTTTACCGTTAATACGTTGGGGCGCCTGTCCGATGTCAGCGAATTCGAGAACATAGTAATCAAGGCGCATCCGCCCACAACGCTCGAGACGCAAAGCCAGATCACTGAGGAGGTCGGTCAAACCGCGGCCGTAGTCCGGATCAAGGATGTCGCCAAGGTCGAGTTAAGCCAGGAGGTTTACTCGACGTTCTCGGGCTTGTCGGGCAAAAGAGCCGCTCAGCTCAACGTCTACACCTTGCCTGGCGCCAACGCCCTCAAGGTCGCACAGGAAGTGCGCTCCTTGATGGACCAGATGAGCCGCAAGTTTCCGCAGGGACTGAAATATACCGCGCTGCTCGACACTTCGACTTTTATCAAAGACTCGATCAGCGGCGTCTATTCCGCCCTGATCGAAGCCGGCATCCTGGTTCTGATCGTCATCATAATGTTCCTGCAGAATTTCCGCGCGATGCTGGTGCCGGCGACCACCGTGCCGGTCACGATCATCGGCGCCTTCGCGGCGATGGCGCTGCTGGGATTTACCGTCAACCTGATGACGCTGTTTGCGCTGATTCTCGCCATCGGCATTGTCGTCGATGACGCTATCGTCATAGTTGAAAACACTTCGCACTACATAGAAACGGGCATTGCGCCAAAAGACGCGGCGATCAAGGCGATGGGCGAGCTGACCGGTCCCGTGATGGGGATCACGCTCGTGCTTACGTCGGTCTTTCTCCCGGCGTCGTTTCTGCCCGGGATCACGGGCCAGATGTTTCGTCAGTTCGCGCTCGTTATCGCGTCAACCGCGATTATCAGCGCGATGGGCGCTCTTACTTTGAGCCCTACTCAGTGCGCGCTCTACTTGAAGCCCGTGCCGAAGGACAAGAAAGTCAACTGGCTATTTCGCGGCTTTAATACCGTCTATGGCGCGATCGAGACGCGCTACGTATCCATCGTGCGATGGATGGCGAATCGCACCAAGCAGATGGCCCTGCTGTTCTTCGGCATAGTGTTCTGCGCCGCCGCCCTCTTCGCACATCATCCCACCGCCTTCCTGCCCACCGAAGACCAGGGATACTGCCTCGTGGTCGCCCGGCTGCCGCAGGGCGCCTCGCAGCCGCGGATGCGTGACCTTTCCGTCTCAATCGACGGCATCCTCAAGCAAACCCCTGGCATCAAGGGCTGGATCACGAGCGGTGGATTCTCAGTTCTCGATTCCGCGAACCTCTCCAACGTCATTACTGTCTATGCAATGTACGAGGACTGGGATAAACGCCCCAATGATCTGAGTCAGGCAGATATCGTCGCTGATCTTCGCGAAAGGTTCCGGTCGATCCATAAAGCGACCTTTACCGTCGTCATCCCACCACCGATTCCCGGTCTGGGGCAATCCGGCGGATTCGAAATGCTGGTGGAAGACCGCGCGAGTCTCGGCCTGCGCGAACTCCAGCAAGCCGCGCAACGCATAATCGCCAAAGCCAATGAGGATCCCGGACTGCGCGGCGTCACCACGACTTTCAGCGCCAACAGTCCTCAGCTCGAACTGGATATCAACCGGACGATGGCCGAATCGCTCGGCGTTACGATCAACGACGTATTTTCGACTCTTCAAACCTACCTCGGCTCGACTTATGTCAACCAGTTCAACAAATTCAACCAGAGTTTCCAGGTCAGGCTCCAGGCCGAGGCTGACTATCGGAAACAGATCTCGGATATAGGCAATCTCTACGCCCAGAACAAAGATGGACAGATGGTTCCGCTTGGCGCGCTGCTCGACGTTCATCGCGTGCTCGGGTCGGAGCTGCTGACCCGGTACAACTTGTATCCCGCCGTTCCGGTCATCGGCTCACCTGCCCCCGGCTACAGCTCGGGACAGGCGCTTGACGCAATGGAAGACACGGCCAAGGCAAACATGCCGATGGGCATGGCATATGACTGGACCGGGCTCGCCTACCAGGAGCGGCTGACTGGCAGTCAAGCGTACTTTATATTTGCGCTCTCCATCACATTGGTATTTTTGGTTCTCGCCGCGCAATACGAAAGCTGGACCGACCCGGCTGCGGTCATACTCACTGTGCCGATGGCGCTTGTTGGTATCGTCGCAGCTTTAATCGTCAGACGGTTTGCGAGCGATCTCTATACTCAGATCGGTCTGGTCCTGATGATCGCGCTGGCCGCGAAGAATGCGATCCTCGTCGTCGAATTCGCGCGCGAACTCAAGGCCGGGGGAATGTCTCCGGTCGATGCGGCCGTCGAAGCTGCGCATCGGCGCTTCCGACCGATCATGATGACTTCGATCGCTTTCATCCTCGGTACCGTTCCCCTGCTGACCGCGAGCGGCGCCGGTGCGGCGAGTCAGCAGTCGCTGGGCACAGTGGTTTTCGGCGGGATGCTGGCTTCGACGATGCTGGCGATTCCGTTCGTACCGGTGTTCTACATCGTGATGGAAGGCGTCAGTGAGCTCCTGAGTGGCGGCAAGACGAGCGAACCGGCGGCCGTCGAGAGCGCAACGCATAAGGTCGCCGATTGACGACGCGCCTGTCGACGAATGAGCAAATTCTTCATCGAGCGGCCGATTTTCGCGAACGTGATCGCGATAGTCACAATCCTGCTCGGTGCGATCTGCCTATACAACCTGCCCATAGCGCAGTATCCGCAAATCGTGCCGCCGACGATCCAGGTCACGACCTCCTACTTCGGCGCGAGCGCCGACGTCGTCGCCAACACCGTCGGCATTCCAATCGAGGCCGCGGTGAATGGGGTCGAAAACTCGATCTACATGCAGTCAACCTCGGGAAGCGACGGCAGCTACACCCTCACCGTCACTTTTTCGATCGGCACCGATCTCAATTCCGCGCTCGCCCTGGTGCAGAACTCCGTTAATACCGCGCTCCCACAATTACCGCAGACCGTCCGTTCACAGGGCGTCAATGTAAAGAAGGTCAGCACCAATATACTGCTGATCGAAAGCCTCTACTCAGACGATAATCGATTCGACGAGGCTTTTCTCAGTAACTACGCGATCATCAATTTGCAGGATCCTATCGCGCGACTGCCCGGTATCGGCGAGGTAACAGTGTTCGGGGCCGGACCGTACAGCATGCGCGTGTGGCTTCAGCCCGACAAGCTCAAGGCCTACGGCCTCACGGCGCTCGATGTCGAACACGCGGTTGAATCGCAGAACGTGCAGGTCGCCGCCGGCACGATCGGCGGTCCGCCCGCTCCTGGGAACCAGATATTTCAATTTACGGTAAATACCCTCGGCCGCCTTACCACTACCGAACAGTTCGGCAATATCATCATCAAGAGTGTCCCGCCGTCGACTCTGCGAAGTGGCGCAAAGGAGAGCTCTGCGGATATCGTCACCGCCTCGGTCGTTCGGATTAAGGACATTGCGCGCGTCGATCTTAGTCAGCAGGTTTACACCGTATTCTCAACTTTGAGCGGCAAGAGAGCCGCGCATATCGCCGTCTTCGCACTCCCTGGCGCCAACGCACTCGAAGTCGCCCAGGAGACCCGGGATCTGATGGCGCAGATGAGCAAAACGTTTCCGCAGGGTCTCAAATACACTTCGCTCTACGACACGACGATCTTTATTAACGAATCGATCAGCGCGGTGTATCAGACGCTAATCGAAGCCGGCGTGCTGGTTCTGATCGTCATTATTCTTTTTCTGCAGAATTTCCGCGCGATGCTCGTGCCGGCGACCACGGTTCCAGTGACTATCATCGGCGCGTTCGCTGCGATGGCTTTGCTCGGCTTCACAGTCAACCTGATGACGCTGTTCGCTTTGATTCTCGCGATCGGCATCGTGGTTGACGATGCGATCGTGATCGTCGAGAACGCGTCTCATTATATAGAGACTGGACTTACGCCCAAGGATGCCGCGATCAAAGCGATGGGCGAGCTGACCGGCCCGGTGCTTGGAATCACGCTAGTACTGACCTCGGTGTTTTTGCCGGCCTCGTTTCTGCCGGGCATCACCGGGCAGATGTTTCGCCAGTTCGCGCTGGTTATCGCGGCGACGGCGATGATCAGCGCGCTCAACGCGCTGACCTTGAAGCCAACGCAGTGCGCCCTCTACTTGCGGCCGATTCCGAAGGGCAAAACGAAGAACTGGTTCTATCGCGGATTCAATCGCGGCTACGAAAAGGTCGAGGAGCACTACATAACAATCGTGCGCTGGATGGTAAACCATCCGGCCAAAATGATCCTGGCGTTCTTCTCACTCGTCGGACTTGCGGCCGCCGCTTTCTCTGTTTATCCGACCGCCCTGATGCCGCTCGAGGACCAGGGGTATTGCATTGTTATTGCGCAATTACCGGCGGGTTCGTCGCAGCCTCGCGTGCGCAAAGTGTCCGATCAAATCAGCTCGATCCTCAAGACCTCGGAAGGGATCAAGGGTTGGGTGACGATCGGGGGATATTCGGCAATGGACAGCGCAAAGCTGTCCAGCGTCATTACTGTATTCACGATCTACCAGGACTGGGACAAGCGGCCGCCCGGGTTCACCCAGGAAAAGATTTTAATCGAGCTCCAGCATAAGATGGCAGCAGTGCGGGCGGCGGCGGTGCGCGTGCTGCCTCCTTCGCCTATTCCTGGACTAGGTAATGCGTTTGGCTTCCAAATGATGGTCGAGGACCGCGGCACCAACGGGTTACAGGAATTGCAAAAGGCGGTCATGCAGATTCTCGGTCGCGCTCAGAAGCAGCAAGGATTCCTGCGTACCGGCTTCACGACCTTCAGCGCCAACAGTCCGCAAATCTATCTCGACATAAATCGGGTGATGGCGCGCTCGCTGGGTGTCACCATCAATGACGTATTCAAGACGCTCCAGACCTACCTCGGATCGAGTTACGTCAACCAGTTCAATCAATTCAACCAGAGCTTCCAGGTCCGCCTGCAGGCAGGCGCCGACTATCGCATCAAGCTACGCGACATCGGCGAGCTTTACGTCGCCAACAGAGATCAGCAGATGGTCCCGCTCGGCGCGGTGCTGGATGTGCATCGCGTGCTCGGGTCTGAACTCGACACGCGCTACAATCTTTACCCCGCCGCATCGATCACCGGCATTCCGATGCCGACCTACAGTTCCGGCCAGGCGCTCAGCATCATGGAAGGTTTCGCCGGCCAGGTACTGCCGCAATCGATGGACTACGAATGGACCGGGCTCTCCTACCAGGAAAAGCTGATCGGCAACCAGGCTTATTTCATCTTCGCGCTTTCGATCACGCTCGTGTTCCTGGTCCTCGCCGCACAATATGAGAGCTGGACGGACCCCGCCGCCGTAATACTCACTGTCCCGATGGCACTGGTTGGGATTATCGTCGCGTTGTTCATTCGCAAATTCCCAGTCGATCTGTATACGCAGATCGGACTAGTGCTGATGATCGCGCTGGCCGCGAAGAATGCGATTCTTATCGTCGAGTTCGCGCGCGAGCTGCGCTCGGAAATGTCGGTGGTTAATGCGGCGGTCGAAGCCGCGCGGCGGCGCTTCCGGCCCATTCTGATGACTTCCACGGCGTTCATCCTGGGTGTGGTTCCCCTTTTGACCGCGTCGGGCGCCGGCTCGGCGAGCCAGCAGTCGCTGGGCACTGTGGTTTTCGGCGGCATGCTGGCCTCGACGCTCCTGGCCATTCCGTTCGTGCCGGTCTTTTATATCGCAGTGCAGCGTGTCGGGGGCGGCGAGCAGCCTGAACCCGCGAAGCCCCAGTCCGCAGCGGCGCCGGTAAAATCATGAACTCGGAAGACGTGTACGAAGGTACAATTTACATCGACGGATAAGCGCTTCACGCTTTGTGATCGAACCAGTAGCGGCTTGTTGATGAATGAGGAAAAAGTATGATTCTAAACCGCGTCTCTGAATTCAAACTGCGAGCCCTTATCGTGACTATCAGCGCTGGGTTGTTTGCGTTGACGATAGATACGATCCAGCAAACGGCGGTCGCACTTGCCGACAGCCCGATGGCGACGCCGGCGGTTTCCGCGCCACCGCCGCCTGCCAACAGCGACATGCCCGGTCCCGCGCCTGGCAAGGCTACGCAGCAGCAGCTCGAACAGCTCGTTTCGCCGATCGCGCTCTACCCCGACATACTGGTGGCGCAGATTCTGGCCGCGTCGACTTATCCGACGCAGATCGTCGAGGCGGATCGCTGGCTTCAGCAAAACAAAAATCTCAAGGGCAAGGCGCTGACGGATGCGGTCAGTCAGCAGCCGTGGGATCCGAGCGTCAAGTCGCTCTGCCAGTATGCGCCGGTGCTCGACAATCTGAATCAGAATCTGTCGTGGACATCGGCGCTCGGCCAAGCTTACTACAATCAACCAACCGATGTGATGAGCGCGATTCAGACGCTGCGCAACATGGCGTTGAAATCGGGCAATCTCAAGTCGGGGCCGCAGCAGACTGTGAAGGTCGAGCCGAGTCCGCCGCCGGCCACCGGCACGAGCTCGACGACCATCGTAGCGCAATCCGGCACGACCGTCGTGACCCAGCCCAATGGCTCATCGCAGACGATCATCATCGAACCCACGCAGCCGCAAGTCGTATATGTACCGAGCTACAATCCCACAACCGCGTATGGGCAGCCGATGGCGGCGCCGCCCGGCTACAGCGGCGCCGACCTGATGATGGCGAGCATGATGTCGTTTGGCGTCGGCATGCTGGTCGGCGACATGATCGGTTCGTCGTCAAATAACTGGGGATGCAACTGGCACGGCGGCAACGTCGTGTATAACAAGAACGTTTACGTCTCGAACAGCAACGTATATCCGAGCCGATCCGGATATGGCTATCGACCGCCGAATGGCTATAACCATCCGTACTACGGGAACAATGCCTATCCGCGGCCGTACAATTCGCCCTACGCCAAAAACAATCCCTACGGCTCTTATCATGAGCCGACGATGCCGAAGCAGTACAACTCTTACGGCGACTGGAATAAACCGGTATCGCAGCAGAACCAGTTTCAGAATCAGAACCGGCCTATGAATCAAAATGAATCGCGGTATGCGAACAACGAGCGAACGCCTAACTCGAACTGGAATAACAATGCGTTTCGCGGCTACCACGATCAGAACAGCAATCCCGACCGCTCGTCATGGGGCAACATGGGCAAGCAGCAGCCGGGCGGCTTCACGCAAGCCAGCAGCTCGCGCGGCAGAGATAGTTATTCGGGCAACACCGGCCGTTGGGGCGGTGGCGGTTGGGGCGGCGGTGGAGGTGGTGGTCGTTCCGGCCGATTCCGCTAAACCACGGAACACCGACCTGGACGACCGATGAGGAAGACGAACATGTTGAGCATGAATATAGGTGAGCGTTCAAATTTCACTATTCAGATCCGGCGGCGGATCTCCGTAGCGATACTCATAGCGAGCGTGGCATTTGGATTAGCGACCGTTGCCCGGGCTGCGCAAGACTCCTTTCCTACTCCGCAGGCGGCCGTCGATGCGTTGATCGCGGCGGCGAAGAACTCAAATGCTGCCGCAGCGAATGAAATCCTGGGACCTGACGCGAAAGAAGCGATCTCGTCCGGCGATCCGGTCGCCGACAAGGCGGGACGCGAGCAGTTCATCGCGGGCTACGATCGGATGCATCGCCTCGCGTACAACACCGACAACCAGGTAATTCTGTATATCGGCGCTGAGAATTGGCCATTTCCTATTCCAATCGTGAAACGCGGCGAGGGATGGGAATTCGACACACCGGCCGGTCTCAAGGAACTCCTCTTTCGCCGCATCGGCAGCAACGAGCTATTTACTATCGCAGCGCTGCGAACACTAGTCGATGCGCAAAAACAATATGCCGATGCGCAGGGAGGCGGAAAGCTCTACGCTCAACAGATAATGAGCACCCCGGGTACCCACGACGGTCTCTACTGGAAAGCGGCGGTGGGCGAACCTGAGAGCCCGATTGGGCCATTGGTGGCGGAAGCCACAGCGGCCGGCTATGGACCATCGAGTGGCAAGACGAAACCCTTTCACGGCTACCTTTACAGGTTATTGACCAGCCAGGGAGTCAGTGCGCCAGGCGGACCCGAAAACTATATCGTCGATGGAAAAATGATTAAGGGATTTGCCTTCCTCGCATATCCGTCTGACTATCGATCAACTGGCGTGATGACTTTCCAGGTCAATGAGGACGGCGTCGTGCTGCAAAAGGATCTCGGCAAGAACACGGTCGCGCTCGCAAGTCAGATTAAGGATTTCAGTCCTGACAAATCATGGACACCGGTTCCGGAATATGGCGACTGAGTATCAAAATATCGTTCAGCTAATCCGGGATTCGCAGCAACGCTGATCCAATGCGATTTCTAAGGTGGCTAGGCCGCGAGTTGAACGAGGCGCTTCCAATCGCCTCGTTCTTCTTCATTGGCTTCGTAATCGTACTGCTGATCGTGAAGCTGATGCTCGAGCAGTATTCGATTGAAACGGTTACCTTATCGCGAGCGCTGGTCGGCGCGCTGATCGCGGCGAAAGTCGTGCTTATCCTCGATAAAACTCCGGTGGCGCGAAGTTTCAAATCGTATCCGCGAATCATTCCCGTGACGGCGAAGGCCACGGTCTATGCTCTGTCATTTATTCTCGTGACGAGAGTGGAGCGGGCATTCGATTCGTGGCGTCATGGCGGTATCGCTCAGGCACAACCCGCCGAGATACAGAATAATATGTATCGCGTCCTCGCGGTTGCGCTCGCCGTGGGAATTGTATTCGCAATCTACTTTGCACTCGACGAGATCAGCTCGCACGTCGGCAAGGGAGTATTGTGGAAACTCTTCTTTTCGAAGACCGCGTCGCGAAGTGAAGATGGCGCTGCAGCGGACAGTCTCGCGCCACCTGTATCGCGGCGCGATGCTGGCTAGTCCTGGTGGATGCCGAGTACCTCGGCCATGCGGACCAGCTCGGCGAGCGAGTCAGCGCCCATTTTCTCAGTCACTCGCGCACGATGAGCTTTAATCGTTCGTTCGGTCGTTCCTAACTCGAACCCCGCTTGTTTGTTCAGAAGCCCCTTCGTGATGAGTGCGAAGACCTCGCGCTCGCGTTTTGACAGTTGATTAAAACGCGCTTCGAGCTCGATTTTGCGCGAGCGTTGCTGGTGCTGACGGCGTGACCGCTCGGTCCCATTGCGAATGGCCGTGATCAGCGATTGATCGTCGATAGGCTTTTCGAGAAAGTCGACGGCGCCCTGCTTCATCGCGCGCATCGCCACGGCGAGATTGCCGTGACCCGTGACGAAGACGAGCGCCGCATCAGGCGCGAGTTCCTTTAGTCGCGCCTGCAGCCCCAGGCCGTCGAGCCGCGGAAGCTGCACATCCGCGACGACACAATCGACGCGGCGCTGATCGATGGTACGCAGAAAATCCTCTGCCGACTCGTACACGGCGGCTTCGAATCCCGCCGATGTCAGCAACCGCTCAAGCGCTCGGCGCATCGAGACGTCGTCTTCGATGACCGCTACTCTGACTGGGTCGCTCATCGCTCCAAGCTGAACCTGCTCCGTTGTTCGTGCGCACGACTGGAAGCGCGCAGGTGAAAATCGCTCCGCCGCCCGGGTCCGATTGCGCCCATATCCTACCGCCGTGACCCTCGACGATCGATCGCACGACCAGCAAGCCAATTCCCATCCCCTGAGGCTTGGTGGTCACGAAGGCGTCGAAGATGCGATCGCTTATCGCGGTGTCGATTCCCACCCCGCTGTCGCGAACACTGATGTTGATATAGCCAGGCTCGGCCTTCGCCGCCGTGATCGTGACCTCGCGGCGACCTTGGTGTTCATCGGCGATCGAATCGAAGCCATTGAGCGCGAGGTTCGTCACGCATTGCAGAAGCTGAATTCGGTCGCCGAGTATCGGGGCTAGGCTCGAGTCGGCCGCGACCTTGAGCTCAATCCGCCTGATCGCCGCCTCATTGCGAAGCAGCGCTTCGCACTCGGCGAGCAGCGAGTCGACTTGAAGCGTGGCCTTGCTGGTCTCATCACCCTTGAACATCGCGCGCACGCGGCGCACGATCTCACTCGCGCGTCTGGCATCATCGACGATGTCTGTAAGAGCAGGGATCACGTCCGGGATAGCTGGGACATCGGCGCTTAGCATGCGCCGCGCCGTTTGGGCGTTGGTCAGGATCGCTCCCAGCGGCTGGTTGACTTCGTGTGAAATCGAGGCGACCAGCTCGCCCATCATCATGCGCCGCGAGGCGAGCGTGAGCTCGCTGCGAACTTTTTCGAGTTGCATTTCGATGTCACGCCGCTGCAGCAGGTGGCCCAGGAATTCAGCAACGAGCCGCAACTGCCGCACGATTCGCGGCTGCCAGCGGTAGCCGGTGCGGAACTTGCCGAAGGTGACGCCGCCGACCGTGACTCCGCCGACGCGAAATGGCAGCGCGACCTGCGCAGTCTGGCCCATTTCCTTCATGAAGCGCTCGTAGTCGGCCGCTTCCCTCGGCAGGTGCATGCCCTTTGACCACACCATCTCGCGGCCCTCGAGCACACGCATCGAGATCCAGGGCGAGATTTTCATTGTGACGGTGCCGTAACGTATGGCTGCGATACCGGGCCTATTCCATCGATGCGTTACGCCGCGGCCGAGATAAATTATCGCAGCGCGATCGAGTTCGAGCGTCAGGCAAATCTCGCCAAGCCAGCGCTCCACTTCGCGATCGATTTCATTGGCCGACACCCGTGCCATCGCCGCGAGCGCGTGCGACAGCACTGATTCAAACCGATCGCTCCTCGGCGCGCGGCGCGACCCTGCATCGCGCTTGATCGGTTTGGACTTCGATATAGCTGCCATGATCCGAGGCGTTTGTTCTCGAAGCAAAACGATACATCACGTGGAGGTAACGCGAAAGAAAGTGATTGAAAACTGTTTTGAGATGCTTTCGAGACTAGCTGGCGACAACTCAGCTCGAGCCGAGCGCGTCGTTTATCGCCTCGAGCAGCGCATCTTCATCGAACGGCTTGTAGAGCGTCGCAACCGCAGCAACCGTGTCGGCTAATTTCCTGGTGTGCCCGTCCGTGCGCGCTGTCATCAGGATCACCGGCACTTTACGGCCCGAATCGTTCAGCGCACGACTCAGCTCAGTGCCGTTCGCGCCGGGCAGGTAAATATCCGTCAACAGACAAAGATCGCCCGATGGCAGCTCAGCCGCGAGCAGCGCCTCGGAACTGTCGAACGTAAGAACCTGAAATCCCACCGAGATAAGTAGCCGATGCATCGCTCTCAAGATCGAGGCATCGTCGTCAACGACCAGTATCGTGGCGGCAGGCTTAGTCGGCGCAGACATCGAAGAGATCGTCCTGGTTCCGTGAACCGGACGATCCCATGATGCAGCAGCAGTTCGCGCGCGCACTATTGTACTTTCGTACAGTCACGCGCCGACGCATCGCGCCGCTCAACCATGATGCTCAAATCCATTTGTGACGATGCGCTTCGACCGGGGCACTCAGCCGCGGCTTGACTGTCGCCGCGCATTGTTCGACGTTGGGTTTTCGCAGCGCGCGTGCGCGCACACAAAGGAGCACCAGATGCCCGAATACACGATGACGATCGATGGCAAGGCGGTTAAAGGATCGAAGACGACCGGAGTCATCAATCCTTCGACCGGAAAAACCTTCGCCCAGGTTCCCGATTGCACCAAGGCCGAACTCGACCAGGCGATGGAAGCCGCGCAACGCGCGTTCCCGAAATGGAGCCGCGATATCAACGCGCGCCGCAAGGTTCTGAACGACATCGCCGCCGCACTCCAGCAGCCGCCCGAGGGTCTCGCGCGCACGCTCACGCAGGAGCAGGGCAAGCCCCTCGACAAGGCGACTGGCGAGGTGATGGGCGCCGCGATTTGGTGTCAGTACACCGCGAGCCTCGACCTGCCGATCGAGACGATTCAGAACACCGATCAGGCGCGAGTTGAGATTCGCCGCAAACCGGTCGGCGTCATCGCCGCGATCACGCCGTGGAACTATCCGCTGATGCTCGCGATGTGGAAGATCGCGCCGGCCCTCCTCGCCGGCAACACCGTGGTGCTCAAGCCGTCGCCGTTCACGCCGATCACCTCGCTGATGCTGGGCGAGATCGTGCGCGACATCGTGCCGCCGGGCGTGCTCAACGTCATCTCGGGCGGCGACGAGTTGGGAGCGTGGATGACGACGCATCCGACACCGCGCAAGATTTCATTCACCGGATCGGTCGAGACCGGCAAGAAGGTTGCCGCATCGGCGGCGCCCGACTTAAAGCGCGTGACGCTCGAGCTCGGCGGCAACGATCCCGCGATCGTGCTCGGCGACGTCGATCTCGATGCGGTCGCGCCCAAGATCTTCTGGGGCGCGTTCGAAAACTCGGGACAAATCTGCAGCGCCATCAAGCGCGTGTACGTTCCGGAAAACATGTACGCACCGATGCTCGAGAAGCTCGGCGCGCTGGCCAAGGGCGTCAAGGTGGGCGATGGCCTGACGGCTGGCACCGAGCTCGGCCCGATCAACAACAAGCCGCAGTTCGAGCGCGTGAGTGAGCTGGTCGAGGATGCGAAGAAGCATGGCGCCAATATCGTGACTGGCGGTCATCGCATGAGCGGTGACGGTTACTTCTTCGAGCCGACGATCGTCGGCGGCATTTCCGACGGCGTGCGCCTCGTCGATGAAGAACAGTTCGGCCCTGCCCTGCCCGTCATTCCATACAAGGATCTCGATGACGTGTTGAAGCGCGCCAACGCCACGCACTACGGGCTCAGCGGCTCGGTATGGTCCAAGGATGCCGATCGTGCGGCCGAGGTCGCGCAGCAGCTCGAGTGCGGCTCAGCGTGGGTCAATCAGCATCTGGCGATCGCACCGAATCTGCCGTTCGGCGGCGCGAAGTGGTCAGGCATCGGCGTGGAAAACGGCCCTTGGGGCCTCCTCGGCTTTACCGAGATCCAGGTCGTGAACGTGTCGAAAGTCTGACCGCCCGCATTGAATTGAACAGATTAAAAGCGGCGCCGGGCGAACGTCCGGCGCCGCTTTTTCAATTCTTTCCTATCGGCAATTTACGGAACCAGGACCCGACGAAATCCCACTATGGAGTCCGCAGGCGCAGGCTCGAGCCTGTAAAGCGATCCCGCAGCGCCCGGGTAGAACATTTCGCCGAAGTAATAGGGTTGAACCATCGTTCCCGACGTCATCGCCGGCAACCGCGCCGATCGAGCGATTTCCTGACCCGTCGCGGCCTTGCGCCAAACGACCTCGTCCTGCGTGTTGGCATCCGGGATCTGAGCACCGGGAATGTCGGAGCCGACGATGACACGCTCGTTGGGCGGGCCGATGATCGCGATGAATTCGGTGGTCGTTTGCGCCGCCTTCCAGGCTGTCTCAAGTCCGGAAGAGCTCAGATGCACCCCTGCGATCTCGCCCGGCAGGGCGTCCATCGCGTAGATCAGGTTCGATTCCGGATCGACGGAGACCGTCGCCGCGTTCCAACTGACAGCCTGGGTCCCCCCGGGCCCCTGCTTTGAGAATGCGAGCTTGACCAGAGGGGGGATCGGATCGCCCGCGAAGGGCTGGATTGTCGATTGTTTCGAGGCATCGCCCTGGTTGACCGCGAACACGCTCAAGGGCGCGGATGCGGGCAGTCCGTTGCTCTGGCCGACGACCCAATCGTTCAAAACTACCAGCGCCCACCCCGAAGTCTGGCCGGACGTGAGCAGTGGGCCCGGATTCCACGTGGAATCAAGAGTCAGGTGCCCCTGGTTGATTTCATAGCGGACGCAGGTGTCTACGACGAAGAAATAGACATACTCGTGGCCGTTGTACTCGGCGACCGTCGCGCGCCCGATGACGTCGGCAGAGAATGTCGTCTGATCGACGATCGTCATCGTGTTTGGATTGATCGTGACCAGTACCGAGTCGGGTACGTCCGAAGGATCCGGACACTTCGCCAGCGCATCGGGCCCCTGAACGGTGCAGCCAGCCTGTCGATAGAATGCTTTCGCGACGATCGTCCCGTCGCTCGTCGCAGTGAATCCGTTGTACGTTGTATCGGCCGGTGCCGCGTCGCCGGTTGGCAGTACGAGCGTCGCCAGCACCTTGCCGGTCAGTGGATCGATCTTCGAAAGGCGATACCCATAGATCACGTACAGCTTGCCGTTATCGAGAAGGGCTTGCGCGCCCGGGTAGTCCCACTCGCCGCTATCCGCCGTATTGATCAGCTGATCGTACCATACGGGCCGCAGGGTATTCGGATCGATCCGAGCGACGTAGGCGCCGATTGAAGAAGAGTCATTGCCCGAGGCCCCGCCATACAGAAACATTTGGTCGGCGTCCAAATAGGTCATGTTCCAGCCAGACGGATAAATTTCCTCTGAAGGCATCGTAGTGACGGTATTGTTCCCGGAGAACCGCCCGCCGAACGTCGCCTGCGGAAAGAGATGGGAACGGCCGGAATCATGGTGTTCGAACGCAGCGAGCGACGGATACCAGGGTAGATTGCCGCTCAGTCCGCTATTCGAATCGCCGGAAGCAGCAACGACAACCAGCGCAAGCAAACCCGTCAGGAGGCTGAGCGTCCTCCTGTG
>Ga0335073_10002506_pt1 | contig 25136 bp, 32 predicted proteins | sample Lox_Sample_22_FD_207093 | JGI IMG/M metagenome (GOLD analysis project Ga0335073, IMG submission 207093) | Soil microbial communities from Loxahatchee National Wildlife Refuge, Florida, United States - Lox_Sample_2.2 | ecosystem: Environmental > Terrestrial > Soil > Wetlands | place: USA... | reverse complement strand
GAAGCGGCCCGGCAGAACGCGGCCACTTCCGGCATGGGCGGGGTGGACTCGGGCCTCGTTGAGCAGCAGACCCAGCAGGTGGTGGCGAATCTGGAATCCCAGCGCCAGCAGCTGTACGCCCAGGCGCAGGAGCAGAATGTGCAGAATGCCATCGCCGAGCTGACGGGCAGCAATGCGACCCTCACCTCCGTCGGCAACATGCAGCTCGTGCAGGAGGAGCAGGCCCGCCAGCTGGCGGCTCAGACTGCCGAGCTTGCGCTGCAGCTGCAGCAGCTGAAGTTTGGCTGACATGGCTGACACCCCGCCACCGGATCCCGCCCCTGCCGATCCGCTGCCCTTGAAGCAGCGCACCCAGGGCGCGGCCACCACCACAGGGCGCGCGCCGCCGGATGAGGAGGCGGCGATCCGCCAGCAGATCCGGGATCTGCAGGCGCAGCTTGCTGCCGGCACCCAGGCGGTGGATGAGGGCGAGGCGGCGCGCGCGGGCGCCTATGAGCACGCGGGCGCCCCTGTGGAGCGGGAGCTGGAGGGCGAGGAGGCGGGGCTTGCCCATGCGCAACAGGACTTTCCCGGCACCACAGCCGATCAGGTGAAGTACCACGAGCCCCTCGTCAGCCCCAAGGACTACGAGAAGCTCTCCACCATGCTGCTTGCGATCGGGCTCATTGGAGGGGTCGTCTCGCGCGGCAATTGGATGGGCGTGTCAGCCACCTTGAATGGCGCCATGTCGGGGTACTTGAAGGGCCATCAGCAGTACACCCAGGACGCGCTCGCAGAATATCAGCGGGAGTACACCGCAGCGTTGAACCATGACAAGGAGGCGATGGCCAAATACGAGGCGGCGCTGCGCTCGCGCACCACCACCATCAACGCCATGATCCGCCGCCTGGGGGAGATCGGCACCGAGTACGATCACCAGGGCGTGCGGCTCGCCGCCCAGCGGGGCGACCTGCGCTCGCTGCGCGAGCAGATCGACTCCATGCAGCTGGGGCTTGCGCGTCTGGATGAGGAGCACACGCGCACCTACACCGGCATGGTGTACGGCCTTGACTCCGCCCGCGCCAGAGCGGCTGCCGGCGGGGTGGCCTCGCAGCTGGACCCGGCAGGCAGCTGGCTTGCCGAATGGGCCACAGCCAACAACTATCAGCCGGTGCTGCAGCTGCTGCATTCCCGCTACACCATGGGCTTGAATGCCGGCATGATAAACCAGCTGGGTCATTACGTCATCGACAGCGGCATGGATCCGTCCGACATGAAGCAGGCGATGATCAACAATGCCGTGCAGCAGCATGTGGAAACCACGGTCAGCCAGCGTGTCGCGGGTGTCAACCGGCTGACTGAAAGCGTGCAGGAGCTGGAAAAGCAGATTGTGCAGCTGACAGTGAAGTTAAATGGCAGCGGCTTGAAGCCCATGACAGCCACATGGAACGACATCCAGCGCTGGCTGGGGGGCTCGGCGGATCTGAACCAGCTCTATCGGCTGGCGCAGACCGTGGGCGTGCAGTATGGCGAGGCGATGACCATGCCCGGCTCGAACGCCCAGATGCATGCCACCACCCGGGAGTGGGCGCAGAACAATCTGGAGGGGAGCTTCCCCATTCCGGTGATGCAGGGGACGCTGCTTGCCATGAATCAGGAGATTGCCGCCACCAAAAAGGCGCTGCAGAGCACGCTCGCGGACGCCCGCAAGGCGGTGCATTCAGGGGCGATCTACATTCCGCCCCCCGGCTCGCCGCTCACCCGCGACAAGCCCAACTGGCAGACGGAGCAGGAATGGCAGGGCTACAATCCCGCCGGGGCTCCCGCAGCAGCACCACCAGCGCCTGCCAGGCTTCCGGGCGCTGCAGCGCCCGCTGCGGGAGCCCCACCTGCTCCGGCTCCTGCCGCAGCTCCCGCCACTCCCGAGGCAGCATTCTCCGCCTACATCCCGAGCCATCGTGCGGTGAGCGATATCACCCGGGTGTCGCTCCCCGAGCTAAGCTCAGCGATCCAGTACGCCATGAGGGACGCACGCGTAGGCACCACTCCTGAAGCCCGGGCGCAAGGCGCAGCGGCGCTCATGCTTCTTGAGGCGGAAATGCAGCGGCGCCGCAGCGGGGGCAAGCGCGTCTACTCCCAGGCGGAGATTGATGCGGACGCCAAGCGCTACCACCTGGATGACGTGCACTGATGGCCTACACCGAAAAGCAGCTGATGGAGGGGATCCGGCGGGCGAACGCCGTGAATGACTTTGCCGCTGCGGCAGCCTTCGAGCAGGAGCGCTCGAAGCTCGCCACCGCCAGAATGGCAAAGGAAAAGGCTGCGGATGACAGCGCCAGAAAAGCCGCGCTCGCCGCGAGCCGCGCGAGCTTTCCCAAAGGTGCGCTCGGCGGGGCGGAGGATATCGCAGGGGGCCTGTTGGAGGTTCCCTACTCCATTGCATCCGGCATAGGCTCCATGGGCGTGGGAGGGGCTGCCGGCCTTGCAAACGCTCTTTACAACCACCCCGGAGCCCTGCCGCATGCGAGCCCCAAGGAAACCGAGGCGGCCATGCGGGACTTCATGCAGGCCTATGAGCCCATCGTGAACGAGGGGACCTATCAGCCGCGCACCTACACCGGCCAGCACCTCATGGACCTTTTGGGGCTCCCTCAGTCCTACATCGACAAGATCGCCCGCAAAGCCACGCAGAGCACGACAGAGGCCACGGGCAGCGTGGGCGCAGGAGCCGCAACGGGTGTGGCGGTGGGGGATGCGCTGCAGGGCCTGCTGTCAGCGCTCACAGGGGGCGCCGGACGTGCTGCGGGCGGGGCCATCAGCCGGCTGCCAAGGACCCATCCGCTGCGGATCGCCCTTGACCGGTATGCAAGGATTCCCAAGCCCGCGGTGGACCCCAACGCGCGCGCCATGCACGAGCGGGGCGGGGATCTGACGATCGGCCAGATGCTGCGCAGCCGCTGGGCCAAGACCACCGAGGAGAAGCTGGAGTCACACCCCTTCGTCGGCTCGCAGATTGAGCACGCGCGCAACCGCGGGGTCGAGAGCTACCAGCGCATGACTTTGAATGCCGCGCTGCCCTACGTTTCAGGCCGCAGGCGTCCCGAGCCGCCTGAGCCGCCCCCGGCGCCCCCGCCCTACACGCCACCGGGGGGCCGCCCGCCGCCTGCAGGCGCGCGCCCGCCGCCGCCCCCGGGCGGTGGCCAGCCACCGCCTGCGCCAGCCCCTGCAGCCCCCGCAGGCCTTCCGCCACCGCCCTACCACCCGCCGGGCGCGCTGCCCCCGCCCGCGCCGCCCTGGAGCCATCCTGGGCAGGCGGCTTGGCGCGCGCGGGCACAAGCGCCCATTCCACCTGCAGCTCCGGAAGCCCCCCGCCCGGCGCCTGCCGTGCCGGGAGAGCTGGCCGCGCGCCTGCGGCAGGCCCAGCGGCCACGCGAGGCGGGCATGGGCGCGCCGCCCCCAGGGGTCGAGGAGGGTCAGCTGCCCCCGGCGGGGCTCCTCAAGTACACCCGCCATTCCCGGCTCACACCCCGGGTGCTCACGGGAGAGGAGGCGGACGCCTACGCCCGCGCATATCCCGGGGCGGCGGGCGCCTGGGCGCACAATCTCGACACCGAGCAGCTCTCCCGCACGATGGCCCTGCAGAATCTGGCCATGCAGATCGCGCATGCCCGCACGCCGGGAGCCCGCAGGCGGCTCATGGCTGAAGCCAAGTGGCTCGAGCGCCTGGACGTGCGCTTGAAGCAGGCGAAGGCCAACCGCATTGGATCCTATGAAGGACAGCCGCAGCTGGATGAGAACGAGAAGGCGCAGCTCGCAAAAATGATGGCGCTCCTGGGACGCTCCGCGCAGGGCGACGGCCCCGCAGGGGTTCACAATCCGACGCCAAGAATCATCCAGGACTATCTGAAGACCGCCACCCCCAAGGCACCTAAAGCTCCGGCAACGCCTGCGGCTGATGCAGCAGATGTTTTTGCTGCGCTTCTGAAACGCAAGGCGCCCAAGCTCCCATCTGAAGGCGGTGGCCCGCCACCGATCCCGCCGGGAGCGGCTTCCCTCATGGGCGGGGAGGAGCGCGCGGACCCCTTCAATTTCCTTGCCAATGTGCGCAGGATTCTGGGGGTTCCGGAAGGACTCGGCGCCACGGCGCGCGGGGGTGGTGCGCGAGGCACGCCACCACCCAGGCCCCCGCCGCGAGGCACGCCACCACCCAGGCCCCCGCCGCGAGGCGCCCCTCGGGGACACCCGGGCCTGATCCACGGCGCCGTCCAGGTGCCTGCGCATCTCACCGGGCATGAGGCGGTTCACTGGACCCGCCGGCGCATCAACGCCGCGTTCGAGCGCGCGGTGAATGCGGTGCACGGGAATTACGACAGCCGCCCGCCGCCCACCCCGGGCGGGCCGCCCCCACAGTCGCTGCGGGACGAGGTGACCTCCTTGAGGGGCATGGTGAGCGCGCCGGGGGCCTTCACCGATCCCGCCGCCCAGGCCCGGGCGCTCGCCACTCTTGATCTGATGGACCAGACCCTGGGGCCGGGACGCATTGCCGGGCGCACGCTGCAGACACTCGTTGAGCGCCTGAACACCGAGCAGCGCTTTCTCGGCCGGCACAACGATCCGGAAATGCGCAACGTGGCGCAGATGATCCATCAGCTGCAGGATGGCATCACGCGCATGATCTACCGGGACAACACCCGTGCCCAGGCCCAGAACTATGCCCGGGCGCGGCATGCGTGGAGCATCTACCTGCCGGCGGAAGCGGCCAGCGTGCATGGCGGGGTGGCGACGGGAGCCGCCACGGTCAACCCAGCCATCTCCATTGGCGGGGTGCCTTCGGCAGCCCGGTATCTCACGGCTGTGCGCCAGCATGACCCTTCCCGGCGGCATACGCGCTTCGCGCAGGGCACCGGCGGCCCCACCATCCAGCGGGCCTCGGGGCGCGGGAGCGCCGTGCCGCTGCAGACGATGGCCGAGCAGGGCCGGGCGGTCTACGGCAACCGCTACCGGGATTCCGGCACCCCGGGCCGGCACTCGCTGCTGGATGTGCTGAAGCACCCCCTCGCCGCCATTCCCGGCATGACGGAGGCGATTCCAGGACACTTCCTGTACTCTGATCGCTGGCGCCCGCGGGTGCAGGCCTGGCTCATGACCCCCCAGGGGCGATCCTTCATGGCCCGCAACCCGCACTTTGTGCGCAATCTCACCATTGCAGGGGCGCTCGCCCCGCTGGGCGTCAAGGCGCAGCAGGAAGGCCGGCAGGGGCTCACGCCGGACGCGGCGACCGTGGATGCCATCATGAAGGCCATCCAGCCGGGGGGCGAGACCTCCCTCACCCCTCACGAGCGCGCGCAGGTGGACCAGGTGCTCAAGGCCATCCAGCCATGAGGCGCGCTCGCCCCGCGCGGGCCTCCCCCAATGAGAACATCGACGCCATTCTGGATGCGCTCATGGCGCAGATCCGGGCCGATCCCAGGGGCACGCCGCCGGAAGTGTCGGTCAAGATCGTAACCGCGGCCATTTCCTGGGAAAAGGTGAAGGCGAGTATACTGGCCGATGAGTCTGAGGACTTTGATCCGGATGAGGACTGACCATGCGCCGGGACATCTTCCGCCGCGGGGTGCGCATGCAGCACTTCTTCGGCACCTTGGAGCAGACCGAAGACCCCCTGGACCGTGCAACTTTCGATCCGCGCTTTCCGGAGCGGATCAACCAGCTGCGCTCCCCGCCCATCACAGCCCAGGCTGAGGGCGAGCATCGGCCCTTTGGCGCGCGATCGGCCATCGTGAAGCCTTCCGGGCGCCCGGCGTCCGCTTCCGGACCGCGACCGGACCCGGCCGCCTTCATCATTGAGCGCGCAACGCTCGGAACCGCGCGGCGCTGCAGCTGCGCAAAGCGCTGACATGCTGCAGCTGGGGTACAACTCGCGGGTGTTCACCGCCACCACCACCGGCACCCTGGTAGCTGCCCAGGGGGGCGGCGCCACGGCGCTCAATGTGCCGGCCATGGAGGGCAGGCTCGGGGGCGTTGTCCTCTATGACACCGGGGCGAGCGAAGTGCAGATATACGATGGCACCAGCACATCGGGAAAACTCATCTTCCAGGGCGCGCTGCCTTCCGGCGGCGGGCTTGTGCCGATTCTTTTCTGGGATCTGCAGATCACCACGGGCTTGTACATCGTGGTGTCAGGCGGCAGCGGCTCCCAGGTGACCACAGTGTTCTGGAAGTGACGTGCTCACGGTTCCGCCGGTCATCGGAAAGTACTATGGGCAGGCGCAGCTGGATCTGCTCGGCGCCGGCTTTCTGATTGCTGAGCCCACCTGGGTGCTCCCCGCCGCCTATCCGACAGGTGGAATTGTCACGGCGGATTCCGACATCACCGCTGACAGCTCCGTCACCGCGGATGCGCTCGCCACGCCTCAGAACGCCCCCGAGCTGTCGCTCCCGTTTTATGTCATCGCGCAATCCCTGCCCGCGGGCTATCAAACCAGCGCGCAGGTTCTCGTCACCCTTCAAGTCATCGGCATCGCGGTGGTCAATCAGCCCGGTGTCGTGGTGCCCGTCCCATGAAGCATCTTCTGTGGCTCCTCCTGCTTCTGCCTGCGCTGGTGCACGCCCAGGCGCTTTCCCCTGTCAACTGCGCCCCCGCCGTGCCGTGCTCGCTTTCAGGCCCGGCTTTAACCGGCACCGGCATGCCGCTGTGGCAGGACTTCGGCATCATCAATGCCAACAACAGCGCGCTGAACACCGTGCTGGCTGTGCCATTCGCCAACAGCAACATTCCGGTGCCCGCCTATCCCGAGACCGCCGCGGAAAGCTCCGCGGGCTCAACGCCCGTCACCTATATCTATCCGCAGGGCAATCCGCTGCGCTACATGACCGCGACGCAGATCGCGGATGTCATGATGAGCGATGCAAGCGTGGACGTGTCGGGAGCCATCCAGGCGGCGCTCAATGTGGGCGGCCAGGTGCTTGTGCCCTGCTATGTCTACCGGCTGGCGAGCAGCGTGACCATTCCACCGGGCACCTATGTCACGAGCGGGGACTGCGGTGGCAGCGGCATTCCCACCAGCTATGGCGCCACCTGGCAATGTGATCTTGCCGTAACCGGTGCCTGCGTGACCCTCGGGAGCGCGAGCGCGAATAATAGCAGCGCCGGACTCACGCATCTCACGGTCAGCCGCGCATCCGGCACGCCGCCCTCGGGCAGCATCGGGGTGCTGGTGCAGGGCCTTTTTGACCCGGTGCTGGCGTGGGTGCGCTCGCGCAACCACTCCATCGGGTTCGAGTTCCTGGCCAACGTGCCCGGCGGCCTTGCAGCACAGGTCAACAACCTCAATACATCGCTCATCTCGGATGCGCACATCGTGCAGAATACGTGGCCCGAGCTTAAGATCAGCAGCTCCCGTTTCGGGGGCGAATCGGGGGATTACTCGAGCTGCAACACCTATGTGCGCATCCAGGGCGGGAGCGCCACCAGCAGCACAGCAGGCCCAAACAGCCTCTATCTGGTGAACGATCAGTTCGACCAGAATGGCAGCACCTGCGCCTACTTCCTGTCTTTTGTCAATCAGACGGCGGACGCGGTGTCGAGTCTGGATGACTATGTCGTGGCTGATTCACATGTGGAAACCGTCGGCACGGCATACATCCACTCGGATTCGACATGGCCGTTGATAGACCGGGTTCGCATCAGCAACTCGGATTTCAACACCACAGGCATCGACTTTTTCGCGCTGAATGCCGCAACGGGCGTCAACCGCTGGCAGCTGTCCAACAACACGATTGAAGGGTCCTTCACCCTTGACCCACACAGCACCGGCTCCATCAGCAATGTCACCATGGTGGGCAATCTCATCTTCCAGACAGTGACCATCACCGGACCCGACTCCAGCTTCGACTTCAGCAGTGTGGGGGATGAATGGGTGGGGAATGGCTCGCTGGCGGGAACCTTCCGCAATCTCATCATGGCCAGCAGCGTGCCGGTGACCTCGTTCACCAACACGGCGGCAGCGACGCGCTCCCTGGTGGCGCCCAACGGCAACGCCACCTTGAGTGGCGTCGTAAGCGCAGGCGCCGGGTTCACAACCACAAGCGTACCGGGGCTGACATGCACCTACAGCACCGGGGGCGCATGCGTCGAGGCCACGGCCGCCAGCGGCCATGAGGCGCGCCTGGAGATAGCCGGCAACGGCAACACGGTGGGCACCACCAGCTTCCAAGTCAGGCAGACAACGGCCAACGAAGCCATTCTGGGCAACCTCGCAGACGCGGCGCTTCGGCTGGAGACGGATGGCAGCGACCGGGTGGATGTGCCGGCGACCGGCGGCCTCGCTATTGATGCGCCCACGAGCGGAGTTGCCCTGCAGATGCCCGTGACCACGGTGGCGAGCCTACCGAGCTGCACCAGCAGCATCAAGGGGGCGATGTATCCCGTATCGGATGCCAGCAGCCCCACTTATGGCGGCACGCTCACAGGTGGCAGCAGCACCTATGCGATAGCACTGTGCAACGGATCCGCATGGGTGGCGCACTGATTAACATCCGCATCAACAATTTTGATCCCGTGCAGATCACCTTCCCGCGCTTTGTCTGCTTCCTCTGGCAGCACCTGGTGTGGTTCCTGGGTCTCGCGCAGCTCATCGTTGTTGACATCCTTTCAGGCTCCGAGAGGCTTGATCCACACATCGCGCGCTGGCTGGCTGGCCATCTGTGGCGCGGCCTTGACCACTGTGATAGGCTGCATCAAGTCAAATCCGCAACCCCAGATCACAGGAGCCCCGAAATGATCAAGCCGACTGTCGGCCGCATTGTCTGGTTCACCCCCGGCACGGGAGATGACACCCGTGGGGATGTCAAGTCCCCCTTGGCGGCGATGATCGCCTATGTTCACAGTGACACGCTGATAAACATCGGCTACGTGGATCAGAACGGTGTTGCCGGAGCGGCCACATCAGTGACGCTGCTGCAGGAGGGCGATCTGAAACCGGAAAATGGCTGCTTCTGCAGCTGGATGCCCCATCCGATGGGGCAGGCCGCGAAGACCGGGAGCCTGGAATCCAAGCTGTCAGCTGTGACTGCGGACCTGATGGCAAAGGCAAACACTGCTTCGCTGAGGGAGCTTCTGGGAAGCAGCACGGAACCGCAGCCGCCCGTAAAGGCCCGATTCGATATCGACACGCAGCCGCAACCGGTGCTCAGCACTCCGCCGTCGGCTGTTTTCGCAGCCGGCGAGCAATTCGTGGCGGCCATGAAGCTCATGCAGCCTTCACCCGCCCTCAATGCCGCCATTTTTCATGCCAGCCAGGCGCTCGCGCGCCTGAAGGCCCATCTGGAGCTGCCACAGTGACCAACCTCAAGCAGGCCGGCCTCATCTTCGCCGGCTTTCTCATCGTGCTGGGCGCGGGAAGCCTCACTGGCTGCTCCACGCTCGCAAGTCTTCTCACCAACCCCACGATCATCCAGGACATCGTGGGGGGCGTGGTGGCGATCCTTGAGGATACCGGCACCTCGGAGGCCGCCATCAATGCGCAGGCCGTGGCTGCGCTGGCAGGCGCAAGCAGCGCCACGATGACGGTCACGCAGCTCGAAACGACGCTGGAAGCGCTCCCCGGCTTCGGGGCCGCCGTGTCCTCCTGGGTGGCGGACAATCCGGAGCTGGCGCAAACCGAAGCCGGGCTCGCTGACTGGCTGCAGGCGCTGGTGGCGGCCACCACCCCGCTGACCGCGGCTGAAGCCAATGTGAAGCTGAGGCTTCAGGCGCGCCACATGCGTGCGGCGCGCAAGGTGGGCGAAGCACTGCGCTCAAGCGACCCGCTGGACGCCAACGGGGTGGTGCGGCTGCCGGATGTCGTGGTCTGCCCGCGGCGGCCGGCGACCCCCTGCACGCCCACATCAGGGCGGCTCAAGCCACACCAGGCCGCAGGCGAATATCAGGCAGCTCGCCGCGCAGGGCGCGCAGATGAAACGTGCGGCCTGCGCGCCGCGAGCCTCGATTGGACCTTTGAGGCGCGCGCGGCACGCCGGGCAGCGCACTCCCCCGCGGCCGGCGGATGCTGGGCGTACGCCCAGCCCGTGAGCATGTCGAGAATCATGAAGCTGGTGGGGATCGCCAGCATGGTGTAGATCAGCCACATCGGCTCCTCCTTCAGACCACCTCATCCAGGATCAACGGCTCGTCCCGCTCATCCTCCTCGTCTGGAGGGCGGATGGGCAGCAGGTAGGCATCCGGCCACACTGCATCAAGCGTATGGCCCATTTGGCCAAGGCAATCCTGCAAGCATGGTGCCGGTGCATTGAAGCGCACCAGCCATGATGGATCGGTCAGATATATCATCTGACCGTCAGGCATCTGAACCCCATACGCGCGCTGGAGCACCGCCACCTCACGCCCGATACATTCGAGAGGTTCCCCGCATATGATGATGGCCTGATCCCCAGGACGGCAGCGCAGGCTCACAGCAGCTCTCCCGGAACAGCCTTGGGAAGGCAGCGGTGCCTCACATGCCTGCCATGGTCGTAGCACTCATCGGATGCTTCCACGGTGTCTTCATCAACCATGAGCTGCCGGGGCTCACCCTCCACCGGCAGCCAGATCACCTTCCGATTGCAGATCCGGCAGCGCCGGATGCGCCGCTCATGAGCCTCCTCGTCATCGTCTGAGTCAAACATACCCACCTCACTGTTTAAGGCTCGCTGCCTGCATGAACGCCTGCAGCTGCGTCAGCCGGCCCTCGCGCAGCCCCCGGGTCTGCTGATCGACCGTGTCGTGCGCCTCCAGATGGTGGATGAACACGTTGCGGTCGAACCCCGCCTGCTGCTGGCGGACGGGGCCGATGCGCTCCAGCACCTGGCTGTACAACTCGTTATCACTGTACGGAGAATAGTAGCAGATGTGATGGCCGCCGTGCTGAAGATTAAGGCCGTGTCCAGCGCTGGCTGCATGCAACACCAGCATGGGTATCTGTCCAGCATTCCAGCGCTCAAGGGCGCCGGGGGCGTGGATTTCCACCGCCTGCGGAAAGCGCTTCAGAATCTGCACGGCCTCGTGCCGGTACTGGATCACCACGAGGAGCGGCGCCCCAGCCAGCTCCTCCTGCAGGCTTGCAAGGGCCTCCAGGCGCTCCTCGTGCACGACAGACCAGCTGTCCTCCCGCTCGTCGCGGTAGACCGCCCCGGAGGCGATCTGGCGGAGCTTGCCGGCCTTCACCCCGGCGTTGAGCGCGCTCACCCGCCCCTCGTTCAGATCGACTGCCAGGTGCCGCTGCATGCTGGTGTAGGCCCGGCGGGCGTCCGGCGGCAGCTCAATGCAGATCGTGCGCTCCACGGGGGTGAGGAGTGTGAACCAGTCCTGCGCGCGCACCGTGTGCGTGGTGGGCTTCAGGCGCTCCTGAATCTGCAGCTCGGAATAGGGCTTAAGCTTAAGCCGCGGATGAGGACTGTACGCATTTTCAGGCTCGAACCAGCGAGCCTTGTAGGCGCCAAAGGTCCGCCCCAGCGCAAGACCGCCGTCCACAAACCACTGCGGCCCCCATAGATCCAGATACCCATTGGCGACGGGGGTGCCTGAGAGATTGATCCAGCGCTGCACCCGGTGGTGCGCGTGCTGGGCCAGGCTTGCGGCGCGCTTGGTGGCGCGCCCCGGCCGGCTCCCCGGGCGCGGCAGAAAGCGCGAGGAGGCCCGGTAGCCTTTCAGGCGCGTGGATTCATCGAACACCACGGTCGTGAACGGCCAGTCCTCCCCCAGGGTGTCCGCCAGCCATGGGAGCAGCTCCGGATTGATCACCGTCACGGCGGACGGCGCGAGCAGCCGCGCGCGGCGCGCATCAGGGGTGCCGATGAGCGCCGTCACATGCAGATCACGCAGATGGTCCCACCGCTGCGACTCCTTCAGCCACACCTCGCGCGCCACAAGCCACGGGGCCACGATGAGCACATGGGTGAGCCACAGATCCCGGATCAGATCCAGCACCACCACCGTTTTCCCCAAGCCCGGCTCGGCGAAAAAATTAGCCCGCGGCGTGGCTTTGAGGAACCGGCCTGCGAGCGCCTGATACGGTCTTGGCTCGTACTGCATTGACCCTCACATACAGCTCCACCTGGCTGCGGGTGCGCATCACGCGCACGGGCGTGCCCAGGGCGTTCAACGCCCACGCCAGACGCACCTGGGCGTCTGACACCCGCCCCTCCATGGTCTTGAACTCGACGAAATGCACCACCCCGCCGGGCCAGAAGATGATGTCATCCGGAACCCCGGCGGTACCGGGGGAGACCCATTTCTTCATGAGCCCCCCGGCTTCGCGGATGCGGCGGCGGGCGAAGGCCTCCAGATCCTTCTCCCGCAGCTGCCGGTCGCTCAGTGCCGCCATGGCCACTCCGCGCCATGCTGCGGCAGCTCTCCGCGCTTCACACGTTCGGCCCACAGCTGAAGCTGCTCAATGAAGATCGGCACCTCCTCCAGGCTCAGATGCAGGGCGAGCCCCGTTCGCGCATCCCTCTTCTTCACGGCGATCACCACGTGCCCATCAGGGCAGCACGTGAGCGTGCCTCTCTCAGCCGGTTCATACTCAACATAATCGTCCATTCAAAGCTCCTTGTAGTAGCGCTGGGCGACAAACCCCGAGGCCGCGAGCGGCAGGCCATCCAGCCCAGGGATATCCGTGATCAGCCGGACCATCTGCGCCACCGTCCGCGTGCCCGCCGGCTCCTCGCAGATCGGCTCATCATGGATATGCATCACCGGATGCCAGCCGTCCGCGTCCAGGTTGGCAAGCCCATGGCTAAGAATGTCCCGCGTGCCGGCCTGGCACACATTTTCAAGGAGCTTGCCGCCATGGGTGCGGATGCGCGTCCACTGGTGGGTGTAGGGGGAGACACCCAGAAAGGACAATCCGTCAGCATCGCGGCGCATGTCGGGATAGCACAGATAACGCCCCTGTGGAAGCCGGATGCGCACCCAGGAGCCTTCCCGGTCCACCCGTACCCTGCCCACATCCACGAAACGTGTGCCATTCAACACCCTGTCCACCGCACGCTCCATGTCGTGCCAGAAGGCCTCAATGGCGCTGTTGGCCGATCGCCACAGACGGGTGAGCGCCCAGCAGGTCATGTAAACCTTCTCGCCGAGGGATTCCGCGAGCGCCTTGTCGCGTCCGCCATCCCTGGCGCGCTCATATGCCTCGTGCGCCTTTCTGCGCACATCCTGTGGAATGCCGGGTGCGCAGGCGGCAGCCACCGCAGCCAGATCAAGGCCGTAGTTGAGCGCCCCTGTCACAAAGGCCGCCACCGAGCCGCCATAGGCGAGCATCAGCTCCACGACCTTGCCCACCTGCCGCTGCGCCTTGGTGACCGATTCAGGCTGACTGCCAAACAGGCGGGCGTAGGCGAGCTTGTACTGATCCGGCCCCTTTCCTGCGTCAAAGCCACGGAAGGCCTCCACCTTCCATCCCTCGCCCGCCACCCAGGCGGCGAAGCGGCTCTCCACGGATGCGTAGTCCGCCACCAGCAGCTCATGCCCTGGGGCGGCCACGATGAGCCCCCGCACGCAGTCCGCCGCCCACTGGCTCATGGGCACCTCATCCGGGAGGATCAGATCCTCGATCCCGGTGCCGAGCGCGCCGCAGGCCAGATGCATAAGCTCAGGGGGAATGGTGGGCCGTGGCATGTTGCCCAGCTGTATGGTGCGATGGCTCCAGCGGCCCGTGCGCGCCGCCCCGCAATACACGAGCATCCCGCGGGCGCGGCCATCCGCGCAGGCGGACTTCAGCACAGCGGCGTACTTGGCGGGGCTTGCGCGGGCGGATGCCAGGCGCACCTTCAGCAGCTCCTTCACCTCATCGGGAAGCGTCTCATCCTGAAGGCGGCGCTCAATGGTGCTGGCAGTCAGATCCGGCAGCCAGACATCGTGCGCTGCGGCCAGATGCACAAGCAGCCGGTCGCGCTGGCGGGCGGACTCCACGGCATGGCCTGTCAGCTCCATCGTGCGGGCATCATCACGGTCGGAGGCCCTCTTCAAGGCCCGCACAAAGCCCTGCGCCTGCAGCAGATCCAGCCTCACGCCACGCTGGTTGATTTTTCTATCCAGCTCGAAATGCCGGCGCTCCACCGCGCAATTCCATGCCGGCATCCTGTGATACAGCTCGCGCATGGCAAGAACATCTCGCGCAGCGTACTCACAAAAGGCTGCCCATTCCTGCGGATGGCTTGTCTTGTCGTTATAGGCACCTTTCTTGTTGGGCTTGCAGAAAAGATTGATGAGGGCGCGGCCTTCCCTCATCTTGGCCTGATCCTGGGGAATCTTGAATATCTCGCACAGCCGATCCAGGCCCCCGGGCAGGCCGTGCTGGCGGGCCTGCGCCATGGTGCACCACTGCTTCCCCATGGGGATGATGACCTTGTGCGCCGCGAGCACGGTGGCATCAAACTCGCTGCCGTGGATGACAACCCTGTCCGCGCGATCCACCGTCTCCTGCAGCCGGAAAACCGGCCATTCATGAACCACCACCGGGCTGTGATCCACCGCCCACTGCACGAGAATCGGCTCAGCGCCGGCCTGCGCATAGCGATAGACGCCGCCGGCAAACTCGGCGCCCCGCGTTTCGATGTCAAGAAACAGGATCATGCGACACCCATACAGCCACACGCTCGTTCCAAGGACAAAAAACGCCCCCTGTCTGGCAGGGGGCAAGGGGGGTCACAGCACACGAAAAGGTGCCCCGTGCCGCGGCACGCCACGGGACCAGAGCGTTGATAAAGCGCGGGAGACGGACCGCGCCCGCCGCTTCAAACGAGACTCGCTGCATCCTCCACGGACAGGTCCGGGTCGCCGAACTCGGACGCTGAGGCCGCCGGCCCCGCCGCAAAGGCGTCCCCATCCTTCACGAAGCGCACACCCCGGAGCGTGGCATTGATGCGCCTGCCGAACTGGTTGTCCTGGGCGTAGACGTCCAGGCTCGCATCCACGTAGCAGCCTCCGTAGATGACCCCCGAGGCCTCCGTCAGGATCGCCGGCACGGTGCGGCCGGTGGCGGGATCGATGACGGGCTTGCCGTTCTCATCCCGCACGAAGGGGTCCCGCGCACAGACAAGGGGGGCGATGTAGGACCGGGCGGAGACGAAGAGCAGCCCCTCGTAGCCGTCGTATTCCTTGTCGCCCCCGTCGTGCAGGCACACGCGATCCTTCCGGTACAGGTCCTCCAGAATCTGGGAGGCCTGCTTCTCGCCCCACTTGGCGAGCGCGACCGCCTTCACGATGTCCTTCAGCGCGACAGCCGCGGGGCTGTCATTCGCATGCGGGGCCATCTGGTGCACGCCAGCCAGGAGGAAATTCGCGCTCCAGGCAGGCTTGCTGGCCGGGTCGCCTGCAATGGGCCTGGGCGCCCACAGGCAGGGGAAGGACAGCCTCACATCAGTCAACTTGTGAATCACTTCAGCTCCTCGGGCGTCGGGGCGCCCTGTCTTGACCGGCGGCCGGCCTCTTCAGCCAGCTCCGGATTTCTGGTGTAGCCCCGATTCTCCGGGGCGATGGAATTTCCGCCCTTGCTGCCCGCCTTTTTCGCGAGCGTACGATCCTGACTGAAGGCGCGCCTGTCAGGACGGACGGACTTTCCGCCCTTCACGCCTGCCTTCTTTGCCAGCTCGCGATCCTGGCTGAAGCTGCGCAGGTGGTCGGGGACCGCCCGGCCGCCCTGGGAGGCAATCTCCCGCTGGCGGGCAGGGCTCATCGCGGCAAAGCCGCGCTTGGCGCTCATGCTTCCTCCTCAGTGTCTGCAAAATCCTCCGCGGCAGCGCTCGCCACCCAGGGGGCCTTGCGGCTGCCGGCCTTGTCCACCGTCGGCTTGCCGGGTGCCTGGATGACATGGTGCTTGACCTTGTCCCAGAGATCCCCCAGGGCCTCCTGCAGCTGCGAGGGGGACTTTAGCACGGGCGGAGCAAAAAGAACAGCAGCCGGGACCTTAAGCTCCGCCAGCAGCGCCGCCACGGCCCCCTCATCGTCCCAGGCCCGGTTGCCCCGCTTGCCTGCGTAGAGGCCCCAGCCTGGCACCGCCACCCCACGCAGGAGGAGCTTGTAGACCTCCTGCTTCACCGCCCGGCACCAGGCCTCGATCAGCGGGATGCGCGTCATGGCCGCCCCGAGATGGGCCGCCACGGCCTCGGTATCGGGCTTGAGGGCGGCCTCATGGACCACGGCCGCCGCCTGGGCGGCAGTCTTCACCTCGGGGGCCAGTTCTGCGAGCACCGTGTCATTCACAAGCCCGGCAAGCGCCGGGCAGCGGTGCTTCACCGCGCAGAACTGGCAATGCCCCTGGCCATCCAGTGAAGGAGACAGGTGCGAGAGCGCCGTGGCGCTGCCCCGGAGCTTCAATGGCAGCTGCGCGGCCCGGGTGGCTTCCGCCCCGAACGCATGCAGCTCCTCCACCGTGAGGCTCGCTTCCTGCGGCAGCGTGCTCACCCGTGGCTGGTGGATCACCGTCACCACCTGGGTGATGTGGAGGGTGAGGGACAGCGGCAGAAGCGCGGCGAGCGCGTAGAGCTGCAGCTGGCCGTTGCCCACGACGGAGACCGGCACCCCGAGCCCGTACTTGAAATCCCGCACCTCCAGCACCGCGTAGTCCGGAAAATGCGCGATCAGGATGGCATCCGCCGTGCCGCGGGCACCCGCCTCACCGGTGATGAGCCCCACTTCCACCTTCTGCTCCACCAGGAGCTGAATGCTGCGCGCGCCCGCGGCGCGATACTGCGCGAGGCGCTCGCGGATGGCCTGCACGTAAAGGCTGACTCCTGGGCGGAAATTGAGCGGCACCTGATCCAGCGGGAACGATGTCTGAAGACAGCGCGCCGCCCATTCATGCGCCTCAGTCCCCTCGCGGGAATAGGCGGACTCGGATTGCGGCTCATGCTCCTCCAGCGCGGGCGCTCCCGGGCAGCGGCTCCAGCGCTCATAGGCGGAAGGAGCGAGGAAGGCGTGTCCGTTCACAGCTCCTTTTCCTTCAAGCGCGAGAGCAGATGCCGCGCAATGTCCGCCGCCAGCTCGCGGGCCTGGCTGATGGCCTTTTCAACGGCCGCAGGCGGGGCCTGATGCGCGATGAGCGACTCGAAGCCCTGCCTCACAGCGTCCAGGTCCCCGTGCATGCCGACGTAGGCATCGAAGAGGAGGAAAGCCGCCGGCTCGAAGCCCATCAGCTGCACGCCATCTTTCTGATGATGCGCCAGCAGGATCGGCTGCAGCTGCTCGTACAGCAGCGCGAACATCAGATCATGCCCGCGCTTCACCCCGGTCGCCACAATCTCCCCCCACGCGCAGGCAAACGCCAGCGCAAGGAAGGCAGACGGCAGGTCTTTCAGATTGGCGAGCGCCTCCTCAACGGTTTTATCCTTATCCATACAGGCTCCTTATTAAGATGTTGATTCTCTTGAATCAGGCGGTAAGCGGCGGTTGCGCCGCGCGGCGCTCAACTTCCGCAAGCGCCGCTCCATACTGGCTTTCCGGAATCTCATCCGCCTTCTTGAACGGCCTGCCGCGGAGCGTGTTGCCGAAGCTTGTGAGGAAGTCCACGGCGCTTGCGAATCCGTGGGTGCGGGCAAGGCTCAGGATCCCTTCCGAGAGCTTCTGGTAGGTGACGGGCGGAACGAGAGGAGCGTCGGGGGCCATCTGGCCGTCCACAGGGCGGCCGAGCGGCGCGGTCGGCGCGGTCGGCGCTGTTGCGGAAGCGGGAGCTTCTGCAGCATTCTCCCGCGGGCGGCGGGGCGGGCGTGCACGGGCATCAGTGGACGGCGCCGCAGCGGGGGCGGGGGCCGAAGGCGGCGAGACGGAAGCGCTGGAGGTTCCGGCGTTCTTGGCCGCCAAAATCAGGTCGGTGAGCGCCTGCAGCGCCGCCTGCAGCGCGGCACAGGCGCTCGTCAACTCTTCAATCTTCTGCTCAAGCATTGCGGTTTCCTAGAAGAAAAGGTTAAGGTTCGCAGGCTTTATAATCGTTTGTAGCGGAGAAAGCAATGCTCACCCTCAAGGATCGCAAGACCGCCTACCGGTATCTGGAAGATGTGCAGCGCCGGCGGGCCAGGAATCTCGCCTATCTGGTGGCCGTGAACAACGGAAACATCAGCCACACCATGAAGCTGATCGGCCAGAGCCCGGCCTATTTCCATGCTGTAGCTGGAGAGAAGCCGGTGGCGCGCATGGGGGAGGCGGTGGCGCGCAAGGCGGAGGCGCTGCTGCGCCTGCCGGAAGGCTGGATGGACCAGGACCGCTAGGTGGGCGGCGCGGGCGCCACTGCCGAGGAGTGGTCCTGGTTCGCGCACCACCTGGGGCTTGAGCCTCATCTTCTGCCGGTGGTGCCACCAGGTGCGGGCACGATCCATCCACGCTCACGCCTGAAGGCGGAGCACCTGGGCAAGGTGCCTTCCCGCCTGCTGCCTGATGGCACCGTGGCAGGCTTTCCGGACTGGCCCAGCCATGTGGCCACCCCCGCCCAGGTGCGGCAATGGAGCCTGGGGCGCCTTTACAACACGGGGGTGCAGGGCCGGGCGGTGGGGGCGGTGGACATCGACGTGGAAGACCCGGAGCAGGTGCTGGGGATCCTCGCCATGGCTCGCGAAGCCCTGGAAATACAGCTCCCGGTGCGCCGCCGGGGGGCGAGCTGGCGCGTGCTCCTCGCCATGCGCGTGAGCGAAGGGGTGCTGCGCCGGGCCGTGCACCGGCTCCCGGAAGGCGGGGCGGTGGAGCTGCTGGGGGCGGGCGAGCAGTGGATCGCCGCGGGCACCCATCCCAGCAGCGAACCTTACTGGTGGGAGGGCGGCCTGCCCGATGCAATTCCGGAAGTCCCATGGGCGCGCGTGGCTGCATTCTGGGAGGCCCTCACCGGGGAGGGGCTTCAAGAGGGCGCGACAAGAACGGCCAAAAAGGCGGGCAGCCGCGTCCAGGTGCTTGACGCTGTTGGGCAGTTTTTGGTGGACAGGGGGCTCGCCAAAGACACCGCCGACGGGCGCGTCTACGTGGATTGCCCCTGGGAGGCGCTGCACACCCGGGAGTCGGACCTTACCGCGAGCGCCTGGTTCTGCGCCGAAGAGGGCGGCCGGGCCGGACACTATCTGTGCAAGCATGCCCACTGCGCGCAACGGCGGGACGAGGAGTTTCTGGAAGCCGTCGGCTTTGATGACCGCGGGGGCGACTTCGGGCCGCCGGAGAGCTTCACGCCCGAGCCACCGGGCGCTCCCGAAGCAGCAGCAGCAGCCCCCGGCGGGCCGGGCGGGCCGGGCGGGCCGGGCGCGCGCAGGACGCGCTTTCCTTTCCGCCGCGCCATGGACGCGGTGAAGGACCGGTCGGAGGCGCAGTGGCTTCCCGGGCTGCGCAACATCCTAGAGCGCAGCGTGCTCGCGGTCGCGGCAAGCCAGCGCGACACCTACAAGAGCTTTGTCACGCTGCACTGGTGCATGACCACTGCGCTCGCAGGCGCCACCGTGGTGCTCCTGTCCGCGGAAGGGGCCGGCCTCGGGCGGCGCATGGACGCGTGGCTGAAGCGGCACCGGCCGCAGGGCCTGCAGGCGGGGGAAAGCCTGGACCGCTTCTATGTGCTCGAGCGCGCGGTGCGGCTGACGGATGCGGGAGAGCTGGCTGCCGTCGTCAAGGATGTGGAAATGCTCGGGCTCAAGCCTGAGCTTATCTGCATCGACACCCTGTCGAAATACTCCGCCGGGGCGGATGAGAATGACAACACCCAGATGCGGGACTTCATGGCCGCCTTATCGCGCGAGCTGCGCGAGCGCTGGCAGGCCACGGTGCTCCTGATCGCGCACGAGGGGCACGAGGGAAGGGGCCGCCCCCGGGGCGCCAGCAGCCTGATGGCCAACAACGATGCGGAGTACATGTTCAAGCCGCTGGGCAAGGAATCCTACCGGGCGCAGGTCACCCGCGAGCGCTTCAAGGATTCACCCCACCTGCCGGACCTGCACTACCGGCTGGAGAAGATTCACCTGGGGTATCTCGATGCGGCAGGCGAGGAGGTGACCTCGCTCGCGGCGGTGGAAACGCAAGCCCCCGGCGGGGCGGAAAAGCTCAAGGCGCCGACGGGGAGCAATCAGCAGGTATTGCTTCTGGCCCTGCGCAAGCTGCGCGAGGAGTCGCTCAGTCGGCCCGCCTGGACAGAGCTTGAGTTGCGCACCATCGGCAGGGCAGCAGGTCTCAACCATAAGCGTATCGGCGAAGCGATCAGAGGCCTTACCTCTTCTGGACACCTTATCGCTACCTCGGAAGGGGTATTTGTACTTGCAGACACCGCTTGAAAAGCGCGATGTCCGAAAAGTCCGAATTTGTCCGAATCGGCCGAATTCGGACCAGGCAAGATGTCCGAAAAGTCCGAACCCCCTTAGGGGTTCGGACTTCGGACAAGCCTCGGACTTGGCAGTCGGACAAACACGTTTCGGACGTATAAAGATATGTATAAAGCACGGCCGGGGGTTTTCTTATTATCCCGTTCCGCCCCTCGGACTTCGACATAGCCTTACCGCCGCCGCCGCCCTTACCGCCGCCGCCCTTACCGCCGCCGCCCTTACCGCCGCCGCCCTTACCGCCGCCGCCCTTACCGCCACCGCCCTTACCGCCACCGCCCTTACCGCCACCGCCCTTACCGCCACCGCCCTTACCGCCACCGCCGCTGGCTCCAGGGCCTCCAGGGCCTCCAGGGCCTCCAGGGTCTCCAGGGCCTCCAGGGCCTCCAGGGCCTCCAGGGCCTCCAGGGCCTCCAGGGCCTCCAGGGCCTCCAGGGCCTCCAGGGCCTCCAGGGCCTCCAGGGCCTCCAGGGGCCGGGCAAAAGAAAAGGCCGGGGGGCGGCTGCCCCCCGGCCTCAGCGCCGCTCAGGCGGCGTCCACGGATGCCAGCATCTTGCCGGCGGCTGTCTCGAGCGCGACCCGCTCATCCTGGAAAAGGCGGCCCCTTGCCCAGGCCGTGACTCCGGTCACCGCGTCCCAGACGGTTTCGATCGGCCGGCCTTCCTCATCCATGTGGGTGCTCCACGCGCCCTGGGCGTCTGTCGTGCCCACCTGCCTGCCGAGCCAGGCCAGGGCGGGTTCCTCCCCACCGAGTCTTGCGCGCTGGGCCGCCAGCAGCGTGTCGCGATCCCGCTGCATGGTGAGGCTGGCCACCTTCGCCAGCTGGGGAATTGCCTCCCCGAGCCAGCGTCCGGGGGCGCCCGAGCTGTGGCGGATCGAGACCTCCTCCCACCCCTGCATGCCCCAGATGATCCGATTGGCGCAGATGAAGTCGAACAGGAACGAGGCGATGTACAGCCGCGACTTGCCGACTTCGCTGTTGCTTAGGATCACGCCCCGTGCCAGCGACCCGGGCTTCCCGTCCCTGCGATTGGGCAGCTCAATCCGGTGCCGCTCATCGGCCAGCGCCACGAACATGTCCCGGTCGGACATATAGAACGTGGTGTTGTCCTTTGTGACCACCACTGCCTTGCCGAACTCTCCGGGGACTTTCCAGTCCCCGGTCACCCCGTCCCCCACGTGCTGCATCAGAGCGCGGATGATGTCCGCGTTCCAGATGCGGCCGTACCTGGGGCCGGTGAGCGCACGCAGGGTCAGGTCACCCTGCTGCGCAAGCAGCGCCTTGACCTTGGTTGCATCCCCCTGCAGGTTCGCGTTGAGGCAATCCGCGGCCAGCTCCGTGGGCAGCTGAGCCAGGTATCCTGCCGGAGCCCCCACCTGCCTCGTCAGCTGGCTGTACGACCAGTGGGTGAGGCGGGCGGGATTGCCGCGCGGTCCCGCCACCATCAGCTCTCCGTTCTGCACGGAAGCCTTCAGCTCCTGCATGGCGAGCACGCTGGTGCGCGATCGCTGCTGCAGGGTTGTGGAGGTCGCCAGCATCGCAGGAAGCGATGTGTAGCGCTCATCGGCCGGTCGGGAGGCCCACTGCCGATGGATCATCATCGAGTTTCCATCCATTGTCTTATCGCTCATCAAATGGTGCAAAGGCGCACCGGTCAGCCTTGACGGCTCACCGCTGAACCCTCGCGCGGGAGAAAGGGCGCATCCCTGCGCCCCTATCGTTCATGCCGTTTCCTCCTTGATTCCTTCATCCGGGTCAGAGCTGAGAATGAAGTCAGGGTACTCATCCAGCTCATCAGGCTGATCTGCGGCGTGCACACTGGCGTAGATGCTCTGGCCATAGCGACTCAACTCATCGGCCATCTGATGGAAAGCCGCGATAGCCGCCTTTTTTGACGGATACGGCTTTGCGTTCTCCAACAGCTCGTTTTCGAAGCACAGATACCATTGCATATGGAACCCTCAGCGATCTGCGCTCTGTTGCAGAGCGCATTCCGATGAAGACTCGTGAAAAAGGGCGCATCCTTGCGCCCTTGCAGCTTTATCGCAGCTGTGTCCGCTGCAGAACGAAACATTTTGTATCGCTGTCCCGCGACAGTGTCACTGTTCTGGTTCCGATGTAGGGGATGACATTCATCGTGGTGTCTGTCCTGCCTCCGGCGTAGGCGAAATTGGCGTGCGTGAGGTATACGCCAAACAGAGTCAGCTCCTTGTCATCCATCTTCATGACGAGATACTTATCGTCCGGTTCCCCATCGGGGCCGCCGAGCCGCACCAGGTCCGCCAGCTGCAGCTGGCGCACGGCCATCCATTTTCGGGGATAGGAATACAGTTCTGTCCTACCGCCGTCTGTCTCATCGGGGATCCATTTCCAGCCCATGGTCTTATCACTCATCAAATGGTGCAAAGGCGCACCGGTCAGCCTTGACGGCTCACCGCTGGACCCTCGTTCTTACCGCCATCGTCCTTACCGCCACCAGGTCCTCCAGGTCCTCCAGGTCCTCCAGGTCCTCCAGGTCCTCCAGGTCCTCCAGGTCCCGGGCAAAAGAAAAGGGCGCGTCCGTGCGCCCTTGGGGCCTTGATCTCATCAAGGCCCGGTGACCCACTCCCCAAGGTGATAGCCTGCCTTTCGGCAGGCCCGATGGATTGTGTCCTTGCGGCCCCGCGGCATGTCCATCATCGCCGCCGCGATGCAACCATCCTGGTTGCGAAGGAGATACGCATCCACCCAATCCAGGGCCTCCGCTTCCTCATCCGTGAGCATCACCTCTTCCCTGGTGATGGTATCGGTGGCCGCATGCCACCGCTCCCGTATCACAGTCCTCATCAGCCTCTCCCGATGCGCCCGACATGGGCGCGCAATCCCCTTTCCGGCTCCTGCCTTGCGGGGTGACGGCTTCCTAGCCGTCAATGGTGAGCCAGCCCAGGATCTCAGCCCGGACCCTGCGGTAATGCAGGGCCAAGGCCTCGTTCCCCTTCGCTTCAGCGGCCATCCGATGGTCGCCGGCCTCCGAGAGCTGATCGCCGAGATGCGGGCTTGTGGCCCGAATTTCCTCGACGGTCAGCCCCACCGTTTGCCCGTGCCGCCAGCGCGCGCGGGCTTCTGCTGCTCTCTTCAGCATTCGGATCACCTCACGGTGCAAAGGCGCACCGGTCAGCCTTGACGGCTCACCGCTGAACCCTTGCGCAGGAGAAAGGGCGCATCCGTGCGCCCTCGAAGCCTCACTCCTCCTGCATCAGCCGGGCGGCTGTCGCAGGCGGATACTCCCCAAACGCCCAGCCCTGGTGCTTCAGGCGCACGGTGGGGGCCATCCCCCACACGAACGCCTTCACGCTTGCCTCCATCTCCCGCAGCTCGGTAAACTGCAGGGACGGTGCCGTGGCCGACTGCGTGTAGAGCCGGCCCCCGCAGGCACGGCAGGCATGGATGTCCATGTCCGGTGCCATGGGGTGCCCCTGGTCCACCATGGCCGCCAGTGCCGACTCATGGACGTTGAACGCGCCACAGGCGGCACACTCATGGACGTGGCTCAGGGCGTTGTACTTGTGCTGTGTCATTGTCAAGGCCTCTTGCACCTGCCGGCAGCAGGATCGCCACCGGCATGCTCAAGCGGCCTCAAGGGCGCGTCCATGCGCCCGTCCTGGTCAGAGCAGGCTCACAGAAGAGGACCTTCTGTGATCTGTTCTGTCCACGTGTCCCACGATTCCCCCCGCAGACGGGTGACCGCCTGACGAAGCTCTGCGTTCTCCGCTTCGAGCGCCTTCACCCGAGCTTCCAGCTGTTGCACCCGGAAGCGGGCTTCGTCCCTCTCAAACACCATCTTGTTCTTTAGATCAAACATGCACTGTGTCCTCTTGCACCTGCCGGCGGCGCCATCCCGTCGGCATGCTCAAAGGGACCTGTCACAGCAGGGCGCATCCATGCGCCCCTAAGTCACATCACAATGTCAAACTCGGGCTGTATGGCCGAATGCAGCCATACATAGCGCGTGGTGTTCTTGAAGCAGGCCTTTGCAAGCAATCGGCTGTCCACATCTGCGGCCCATCCGATGGCCATCAGAGTAACGCCCGTATCCGCCTCCATCACTGAAAGCGGCTTCGTATCGAACACCACGTATTCCGCCCCAACAATGAGTTTGCACATGATCTTTTCTGCCGCTGTGACGATGCGCGAGAATGCGCACCGCAGTGTGTCTGTCTGTCATCAGCGGGAGGCGCGTCCCTGCGCCTTGGGTGCCTCACAGGAGTCGAGTCAGCTCCTGCGTGGCGCGGGTGAGCATAACCCGCGCGCCATCCAGCGTCACGGCCCTGTCAGGGTGCAACAGACTTAAGAGCTTGCGAAGCAAGCTCTTGTCCATGATTCCGTTGCGCGCGGTTTCTTCCCACTGAAAGACTCGTTCGCGCCACTGCGCGGCGCTACGCTCCCAGTAGTCTCGTGACTCTGTCACAAGTGCCAGCTCGTGCTGGAGCCGAAGGATCGTGCGCTGGGCTTTGGCCAACTCTTTTTCTGCTGCCATTGCTGTCTGCCTTTGCTGAGGACAGACAGGCACACTGCGGTGCACACAGCTGTGTGCATCGTGCTCCCGGCGCCAGCGGACTATGCGCCGCCTGCCTGTGTGCGCGGGAGCGGACCGAATTTTGAAAAAGCCCTGCAGGACTGGCCTGCAGTGCGATCACTCTGAGGCATGAGCTTGGCGTATGCAAGTGCATAAGGTATGATTTGTTTGGATATCTGGTATAAGCAAAGCTGATAGCTCGAGCCGCCCTCGTCCTGGGCTGGCCCTCGTCCTGGGCCGGCTCGAGCCGCCCTCGTCCTGGGCCGGCTCGAGCCGCCCTCGTCC